>Ga0307505_10003410_pt1 | contig 9977 bp, 17 predicted proteins | sample 23_S_MG_FD_202183 | JGI IMG/M metagenome (GOLD analysis project Ga0307505, IMG submission 202183) | Soil microbial communities from Populus trichocarpa stands in riparian zone in the Pacific Northwest, United States - 23_S | ecosystem: Environmental > Terrestrial > Soil > Riparian zone > Trees... | reverse complement strand
GTAACTTATACATACGTCGCAATTCCCGAAACGCATCGGGCAAGTATATCGTTATCCGGTTGCACCACGTTATTTTGGTACGCATGGGTTTGTCCCGCCCAAGCATGGAACATACCGCGCATCATATCGATTGCGATACACTGAATAATCAGCGCGGGAATTTGCGATGGGCTACAGCACAGGAGCAAAGACGATGGCAGCGCAAGTGGCGTTAGGTTCCGGCGACTGGTTTGCTCTAATTCTTTTCGCCATTCTCTTTTTCACGCTCGCCACGTTTATCGTTTCGTGGCGCTGGGCATTCTGGCAAGAGGAATGGGAGGATGCAAAATTCTCGTTTCTGAAACGGGAACGGTTACGCATTCTCAAAACGGAAGCCCTGTTATCGCTGCTCATTCTTGCGGCGCTGGTCTTTTTACTGTGGCGCTTTTTCGGCAAATGAAAACGCCCGCTCTTTTCGGAGCGGACGTTTCCACATTGCCTTACGGGAGGGCCAGCGGCCAAGCTGGCGATTAGCAGCCGATCATGGTTCGCTCCTGTTGTCAATGTTGACGTGGCACGGGGGGAGCATAGGCTAGGGGAACGCGAAACGCCAGCCGTGGGGGCTGGCGTTTCGACCACCGGGCAAAGGTGGCAGGGGGCGGCGCGGGAAGCCGCTGGGGAATATGGCTACCAAAAAACGCGGGACCGCGCAAGCCTCAAAAAATCTGCGCCGTGATAGAGCAAAGCTGAAATCGTTAGGACTATTGCGCAAGCGTGTTGACTTGCGAAAGAAACCGTCACGCGCGGAGAAAAACGCGCTGGCGAAATTCGCGGACGTGTTGCGCGGACGTGCGAAAGTGATTGAGGCCAAGGACAAGAAACAGGCACGCGCTTTCAGCAAATCGTTTCGCACCGTCGATAACAAGGTGATTGTTCCGGTTAAAAAAGGCGAGCGGGTTTCATTCAGCAAAAAATCGGGCGAATTGAAAACGACGCGTAAGACCAAATCCGGCAAGAGGGTAACGAAAACGATTGCCGCCGGAGAATTGGGACCGCTTGCCAAGGGGCAGTATTACGTTGTGCCGTTTGGCAGCGGCGGGAATGAAATCCGCTATCGTTTTAACACCCTTAAGACGATGCTGGAATTTATGCAGCCTTACGAGGAAAAAGAAAATCCGTATAAGAATTGGCGGCAGTATGTCGAGATAGAGGATATTGAGGACGGCGGGGAAACGATTACCAAGCGCGGGCGTAGCAGGAAATCCCGCCGTACAAAGCGCGAAAGGAAAAAGGGCCGTAGGTAATGACGTGGCTTACATTCGATCCTATTTTGATCGAACCGGCCATCGTCAAACGCGGACGCCCCACAATCGGGGAGCGCGCAATGACTAGGGCCGAACATAAAAAGAAAGAACGCGCGAAAGCGAAAGCTGAAAAGCTGGACCGCATCGCAATTCTTGATATGGAAACTGACCCGTTTGACCCGGAAGGCGTCAAGCTGGTCTATCCGTTTTTGGCGGTGTTATATTCGCAAGACTTCGATCCGATTATCATTTGGGAAAACAACCCGCAAAAATTCATTGATAAATTGATGGCGGCGTTAAACGATCTGCCACATGCATACACGATCTATGCCCACAATGGCGGCAAGTTTGATTTCATGTTTCTTTTGCACCGGCTGCGCGGCGATGTGAAATTCAAGGGGCGCGGAATTATGTCGGCCAAGATTGGGCGGCATGAATTGCGTGACAGCTTTCATATCATCCCCGAAAAGCTGGCGAACTATCAGAAAGACGATATTGATTATACAAAGCTGCAAAAGAACCGGCGCAATAAATTCAAGCGCGAGATTATCGACTATTGTATTTCGGATTGCCGGTATCTGCTGGAAATCGTCAAGCGGTTTGTTGGCGAGCATGGGTTCAAGATTTCCATTGGGCAAGCAGCCATTTCGTATCTTAGAAAGACCTACAAGGTTGATCGCATTGGCGAGGCGATGGACGGATTTTTGCGCGGTTATTTTTTCGGGGGCCGTGTCGAATGTCTTGAAGGCGCGGGGCATTTCGTCGGTCATTATAAATTGTACGATGTTAATTCCATGTATCCATTTGTCATGGCGAATTATCAGCATCCGATAGGCAATCTTTATACGATCCGCGATGATGCTCGCATTGGGCCGAACGCAATTTTTGTGGATTTGATTTGCGAGAACTACGGGGCGCTTGTCAGGCGCGGGGATGAAAACGAGACAAGCGGAAACTTTCGCGATGGGCGCTTTCTCACAACCATTTGGGAATATCGGGTAGCCAAAAAATACGGGCTCATTAAAAAGGAAAAGATTTTACGCACGATTGAATGCGACAAGCGGACGGATTTTTCCAAGGTGATTGTGCCGCTCTATGAGGGCCGCACGAAAACAAAGGCGCTATTGAAACAGCTTCCCAAGGGCAGCCACGATTTTAACGAGGCCAAAAAGGACGACATTATTCTAAAGCTGCTAATGAATAATATGTATGGAAAGTTTGCACAAAATCCGCGCAGGTATAAAGAGCATTACATAACCGATCCCGGCGAAGCGCCGGAAGGCGAGGGCTGGGGGGACTTGCCGCATTTTGAATGCGCCGATTATTGGCTATGGGAAAAGCCTAATCCAATGTATCGCTTTCTTAATGTCGGCACGGCGGCAAGCATTACGGGTGCGGCGCGCGCCGTTTTGCTGGAAGCAATTCATAATTCTACGGACGCGATCTATTGCGATACCGATAGTTTAATCTGCCGCGATTTGCGCAACGTCACGATTGACGGTCAGGAATTAGGAGCGTGGGATATAGAACAGGAATTTGACGAGGTAATAATTTGCGGGAAAAAGTTATATGCGTGCAAGGTGCGCGGAATTGCGGATGGACATAAGGACCGGGTTAAGGTACGCTCTAAGGGTGTGTCGGGACGCGCGTGGGGGGATTTCGTGGCGATGCTTGACGGGAAAATCATCGACGTTTTGAACAAAGGCGTTACGATGAACAATCGCGGGCAGCAATTTTATATGCGCCGGAAAATTCGTGCTACAGCGCCGCTCCGAAAAAGAATGCGGGCAAATCTGGAAAGGGCAAGAGCATGAACGCGGTCAACAATGCGGCTTTCGGCGTATGGAATGGATACGCTCCGGCGAGCGGTCCCAAGGCGCTTCCCTACCGTTTCGACTTCACAACGGAAGCGATCATTCGCGACGATTTCCTTTCGCTGAACGTCTTGGGTGTTCTGCAATTCGTGCAAACGATTTACGTTGACAATCAGCGCAACCCCAATCCGTTCACCATTATTTTCGGCGTCACCAATCAGCGCCTCGTGGTTCCGGCCTTGACGCAAGGCTTCTATGCGGTCATGGCCCCCGATCAAACAACTTTTGTTGCGAGTACAACGCCCGGCGTTGGCGTTCTGGTGGACGTGATTTTTATGAACGTCCCCATGCCGATTTCGCAATGGGGGCCGATTTCGGTCACGGCCAATGTGTCGCCGGTTTTCGTGGGCGATTTCGAGGATCGTTCGGGAACGGTTGCGGTGGGCGGCACGTCGCAGCAATTGGCGGCTGCGAATGCGAACAGGCGCGGATTGATCGTGCAAAATCCCACGTCGCAGCTTGGTAGTATCTGGATCAATTTCGGCGCGGCTGCGGCTGCGGATTTGACCAGCATTGAAATTGCGCCGGGCGGTCAATGGCAATCCGGTTCCTATGTCACGACGCAAGCGGTGAATATCGTCGCTGCGGATACGGGCCACGTCTTTATCGCAAAGGAAATCTGACCATGAGAAATCGAATGGTGCTGGCATTTGCTATTCTTATTTCGTGGACGCTCGTGGCAATGGGCGTTGCGAGCGCGCAAGTTTCAAACGGTCGCGCCACAACGTCCGCGCCGTCCTATACCAATAATTCGACGGCCCCGCTTTCGCTCGACACCAGCGGAAACCTTCGGGTGAATTGCGTCACGGGCTGCGGCGGCGGTGGCGGTGGCGGTGGAACGTCATCCAATTTCGGAGACGCTTATCCGAGCGCCGGAACGGCTGCGGGCTTTATTGATCCGGGCGGCGATATGGCGGGCGCGAATGTGGACGCGAATGGCGATCTGCAAACCGTCATTACAAATTCGTCACCCATTGACGTTGATGTAACGGCCACGGTGGGATTGACCGACACCGAATTGCGCGCGTCACCGATTGACGTTGATGTAACGGCCACGGTGGGATTGACCGACACCGAATTGCGGGCTTCCCCGATTGACGTTGATGTAACGGCAACCGTTGGATTGACCGACACAGAATTGCGCGCATCGCCCGTGCCGGTTACGGGCGCGGGATCGACGGGCAGCGCACCGCCCGCAACGGCGAATTATGTGGGTGCGCGTGCGACGGGCGGAAATCTAACCGGCCTGATAACATGCAATCAATCCGTTGCCATCAACACGGCCACAAGCGGCAGCACGCAATTGGTGGCGCTGCAATCGTCGCAAACGATTTATGTTTGCGGGTACAATTTCATTGCGGCGGGCGATGTAAACGTAACCCTGAATTACGGCACGGGGACCGCGTGCGGATCGGGAACGACTGCGTTGACGGGCGCGTATCCGCTGGCCGCGCAAGCGGGCATTGTGGTTCAATCGCCGTTCTGGACGGGAATGGCGTCGGCGGCGAGCAATGCGTTATGTGTGAATTTGAGTGCGTCGATTGGCGTTCGCGGCGTTCTCTTTTATACACAATTCTAAGGTGGCGCTATGAATTACGCGCGGGCTTTATTTGCAACGCTTCTTATCGCGCTGATTTCGATTGGTGCGAATGCTACCAGTGTAACGACAACGGGCGCGGGAAAGGCCGGTTGTGAACCGTCACCTTTTTCCGTCACCTATATTGGCAGCAATTCCGACGCCACGAATTTGTCAACCTATACTTGGGCATCGCAATCGTTCGGGCCAGACCCCGATTGTTCGGCGGATACCGTTTATTTGCTTGTTTCCGTTGGGGGCGGCGGTAATACAACGGTTTCATCCGTTACAATCGGCGGTGTTGGCGCGACATTGGCGGTCACGAATGGCGCTGCTGGAAATTATTACGTTCCGCGAATTGCGGGCAGCGGAACCATAACATTTAGCCTGAATGCAACCGTTGCGACGGGATCATATTCACTTTATCAAATCGTAAATCCCGGCTCAATTACACCTAGCGCAACAGCCACTAGTAATACAACGGGCGGTCCTACGCCCAATTTGAATATCCCTTCTGGCGGCGCTGCAATTGGCGTTTGCGTTGGATTATCGGGCGCGGGTGGAACGTCCGCATTTACATGGACGGGATTGACGGAACGATTTGAATTTTCCGACGCACAATCGAATGCCGTAAGCTATGCGAGCGGCGGGGCGGCTGGAACACCACATAATGTCTTGTGCAGCGATACGTCCATAAATCCGTCATTATCGCGCGGCGCGGCGTCGTCGTGGGGACCATAAATAATGAGCCTCAATTTCATTCAGGTTCCTGCGGCTGACTGGATTGGTCAAGTATCGGGCCAAGCCACGAATTTATGCGCACCGATGGCGAGCGCGCCGCGCATCGTGCCGATTAAAATTGATTGGTCATTATATCCAACGATTACCAACATTGATTTCGGTGTTCGTTTGAATATGGAAGGAACAAACGTAGTCAATGAACTTGATCGCATTGTTTCTGTCTATATTGATAATCTCGGTTCGCCCACGCCCATGTATGTCTGGTTTCCCGATACTGGATTTACCGCCGTTGCGGGACCGGGTGCGGCGGGATGGATGCCGGTTATTACCAATCAAAGGAAGGCGTCGGTTTATGGGCTGGGTTTTGTTTCGGGGCGCATTCCCGTTACAACCGTTCATTTCTGCAATTTTTTCGTGCCGCCCAGCGGAGGATTAACGAGTGGCAGCGCGGATACCCCGCCCGCATTGACGCCTTTAATTGCATCCTATATCGGCAACGTAATTTGGGATGGGAATACGGCCACGCCCGCTTTCGATGCCACGAGTTTCGGGCCGCTTTCCCTTACCAATCGCCATTTGCTGATTGCGGTTAGCGGAACCAATTTGAATGGAGACAACAGGCAAATTACGGGGATTTCCGCCGCAGCCTCACCGATGGCGATTGTAAATTCGACGGGATTGGTTCGGGGACCGATTGCCGTGGGATTGATCGCGGATAATACGAATGTTGCGGGCATTATCGGCGCGACGTTCACAAACGCGGTAACGCGGGCCATCGCTCATATATACACTATCGAAAACCTTATTAACGAAACGCCGATTTCCGCACCGGCACCGACAAATAATTCGGGCGCAACGCTGATAAATTCCAGCACGTCTCTTTCTATCCCGGCGCGAGGCGCGGGATTTGTTTTTTCGGGGGGTTACGATCCCCCCGGATTAGGTGCCGGTCTTTTGACGTTGAATAGTTTTAACGGATTGCCTTTGGACGGCAATATACAAAATAGACCGGGGGCTACTGTTGATTTTCGTCTGGCCGCAGCCGCGAATGAATTTGTGCTTTCAACGCCATCCTTGCAGGTGCAAACGCAATGGAGCGTGGGGCAAGACGGAAGCACGGGCAACATTATACAATTAGGCGTTTCGTTCGGCCCAAACTAGGAAAGGCGTGAACCATGATGGGGCTCGATATGATGATGGAAAGCATCATCAAAGGCATGGGATTAAACCCCGACGACATAAAGAAAAAGGTTGCCGAATTTGGGGAACTGGTTGTAGCCTTTAAGGCTCAAATGGACCGCATCGAGGCGCAAAATGCGGAAATCATTTCACTGTTGCGCATGAATGGAGTGGAACATGGCCCGCAAGAAACCCGCCGCATCGGAAACGGAAGCGGCGAAACCCGAGACTGAAACGGTTTCGCAGGAACAGAAAATCAATATCCTTTGGGATATTGCCAACAAATATCACCGTTCGGAAATCGTGCGGCGCGTCGAAAGCAAATGAGCGTTCCCAATTCCGCACCGATTGATTTAACAACGCTGGGCGGCGATGTGCCATTGCCGCCCAATGGGCACGAAATCTATAATTTCCTGCGCCCGGATGAAATCGACGCGCCCAGCGAAAGCTACGATCCGGCGCGGTTTCACAGGCTGGAAATGAAAGTCACGGCATTGCAACGGGAATTGCAGCATTTGAAGCAAATGATGCAAATGCAAAAGGGGAAATCGGATGGCTGACGAAACAAACTCCGTGGCGGAAATCGCGGAAACGGCGACGGCAATTGCAGCGCAAGCGGAACAGCGCGCGGAAATCGCGGAAGAACAGCGGGACGCCGCGATTGAGCAAGCCGCAGCGGAACGCGCCGCAGCGCAGGACGTGGCTGCGGATATGGCCCGCGCCGCAATGGATAATGAACAGGGTCGCAGAATTGAAGGCGTCGAAAGAGGATTGTCAGAATGTCAGTCGAGAATGACGGGGCTGGAAACAACCCTGAACGAAATTCGCAACCTGATAGCCCAGCCCCCGGCAGTGGCGGTTATCAGCCCAGCCCCGGCGAGTACATCGTTGACCCCGCCGCTATCGGAGGGCCAGCAAATGACACAGGTGGAAACGCTGGCGACGGAAATCAGCCCAGCGGAAAGCGAAAGCGCGGAAGGCCCAGCAACGCAGAACGCGCCGCAAGAGGCACCACGCAAAAGGCGTCGGCTCCTTTAGACGTTGACGGCATTTCCGCGATCTTGCTTTCGTCGCACGCGATGCTGGCGATGATGGTCCGCATTCCCGAAATGCGGATTGACGAAAGCGAGGCCGCGAAACTGTCAAAGGGCATTGCGAACGTCGCGCGTCATTATGACGTGACGGCCACGCAGAAAACAATTGACTGGTCCAATCTCGTAATGGTGCTGGCGATGATCTACGGCACGCGCATGATGGCGATTGGAGCGCGCCGGAAGGCAGACCGGCAAAAACAGCGCGAAGAAAGAGGCGAGGTTCCCACGGTGATTGATTTCGGACTGGCGAAATCCACGCAAAAGGATTTGCAATGAACGAGCGTAGCGAAAAGAACCTCAAAGGCGTTCACCCGCATTTAATCCGCATCGTTCGGGAATGCGAAGTTGTCCGCGCCGGAACGAGACGGCCGGAATTTACAATCACCGAAGGCGTGCGGACAATCTCGCGCCAACGCCAGCTTGTCGAGGCGGGCGCGTCAAAAACAATGAACAGCCGCCATATACCGTCCGCAAACGGATATGCCCATGCTGTTGATTTCGCTTTTATCATTGGCGGAAAGGCGCGCTGGGATTGGCCGCTATTTTCCGCGCTCGCCAAGGATATGAAAGAGGCGGCGCGCATACTTTCGTTTTCAATCGAATGGGGCGGCGATTGGAAGTCTTTCAAGGATGGCCCTCATTTTCAATTGCCGTGGAAAGAGTATCCCGGCACAAAGGGGACGTAACCATGAACTTGATCCATAACATTCTGAATGCGCTGATTGTTCTGTGCGGCCTGTTCGGCTCGCCGGAAATTCTCGCGCTCGTTCCGCCGGAAACGGCGGTAGCAATCGCAAGCGGGGCAGCCGCCGCGAAATTGTTCCTGAATGGCTTGCGCGATGGCGTGAAAGGATTTTACGCCGCGCAGCCGGTTATCAAATGAACGCTTGGACCAAAATCCTCGCCGCAATCGCGGCCTTTCTCGCGCTGCTGGGGAAAACCTACAGCGCGGGAAAGGATAATGCGGAAGCGCGGCACGAAAAGGCGCGCGCCGATGCAAACGCGGAAAAAATCGCCGCTCTGGAACGTATGGAACAAGCTGGCAAAAAACCCGTTGATACCAGCGGCAATCTTGGGACTGGCGCTTTCTAGCTGCGCGTATCGGATTGAGTACGTTCTGGTTTGCGCGACGGTTCAAGAGTATTCGATTGAGGAACAGGCGGAAGCGAAAGAGGAATATGACAAGCTGAAATCGTCGGGGAAGTTTCCAATGCTTGTCAGACTGGTTGACGATTACGGGGTATTGCGCGTTGTGCTGCGCGCTTGCAAGGGTGGGGACAATGGAACGTGACGCGCCTTACAAACATATGAGCGAATGGCTAAAACCGTCCGCCATATTCGGCATTATCAATCTGGTTATACTGGTCATGGGCGGCTTGGTTTACATGACCCGTTCGGAAGCCGCGATTGTAACGCGCGTGATTACGATTGAAAACCGGATTGATTACCAGATATTGCCGACGCTACGCCGCATTGAAAATAAAGTGGAAACGAAATGAGCGCGGCGCAATTCAGGTTGCCCGATCCGTCGCATCGCGTGACGATTGTTGGAATGACGGGCAGCGGAAAAACGGTGTATGGCGCGTGGCTTCTTTCCCATGCGCCGTTCGATCAAATGCCTTATGTCATGGTTGATTACAAACGGGATGAACTGCTAAACTCTATTGACCGCGTGCCGGAAATCGGTCTTAATGAGGTTCCAAAGCATCCGGGGCTTTATCGGGTTCACCCTCACCCGGACGACGCTGACGCGACGGATGCTTGGTTTCGCAAGGTGTGGGAACGTGGCAGCGTCGGCATTTACATTGACGAAGGATATATGGCCCCTACCAAGGGTAAGGGCTTCGAGGGCATCCTTACCCAAGGGCGCTCTTTGCATATCCCCGCCATTACGCTCACTCAAAGACCGTCATGGGTTAGCCGTTTCGTATTTTCGGAAGCGGATTTCCACTCCCTCTTTTTTCTCAATGATGATCGCGACAACGCCACGGCTGGCGCATTCCTGCCGCGTGGCGCGGCGAAGCGCGAAATGCCGGAATACTGGTCGCAATGGTATGACGTTAAACGCAGGGCGCTATTCACGATGCAGCCCGCGCCGCATCCCGACGAAATCCGTGAACGAATTTCCAGCCGCCTTAAACCTCGCCACAAAATCTTTTGATGGCGTTTCAGGAGACGAATGATGGATCGCGCTTATCTGCAATGGAATTTGGTGAACTGGATCACTGTG
>Ga0307505_10003409_pt1 | contig 9980 bp, 7 predicted proteins | sample 23_S_MG_FD_202183 | JGI IMG/M metagenome (GOLD analysis project Ga0307505, IMG submission 202183) | Soil microbial communities from Populus trichocarpa stands in riparian zone in the Pacific Northwest, United States - 23_S | ecosystem: Environmental > Terrestrial > Soil > Riparian zone > Trees... | reverse complement strand
CGGGGCGGTCGGCTTCATTCTTTGCTTCAGAAGTGGTCACCAAATCACTGCGCACTGCGGCACTGAGCTTGTCGACAACGCTGAAGATGTCTTCGTTGGGTTCCCCTGCAATTTTCTGCGTCGACTTCACCTTTCCGGTCGAAGCATCGGCCACTTCGGACGTGATAACGAACCGTGGCGAGGATTGCAGAATCTGGCCGGTTAGCATCCACTTAACGCCCGCCTTGGCTGCAATCTCTGTGGCGGTATTGCGGTCGATGGTTGTCTGCCCCTCCTTGCCGAGGACCTTCAGGAGATCGTAGAGGCGCTGGCGGCTGACCACTTGGAGGAATTGTGATTCAGACAGGTCGGTGATCAACAGACTCGTGATCATCTGCGAATGCTTGTCGGCGTCGGTCGGGTCCATCACGTTGTCGAAGTACATGATCGCTAGCGAATTCTCAGAGGCAGTGGCCGACTGATCGGGTGCGACATCCAACTTGAACGGCTTGAGCATGAAGATCGCCAGCGCGATGACAGCGACTGCCGACGCACCGATCACATACTTGAGGTTGCTCGATTTCTTTGTCTGTGAAGTCATCGTGCGCGACAACATTGATGGCTGCGAACCTTCGACCTCACGGCGGATGCGCTTCAACTCCGCCAACATGTCGCTCGCCGTTTGGTAGCGTGTCGATGGATCCTTTTCCAGGGCGCGTGCGACAACTTGCTCAAGCGCCGGGTGCACGCCCGACTTGAATCGCGCCAACGGCTCGGGGACATCGTTCATGATCGCATAAGAGATTGCCGCATCATGATCACCACCAAACGGCCTGCGGTCTGCAATCATTTCGTACAGCATTACGCCAAGCGAGAAGAGGTCGGAGCGTGGATCAACTTTCTTGCCCTGGATCTGCTCGGGGGACATGTACGCTGCGGTGCCAACGGTCGTGCCTTCTTTTGTGAGTTGAACCGCGCCGCGCCAAGTTGCCAATCCGAAGTCGGTAATTTTGACTTGACCCTTGGAAGTCAGGAGGATGTTGGCGGGCTTGATGTCGCGATGTACAATGCTGTGCTCATGCGCGGCTGACAGACCATCACAAACCTGGAGAGCCATCCTCAGTATCTGGTCAAGAGGTATCGGCTCTTTGGCATCGATCAAGTCTTTGAGCGACTTGCCGTCGACATACTCCATGACAATGAAATCGCGACCATCAGCAGACTCGACCGCGTAGACCGTCAGAATATTCTTGTGATTGAGTTTTGATACCGCACGGGCCTCGCGAAGCAGACGTTCGCGAGATTCCGGATCAGACTGGAGTGACGGCGGCAGAAATTTGAGCGCAACTTGGCGGTCGAGCTTGGTGTCGGTTGCGAGAAACACCTCTCCCATACCGCCCTCGCCGAGCTTGGCCGTAATCTTGTAGTGAGCGATGGTTTGGCCGATCATAGTCTCTCACACGATCGCATTGCGACGACAAAGGTACTTGGTTCTTCCAGCTGTCAAAAGAGAAAAGCCCGCCGAGACGGGCTTTTCAAATCGATCGTCGATAAAATCAGGCCGCGGGGGCGCGTTCTTTGGATTCTGGTTGTTCTCCCCCAACGACTCCCTCTGCTTGAGTGTGCGCGGGTTGTACAGGTCGCTCTCTGGATTCGGTGTCCAACTGTCCTGAGCGCTTGCGGAGCGCGAGGAGCCCACCGAACACCATCAACGTAGTACCCGCCCAGAAGAGATTAATCAGGGGCTTCTCGGAGAGTTCAATCCAGAATACCGGCTTGGCGGCAGTCGGGTTATCGCGATCGAGTACGTCGAGCTCGACAGCCCCTGTGTTGGCATCAATGCGACCGACCGCAAATGTGAAACGTCCATCGGCGGACACCGCCGGGACATCGGTCATTCCGTCTGCGGAGCTTCGCACTGTGGGCGTAATCGTATCGATGACCATGTTGCCGGTTAACTGAAACGCGCAGCCAACCGTGCCCATTTCTCCCGAACCGTGCCCGCCCATCTCGAAACCCAGAAAAGTCACTTCGTAATCGGCGAGGGCTTGAGTCTGCGCCTTCGTGAAAATGAGCGTCTGGCCCGGTTGACCTCCGACCTCATCCATGGGAGAGACATAAAGATCCATGTTCCAGAACTTCTTCACGGCAGGCTTGCGCATCATCCCCTTGCCATACGGAAGCTCAAACTGTCGCGGCGACATACGGTAGGCCGTTGACGACCCCTCTCGCTCAACCAGGACATTGAACGGAGTTTCATCCTGCGCGTGGTCCTTGCCCTCGTAAGTCATCGTCCAGCCCATGCGAGTGACTGGTTCGCCTAACGGTAGAGCGACCTGCTCTTTCCGCTCGTAGGCACTGGAAACAGCCGCTCCGATAATGAGCATTGCGAGGCCAACGTGTGCAATATATGCGCCCGCCAATCGCCTGTTCCGACGGTAGGCGTCGAAGACAAGCCAGGAATTGGACGCAATCGCAAATGAACCCAGGACAAGCAGCACGATATAGAGGATTTCATGTATGCCTGAAATGATCGCCACGGCGCCCACGAGCATCGAGACCGTGAACGGAATCGCCGCATCATGCGAGATGAACGGTTTGGTCGGCTTGATCCACTTCATGAATGGGAACACTGACAATGAAAAGAGCAAGATGAGCGCGATGGGTGTAGTCGCGAGAAAGTAGTACCGCAATGTCACATTCGACGGCGGGCCTCCCAGACGAGTCCACAGCGGGGTCGACATACCGACGAGTACGAGAACGCCCGCGACCATGAACGAGAGTACTCCCACCGAAACGAGAAAATCGACAGTTCCCATCGAGCCATACGCGATGGTCGCTTTGATGCGGTTGAACCGCCAGAAGAGAATCCCGAAACCAATGGCACTGAAGGTCGTGAGCGCCGCAATCAGGTGTGAATTGATCCCCAGATCGAGGAACGAATGAACGGAAAAGTCTCCCAATACACCGGAGCGTGTCAGGAATGAGCCGAAGAGAATTGCGATGAACGGGAGAATTGAAAATAGGTACGCCGAGCGTGCCAGCGAGCCCTTCTTCTTAAACATGACAAGCGAATGGATGCCACCTGTCGCGAAGATCCAAGGGATGAGCGACGAATTCTCCACTGGGTCCCATGCCCAATAACCACCCCACCCCAGGACTTTGTAGGCCCAGTATCCACCCATGACAAGGGCGGTTCCGAGGACGCACCAAGTGGCGAGAAGCCATACCCAAGCATGCGCTGCCCAAGCCTTGTATTCTTGGCGGATCCAGCCGGCAACTGCGATCGCGAAAGGGAATATCGACAGCGCAAATCCGACGAACATGATCGGTGGATGAATCGTCATCCAGAAATCCTGGAGAAGCGGGTTCAGCCCAGCTCCTTCGGGCGGAGCTTCGAGGGTTGCGGCGAATGGGCTGCGCTTCAGGAGAATCAGCAAAATTACAAATATGAACAGATTGACGACAACCATCGAGAAGCGCTCGAACCGTCCGACTGTGCGGATGAGGATGAGAGCGAGGATGCTCACGTAGAAAATCCAGAGTAGTAGTGTCCCTTCCTGCCCGCCCCACAGTGTCGCGATCAGGTAGTAGAGCGGCAGATCACTCGAAGAATAACTGCGAACGTAGACAAAGTCGAATCGGTGTAGCAGAATGAGAGTCAAAAGCAAGCCAAGCGACACCGAAATGAAGACGGTCGCACCGCGAAACGTCCAACGCGCCTGCTTCAGCCACTGCTCGCCGCGCAGATACATCACCATCGAGGCAACGATCCCCGCGGTCGCCAGCCAAATCAGTGTTTTGCCGAATAGTTCCATCAACGCTCACTTTCGGATACGTACACTATCCAACCGGAACTGCCAATGTCTGTTCCCGTTCGCCTTCGAGCAGCACGCGCGTCAGTGCAGCTTTGGCTTCTTCACGGTTGGTGTATCGCTCGACAATTTCACCGTGACGCGTGAGCAGATAGACACCCTTGCCGCCGAAAATTCCCCAATCCGCGTCGCGGGCTTCGCCGGGGCCGTTGACGACGCAACCCATCACAGCAACTTTCACCGGTGACGACACACTCTTGAGAGTGATTTGGACTTCCTCGACAAGCGACATCAGATCAATTTCGATACGCCCGCAGGACGGACACGAGACAAGCTCCGGGCCGCGCCGGCGCAGACCGAGCGCCTGAAGGATTCCGTAACATGCCTCCATCTCCTCCGCTTTGGGGCCAGTAAGAGAGACACGAATCGTGTCCCCGATTCCCTCGGCAAGCAATGTTCCCATTGCAACCGCGGACTTGAGCGACCCTGTCTTCACGGGGCCTGCTTCAGTAACTCCGAGATGTAATGGGTAGTCGCATCGTTGCGCGATCAACCTATAGGCGTGAATCGCTTCTCCGGGATTGGAGGACTTGAGTGACAGGATGATGTCATGAAAGTCATGCTCGGCGAGTATCTCGACATTTCGCATAGCCGAATCGACCAATGACTCCGGGTTGTTGCCACCGTACTTGTCGAGAAGGTCGTTTTCAATGGATCCCTGATTCACTCCGACGCGAATCGGCAGCCCGTGGTCCTTGGCGCATTGCACAACCTCGGCGATCTTCTTCTTTCCACCAATGTTACCCGGATTGATGCGCAGTTTGTCAGCGCCCTTCTTGGCTGACAGAATCGCAAGTCGCCAGTCGAAGTGAATGTCGGCGACCAATGGGATGTGAATCTGGGGGCGAATCTTGGCGATCGCCTCGCCAGCTACTTCATCGGGCACAGCCACGCGTACGATCTCGCAACCGGCCGCCTCCATTTCGAGGATCTGGGCCACGGTTGTCGCGACATCGCGTGTGTCGGTGTCGCACATTGACTGGACGGCTACGGGCGCATCACCGCCGACCGGAACATTGCCGACCATGACTTTGCGCGTGAGGTGACGTTTCATCACGCCCCACATCGGCTTTGGCGCCTCGGGCGGTGGTTCATTTGCGATAATCGGAAGTGACTTGATGGCCATTATGCTGAAGTCCCTATGCGTGCTTCCATTTTTTGAACCTGGTCAAAGGCGTGATAGGATGAACGTACCAACGGACCGGCCTCGACATGCGCGAAGCCGATTTCGGTCTCGCCGATTCGCTTCAATTCCCTGTATTCGTCAGGCTCGTAGTAACGAACCACCGGCAGATGCTCGGACGAGGGCGACAAGTACTGGCCAATAGTCAGAATCTGGCACCCGGTCGCGACGATCTGCTTCATCACATCGTGAATTTCTTCCGTGGTTTCTCCCAATCCGACCATGATTCCCGACTTCACGATCGGCGGATTTGGACGCGACGCTGAACGGCTAAGAATCTCGAGCGAACGGCTCAGTTCCGCACGCGGTCGGACGTGGTGATACAATCGTGGCACAGTTTCGGTGTTGTGATTAAGAACATCGGGCTGCGCATCGAGCACTGCATCGACGGCGTCGAAGTTGCCGTCGAAGTCGGGTATGAGCACCTCGATCTTTACACGCGGATCGCGTTCGCGCAATAGCCGGATGGTCTCGGCATAGACCCATGAGCCACCGTCGGGCAAGTCATCGCGGTTTACTGATGTGATGACGACCTGTTGCAACCCCATTTGCGCGACACCCTCGGCGAGGCGTCGTGGTTCATCGATATCATAGCTGATCGGCTTTCCCTTGATGACATCGCAGAACCGGCAGCCACGCGTGCAAATATTGCCCAGAATCATAAACGTTGCCGTGCCATGGGAGAAGCACTCGCGAATATTCGGGCAGTTGGCTTCCTCGCAAACAGAGTGCAGGCGGTTCTCGCGCAGTGCGCTCTTAACTTTGATGTACTCCGGGGTGAAGACCGCTTTGGTCTTCAGCCAAGATGGCTTGGGCGCACCGTGTGGAGCGACTGGCGCGAGTGGCATCGTCATATAGTTAAGGGTACGTGAAATCCCGTCAATGTGCGACCGAATTCGTCGACTATCGTCGACGCTGGAAGTGCTACGCGGCTTTGGACTTGGCGGACTTGAGTAACGGCCTGGCGATACTTTCGACAAAGAACCGATGGATGCTCGAGTCTTCACCCATTTCAGGGTGAAACGTCAGAGCGAGGATATTACCCTGACGCACCATCATGGGGCGTTCGCCGATCCGCGCCAACACTTCCAAACCGTCCCCGATTCGCGTAATCTGCGGAGCGCGTATCAGGACCATCTCGATTGAACGTGCCTCGTTCCCAATCGTAACTTGTCCAGTCGCGCGGCATGAATGGAACTGACTTCCGTAGGCATTGCGATCCGAGTCGATATCGATCAGTCCTAACGTGTCCTCATCGGGGCGACCGTTTACGATCCGCTTGCTCAAGAGAATTAGCCCCGCACAAGTTCCCATGATCGCATGGTTTTCTCCAAAAGCCTGAATGGCGCTCCAGAGACCATCAATCTTGAGGATTTTTCGCATCGTAGTGGATTCGCCACCAGGCATGATCAGGCAGTCGACGTTGCCCAGCTGCTCGACTGTGCGCACGTCGCTGCAGTCGTAGCCAAGCGATTCCACCATTTTGCGGTGCATGGCATAGTCGCCTTGGGTTGCCAGTAACCCCACGCGGGGACGAAGTCCAGAAATGGAAACGGTGGAGTTCATTAGTAATGTTCCTAACGCACCTGCAACAACTGTTCAACGGGGATCGATGAGATCTCAATCCCCTTCATCGGTTCGCCGAGTCCACGCGACACTTCGGCCAATTTCCGTGCATCCCTAAAGTGAGTCGCTGCCATCACAATGGCGCGGGCGCGTGGTGATGGGTCATCGGATTTGAAAATGCCCGAACCGACAAACACCGATTCGGCTCCCAACTGCATCATGAGCGCAGCGTCGGCCGGTGTGGCGATTCCGCCGGCGGCAAAGTTCGGAACGGGCAGCTTGCCGTGCTCGGCTACCCAGCAGACCAATTCGTAGGGGGCTCCGAGGTTCTTCGCCTCGGTCATGAGTTCTTCTTTGGGCAGCATAGTCAAGCGCTTGATCCCGCCCTGCACAGTACGCATGTGCCGAACAGCTTCGACGATATTGCCTGTACCGGCCTCGCCTTTGGTGCGCAACATCGCGGCGCCTTCGCCGATACGACGCAACGCTTCGCCGAGATCGCGGCAGCCACACACAAACGGAATCTTGAACTGATCCTTGAGAACGTGGAACGATTCATCGGCAGGAGTGAGAACTTCAGACTCGTCGATGAAGTCGACTTCCAACGCCTCGAGAATCTGTGCTTCGACAAAGTGCCCGATACGGCATTTGGCCATCACCGGAATTGAGACAGTCTCTTTGATCTCGACAATCTTATTGGGATCGGCCATGCGTGCCACGCCACCCTGCGCGCGAATGTCGGCCGGGACACGTTCCAGCGCCATGACAGCGACGGCACCGGCATCTTCGGCGATACGCGCCTGCTCGGCGGTCGTGACATCCATGATGACCCCGCCTTTAAGCATTTCGGCGAGACCGATTTTGATTTTGCGTTTGTCCTCAGAGTACATTCGATGCTCCTTAGGCAGTCGTAACCGCCGGATCAGTCGGGCTTGGAATGGGGCCGAATTCCGAAATGGCCTAAACAATGAAAATAACCTGAAAGTGCCCCGAAATCAACGACTTCGCTGTGATGTGGAGGTGTCTCCATGGAAGTGATACGTAAGCAGAATCCAATTCGATTCACGCTCGGCCTGCTGATTTTCGGGGCTCTCCTGCCGATCAACGGCTGCCAGAAAGGTAATCCGCCGGTTCAAAAGTCGGATGCTGATACCGTCGCCGTACTCGCTACAAAGCCGCCCGAACGGCCGTTAGTAATCCTGTACTCCTACTCTCCGATTGGACTCGAGCTACGGCAAATGGTGCAAACTCAGACCGACACAGTCTGGGCGGGGCGTGAGATCACATACGCCTACGGGCCGGGGCCGATTGTCCTGGCCAACAGCGGTGTGGGAATCGCGAATGCCGCGGCGACAACGCAGTTTTTGATCGACCGGTACAATCCGAAAGGAATAATTTTCTGCGGAATCGCCTCTGCGGTTAATCCCGCTCATCACATCGGCGATCTGGTAATTCCTGAGAAGTTCGTGACATTTGATTACGGGTATTGGGGTGACCAGGGGTTGGTCACAGATTCAGTGACTGTCGGGCGGGCGGACTCGGCGGGATTCGATCGCGCGCTCGAGATACCGGTCGACTTGGACCTTTACGCTGAACTGGGAGAAGCGGCCAACAATGCGGCGTATCTATTGCGCGGAGTCGGGCGACGGCTCCCTGAGATTCATCAGGGCGGGACCGCGATATCGGGCAACGCATTCCTCGACAACAAGGCCAAGCGCGATCAACTCTACAAGCAACTGAAGGCGCAGATCACCGATACGGAATCCGCCGGTGTGGTACAGACTGCGCATGCGGCGGGTGTACCAGTTGTGGTCATGCGCGCCTGCGCCGCTCCCGCCGGTGAATCAACCTCCAGCGAAGCACAGGCCGACTTGGTCGACTTCTTCAAGGTGAGTGCGCACAATGTCGCACTCGTTCTGCGCCAATTCCTAACTCCGTGAGCAAACACTAAGGGCGGGTGCAGTGCACCCGCCCTCGAATCACTCCGTTCACGTAGACGCGGCTCTAGAGCCGCGTACTTCGTTAGAACCGCTTCGTGTAAATGTGGCAGTACGGTTCCTTGCCGGTCTTGGTGTAGTAGTCCTGGTGATAGTCCTCGGCCGGCCAAAACGTATCCGCCTTCGAGAGGGTCGTGGCTACTTTCAGTCCTTTGTCCCTCAACAGGCCGATCAACTTCTCAGTTGTCGCCTTCTGATTGTCATCGACGAAGAACACTTCGGAACGATACTGGTCGCCGACATCCGGTCCTTGACGGTCCACTTGCGTGGGGTCATGAATTTCAAAGAACAACTTGGCGAGAGTCTCGAAGTTGGTCTTCGACGGATCGAAAACAACCTCGACTGCTTCGGCGTGACCTGTTTCCGTGTAGCAAACTTCCTTGTAGGTCGGATTGTCCTTCGCACCACCCATGTAGCCGACTTGAGTCGAGATCACACCCGGCGCCTGCTGGAGCAAGTACTCAGTGCCCCAGAAACATCCACCGGCAAAATATGCCTTCTCGGTCTTCACTTCTGCGGATGCGCTTGCCGGCACAAACTTGAGCGATATCGAATTGACGCAGTGGCGCGTGTTCTTGGCGGTGAACTGTTCACCCTCGAACACATGCCCCAAATGTCCACCGCAACGTGCGCAGGTAATTTCAGTACGGTAGCCATCGGCATCGGTCGTGTGCTTGACCGCACCCGGAATCTCATCGTCAAAGCTTGGCCAGCCGCAGCCGGAGTCAAACTTGTCGGCAGAACGATAGAGTGGGGCGTCGCACTGACGGCAGGTATACGTACCCGCTTCTTTGTGCTTATTGAACTCGCCTGTCCCGGGCATCTCGGTACCCTTATTGACGATGACGCGTGTCTCCTCAGCATTGAGGGGATTGAGCTTCACAGTAGTCTCCTTGCCCGCCGGATTTTCGGTGGCGCGCATACTTGATGAAGGAATGAATGCCTTGAAGGCAATTACGGCAATCGCGATGAATCCGATCCATAGCCATATGTTACGGTTCGACATATCGATGCCCTCCGTGGTGCGCTCGTTGTTCAGCCCTCTTCCGGTTTCTGAACTTTGCGTACGCATAAGACTGAACACGTCGGCAGTCGGGAGGTTCCGAGGGAAATGTGGCGGCTAAACGGATAATTAACAGCGTCTTCGGGAACATCTCTGTTCCCGGAATTGGAGTTCAATCCTACCCCTCCGCGTCTTCGGTTCGGGTGCGGACCATGTAGTCCAATCCAACACTGATCGCGTTGCGGTGCGGGATCGTGTAGACCATGCCGGCGATCAAGAGCCCTATCACGCCCCAGTACAGGACCGAATTCGGGTTCCACCAACCAAAGTAGAACATGACAACCAACGGGAAGATGAACATCGCGCGATCGACGAAA
>Ga0307505_10003408_pt1 | contig 9988 bp, 12 predicted proteins | sample 23_S_MG_FD_202183 | JGI IMG/M metagenome (GOLD analysis project Ga0307505, IMG submission 202183) | Soil microbial communities from Populus trichocarpa stands in riparian zone in the Pacific Northwest, United States - 23_S | ecosystem: Environmental > Terrestrial > Soil > Riparian zone > Trees... | reverse complement strand
CGGCGACTCCGGAAAACACGGCGGAGATCTGCTGGAAATGGAGGTCGGTCTCCTGGGCGAGCAGCCGCGCGACCGTGGTCTTCCCCGTACCCGGCGGGCCCCAGAATACAAGCGAACCGAGTGAGCGCGTCTCCAGCATGCGGGTAAGTGCGCCATCGGGCCCAACGAGTGCCTCTTGTCCGACGATGTCGGCAAGTCTTTGCGGACGCAGCTTGTCGGCGAGCGGTCGCGGCGCATCGGCCCCGAGGCCTGCCGCTTCGAACAGGCTCGGACCGCCGCGTTTTGGCGCCTTGCTCATCCGCGCAACGTGACGCTGAGTTGCTGTCCGCCACGCAGAATGGTGATGGACCACTGTCGCGCGGTTTGGCCGGCAACGCGCTCGAGATCCCGCGTGCGTTCGACCTTCTCGCCGTTCACCTGAAGAAGCACGTCGCCAGGCCGAAAGCCGAGCGCATTGGCGGTGGACCCGTTCTCGATTTCGAGAATAACGACACCTTCCGTATCGCTCCCGATCCGCAGTTCCTCGGCTAGCGCAGGCGACAGATTGGCCACGCGCGCACCCATGAACGGTGAACGGGCCCGGATCACCATCTCTTCGCGTGGAGCTTCCGGCGCCGTTTCGAGGACCACATTGATGCTGCTCGGGCGTCCGCCCCGCTCGATCGTCAGCGCCGCGCGCCCGCCAAGCGGCTTCGTGGCAAACCGGTAATCGAAGGCATTCGGGTCATCGACCGGCTGCCCGTCGATCGCCGTGACGAGGTCGCCGGGCCGAAGTCCGGCGCGCGCTGCCGGACTGTTGGCGGACACACTCGCGACGAGTGCGCCGGCGGGTCGCTTCAGGTTGAGGCTCTCCGCGATATCGGGCGTCACGACCTGCAGCTTCGCGCCAAACCAGGGCCGACGCACCGCCGCACTCCCGCCCCGCGCTGAATCGACGACCACGCGCACCATGTTGGCCGGCACTGCAAAGCCGATGCCCAGAGAACCGCCGGTGCGTGAATAGATGGCTGTATTGATACCGATCACCCGCCCGGCGATGTCGACGAGCGCACCGCCGGAATTGCCGGGATTGATCGCCGCGTCCGTCTGGATGAAGAACTGATAGTCGGAAACCCCGACTTGAGTACGAGCGACCGCGGAAACGATGCCCTGTGTCACCGTCTGACCGACACCGAACGGATTGCCGATCGCAAGCACGATGTCGCCCACTTCGGCGTCGTCCGAATTACCGAGTTCGACAGCGGGAAAACGCTCCCGGCCGTCCTTGATCCGGAGCACGGCGAGGTCGCTGCGCTGATCGCGCAGGAGGATCTCCGCTTCAAACTCACGCTTGTCGGCGAGCGCGATGCGCACAGCCTGCGCGTTTTCGATCACGTGGTGATTGGTGACGACGATGCCCGAGGGATCGACGATTACGCCCGAACCAAGCGAGCGTTGCGCCCGCTCGCTCGGAAGACCCGGTCCCTGCCCGCCAAAAAAGCGTCGGAACAACGGATCGTCGAAAAAGGGATGATTGCGCTGAGCGACCGTCTGCAAACCATAGACATTGACCACGGCGGGAGCGACGCGCTTCACCACCGGCGCAAAGGATAGCTGTAATTCGGCACGCGTCGCCGGAACGCGCGGCTGCTGCGCGGTCGCCGGCGCAGTGTAGACTGCACTCGCCAGGACGGCGAGAACCGGAACGATTGACCGCAGGTAGTGCATGGCGAAAATCCGAATTGAGCGAGGTATATAGCGCCATACCGCACAAATGAAGGGCGATGCTAGCGGGCCCCTGCCGCTTCGAGCACGGCCGCGATATCGCGGAAACCTCGCTGGCGCGCGTGGGCGAGCGGCGTAACGCGATCACGATCGGCAATATTGACGTTCGCACCGGCACCGACAAGAAGCCGCACGATTTCCGTATGGGCTTCGCCACCACTGCCGAGGATGATTGCCTCGAGGAGCGCGGTCCAGCCAAGACCATTGACGTGGTCGAGATTGATCTTGGTGCCGATCAGCGCCTTCACGGCGTTCACGTGTCCGCGATGACTGGCAGGTATCAGCGCGGTTCCTCCGTAGCGGTTCGTGCTCGCGAGATCTGCACCCGCTGCCAGCGTCATCTTCAGAATCTCGGTACGGCCTTCGGCGCCTGCATAGAGATAGGGGCTGTCCTGAATGCCGTCCTTGGCGTTGACATCGGCCCCGGCAGCAATCAGGGCGCGCGCGACTTCGACATGATTTCCGTGTGTAGCAAGGAGTAGCGCTGTCCGCCCCTCGTTATCCCTCGCTTCGATCGGCGCACCCGAAGCGAGGAGCCGCTTCACCACGAGACCGTCACCCTGCGCCGCAGCGCTGAGCAAGGTCGCCTCCTGAGCGGCGGCTCCGGCTAAGAACAGTGACATCAGGAAAGCGGCGGAGATCGCCCGTCGGGCAATGAACTGAAGATGCATGCGAGCGGCACAGTGCCCGATCTCAGCGAAAAAGTCAGGCGTGCTTGCACGGACAGCGCAAGCAAAAAGCCCCGGGACTGTGCCCGGGGCTCTTCATTCTTGGATCTATCTGCTCGTCTGTCAGAACTTGTAGTTCAGACCCAGGCGGACGATGTGGCTCTTGAAGGCCACGTCCACCGGACCACCGGCGGTCGGATAGTTATCCTTGTCGCCGAGATCGACGTAGAGATATTCGAGCTTGGCAGTCCAGTTCTGCGCGAGTGCGGCTTCAACACCGCCGCCGAGCGTCCAGCCGACACGCGTCTCGCTGCCAGTGCCGCCGCCTGCAACCGGGTTGCCGGCGTCAACCTTGCCGAACGCCGCGCCGCCTGTGACGTAGAAGAGATAGGCATCGGCGGCATAACCCGCGCGTACGCGACCCGTGCCGAGCCAGTTCAATTCGGTGAACACCGGTCCCGCCGGCGAGATCGCACTGCCTTCGATGTTCGCCCAGGACAGATCGCCCTCGACGCCGAATACATACGGTCCGCTCTGCCAGTTGTATCCAACCGTGCCGCCGAGCAACCAGCCGTCCGTATCAAAGCTGGTCGAACCGATTACCGGATCGTTGTGCGTCGAGCTGCCCCAGCCGTATCCACCAGACACGCCGTAATAGAGTCCGGTCCAGTTGAACAATGGCGCCGCAACCGGAGGCGCCTTCGCGATCGGCGTACGTACCGGCATATCCGCCGCGAGAACCGTCGCACTGCTCAGGACAAGCGCTGACGCGCCAGCCAACAATGTCTTCAACATGTCTGTCACTCCGTGCCGCCCAGCCCCAGAATGATTTCAACGTCTATCGTCGTGAGGGCAATTAGACCGCCGAAGGTGGCAAAAACTGGCCGATAAAAAGACAAACGCACCGGGCGATGAATGCGTGACCAAGAAGACACAGAATGGAACTCGAGAAGGAACTTTCGGACGCGCGCATTTGCGCCACTCAACGCGCCTGAAAGAAACTGAAATCAATTGCGATCTCGACATCGACGCGGGCGAAATAAAAAAGGCGGCCACAAGGGCCGCCTTAATTCCAGATCAGAGCGCGATCACGCCGCGGCTACAGCTTCTTCCTTCGGCTGCGTCGCAAGGTACGCTTCGTGACGCGCACGATCGCCCTTGCCCTTCGCATCCACGTCGCGATCGACGAGCTCGATCACCGCAACCGGCGCGGAGTCGCCATAGCGGAACCCCGCCTTGAGAATGCGCGTGTAGCCGCCGTTGCGCGACTTGTAACGCGGGCCGATCACGTCGAAGAGCTTCTTCACGGCAGCCTGGTCGCGGATCTCCGCGATGGCGCGGCGGCGCGCGTGCAGATCGCCTTTCTTGCCGAGCGTGATCAGCTTCTCGAAGATCGGGCGCAGATCCTTCGCCTTCGGCAAGGTCGTCACAACCTGCTCATGCACGATGAGCGACGCGGCCATATTGGCGAACATGGCCTTGCGGTGCTCCGCAGTGCGGTTGAGCTTGCGATGGGCTTTGGCGTGACGCATGACGCTTTCCTTCGGGCGCTTGCGCGCCTCAGTAATGATCCTCGAAGCGCTTTGCGAGCTCTTCGATATTCTCCGGCGGCCAGCCCTGCACTTCCATGCCGAGATGCAGGCCCATGGACGCCAGCACTTCCTTGATCTCGTTGAGCGACTTGCGGCCGAAGTTCGGCGTGCGCAGCATTTCGGCTTCGCTCTTCTGGATCAGGTCGCCGATGTAAACGATGTTGTCGTTCTTCAGGCAGTTGGCCGAACGCACCGAAAGCTCGAGCTCGTCCACCTTCTTGAGGAGCGCAGGATTGAAAGGCAGTTCCTGGATCGCCGGCGCTTCGATCTCGCGGCGCGGCTCTTCAAAGTTCACGAAGATATTGAGCTGGTCCTGCAGGATGCGCGCGGCGAACGCGAGCGAGTCTTCCGGCGTGATCGAGCCGTTGGTCTCGATCTGCATGGTGAGCTTGTCGTAGTCGAGAATTTGTCCTTCGCGCGTGTTTTCGACGCGGTAGCTGACCTTGCGCACCGGCGAATAGAGGCTGTCGACCGGGATCAGGCCGATCGGGCTGTCTTCCGAGCGATTGCGCTCCGCCGCCACGTAACCCTTGCCCGTATTGACGGTGAACTCCATGCGGAGCTCCGCGCCGTCGTCGAGCGTGCAGATCGGAAGGTCCGGATTGAGGATCTGGATGTCGCCGACCGTCTGAATGTCGCCGGCCGAAAGCACGCCCGGCCCCTGCTTCTTCACGACCATGCGCTTCGGACCCTCGCCGGTCATCTTCACGGCGATGTCCTTGATGTTGAGGATGATGTCGGTGACATCCTCGCGCACGCCCGGGATCGACGAAAACTCGTGCAGCACGCCGTCGATGTGCACGGACGTCACAGCCGCGCCCTGCAGCGATGAAAGAAGAATCCGGCGCAGCGCATTGCCGATCGTAAGACCGAAACCGCGCTCGAGCGGCTCGGCGACGACCGTGGCGAAGCGCTTTCCGTCGTGACCGGCTGTGACCTGCAGCTTGTCGGGACGGATCAGCTCCTGCCAGTTCTTCGGGTTCACGATGTTGTTCACGTGCTCATCCTTCGCGCTGTCTCCGCGAGTTTCGCGCCTCGCGTTCCCGCTCCAAGCGGGATGAAAATCCCCGGCTGCTGCCGGTATGAAAAAACTCAGACGCGCCGGCGCTTGCGGGGCCGGCAACCGTTGTGCGGGATCGGAGTCACGTCGCGGATCGACGTGATCGTGAAGCCTGCAGCCTGCAACGCGCGCAGCGCGGACTCGCGGCCCGATCCGGGACCTGCGACTTCCACTTCCAGCGTGCGCATGCCGTGCTCGGCCGCCTTGCGCGCGACATCTTCGCCTGCCACCTGTGCGGCGTAAGGCGTCGACTTGCGCGATCCCTTGAAGCCGAGCGAACCGGCCGACGACCAGGCGATCGTGTTGCCCTGCGCGTCGGTGATCGTAATCTTCGTGTTGTTAAAGCTGGCGTTGACGTGCGCTACGCCCGACGCAATGTTCTTGCGTTCGCGACGGCGAACGCGCGCGCCTTGTTGTTGTGCGGGTGCTTCTTTGCTCATCGGTATCCTTCCAGTCCGTCGCGAAAGGCATCAGCCCTTCGGAGCAACCTTTTTGCCGGCTACTGCGCCCTTCGATTTGCCCTTGCGGGTTCGGGCGTTGGTGTGAGTGCGCTGGCCGTGCACCGGCAGATTGCGCCGGTGACGCAGGCCGCGATAGCAGCCGAGATCCATCAGCCGCTTGATGTTGACCGAGGTCTCGCGGCGCAGGTCGCCTTCGACTGTGAATTCGCGATCGATCAGCTCGCGAATTTGCAGAACTTCCGCGTCCGTCAGTTGGCTCACGCGCCGCTCCATCGGCATGCTGAGCTGCTTCATGATATCGTTCGCGCGCTTCCCGCCGATCCCGTAGATGTATTGCAGCCCGACGACGACGCGCTTTGCCGTCGGGAGGTTTACGCCAGCGATTCGGGCCACTTCATCTCTCCATTTAGGGCGGATCGACCCCGCCCGCGTTCTGCGCTCATTCCGCGCGGGGGCCGCCCATACGCCAAAACGACGCCCCCCTTCGCTCGAAGGTCCGGCATCGCTGCGAAATTACCGACTGTGGCGGCATATCTAGGCAATGGGCCTCTCCTCGTCAACCTCGGCGCGCAGGCTTCCGAGCCTGCTTCCGCCGGGTTTTTGCTGACTTTTTCGCGGCCTTGGGACGCCCCTTCGCCTTGCGCTTTGGACGGGCCGCCCTCCGGACCTTGGAGGCCTTCCGGCGAGTTCCGCGCGCCTTGGCCGGCTTGCGGCGGCCTGCGGTGGGCTTTCGGACCCCTCTTGCGGCCGCCTTGGCAGGCGCCTTCAGGGCCCGGCGGATCGCCTCCGCGACATCCTCGATCGACTGCATGCCATCCACGGACCGCAAAAGGCCTTTGCCGCGGTAATAGTCGATGAGCGGCGCCGTCTGCACCCGGAAGGCCGAAAGGCGCTGCTTCAGGATCTCGGGACTGTCGTCCGCCCGCACGGCCTCGCCGCGCGCCTGCATCTGCGCGATGCGCGTTGCGATGCGGTCGACAAGAATTCCCTCGTTTACCTGGAATTCGATTACGCCATCGAGCTTCAGCCCCCGCTGTGAGAGCAATCGCTCGAGTGCCTCGGCCTGCGCCACGGTGCGCGGAAAACCGTCGAGGATGAAACCCTTCGACGCATCCGGCTGCTTGATCCGGTCCGCGATGATCGCGATGACAACCGGGTCGGGCACGAGTTCGCCGCGCGCCATGAGGTCCTTGGCCTTGAGGCCGATCGGCGTGCCTTCGGCAACCGCGGCACGCAGCATGTCGCCGGTGGACAGCCGAGGAATGTCGTGACGATCGCCGAGCTTCTCGGCTTGCGTCCCCTTCCCCGCGCCGGGCGGACCCAGCAGTACGAGCCTCATCTGCGCGAGCCCCTGAGCTTCGATTTCTTGATCAGGCCCTCATACTGATGCGCCAGAAGATGCCCCTGCACCTGCGCGACCGTATCCATCGTCACCGAGACGACGATGAGAAGCGACGTGCCGCCGAAATAGAACGGTACGGCGGCGTACGAGATCAGAATTTCGGGAATGAGGCAGACGATCGCCAGGTAGGCCGCGCCCACGACCGTGATGCGCGTCAGAACGTAATCAATGTATTCGGCCGTCCGCTCTCCCGGACGGATGCCCGGAATGAAGCCGCCGTGCTTCTTCAGATTGTCAGCGGTGTCCTTCGGATTGAACACGATCGCCGTATAGAAGAAGGCGAAGAAAACGATCATCGCGATATAGAGGAACATATAAAGGGGCTGACCGTGGCCGAGGTATGCCGTGATCGCTGTCAGCCACTCCGGACCCTGACCGCTTGAAAAGGTCGCGACCGTTGTCGGCACCAGGAGCAGCGACGACGCGAAGATCGGCGGTATGACGCCCGCGGTATTCAGCTTCAGCGGCAAATGCGAGGTCTGCCCCTCGAACATCTGGTTGCCGACCTGCCGCTTCGGATACTGGATGAGCAACCGGCGCTGCGCGCGCTCCATGAACACGATGAACCCGATCACGACGATCGCCATCACGATCACGGTCAGGATGATACCGGTCGACAGCGCGCCCTGGCGGCCAAGCTCGAGAGTGCCGACGATCGCCGAGGGCAGTTCCGCGACGATCCCCGCCATGATGATCAGCGAGATTCCGTTGCCGATGCCGCGCGCGGTGATCTGCTCGCCGAGCCACATCAGGAACATCGTGCCGCCGGTCAGCGTGATGACCGTCGAGATGCGGAAGAACCAGCCCGGATCGCTGACAACGTTGCCCGCGCCTTCGAGCCCGATGGCGATGCCGTAGGACTGGAAGATACAGAGTACCGCCGTGAGGTATCGCGTGTACTGGTTGATGACCTTGCGGCCCTGCTCGCCTTCCTTCTTGAGTTGTTCGAGCTTCGGCGAAACGGTCGTCATCAGCTGCAGGATGATCGACGCCGAGATGTAAGGCATGATGTTCAGGGCAAAGATCGCCATGCGCGAAACCGCGCCGCCCGAGAACATGTTGAACAGACCAAGGATGCCGCCCTGCGCCTGCTGGAAGGCGTCGGCAAATGCCTGCGGATTGATGCCCGGCAGTGGAATATACGTGCCCAGGCGATAGATGATGAGCGCGCCGAGGGTGAAATAGATGCGCTTCTTGAGCTCCTCGGCTTTCGCGAGGGCGCCGAAGTTCAGATTTGCCGCAAGTTGTTCCGCTGCCGAGACCATCTAGCGCTCCGTTAGGACCCCTGCACGCGTTGCGCGGGAAATGCCGGCCCGCTCCCTAGCTGGGGATCAAGCCGTCGCTTCGCCACCGGCTTGCTTGCCGGACTTCTTGTCGCCCTTGACGGGCTTCTTCTCGGCCTCTGCCTTTGGCGCGCGCAAGACCTTCACCGTGCCGCCGGCTTTCTCTACCGCGGCAACCGCCGACTTCGACGCGCCGTGAACCTCGAAATTCAGTTTGCCTTTGATCTCACCCTTGCCGAGCAGCCGAACGCCGTCGAACGAGCGCTTGAACACGCCTGCTTTCACAAGCGCTTCAGCCGTGATCGGATCGGAGGCACTGAGCTTGCCCTTGTCGATCGCCGTCTGTACCCGGCCGAGATTCACCTCGCTCAGCCGCGAGGCGAAGATGTTGTTGAAGCCGCGCTTCGGCAGACGCCGATGCAACGGCATCTGGCCGCCCTCGAATCCCTTGATTGAAACGCCGGTGCGCGACTTCTGACCCTTGACGCCGCGGCCGCCGGTCTTGCCCTTGCCCGAGCCGATGCCGCGTCCGACGCGCATCCGGTTCTTGCGCGAGCCCTCATTGCCGGCGAGTTGATTGAGTTTCATTCTTGTCTCCTTACCCGCCCTCGACGACGCGCACGAGGTGCTGGACCTTCGCGATCATGCCACGCACTTCCGGCGTATCCTTCAGCGTGCGGCGACGGCCGCGCCGCGTCAGGCCGAGCCCGAGCAGCGTCTTCTCCTGGATGTCCGGCCGCCGGATCGGGCTTCCGATACGCTCCACGGTGACAGTCTTTGCGCTCGCCATGACCAACCCTCTTCCTGCTTTTCTTATTCGCTGGCGTCGACGTCGACGTCGCGACGGCGCGACTGCAACTGCGAGACCTTCAGACCGCGGCGCGCGGCGACCGAGCGCGGCGCGTCCTGGTGCTTCAGGGCATCGAACGTTGCGCGAACCATGTTGTACGGATTTGACGAGCCGAACGACTTGGCGACGACATCCGAGACGCCGAGCGTCTCGAACACCGCGCGCATCGGACCGCCGGCGATGATGCCGGTGCCCGGAGGCGCGGCGCGCAGCACGACATGGCCTGCGCCGTGGTGGCCGGTCACGTCGTGATGGAGCGTTCGCCCCTCGCGCAGCGGCACCCGAACGAGCGATCGCTTGGCCGATTCCGTCGCCTTGCGAATTGCTTCTGGCACTTCGCGTGCCTTACCGTGACCGAAACCGACGCGGCCCTTCTGATCGCCAACGACGACGAGCGCAGCGAAACCGAAGCGCTTGCCGCCCTTCACCACCTTGGCAACTCGATTGATGTGGACGAGCTTGTCGACGATCCCGCCGTCGCGATCATCGTGATCGCGCCCGCGGTCACGGTCACGGTCGCGGCGTCCGCGCCGTCCCTGCCCTTCGGATTGTGTCTGTGCCATCAGATCGCTCGTCCTTCCTCAGAATTCCAGTCCGCCTTCGCGTGCGGCATCCGCGAGCGCCTTGACGCGCCCGTGAAAGAGATAGCTGCCCCGATCGAAGATGACCTGCTTCACGCCCTTTTCCTTGGCACGCGCCGCCACCCGTTCGCCGACTGCTTTCGCCGCCGCGACGTTGGCGCCGGTCTTGGCGCCACCGCGAATTTCCTTCTCCATGCTCGACGCCGCCGCGAGCGTCTCGCCCTTCAGATCGTCGATCACCTGCGCATAAATGTGCTTCGATGAACGAAATACCGAAAGACGCGGGCGGCCGTAGGCCGAGCGCTTCAGCGCACCGCGTACGCGACC
>Ga0307505_10003407_pt1 | contig 9990 bp, 9 predicted proteins | sample 23_S_MG_FD_202183 | JGI IMG/M metagenome (GOLD analysis project Ga0307505, IMG submission 202183) | Soil microbial communities from Populus trichocarpa stands in riparian zone in the Pacific Northwest, United States - 23_S | ecosystem: Environmental > Terrestrial > Soil > Riparian zone > Trees... | reverse complement strand
GGCCCGCCACTCCTGCCAAATTCGCTCAGCGTCCGCCGCCGACAGATATTTCCGCTGTTTGTACCGCCTCTTCACAATAGTCTCCGGTGAATGCATGAATCTGTTGCACTCACCGATTGAGACCACCAGTCATTCGGGCAATTCGCGCAATTCGGTAGTCCAGCCGTTCAGGCCCGGCGCGACAAACCCCTATCTGGGCCGCGCCTCCATGTTCCCGAGGGTCGAACCCAGCTCCAGCAGCATCATGCTGATCCGGCGCATCTTGTCGTAGTCGATCTTCGACGCCTCGTCGCCCACCTTGTGGTAATCCTCGTGCAGCCCGGTCGTGAAGAAGAGCACCGGGATGCCCTTGTTGGCGTAGTTGTAGTGGTCACTCCGCGTATAGATCCTCTCGGGGTGGTTCGGGTCGTCCCACGTGCGATCGAACGTCAGCGGCACGAGCTGCCGCGCGTTCACCGAGTCCGCGATCACCCCAAGCACGCGGCTCTGCTCGTTCGGCGCGGCCTTCGGGCCCACGACATACACGACGTTCGCCATTGGTTCACCGTGCGTGCGTGCATCGAACGTCGCGTCGGTGCCGCCCCACCTCCCGATCATGTCCATGTTGAGCATGGCCACGATCGAGTCGATCGGCACCGTGGGTCGCGCCGCGAATGCCGCGCTGCCGAGCAGTCCCTTCTCCTCGGCGCTGTGCCACACGAGGAGCACGGAGCGGCGGGGCGGGTTCGCCCGGAAGGACTTTGCGAGCGCGAGCATCGCCACCACTCCCGATCCATCGTCGTCGGCGCCGTTCGCGATCGAGTCGGGCGACATCCCCGACTGGACGCCCGAGTGGTCGTAGTGCGAGCCGTACGCCACATACGTCTTGTTCATGCGCGAGTCCGTTCCGCGCACGATCCCGACGACGTTGTAGCTCGTGAACGGCTCGTGCTCCAGGTCCACGCGGGCGGCGAAGCGGCCAGGCAGCGCCTGCGGTGCGTCGTCGGCCGGCCATCGCGCGGGCAGGAGGGGTGATCCCGCCTTCGCCATGCCGATGACGATCATCGGAAGCGGCCGCTGTGTGTCGGAGGTGGTCCGGTCTCCCTGCCCCGCGCTCACCGCGCGGGTGAGCACCGGAATCGCCTGGTTGTAGAAGTCGGTGGTGGCGCCGGTCATCAGGAGCACGATCGCCGCCGGCTGCAGCTGAAGGGCGCGCAGGATCCGGTTGCTCAGCTCGTCCTGCCCGTCGAGCTGGCGCTTCACCGCGGCATCCGTGATGCCGGGCGGCGCCGCGTGCACCATCACGATCACTTTTCCCGCGGTGGTGAGCCCACGGAAATCGTTCCTGCCGTGTGCGTTCAGCCCGTAACCGGCGAAGAAGAGGTCCCCTTCAGCGTTTCGCTTCGGGATCGGCGCTCCGGCGCCGAGGTTCGCCCATGGAATGACGTCGGTGACGAGGCCGAGGGGCACGGTGGTCTGGCCCACTCGCACCGTCAGGCGCGTGTTCGGTCCGAGCACCTGCCGCGTGAGGGGAACGCGGTGGTAATAGAAGCTGTCGCCCGCGGGCTCCACCCCGAGCGCCGTCAGCCGGCGCACCAGCCACCGCGCGGCGCGGAACTCGTCCGGCGTTCCCGTTTCGCGGCCGCGGAAGGAATCAGCGGCGAACGCGTGGAGGTCCTGTCGCAGCTCGTCGGCACTGATGCCGAGGACGGACGGGGTGGGCGCCGGGGCCGGAGCGGCCGGTGAGCACGCACCAACGGCGAACATCAAGGCTACCGAACGCAACCGCATTACAGGGCTCCGGTTCAGGTGAAGTAATCCTGCGATATTGAGCCTAGCCGACCGCGGCGCCATGCCGCAAGCATCCGTCCCACAAGGGGTTGGCCGAGTCTCGCATTCTCGTTGCCAGAACTTCGTTTGGCAGTCCGTGTAACACGTAGTGGCTCGTGGATGGTGATCCGTGGTTTTGTGGACGATCCCAGCCCCCAGCCCCCAGCCCCCAGGCCCTCCCTCAATTGCTCTACATCTGCATTCCGGCATACAACGAGGCGCCGACCGTCGGGCTCCTGCTCTGGCGCCTCCGAAGCGTCATGCAGGACTTCGCGCGTGAGTACGAGATCCTCGTCTACAACGACGGCAGCACCGACGCCACCGCGGACACGCTGAAGTCCTACACCGAGGTCCTTCCCCTCACCGTGCTCGGTGGCGAGAGCCACCTCGGCTACGGCCGCGCGCTCGATGCGCTCGTGCGCGCCGTGTCCGCGCGCACCCGCTATCCCCGGCGCGACGGGATGATCACGATGCAGGCGGACTTCACCGACCGCCCCGAAGACCTGCCCGAGCTCATCAAGCGGTTCGAGGGCGGCGCCGACATCGTGGTGGGCGAGCGCCAGGTCAGCGAGTCGTGGCCCGGGCCGGCGCGCCTGCTGCACCGCGTGGCGCCGTTCGTCACCCGACCCTTCGTCCGCATCGACAGCATCAACGATCCGTTCGGCACGCTGCGCGTGTACCGCATCTCCGTGCTCCGGGACCTGCTCAAGGACCTGCGCGCCGACGAGCCGGTGGTGGGCTCGGACGGCTGGGCCGCCAACGTCGAGATGCTCGTGCGCGCGCGCCGCCATGCCCGCCGCATCGAGGCCGTGAGCTTCAGCCCGCGGTACGAGCTGCGGCCGCGCGAGACGCGGGTGCGCCCGTGGCGCGGTGCGATCTCCCTGTACAGGTCCGCGCGCGCGCTTCGCACCGGGGTCGCGACGTCGTGATCGCGCTCCGCGCCGCACTCTCGCTTCTCCTCGTCACGGGGAACGCCGGCGCGCAGGACTCGACCGTCGCGGTCGAGCCATATGCGCCCCGGGCCGCGGTGCCGTTCGGCATCGGCGAGCGCGCGGAGTACCAGGTCAAGTTCGGGAAGTTCTCCGTCGGCAGCGGCCTCATGGAAGTCGCGGGCATCGACACCGTCCGCGGACGCGAGGTCTGGCACACCATCTTCCGGGTCCGCGGCGGGGTGCCCGGCTACCGGGTGAACGACCGCCTGGAGAGCTGGATCGACACACGCACGCTCGCATCCCTTCGCCACTGGCAGGAGCTCAGCGAGGGAAGCCGTGAGCGCGAGCGGAAGTTCGAGATCTACCCCGGCAGCACGTACGTGGAGAATGACCGGGAGCCGCAGCCCACGGTGCAGCAGCCGCTGGACGACGGGTCGTTCCTCTACTTCATCCGCACCATCGCGCTCGAGGTGGGCCAGACGTACACCTTCGAGCGCTACTTCCGCCCGGACCGCAATCCGGTGCGGATCGAGGTGCTGCGCCGCGAGCGGATCGACGTCCCGGCCGGTAGCTTCGAGACCATCGTGATCCGTCCCATCATCAAGACCAAGGGCGTCTTCTCCGAGAATGGCCGCGCCGAGATCTGGCTCACCGACGACGACCGCCGGCTCATGGTGCAGATGAAGTCGCGCCTCAACTTCGGCTCGATCAACCTCTTCCTGAAGTCGTACCGCCCGGCGAAGACCGATTCGTCCGGCTTCGCGACGAAATGAGCCCGCGCAAGCGGGATCCCGGCACGCCCCGGGAAGCGGACCTCGCGCGGGTGCGAACCGTCCCCGTCCTGCGTCGCGAGAACAAGGTCAGCGCCAGCGAGTTCGCGCGCCCCCCGAAGGCCGGCGCCTCCTTCCGCGATTTCATCGAGTCGCTCCCGGACATCCTCGTCGCGCGGGACTTCCGCCGCGTCGTGGACGCCGTGGCCTCGGCCGCCGCCCGCAAGCGCGGCGTCGTGCTCATGCTCGGCGGCCACATCGTGAAGACGGGGCTCGCCCCCCTGCTCGTGCAGCTCATGGAGCGCGGCGTCGTGACACACGTCGCCATGAACGGCTCGGCGGCCATCCATGACTACGAGATCGCGCGCTTCGGCGGCACCTCCGAAGACGTCGCCACCGGCCTCAAGGACGGCACCTTCGGCATGGCCGAGGAGACCGGGCGCGAGATGAATGAGGCGTTCACGCGGGGCAGCGCCGCAAGCCAGGGCATGGGCGAGTCGCTCGGCGCGGCTCTCGATGCCGCCACGCTGGTGCATCCCGAGCTCTCGGTGATCCTCAACGCGTGGAGGCACGGCATTCCCGTGACCGTCCACGCCGCCATCGGCGCCGAGATCATCCACCAGCATCCTGCCGCTGACGGCAAGGCGATCGGCGACACCAGCCACCGTGATTTCCGCCGGCTCGCCAGCGGCCTCGAGGCACTCGACGATGGCGGCGTCGCGCTCAACCTCGGCAGCGCCGTGATCATGCCCGAGGTGTTCCTGAAGGCGCTCACCATCGCCCGCAACCTGAACGGCGGGAAGCCGCAGAACTTCGTGACCTGCGACCTCGACATGACGCGCCATTACCGGCCGCGCATGAACGTCGTCCAGCGGCCCACGCTCCACAGCGGGAAGGGCTACGAGATCACGGGGCACCACGAGCTGATGGTTCCGCTGCTGGTCTGGGCCGTGCTCGACTCACTGGATCGCGCCAGGGCCTGAACAGACTGAACAACCGAATGACGCGAATTTCCCGAATGACTCGAATACGGCAAGCGGCGAAGCGATCTTGAACTGAAGACAAAAAAAGCTCCTCTCAGATCCCGAGAGGAGCTTCTCTTTTTTGTGCGTGCAGTATTCGAGTAATTCGCGTGATTCGTGTAATTCGGTGGTTCAGCCGTTCAGGCCCGGCGCAAAGGTGCTTACGGGCCGGTCCACTTCGAACGGAGGCGGCTCGCGGTATCCGGGCTGACGATCCGGATCACGAAGTAGATGACGAGGCCGATGATCGCGACCTTGATCGCCCACCCGAGCAGCACCAGCAGGAGCGCGAACAGGATCTTGAACAGTCCAAAGGCCACATTGAGCGCGAAAAGCCCCATCAGCGCGAACAGCCCGATCATGAATACGGTGCGTAGCATATCCGGTCTCCAAACCGAAGGTGAGCGAGCGTGCCAAGGCAGGTTCACGCGCAGCTCAACAGTTCCTGAAGAGAGTCTACGGGGGCGCCCACCGCGCTGTTTCAATGACTTAACCGGGCCCTCGCCCGCCCACCATCGGCCAAATCCCCTGATTTTCGGCTAACCGGCATTACGCCCGGGACCGGTTATGGTGCATGGCGTGGCCATCCTGCGGGGCTAGATTTCGCGTCCCGCGTCACAACCCGAGGCCGAGAGCCGATAACCGTCCGGCGGCCGTCAGTCTCCATCACGGCCGACGCCGAGTACCGATGACCGAGACCCTGTATCAGATCATGGGACGCCACCGCGCCGAGCCGTTGCCGGAGCGGAAGCCGTCCTGGTTGAAGGTGAAGGCGCCCGGCGGCGCGAATTACCTCCGGCTGAAGCAGATGATGCGGTCGCTGGACCTGCACACCGTCTGCGAGGAAGCGCACTGCCCCAACGTCGGCGAGTGCTGGGAGCACGGCGCCGCCACCTTCATGATCCTCGGCGACGTCTGCACGCGGAACTGCGCCTACTGCGCGGTGGCCCACGGACGTCCCCCGAAGTTCGACGCCACGGAGCCCGACCGCGTCGCGCATGCGGTGGCGGAGATGCAGCTGCGCCATGCGGTGATCACCTCCGTGGACCGCGACGACCTGGACGACTTCGGCGCCTGGGCATTCGCCGAGACCATCCGCCAGATCCACGCGAAAGTGCCGGACTGCTCCGTCGAGGTGCTGGTTCCGGACTTCCAGGGCGACGAGGACTCGATCCGCGCGGTGCTCGACGCGCGTCCCGAGATCTACAACCACAACACCGAGACCGTGCCGCGCCTGTACAAGAAGTGCCGCCCCGGCGGACGGTACGAGCGCGTGATGAACATCTTCCGCTTCGCGAAGAAGTACGCGCCCGGCATCCCCACCAAGACGGGGATCATCCTCGGCATGGGCGAGACCAACGAGGAAGTCGTCGCCGTCATGAAGGACCTGCGCGCGGTGGACGTGGACATCCTGACGCTGGGGCAGTACCTGCGCCCGTCGGATTCGCACATCGCGCTGGACCGCTACGTCACCCCGGACGAATTCCGGTGGTTCAAGCAGACCGGCATGGACCTGGGCTTCAGGCACGTGGAGTCCGCACCCCTCGTTCGCTCGAGCTATCACGCATGGGAACAAGTCCAGGCGGCAGGAGTCTAGGGGCGGACATGAAAACGGACATGAAGGCGGACAAGAGGACAGACAGAAAAGCGGACAGGAAGTCGGCTAACGGCGCCAACGGCGGATCCAACGGCGTCGACAACATGGAGCTGCTCCGCTCGATGCTCCTGCAGCGCCGCTTCGAGGAGCGCACCGCGGAGGCGTACGCGCTCGGCAAGATCGGCGGGTTCTGCCACCTGTACATCGGCCAGGAGGCGGTGAGCACGGGATCGATCTCGCTGCTGCGCCCCGACGACTACATCATCACCACGTACCGCGACCACGGCCAGGCGCTCGCGCGCGGGATGACGCCGCGCTCCGTGATGTCGGAGCTGTTTGGCAAGGTGGACGGCTGCTCGCGCGGCAAGGGCGGCTCGATGCACCTGTTCGATCGCAACCTGAACTTCCTCGGCGGCCACGGCATCGTTGGCGGGCATGTGCCCGTGGGCACGGGGGTCGGGTTCGCGATCAAGTACCGCGGCGGCGACCAGGTGTGCCTCTGCTTCATGGGCGAGTCGGTGGTGAACACCGGCGCCTTCCACGAAGCGCTGAACATGGCGGGCCTCTGGAAGCTTCCCGTCGTGTACATCATCGAGAACAACCGCTACGGCATGGGCACCGCGCTCGAGCGCGCGTCCGCCATCCACGACATCTACGAGCGCGGGGCGGCGTACAACATGGAGCGCGCGCAGTGCGACGGTCAGGACGTGTTCGCGGTGCGCGAGGCCGTGCAGGCCGCCCTGGACCGCGCGCGGCGCGACTCGGCGCCGACGCTGCTCGAGGTGCGTACCTACCGCTTCATGGGCCACTCGATGTCCGACGCCGTCAGCGGCACCTACCGCACGAAGGCCGAGCTCGAGGAATGGCAGAAGCGCGACCCCATCGTGCTGCTGCGCATGCACATGCAGGAGAATGGAGAGCTCACGGAGGAGCAGCTCCAGAAGCTCGACGAGGAGATCAAGGCACAGGTGCAGGACGCCTGGGACTTCGCGGACCAGAGCCCGGAACCTCCTCCCGAAGCGCTCTGGGAGGATGTGCTGGTGGACACCACAACCTAGAGTCATCCCGAGCGTAGCGAGGGATCTGCACGTGCGGATTCCTCGCTGCGCTCGGAATGACAAGATGACATGCCTGTAATCACCTATAGGGACGCCCTGAACCAGGCGCTGCGCGAGGAGATGCAGCGCGACGACCGCGTCTTTCTCATGGGCGAGGAAGTCGCCGTGTATCAGGGCGCGTACAAGGTGTCCAAGGGGCTGCTCCAGGAGTTCGGCGAGATGCGCGTGGTGGACACGCCCATCACCGAGCTCGGGTTCGCCGGCGTCGGCGTCGGGGCGGCGATGGCCGGGCTGCGTCCGGTCATCGAGTTCATGACCTGGAACTTCGGCGTGCTTGCCCTGGACCAGGTGCTCAATGCCGCGTCGAAGATGCTGTACATGTCCGGCGGCCAGTATCCGATGCCCATGGTGTTCCGGGGGCCGAACGGCGCGGCGCTCCAGCTCAGCGCGCAGCATTCGCAGGCCTTCGAGTCGTGGCTGGCGCACATGCCCGGCGTGAAGGTCGTGACCCCCGGCACTCCGTACGACGCCAAGGGGCTGCTCAAGAGCGCCATCCGCGACGACAACCCCGTGCTCTTCCTCGAGGGCGAGATGCTGTACAACACCAAGGGCGAGGTGCCCGAGGCGGAGTACACCATTCCCATCGGCAAGGCGGAGCTGAAGCGCGAGGGCGAGCACTGCTCCATCATCACCAACGGCAAGATGGCGCTCGTGGCGATGCAGGTGGCCGACCAGCTCGCGAAGGAGGACATCCGCGTGGACGTCGTGGACCTCCGCACCGTGCGTCCGATGGACGTCGAGGCGATCACGACGTCGGTGCAGAAGACGAATCGCGCGGTGGTGCTCGAGGAAGGCTGGGAGCTCGCCGGCATCGGCGCGCAGGTCGTGGACTACATCCAGCGCGAGTGCTTCGACGACCTCGACGCGCCCGTGATCCGCGTGCACCAGGCCGACGTGCCCATGCCGTACGCGAAGAACCTGGAGAAGCTGGCGAAGCCCGACGCCGCGAAGACGATCGCCGCGGTGAAGAAAGTCATGTACCTGGACTGATGTCATCCCGAGCGAAGCGAGGGATCTGCACTTATGGCAACTAAGATTTTCATGGAGGCGCTCTCCCCCACGATGGAGGAGGGGCGCCTCGTCAAATGGCTGAAGAACGAGGGCGACGCCGTGAAGAGCGGCGAGCCGCTGGCCGAGGTCGAGACCGACAAGGCCATCATGGAGCTCGTCGCGCGCGGCGACGGCGTGCTTCGCAAGCGCCTGCTCGGCGAAGGTGAGTCGTCGCCCGTCGGTACCCTCGTCGGCGTGATCGCGACGAAGGACGAAAATATCGATTCGCTGCTCGCCGATGGCGGCGGCGCGAAGCAGCCCGAGCCGAAGCCCGACAACTCCCAGCCGAAAGCCGAGAGCCGAGAGCCGAAAGCCGAAAGCCCCCAGCCGAGAGCCGCGACTCCTGAGCCGAAAGCCGAGAGCCCTCAGCCGATGGCCGCCGAGGGAAGTCGCGCGAAGAGCTCTCCCCTCGCGCGTCGGATGGCCTCCGAGAAGGGCGTGGACATCGGTTCCCTCCAGGGTTCCGGCCCCGGCGGCCGGATCATCAAGCGGGACATCGAAAGCGCTCAGACGTCAGGGCCGAAAGCCGCGAGCCAGAAACCGAGAGCCGAGGGCGATTACCAGGACCTGCCGCTGACGCAGATCCGCAAGACCATCGCGAAGCGGCTGTCGGAGTCCATCGGCCCCATCCCCACCTTCTACCTCACCGCCGAGTTCGACCTCACCCGCGTGGTCGAGACCCGCGAGGCGATGCTGGAGCTGGGCGACGAGTACAAGGTCTCGATCAACGACATCCTGATGAAGGCGGTGGCCACCGCGCTGGCGCAGCACCCCGAGGTCAACGCGCACTGGCTCGGCGACAGGATCCGCCTGTTCAACCGCGTTCACCTCGGCATGGCCGTGGCCACCGACGACGGGCTCATCGTGCCGGTGATCTTCGACGCCGACTCGAAGCGCCTGTCCGAGATCGCGAAGGAGTCGCGGGCCCTCGCGAAGCTCGCGCGCGAGCGGAAGCTCAAGCCCGAGCAGTACACCGGCTCGACGTTCTCGCTCAGCAACCTCGGCATGATGCAGATCGATCATTTCACTGCGATCATCAATCCGCCCGAAGTCGGCATCCTGGCCGTCGGCGCCGCCGCGGACGTGCCGGTGGTCGTGGACGGCGAGCTGCACACCCGGAAGCGCCTGCGCGTCACGATGAGCTGCGATCACCGGGCCGTGGATGGCGCGGTGGGAGCTCGGTTCCTCCAGACGCTTCGCCGGATGATCGAGAATCCTCTTATGCTCGTCTTCTAGCGCGCTTCGCGCGCCTGGGTTGGGGGCTGCGCCGGGCTTCGCCGGCTGCAGCCCTGTCACGGATTCACGCGGAGCACGCACGGAAACAGCACTGTACTGCTGGTCGTTGTTGGAGCACAAACCTTGAGTCTTATCCGCGCAGTTTCGTGAAGTTTTTCCGTGTAAACCCGTGAGGCGCCCAGGCCGGCGAAGCCCGGCCGGGCGCAAAACACCTCGGCCGCCTCAGGCGCCCACTTTGCGCGCCTGGACACTCACCAATCGCAAACAATGGCAAGCTTTGACGTGATCTTCCTCGGCGGCGGACCGGCCGGCTATGTCGGCGCCATCCGCTCCGCGCAGCTCGGCCTCAACACCGCCGTCATCGAGCGCGAAGGGCTCGGCGGCACCTGCGTGCTGTGGGGGTGCATCCCCGCCAAGGCGCTGCTCGAGGCGGCCTCATACGCCGAGAAGATGAAG
>Ga0307505_10003406_pt1 | contig 9990 bp, 4 predicted proteins | sample 23_S_MG_FD_202183 | JGI IMG/M metagenome (GOLD analysis project Ga0307505, IMG submission 202183) | Soil microbial communities from Populus trichocarpa stands in riparian zone in the Pacific Northwest, United States - 23_S | ecosystem: Environmental > Terrestrial > Soil > Riparian zone > Trees... | reverse complement strand
GGGTTCAGGTTGACCCAGAAGGACAGGGTGGTGTTTTCACTACCGGAACTGCCCGGTTGGGTCAGATAATCATCCACACCATCGAAAGTGACGGCGCGGCCGCTGTGTCCCACGGTGCTTCCCGTTAAGATGGGACAGCTGGGCGTGCTACAGGTAGCATGGTTGGAATTACTCTGGCTGTCGTAGAAAACCGTGCCATCATAACCAATCAACTCATCCAACTCAAAGAGGAATCGGGGTGTCTCATCGGTGTAATAACTGCCATTTCTGACATCATTAATGGCATTAAAGCTGGTGCCGCCGTTACCGCCATCATCAAGGGCACTGTCATAATAAACCAGTTCATCAATGCGCCCATCGAGCGGCTGAGTCCCGGCCATGTTGTTACCCAATCGCCCCGGCCCCAGTACCACCGAAGGATAACTCCCCGATGTGTTCAGCCCGGCGTTGATGAAGATGTTGCCTTCGTTGTGGGAAACATGCACCCATTGGTTCAGACTACCGCTGAAAGAGAAGTTGCTCGTCAGGGTGGTATCCCCGATCACTTCAAAAACAAGGTTTCCGGTGCTGTTCAAATAAACATCCATCGCCCCGGTGGCCGTGCTATCCGTATCCAGAATCATCGCTTTTTGACCGCTGGCGGGTAGGCTTTCCACATAAAGCCAAAAATTCAGACTAAAGTGATACTGGTTGCGGACATCTATCCCAGGCAGGATGACATAATCGTCTAGGCCATCAAAGGCGATGCCGTTGCTGATAGCACCGTCAATTCCGGCGGTGGGGCAGGTTCCATCATCCACGCACCAGATGCTGTTTTCTTCCCCCAGGGCGTTGGTGAAGTAGGCCAGACGCTGTTCCGGCTCGAAACTAAGGGCCACCGTGGGCCAGGCAATATCTGGTTCCACATAAGCGGTCTGTGCTGAGAGAAAACCAGCGACGGTGGTGCTGGAGGTGTTGGTGACGGTGGTCTGGTAGGTCAGGTCGGTGCCGGGGGGCACGATGAGGTCGTTGACGTTGTATCGGCCATACATCATGTCCAGCACTTCGCCGGCAGCCAAAGCTTTGTCCAGTACGACAATTTCATCCAATGAGCCGTTGAAGTAGTTGGGGGCTTCGCTAAAATTGGGGCGACCAATTTTTAGGGTGTGTGCGGCCGCATCCGTCCGATTGGCGAAGTAGTTGGTGCTGGCGGCAGTCACATTAACCCCATCCACATACATCCGGCCCGTACCCGCTGTACCACTGCCGCTGTAATCCCAAACCACCATGACATGATGCCACTGCCCGTCGTTGACGGCCTGGGTGCTTTGAATGTAGTTATTGCCAAAACCAACGAAGGTGGGGCGGCCGAGATTATTCAGGTAGAAGCTCTTTTCGTAAAGTTCCCAGGTGGTATCACCGTCGTTTTTGCTGACAATGGCCTGAGCATTGGTGCTGGTGGTTTTGACCCAAGCCCCGATGCTGAAGTCGCCGGTGGCCAGGGCGGTGATACCGGTGTTGGTGTCGAGGTAGTCGTTGGTAGAGAACGCGGCCGCGTACCCATACCGCCCCGTCTGCTCCAATGTCGGACAGGCACTCGTCACCGTGTCACAGGTAGCCGTATTCCCCGAACCAGAACCATCAAAGAACGTCTCCGCCCCCTGTGACTCTTCAAATTGCGTCAACAACAACAGGTTCGTGTCCTCCACCACTTCCAGGTTGTTAAACTGTACCAGGTTACTCACCGACGAAGGATCAGAGGCCACCTGCGGATGGAAGCCAAAGAGGAACTCTTCCAGGTCATTCAACGTATCTTCGTCGGCGTCGGCACTGTTAGGATCAGACCAGACACGAGTGAGCCAGCTTTGGCCGCCGTTCTCATAAACCACCAGCCAGCCCACCTTCGTTTCCAGGTAATCGTTTAACCCGTCACTATCGCTATCCGCCACAAACGGGTTGGTTCTATACAGTAACTCCTGGGCGTCATTTAGCCCATCTCGGTCGCCGTCCGCCTCTTCGGCATCCAGGCCGTACAGAATCTCATAATAATCAGATAACCCATCCCCATCGCTGTCGAATTCCTTGCTATTCGGGTCGGTGCCAACCAGCGTTGTCAGACCATCGTTGTCAATGTCAATCTGATCGGGTAGCTGGCTGTCCCAATCCATCTCCACAAAATCGCGCAAGGTGCTGGGCAGAACGTCGTATACCAGTTCCTGGCCCATATTGATATGGGAAGAGCCACTAAATTTATACCAGGTGCAATCGGTAGGAATCCCGGCAAATTTCCAACATCCCTGGTAAGGCGCGATATAGGCTTCGGTGATATAAAATTCTCCATCCAGAGATTGATCAATTCCCGTGCCAATCCGGCCCAAGGGAATGGTGATGCTGATGACATCCGAGGCGCGGGCTTCGTCCCCATCTACGACTACCCATTCGCCTACCATTTCCCCTTGCACCAGGCCACTATGCTGATCATCCTCGTCGTCCTGAGCGAAATAACGGAAGACCGTCCTGCCTTCCAGGTTGGAGAAGGAGTAGTCGTTGTCGTAGCGCAGGGTGTTGGTGACGGCGACGCTGAAGATAAAGCTGTTGGCAACGGTGAAGCCAAGCGCGTCGTTGGCAAACGCCATCCCGGTTAGATCAAGGTTCAACCGGTCGGAATCGTCCAGGTTTTTGATGAGGTAGTACACGCCATACAGCGTGTCGGCAATGGCTTCGGTGAGGAGTTGGGTTGGCCCTTTGGCCCCAAACAGGGCAAACAGGGCGTCTAACAAAACGAGGATGAGGACAATCACCCCCAGGCCAATGAGGTCAAGGATCAGATAGATGAAGAGGACGATGGTGGAAGCGATAGCCAGCGCCAGCGCATAACCCAGAGCAATCCCTTTCAGCCCTTTGGTCAGGATCATGATCCCGACAACACCCCAGGTAACGATGGTGCCAATAATGAACCCAATCACCCCTACGCCCTGGAACCAACGCCCGGCCGATAGAGCCTTGACGATAATGGAAACAGTCCCGACCACCCCTTGTACCGCTCTGACAATGGCTTGAATGGCATTGATGATATAGAAGGTGGAGACAATAATGGTGATAAGGCTCAGGATTTTGACACCCAACTGGATATAGGTATCGTTGCCCGTGATGAGACCCGCTACGATGTACGCAATGGCGATGACGGCCAGGATAATGGTCAATAAGGCGATACGGTTCACACTTAGCCCGCCCTTGTTAAATCGGGTGAACTGCTGGCCATCATCGGCCGTAGATTGGATAGTTCTCTTGAAATAGGCCCAAATCCCGGTGTCGGTGGCGGCGACGGAAATTTTCTTCGAGGCATAAACAACGGCAAATTCGGCGGCGATGGTAGAGGTTCCCCAACTGCTGTTGACGGGAATCAGGGGGTCCAGGTCTACTTCGGGCAAACTCACCGAAGGTTCCCAGGCAATTGTGCCGTTTACACTCACAACCGACTCAGCCCCGGAATAGAGTGAGGCGTAGTAGCTTTGGGCCCAGATCAGTTTGCCTTCGGCTTCATCTTGGGCTTCCTGGCTACTATTGGCGGGCTGGAAATAAGATTCGGTCGCCAGTTCCTCGTTTAGATATTCCAGATATTCTTCGGCGTTGTAATTTTGCCAGGCTCCATCCACATAGTCATAAGAGGCCCAACTGAGCGAAGCCTGTAACTGAAGGGGCACCTGGCTGGAGGACAAGTTCATCACCAGACCATTGCTGATGTCGCCAGTATAGGAATCAAGGTTGAGGGCGCGGCTGGAATGCTCCTGGGCCACCAAAATGGTAGGCACGGTGGCATTGGCGTAGGGGGTGAAGACGGTATCCAGGATGTTGATCGTTTCCGTCATCATGATGTAGGCGGTAAACCCCTGGTGATCGTAACTGAAGGTATCGGCCTCGGTGTAGTCGAGGTCCCAGGCGGTGAGGTTGCTCGTCAGGTTGGCAATGGTGACATCCCGTTGGCCGTTACCCACACAGGAACCATTGACGACGGAATCACAATCGCGGCCGCGTAAGAACGTATTGCCCAAATTCCAACTCGCTCCCCATAACTGAGCATCAAAACTGAGATCGGCGTCGGTGGCCGGGTTTTCGTACAGCAGGGCCACATTCAGGCCATGCTCCTCACTGGCATTGAGGCCGGTCAGCGTCCAGGTTTCATGGTAGCTGTGAATCACCGTCACCGTATCCTGACGGGCACAGGTGGCTTCATTGTCGTCCGGGTTGATGCACTCATCGGTGAGCATCTGCACCAACCAGACCACCCGATATTCATGGGCGGTGCCCCAGCTGGCCTGACCGGGTTCGTAAATGAGGCGGGTGGTATAAGCCACCGGTGTGTCATTCTCATCCGTGACCAGGGAGAGCGGCACATAAGCCACCAGGTCTCCCGTCGCCAGGTCCATATCGTCCAGCGACATGCTGTACGATTCGGTGACATCTTCATCTAACCAATCATCTACGGGGACACCGAGGGTGCGGGATGTGCCCGCGTAGGTACTGTTGACCGGCAGGTTGGCGTAATGGCCGCTACTATAAGGCATGATGATTTCCAGCATGGGAACCAGACGAATGTCGCCGTTGGCCGCGTTGTCATCATCACTCTGGTAGGTGCTATTGCTGGTACTGGCCCAGGTCGTGTCCAGATGGCGTTGAATCTGCCCCTCATCATCTTGGGGCCAATCCAGAACGTGGTTGTAGTAATTCAGGTGGTCGCTGGTGGTCGGTTGGAGTTGAATATCCAGCAGGATCGGTTCACCGACGGTGAAGTTGCTGAGAGTCAACAAAAATGGGTTGTCGTTGCTGTAGGTTTCGGGGCTGGCATAGCCGGGTGAGAGGTCTTCTTTGTCTGGCACACCATCACCATCGTTGTCGTCATCAAACACATCAGGTGCACCGTCACCGTCGCTGTCAGGGCACGCGGCCGCTAACCCGGAAGCAAGCAAGGTTAAGTCACATTCACCAGAATCTACCAGCCCATCTTTGTTGCTGTCTTCGTTGATGGGGTCGAGATACCAGGTCTTCCCGGCATAGGTGAACCCCTGGATTTCCAGGGTGTCGGTGATGCTGTCGCCGTCGGTGTCAGCGGAAGTGGGGTAGCATCGCTGAGACCATCCCCGTCGCTGTCGGTAGGATTAGCCACACCGGCACAATATTCGGAGTTGTTGTAGGCCGGTGAACCCACCGTATAAGCGCAGGTTCCCCAATAATCTTCATCCTCATCGCTCAGGTCGTCGCTGTCGCTGTCGGTCGTGGTGAGGAGCGAGTTGCGAGTTGCGAGTTGCGAGTTTGCGAGTGGTAGGCCGTTTGCGGGTAACTGCTCACTGCTAACTGCTAACTGCTTACTATCTTCGCTGGACTTCGCGGCCGCGAACGGATCTTCATGTGGGTTCCAATTCGTCACCTTGCCCGCATCCGAAAGGGCCTGCCGTTCCTCGGCTTCGGCCTGCCGCGCCTTCTGCGCTTCTTGATCTGCTGTCAGGCGGGCCAGAAAAGGGTGCCCCTGTTGTCCCTGCAAAAGCGGCGAGAACAGCATGGAGATAATGACGAAGCCCACCACCGCATTATAAAACGGCCGGGTGCGCCAGTAACGCAGGCTCAGATAAACCAGAAGAAAGGCCAGGGGTAGAAGTTGCAGAGCGGGGAGGGCGGTCTGGGTTGTCGTTTCTAATTGTGACAGGCGTTGGCTCGTCCAGGTAGCCGGGTCCGCCCAGAAAGGGTTGGTGGCCTGCTCCAGTTGGGCCAGATCAAAGTTGAAGTAGTTGTTGGTGATTGCGGCCGCGACCCGTTCCCCTTCTTTCGGTTGATCGGGCATCTCCAGATGGATGACCAGTTGGGTGGGTAAACCCGCCTCGTTAATCCACAACTCGCCTTGCCCGGTCATGCGTTGGTACGCTTCCGGGGGAGCCAGTTCCATGCCCGCGGGGCGTGTGCCGTATTTTTCGTAATGCGCCTCAATCTCGGCCAGCATATAACGGGCAAAAGCCGGGCCGTCCATGTCAAAGGTGTATTGGGTTAAGTTCATTGACGATTGACGATTGACGATTGACGATTGGGAACCGCTGTCAGCATCGTCAATCGGCAAGCCAAAATCGAAAATTCGGGTTTCGCCCCGCTGGATGTTGGTGGCTCCGGCCAGAAAACCGAGGGGATCCCCACCGGGGGCAAAGGCATCGGCGACATTGTCCATCTCTTGCCAGTCGCCCTGACCACGACGACCATAGGTTTGTCCGTCTTCCACTTTGACGGAAATACCGCGTTGGGGATCAAAACTGCCATCGTCCCACAAGGTGAGGTTGAGGATCGCGGCCGCGACATCTACATCCCCTTCCAGGGCCAGCCGGTCTTGGCGCGGGGAGCGCCCGGCGTTGGCCACGGCGGGAGCCGGGTAGATGGTCTGGTCAATCAGGGAGCGGTAGCTGTAGTGACCGCTGGTGCGGGCCAGTGTCCAGGCTTGTTCGACGGCCTCTTGGGGGGAGAGAGGTGAGGCATAGGTTTGCGGCCGCGGCCAACCTAAAAGTATGTTTAGAAAGACAACTAAAATGAACAGAGCAAGCCCAGAGTAACGCCACTTTTTCATGCAATTTACCTCAATGAGTCCAGCAGTTGTGAAGTTTGTGATGGAAGCGATGATAAAAGATAAAGCCAGTCACAATTTTGGCAAATTATCACCATATTTCAATGTTCAATTAGTACCAGTTTGGTGGGCTTTAAGGCGGGCCAAAGGTAAGTAGGACGAATGTCCTATACCCCAAACCCAGCCTTAGGGGCAGGTACCTCCCGTTTTAACCGGAGTCCCACGGTTTTAACCGTTGGCGAAACCTGCACTTGAGAAAGTAAATGGGCATCCGTTGGTTCTACCGCCGGGAAAAAGGCGTCACGCCCCGAATCGCCAGCCGCTTCGGTCAACGTTAAACAACGCGCGAGATGAGGCAACGGTGTACCATTATGAGCAGGGCAATTATTACCCCGTTGTCACTACGTCGCGCCGCCTCAAGTGACGTTAGATTTACACCACTGGTCGCAACAGCATCACCCAAGACGCAAGATACCCACAATCACAAATGCCTCAAGGCTTTTAATGATAAAACCCGTTGATAAAGAGGATATTTTATGTAAACTATTAGCTTATGATAATGGTTATAATAGGAAGGGATAGGCTAATTTAGCCGCCCACGACCTGCGTCGGACCGCGGCCGCGTTGGCCTTAAAAGGGGGAGCAGACTTGCGGCAAATCCAGCAGATGTCAGGCCATGCCAGCATCACGACCACAGAACGTTACCTGGAGCCGATGCACAGTTTGCAAGTGACAACCAAAGATTTCATTCAGATTGAATTGGCGTTGGCCAGAGGGTAAAAAGCCTTAAATCTTCCGCAGGGGATGTCTCAGGGCTACGCGGAAAACGGCCCAGTGCCTTGTTCAAGGGATTGGAATTTACGACAGTATATGGACAATGTCCTGACTCCCATCAACAAGCACCCTGTCACCAGTCTTAAGCCGGGTTGTAGCATAACTGCAACCAACAACAGCCGGAATAATCCGTCTCTCTGGCTACAATCGCGGCATGGAATAACGGTGCGCCGCTATCGGTAATGATGGCCGCTACTTTAGGGAAAAGAGGTGTCCAACCCACATTCGTGGCTGTCGCAACGAGGAGCTGATTTGGAGCGAACCTCTTGTTATTAGTTTAATTCCATCTGTTTACGCAGACTAAGCGGCCGCATATCTGTCCATACCTCTTCAATATAAGCCAGGCATTCATCCTTAGGCCCTTGTTTGCCTACCGTTTTCCAACCTAATGGCACGTCTCGGCCTGCCAGCCAGATGGAATACTGCTCTTCATGATTTATCACGACTTCATAGCGAGTGTTATCTTCTTGTTCTGGGTAAGACATTGGTCAATCTCCTTTGTGGTTATACAATTACACCACAGTAAATTGTGCTTGAACATTAACAAGGGCAAAATTGGCTCATTAGGCATACAACTGTCAACAACGCCTAGAATTGGACTCACACCTACAGACTTCTAGATCTGGCACTCTAATCGTGGAAAAAATACCCTATACAAGCAATAATTCAGAGCCTGATTACCACCTAAACTGATGAGGCCCCCAGGGTATCCAGGCTAATCCATCATGCCCATAATAAGGGATAGTGGCTCTTCCGGGCGGAGCCACCAGATCAATTCGCTGATAATCTTCCCCCGTTAGTTTTATGTCTAGAGCTGTGAGTGATTCTTTAAGATGCTCCAATGTTCGCGGTCCAATAATAGGGCTGGTAATACCAGGTTGATGGATACACCAGGCCAAAGCGACTTCATACATCGTACATTCTTTCTCATTGCTAATATCTTTTATTAAGTTCAATATGCCTGCCGACTGTTCCGTTAAATGCCGTTTTTCTTCACCTTTCCAGAACACAGCAAAACGCGAATCTTCGGGAGGCGCGGTGTTCGGTTTGTACTTACCAGTTAGAAACCCACCTGCAGCCGGCGACCAGGGAATAATAGCCAACCCATAAGTCTGAGCCATAGGCACAAGCTCTCGCTCGATGCGGCGATCAAGCAAATGATAGGATGGCTGTTCACTGACCACACGATTTAAACCATGTTCTTTGGAAACCCACAAAGATTCCATAATTTGCCAGGCGGCAAATGAACTCGTGCCTATATAGCGTATTTTGCCAGCGGTAATGAGGTCATCTAAAGCGCGCAAAGTTTCATCTATGGGAACATCATTCGATGGATGATGTAACTGATACAAATCAATATAATCCGTGTCTAAACGTTTAAGTGAAGCATGACACTGTTCAATGATGTGACGGCGACTATTACCGTAGTTATTGGGTGAAGGGTACATAGGAAAATGAACCTTAGTGCCCAAAATAACATGTTGGCGCTTCCCGTTTTGCTTAAGTGCCTTGCCTACAATTTGTTCACTACGGCCACGCCCTTCTGAAAAATCTTGCGGATTATGCCCATACACATTTGCCGTATCAATAAAATTAATGCCAGCAGACAGGGCATGATCAATAATCTGTAGCGATTCTTTTTCAGGAGCTCGCCCCCCGAAGTTCATACATCCCAAACAAATAGGACTGACTTGTATACCTGTGCGGCCAAAAAAACGATATTCCATGAATCTCATCTCCTTATTCTGTGCAACGGATCATAAGGTCATCACAAATAAATCGTAACAACTGCTTCTTGTTGTGCGTTTCTCTTATAAAAAAGTGGTTGCCTGGTAATGTTCTACACTTAAATTCACCTCTCGTGTGAATTTCCCAGGCTATTAATTCCTCTTGATTTACGTAAGGATCATCTGTACCACCTACTGCTGATATTGAGCAATTTAGCGGGACACCAGGTTTATAACTATGACGTTCCGTTACTGAAAAATCAGCTCTTAACGTTGGCATAAGAAATTTAAACAATTCTTGTTCATTCAATGCTTGCTTGGGTATCCCTCCATATTGAAATAATCTCACAATAAACTCCGACTCAGGTAGTTGATGGATAGGCTCATGGCGATTGGGGCATTGAGGTGCTCGATGCCCAGATATAAACAGTCGGTTTGGTGATGGATACTGCAATTTTTGAAAGTAATGAGCAAGTTCATAGGCAATTAGAGCACCCATGCTATGCCCCCAAAAAGCGAAGGGAAGATTAATAAAGGGGTACAAGGCATGGGCCAATGCTGCCAGGAGTGGTTCTAATGTCTCGTGTGGAGGTTCTCGCCAACGATTTTCTCGCCCGGAAAGCTGAATAGGACAAACTTCAATCGCTTCAGGCAGTCCAGTTGCCCAAGACCGGAAGATAGAAGCGCCCCCGCCCGCATAGGGAAAACAAAACAAACGCACAACAGGTTGTAGCCGTGGAAAAGGGCAGGTTACCCAATCATTAAAAGGATGCTTAATAGCCATGATCAAAAAGTCTTGTTAGGATGTAGTTGGCCAATTGGTTGATAGTTAAGGTTTTATACTCGGCTACA
>Ga0307505_10003405_pt1 | contig 9993 bp, 8 predicted proteins | sample 23_S_MG_FD_202183 | JGI IMG/M metagenome (GOLD analysis project Ga0307505, IMG submission 202183) | Soil microbial communities from Populus trichocarpa stands in riparian zone in the Pacific Northwest, United States - 23_S | ecosystem: Environmental > Terrestrial > Soil > Riparian zone > Trees... | reverse complement strand
TCGCAAAAGCTGAAACCGTGTCTGTCTCGTCACCCTTGCGCGTCCCGATTGCACCGGTAGTTACCATCACGAAGCCAGAGACGCGAAAATCGGCGGCCGCCCTACCGAGGCAGTTGACTGGCAGCCAGGGAAGCGACGAGAGAACCGACCGCCGGAGCGAGCGCGCGGACCCGATTCCTGTTCCCCGCACCTTCACGGGCCCGGCAGAGGTTGTCCCGCCTCCGCCACCCCCGCCAACAGCGTTTGGAATCGGCAGCAGAAACCCTGCTGCGTTCCTCTACGTCGATGGCGAACAGGTAGGCCGTATTGGACGGCTGAGATACTTCCAGCATCAGCCTGGCCGGATTCACCTGCAAATCCAGGCCGAGGACTGCCTCAGCTGGGACACCGTGATGTTTGTGAAGCAGGGTGACACGGCGACCGTCGGATACCGGAACCCGCGCTGTACCAGGTAGGAAACAGTCCGTCACAGGAAACAATCACCCACTGCGGAGAGTTTAATGCGCTATCGATTCGCCTGTACGCTGATGCTGCTTTCCAATGTTGCGCTGGCGCCCGTCGCCGCCGGGCAACAGCAGCCATCGCCCGTGATGGACATGATCGAGAAAGCAAAGAATGCGTTGAACAATCTTCAGTACACGCAGGCGCGTACAACAGCGCGTGAGGTGCTTGCACTGGGAAAGCTCAAACGGTCTCAGGAGATAGCAGCGCTTCAGGTAGCGTCTGCTGCCTATTATCCGGACGAAGCTTCCGCAAGAATGCCCGACAGCGCAGTGATCTTTCTGAAGCGCCTAGTGAGGATGATGCCGACCGGTCCGTTCCCGACTGACCTCATGTCACCGGGGCTTGACTCTCAGCTTGTGTGGGCGCGGCAGACAACATTCGGCGCATCTGCCCGGGCACCGCTGGAAGTCACGATCAAGGGCACCGAACCCCGGCTCGCAATCGATGTCATGGCAACTCGCCCTGCTCGATGGCAGTTGCTCGTGATCTCGACTGAGGGTGTTCCTCCAGTGCTGCTGGACACGCTTGGAAGCACACCAGGCGGACGCCTTTCACTACGAGCGCATAACGGAAACTCCGTGCTTATTGGTCCCGGTGACCACGAATTTTACATCCTTGGTATTTCATCTACGAGCCCCGATACGATTACGCTGAAATTCGATGCAAGCGTTAAAGGCGCAACCCCGACTCTGGTCGACATCCCGGATGCGCCCGATCCCAAGCGCCTCCTGCCCGAACGCTCACCAAGGGCGCTGGGCGGCGGAATCGCCGGAGGTTTGATAGTAGGAAGTGCAACCTGGGCGATGGCTAACTACGCGCGTCCGCCGAAAGCTCTCGGAGACGAAGCCAAGGACGGAAGGGCCGTTGTAGTTGGCATCGGAATCGGGCTGGGATCGATCGCAGCAGGCATCCTCGACAAGGGCAGGCCGAACCGGACGAATATCAAGGTCAATGCCGCTACCCGGGCAGACTATTTAAATCGCCTGGCAGAGGCAACTGAAACGAATCGCAAACGGATCAATGAGTACACGCTCGCAATCACGATCGACCCGGAGATCAAATGAACGTTCCAGTTCTGGCGGTGTGCGTAATCATGTTCGCGGCTGCTTCTGCGGTCGAAGCTCAGATCGCCTACCCGGTGGACTTCCGTGCAAGTGTCCTGACCAGCGGGACTAAACGCAACGTGAGCCTGGACAACACAGTTACGGGGCGGCTCGACGCGGCGGTTACCGGTTTTGAAGCGTCGGTTTCGCCTGCGTCAGGCGGGGGGGGAATTGGAGGCAGGATTCTCCAGGGAAATTTTGGGGCCGACAGTTTTCTTATGAGGGAAGCACGGGTCTTCATCGGCGACAAGGCATTCTTTATCGAAGGTGCCTATGGGGAGCGGTCACTTCTCGGAAGTGATTCGACCGCACTCTTTAGTCGCGCAGGTATCAGATCCACCATCCCGATTGGGGGTAGCGGAGTGTGGCTTAGTGTAAGCGGGGCAAAGTACTTCCAGGGAGACTTCTCAAAGAAAGATGCCGCCTCGCCAGAGAAGGCAGACGGTTGGGAAGGCGAGACCGCGATACTATATGCAACTCCACGATTTCCCGCGTTTCTTCGCTTCGGGTATCGAACCGAATACTTCGAGATCGGTGCACGGGAGGAGCACATGAGCGGATTGGTGCTTGGCCTGGGGCTCTGGCTCGGTGGAAGATGAGGAAAGACTAAAACCCCTGCCCTATCCGCCAGGTAAACCTCCAGGGCTCGCTCTGGTCCAGCGCCCTCGTAACTCCGAACGCGAGGGCGCCACTGAAAAAGGTGACGAGAAACTCGCCCGACGCGCGCATGCCGCCCGTGGGGCGGGAGATCGGAAACGCCGGATTACCCGCGCTGTCGGGAATACTGCCAAGCTCGAGCAGCGCCCGGTGGGCCTTTTCACCCGACACCTCGGCCCATCCACCATGCAGCCCGGCAGCCACGCCCGGAGCAAGGCCGGGAAGAATCAGCGAGCTCGGCAACCGTATGGGCGCTCGCAGAACGGGGAACGTATATCCGACAACGGTTCTGACGAGCGCAGCACGATCGCCCGCAAATTCCTTATAGTCGTAACCGCTCAGGCCGAGGTCGCCACCGAGCTCGAACATCACCTGCGGCGCCGGCGCGCCGAGGAGAGTTCCCGCATCACCCCGTGCATAAACCTGAAACGGACCGATCTCGCGCCTCACCGCAGTCCGTACCTCCAGGCGCTGCCACCTAAGGCTTCCATCAGCCCGCTCGTATCGCATCGTGAGACCGACTCCGCGATCGACGAACAGGCCGCTGACCTGCGGATTCACTTCGACTGTCGCGGCGCTCCGGAAATAATTGCCCTCGCGTATTCCGCGATTCGGACGGAAACCTTCTCCCCGCGCGACATAAATGCCTTTTGAGACGTTCTGCTTCACAGCGTTGTCCGACCCAGGCCCTGCCTCGATGCGGACAAGCGACCTGCGCTGCGGACCATACGTCCGCATCACGTAGCCGGTAACAGTGCGCCGGTCGAGATAGTCATAGTTGTCGACGCTCCCGAGCAGCGCCGACAGCGTCGCTCCATACGAGAGCGGCGGCTGAAAGTCGTTGGTGTGCGCAAGAGCCCGCTCGGCACGGAGCCCGGTAGTTGTTCTGCCGAGCGTTCGCTGAACACCGATCATTCCGCGCGGCACTTTCTCAGCCCACGCGTAGCCGATCGATCCGCGAACCGACAGACCGGGAGCGTCGTCACGGAAGTCATGCTCGGCCGCGATCCCGGTGAAAACCCCCTCGATGCGATTGAACCTGAAAACCTCTCCGAGCGATCGCGGGCTGAACCGGAGAGAGGCATTTCCGGCAGTCCCCCATGCATCGGGAGCAAGATCGTCGAACTCGGCGAAATAAGTATCCGTGCTTGCCGCCCCGATCGGCTGCCGCCAGTCGCCGAAACGCTGCTGGTCCGAGGCCGATGCGAATGTGAGATGGTGGCGAATTCCGGGTGGAGCCTCCGGGCCATTCCATGTTGAATCATTCGCCCGGATATCATGGAACCGCGAAACGATCCTCACGATGCTCCTGAAATCGCCGAAGAGCGCGACACGCGCCTGAAGCTCCGTTCGCTGATACGCGGGAAGCCAGTACTCTCCGTTCACTTCGACGTTCACGAGCTCGACGAACGACGCTCCACTCACCCCCGGCAGCCGGCTTCCCGACCGCAGCGTGACCTGCCCGTCGCGGAGCTCGACCATCCTGCCCCGCATCCTCACTATCTGCTTTCTGTCGCCGTCGAGATACATGTCGCCGAAGAAAAGGATCGCGTCCCCGGGAGCGTCGGGCCGCGGACTCACCCTCACTCTCACGAGCGGAATTCTGCGACCGCTGGTCGAGAAAAGCGTCACCGCTGTGTCGCCGCCCTCATACAGGTAATAGGTACCGCGATTCGCGGCGAGCGGGTGGATGGCGAAGCTCGCGCTGTTGGGGTCGAGCGTCCTGTTCGATGCCGATGCTGAAGTGACACCGAGCTGTAGCCGGTTTCCGTACAAGGTGGGCGTAGTCCATCCGCCGAAGATCGACATGAGGGAGAACGTCGGACCAACAGACTGGCTGCGATAACCGATCACGCGCTGGTCGTACCTGTCGGGCGTCCTGAAGCGAACATCGCTGGCGATCTGCTCGAGCTGCGCGGTTCTCTCCCGCGCCCCCGAATCGAGCAGAATTATCGACATCTCCGACTCGACTCTCGCGCGGTAGGCACGGAGTCGGTCGGGGATCTGAGAATTGATGAGCGCCGCATCGGCAAGGAGCGCATCGAGAGGCGAGTACGCAATTGCCGGCGGAACGGGAGCGACTTGCGCCCCGGCACTTCCCGCCGCCACGAGACAGGCGAATGCCGCAGATTTCACGTTCATCCCCGAGCGAAGTGCAACTGGCGGGCCGGGGAAGACTCCCGCGACCCGCCAGAGTCATTCCCTCAGGCGGGATTCTCCATCCAGTGCCGGAGCGCCTCGGGGTTGCTCAACACAGTCTCGCGCTCCATCAGAAAAGGATGTATCTGATCTTCAGCGTATCCCGTCGGCACCCCCGTCTGCCGGCTCACCACCCACGAGGAACGAGGGTTTCGCTCTCTTCCTGCCATCAGCGACCGCGGCGAAGTGTCGACGACGGCGGCAACCGCCCCGTACGTCGCGCGCTGGTGAAAGCGGTCTAGCTGCTCGATGATTGAATCGAGAGTGATCTCTGCTACATCTGCGGTATCGGGCATTCCGTCCTCCTGACAGGTGATGTTGCCGGGTTTGACGAAACACTCAATACCGCACAGTTGACTACGTCACCATCCGCGAGCCAGCAAAATCACATTACCGCTTCGCGTCTGAATCATCCACATGCGACCCCGGCGGGAGATGCGTCCTGGACAGGCTCCTCACCATTGCCTCGAGGTCCAGTCCCATCGCGCCGGCAACCTGCTGCACTGCGGACAGTGATGCGTTCACCTTCTGAGTCGTCGCGTTAGTCACACCCTGCCCGCTTCCGCTGTCGATCACCGTGACGCGGTCGATATCGATGCTCTTCATCGAATCGAGAGCACTCGTGAGCAGAGCGGGCATCTTCTCCGCAATGAATACGCGCAACCCGGTATCTCCGGCTTTCTCGATCTCCAGCAGGAGCATGCGCAGCGCTTCCGCCTGTGCGCGACCGTTCTCCAGAATCGGCGCCGCATCGGCCTTCGCGCGCGACTCGGCAGCCATTCGCTCGGCTTCGGCAGGCTGCACAACGTCTGCCTGGAGTCTCGTCCGCTCGAGCTCGACTCGCTGGATCTCGAGCTGGGTTCGCGCCTGCGCTTCAGCGCGCTCGGCGTCGGCCCGCGCAACCCTTTCCGCGGTCTCCGCCTCACGACCGAGCTCTGCCTGGCGCACCCGGAGAAGATTCTGCGCTTCGGCAATCGCCGTCGAGGCCTGCGCGTTCGCGACCTCCGACACCCGTGTCGCCTCGGCCTGCCTCAACGCGGTTTCGGCTTTGGCATTGGCTTTGGCGATCTCGGCATCACGAATCGCTTCCGACGTCGCCTTCTCTCCCATCGCCTTCAGGTATCCGACGCGGTCGCTCACGTGCTGGATCTTGAGAACGTCGAGTTGAAGCCCAAGCTTCTTGAGGTCGTGGTCAGCTTCTTCAGACAGGTGGGCAGCGAAGCCAAGCCGGTCTTCGTTCACCTCTTCCGGGGTGAGTTTTGCCAGGACACCGCGAAGGTTTCCGGTCAGCGTCTCGCGAGCCAGTGCCTCGACATCAGCCAGCGGCTTCCCGAGCAGCCGCTCGACTGCGTTGTTGAATACATGGTCCGGCGAAGATGCAATCTTGAGATTCGCGACTGCCTTCACTTCGAGGGGGATGTTGCCCTTCGAGTACGCATCGGAGACGCTTATCTCGAGCGGAATTGTTCCAAGCGAGACCCATTGCACCTGCTCGATCAGCGGCACACGCAGCGACCTTCCGCCGCTTACGGTCCGGTATCCGATCCGGGTGCCGTCGTCGAGAAGGCGCTGGCGCCCGGTAATCACCGCCGCAAAGTTCGGCGGCGCTATTATCAGAAGTTTCTTGATGGTGAAGAGAGCAACCGCAATGACTCCGACAATTACTCCTCCCATCACGAGCGCGGCGCTTTGAAATAACTCCATGTCTATTCCTCTTGTGTTGTTGAATCGGTGAGCTCAGGCGCCGGGGTGACGAGGGCGATCCCATCGCGCACCTCGACGACCATCACGGTGCGCCATGTTTCCGGGTCTGTTCCCACTTCAGCGTGGGGGAGAGCGAGCAGCTCCTGCGTCTGGCCGCTGTGAGTTATAACGATCTTGCCGGTAGTCCCGGCGCGGATCGGAATCGTAACGTCTCCGGTCCGGCCAACGATCCAGCGGTCGCCACGATTCTGCCCTGAATCGGTGCGGCGAAGATAGCTGAAGGCAAATGCGCTGAGCATCCACGCAATGACGCCGGTGGCGCCGGCGAACCCGAACGCGAGCGCCGTGTTGGTGCCACCCCAGAGAAACTGCAGGAGAACTCCGGTCGCACCGAACGCGAACAGAAAATAGGTGGCGTTCCGAAGAGAGAATATCCGGCCCCAGTCACCTTCCCCACCGGTGTCCGGTCCATTGCCTTCGCCGGCATCTCCGATCAGCGACATGCCCAGAAGGCCGCCACCTACAACGAGTGAAAGCCAGAATAGAAAGGTCATCGTTCCTTTCGCGGCCACGCATCGACGAGCCGGCTCATGAATACCGCCGCGCGCTCCGCGCTCATCCGAAGTGATGGAAGGTACACCAGCTCGCTCGGAGAATGCGCGCCGCGGCCGTCAACTCCGAGTCCGTCGATGCCGGGAATCATCGGCGCGATAAAGGATATGTCGCCGGCTCCCCGGGACTCCGGCGCACTCGTCCCTACCGGCGGATATCCAAGTGCCTGGCTCGCCGCGGAGTACATCGAGAGAAGTCGCTCCCCTTCCGGGATAACGGGCATTGCCGGGTAGCGGTCGGTAAAGCTGATCGTCGCCTCGGCGCCGTTCAGCGACTGAGCGACGATAGCACGCATCCGGGCACGGGCTGAATCCTTCTGGCCGTCGGTCATGAATCGAAGATCACCCGTCGCACGAAACACCGGCGCCACGATGTTCGATTTCCCCGCGACTGTCATCGCGCCTGCTGTGTCCACCTCGAGCGTGGTTCCGGATCCCATCACACCGATGTTGAATGTGAGACCGCGCGGTCCCACGATCGTGCGCCGGAACTCGTCGAGTATGCGGGCTCCCTCGTAGGCGGCGCCATACCCCACTCCGGGAGAAAACACGCCTGAGGAGTGAGCCTGGCGTCCCTTCACATCGAGCTGCCACGAGCTCGATCCGCGCCGGCCGATCGCGACCCGGGTCGCCGATCCTCCCTCGAATGCAAGCGCGACATCGCTTTCGCGCGCGGCGTCGTAAAGGGCTGCCCGCGATACCGCGAGCGGCGACCCCGCCGACTCCTCGTCGCCGGTCATTATCACGGTGACGTTCATGTCCTTCAGGCGCCCAGCATCTGCGAGAGCCCTGAGGGCAAGAATTATCGTGACGTTGCCACCCTTCATGTCGCTGGTTCCGGCACCGCGCGCGACTGTGTCCTCCTGCACCCATTCCTGGCCGGCACCTTCGTAAACCGTGTCCAGGTGCCCGATCAGAAGCATCATCGGGCCTGTTCCTCCCCGATGGACAGCGACAAGGTGACCGGCACGCCTCATTTCTGCCGGCATCGGGACCCATCGCGACTCGAAGCCAAGCGCCGTGAGCTCGGCGCCGAAGAGATCACCCACCTTCCGGACACCGGCGAGATTCCCGGTGCCGCTTGGGATGTTCACGGAGCGGCGGAGCAGATCGACCGACGATTCGTAGTGGGCGCCGACCGCATCGCGGATCCGGGCCTCATCGGCCGACAGGACGACAGCGCCAACAGGGCCACCCGGAACCGGAGACGGGGCGGTCGGCGCCGCGGCCGGACGGCAACCGACGGCAAGAAAGAGCAGAAAAATCGCGTTGCGGAGCTTTGGCATGTCAGAGGGCTGAGAGTTCTCTGGGCTGAAACATCACTCCTGGAGCACCCGGCGGCTACCTCGCCCAACGGGCGGCAGGCGGTAGATTCCCGCCGATGAAATCAACTCTCGCCATGGTTTCGGTGTCATTGCTTGCAGCTGCGTGCGCGACAGCACCAGCCGCTCCGGCGCCGCAACCCGCGCCAAATGTCACCGTTGGAGCAGACAGGCTCCTTCCCGAGTACGCCCACCTGATCCGCGGAAAGAAGCTGGCCCTCGTATCGAACCACAGCGGCCGGCTCTCCAGCGGAACGCACCTCGCCGACGCGCTGCACGAATACCCCGACGCGGACCTTAAAGTGCTGTTCGGAATGGAGTACAACATCCGGTCGAACGATTATTCCGTTCCGCGCGACCCCGAATCCACCGTCGATCCTGAAACAGGACTCACCAAGCACAACCTCTATGGAGAGCACCACAAGCCAGCCCCAGAAATGCTCGCCGGCATAGACGCCGTCATCTTCGACATCCAGGAAGTCGGCGCGCGATTCTACGAGCACATAAACATCCTTGGCTTCGTGATGGAGGCGGCAGCGGAGAACGGAATCGAGGTGATCGTGCTCGACCGCCCAAACCCGATTACCGGCGACAAGGTAGACGGCTTCATCACCGACGAGAGCGCGCTCTTCAGGTTCGGCTCATACGCCCGGGTACCCGTAGTGCACGGAATGACGATTGGCGAGCTCGCCCGCTTCTACAATGATGAGGGAGAGCTGAGAGGCCGGGTGCGCGCAGAGCTGAGCGTCATCCCCATGAAGGGGTGGAAGCGATCGATGTGGTACGACCAGACAGGGCTCGCCTGGAGCAAGCCGTCGCCTAACCTGCTCACGTTTCAGTCGTTGCTGGCATACGTCGGAACATGTCTCATCGAGGCAACCAATCTCTCAGAGGGAAGAGGCAGCGATAAGCCATTCGAGTACATCGGCGCGGCGTGGCTCGACAACCAGAGCGCAGTAAATCTCCTCAATGGACTGAACCTGGCCGGAGTAAGGTTCGAGCCGGTCACGTTCACGCCGGAGCAGAAATCCTTTCACGGACGGCCGCCAAAACTCACCGGAGTAGAGCTCAACGGCATCGACGTTAGCGTCACGGATCGCGACGCATTCGAGCCGTATCGCACCGGCGTCGCGATCCTCTGGGCAGTCAACAAGCTCCATCCTGACCGCCTGGTCTGGAACGACCCGGCGCTCGACCGGCTTGCCGCAACCCCGCGCCTGAAATCGATGGTCGTCGCAGGGAACACGCCCGACCAGATCTTCAACGCGTGGGCAGCGGAAGTCAGGGCGTTCGAGGCAAGCCGAGCGCCCTACCTGCTCTATCAGTAAGGATCATCAACCGGGGTTATTTTTCAGGAATGTCCTCGCCTCCCCATCCTGATGTCCCGGCCCTGAGATCAGCACTTGCTGCCGGCCTCCGCGCCAACCGGGCAGTCATCGTCGAGCGATGGCTGGAGCGAATCAGCGCCCGTGTAACGCTCGAGGACAATGAAATATTCCCGACTGGCGATCTGCTCAACCACGTCCCGCTCCTGCTCGACGGCATCGCCGACTACCTCGAGAGTCCGGGTGACTACCTGGAGGGGGGCCCGGTCACGGCGAAAGCAATGGAGCTTGGCGCCCTCCGGCACTCCCAGGGCTTCGACGCCTACCAGATCCTGAAGGAACACGAAATACTCGGCCGCATCATCTATTCGACGCTGAGACCGATGGCCGAGGAGGCAGCAGCGACCAGCGGTCCGGCTGAAGCGCTCGAGTGCTGGGAGCAGATCGGGCAGGCAGTAGAGTTGATCATGCAGGCCACGATCACTCACTTCCTTCGACTCGCGGCAGAGGGAGTATCCGAGCGCGAGGGACGCCTTCGCCGCTTCAACCGTCTCGTCGCGCACGAGTT
>Ga0307505_10003404_pt1 | contig 9995 bp, 8 predicted proteins | sample 23_S_MG_FD_202183 | JGI IMG/M metagenome (GOLD analysis project Ga0307505, IMG submission 202183) | Soil microbial communities from Populus trichocarpa stands in riparian zone in the Pacific Northwest, United States - 23_S | ecosystem: Environmental > Terrestrial > Soil > Riparian zone > Trees... | reverse complement strand
GGCGTTACAAGATGACATGGCCAGCACCACCCGGCGCCTCGTACAACTTGGGCGCGACGTGATCAACGGGAGGTGCGGTGAAGGCCATCAAGCAGCTACTTCGGCCCGAGCGGCTGCGCCAGGTCCCGCAGCAGTTCAGCTGGGTTGACCACCCGTACAGCGCCCAGCAGATCTACCAGCGGCTGGCCGAAGCCGGCTACGACGGCGGCATCACCATCGTCAAGGACTACGTGCACCGCATCCGGCCGCGACAGCAGCCGGCCTTCCTCAAGCTGGACTTCCAGCCCGGCGAGTGCGCGCAGATCGACTGGGGCGAGTTCGGCACCGTCACTGTCGGCAACACGCGCCGGCGCCTGAGCTTCTTCGTGATGGTGCTGTGCTACAGCCGGCGCATGTACCTGGAGTTCACCGTGTCGCAGGAGATGGAGTTCTTCCTGGCCTGCCACGAGAACGCCTTCGCCGCCTTCGGCTCGGTGCCTGCGCGGCTGATGGTCGACAACCTGAAGTCCGCCGTGCTCAAGCGTTTGGTCGGCGCGGCGCCGGTCTTCAACCCCAAGTACCTGGACTTCTCGCGCCATTGGGGCTTCGAGATCACCCCCTGCAACGTCGCCTCGGGTTGGGAGAAGGGGCGCGTGGAGAACGGCGTGGGCTACGTCAAGAAGAACTTCCTGGCCGGCTGCGAGTTCATCGACTTCAGCGCGGTGCAGCCCGCCGCGCAGCTGTGGGTGGACACGGTGGCCGACGTGCGCGTGCACGGCGCCACGCAACGCCGGCCCGTGGACATGTTCGAAGAAGAACGCGCCCACCTCAAGCGGCTGAACCCCGTCGGGTTCGACCTCGCACGCGTGCGCACGGTCAGCGTCAACAAGCAGTTCCGCGTCGCGCTGGACTCCAACGCCTATTCCGTGCCCGCTTGCCACGTGGGCCAGCGCCTGACGCTCAAGGCCTGGGCCGATCGCGTGTGCATCTATGCCCAGGGCGATCTCGTCGCGCGCCATCCGCGAAGCATGCAGCGGCACAAGGACTTCGAGCTTGCCGAGCACGCGCAGCAACTCGTCTTGCAGCGCAAGAGCGCCCGCGAGCAACGCCTGCTGGTGCAGTTCCTGGCCTTGTCACCACGTGCCCAGGCCTACCGCGAGGGCCTGGAGGCCCGGCGCGTGAACGCGCGTGCGCACCTGCGTCAGATCGTCGCCCTGGCCGAGATGCACGGACGTGAGGCCGTAGCCCGTGCCATCGACGATGGGCTGGATCTGCAAGCCTTCAGCGCCGAGTACATCGCCCACATCCTGGCCGCGCGCCGGCGCATCGGGGCCGAGCCGCTTGCCCTGCAGCTCACCCGCAGCGCTGACCTGCTCGAGCTCGAGATCCCCGAGCCCGACCTGTCCATCTACGACCGCGATTGAAGGACCGAACCATGCGAGCGCGACATACCCACCCCGATGCCCTGTCCGTGCAGGCCAAGCTCACCGCGCTGAACCTGCCGTTCATGCGCGAGAACTACCAGAGCCTGGCGCACACCGCCGCCGACAAGCACTGGTCTCACGTCAACTACTTCACCGAGCTGCTCAACGGCGAAGCCGCCGCCCGCGAGGACCGGCGCGTGCAGCGCTGCATCCGCCAGGCCCGCTTCCCCGTGCTCAAGACCATCGACACGTTCGACTGGAACTGGCCCACCAAGATCAACCGGCCGCAGATACAGAACCTCTTCCACCTGGACTTCGTGGCCAGGCACGCCAACGTGGTGTTCATCTCCAGCGTTGGCCTGGGCAAGAGCCATCTGATGACGGCCCTGGGCTACGCAGCGTGCCAGCGCGGACACTCGGTGCTGTTCACCGGCGCCATCGACATCATCAACACGCTGGCCACCGCGCACGCCGCCGGCGGCCTCAAGCAGGCACTGGCGGCCTACGTCAAGCCCGAGGTCCTGTGCATCGACGAGTTGGGCTATCTGCCCATCGACAAGTTCGGCGCCGACTGCCTGTTCCAGATCATCAGCCACCGCTACGAGCGCGGTGCCACGCTGTTGACGACGAACCGGATCTACAAGCAATGGGCCAGCATCTTCAACGGCGACGCCACCCTGACCTCAGCCCTTCTGGACCGCTTGCTGGACCACGTCGAGACCGTTCTGATCGAGGGCAACAGCTACCGCGGTCAGGCTCACGCCGAGGCCTGAAGGCCTGAAGGCCTGCAGGCGCACGCATCGCCACCGCCAGATTCACGCCAATGCCGCCGCGAACCCATCAGCATTTTGAAACCGGCCAAAACTCAGCACGTTCGCACCGGCGCCCACAGCCCGGCTGAAAGTCAACGATACGGTATGCCCTTTTGATGCGTCACTGCTGACGCCGACGATCAACTCTGGACCGCCCGCACTTCTCCAAGCGACCACGCTCGAAGCGCGCTCCCCTGTGTTGAGCGTGAGCCAAGGACCGTGTCGTCATGCTGCCGGACTCAATGGTGCCGGCACTCAGGGAGCAGTTGACCCGTTCACGGGTGTACTGGGCGGCAGACCAGGCGGACGGCAAGGGCGGCGTTGCCATGCCCGACACCCTGGAGCGCAAGTATCCTCGGGCCGGTGCCTCATAGGCTTGGTTCTGGGTCTTTCCGCAGGCGACACACTCGGTGAATCCGCGCTCCGGCGTTGTCATGCGGCACCATCTGTATGACCAGACCTTCCAGCGGGCGTTCAGACGGGCTGTGGAAGGCGCCGGCATCCACAAGCCTGCGACTTCGCACACGCTGAGGCATTTGCTCGCCACGCATCTACTGCAGGCCGGCTATAACATCTGGACGGTCCAAGATCTCTTGGGCCATTTCGATGTTGCCACGACGATGATTTACACGCATGTCCTCAAAGTAGGCCGCAGTGGAGTTCGCAGCCCAGTCGATGCCATGCTACCCCGGCTTTGAGGGGTTGCCTGCTCCAAAGCTGCCCTCGGTGTACGTCGGCTCCTGGCCGAGTCGAGCCGACGAAGCGTTCAGCTTCATCGCCTGAAACCTGCCATTCGCGGGTACGCTGAGCCAAGATTTTCGAGCGCGTCGGGAAGGACCGGTTGTGGCCGTCCTGCGCCAGCGACGGCGCAACGATGGCGGACCGGTCACGGCCAGAGCTGACGCTGCTTTCCACGCCTACCGGCGCTCGTTGGCGCATGGATATCTGAGATACGCAGTTCCTGCACTGGCTGATCGATCGAGAAGTCCGCAGCCTGCTGCAGGCTGCGTGAAGCACGCCTGGCTGGTTGACGACAAGCGACTCAGCACCCGCCGCTCAAGGGGAGGCGCGGTGCATAGGGTTTTTAAACGGCCCCTCGAATGCCCGACGCGGTGCTGGGTTGGCAGCCGATGCAGGGCCAGGGCCAGCCAGGATGGCTTGAGTCCGGCGGTTGAGGCGTTGCCTTGTGCCGATTCGGCCCGCCTTGACGCTTCGCCTGGGTCTGCTGCGGCCTTGATCTGCGGGCTTGATTTAGGGTTGACCCTGATTCGGTAGCGCCGCGCCAACTCGGTGCGCAGCGTTGGCCCGGCTGCGTTGCGGCGCTGCAGTCTGCGGATGTGGTGTTGATGACGGCCGGCGCGGTACAGACGGCGTCAGTCTTGCCCCGCCTCACGCGCCCTTCCCCGAACCGCACGGAGATCCGGGAGAAGAATCGCTGGCGCAGGGGCACCGGCTATTCGCACTATTGCGCATGGCACCCTCGCTACGTCACCGAATGGTCCTCGTCCAGTTCCGACAGGTTGTCGAGGGTGAGGCGACTTTCAATTGGGACATCGCCCAGCACGTACCCGACGAGCGCGGCACGCCCGGCGCATCCGAGGATGCGGACTTTGCGACCAGTCAACATGCTTCGCCCTCCGGGAAGCGCGAAGTGCAGGTTTCATTCGACTTGCTGTCGCACTTGCTCGACCCTGTTGCTCAGGTGCAATCCTTGCCGAAATGTCGCGTCCGCGACATCATCCAAACGGCGTACCCCAGGTTGATGAATCGCCCTTGATGGAACCGGCTCCACCGTCAACTGCGTCGGACGGCCGCACCGCGCCTGAGCAGGGCAGTGCGCGCGTCGATGTGTTCCTGTGTCACAACTCGTTGGACAAGCCCTTCGTTCGACAGGTGGCAGAGGGCTTGGAACTCGAGTTCGGCATCCCGCATTTTCTGGATGCCGATGCGATACCCAGTGGCGTCGAGTTTCTGAAGTGGATCGACGAGGCCCTTGCGAAGGCCAAGGGCTGTGCGATTTTCCTGGGTGCCAATGGCTGGGGCAGCACGCATTTCTGGGAGGCAGAGCGCGCGCTCGACCGCTATCGCAAGGACCCTGACTTTCGCCTGATCCCCGTCGCGTTGCCGGGCATCCGCGAAGAGGACATGCGGCGCCTGGGCTCGGGCAGCGTGTTTGTCGATATCAACTGGGCGGACTTCCGGGGCGGATCCTTCGCGCCCGACGCCATTCGAAAATTGCGGGCCGCCCTGCGCGGCGAAGTGCCCGACCCCACGCAGGGCGGGCCCGCTCAGTTGACCCCCTACTTGATCCGCCGCGATGCAAGGCGTTGGGAGGAATCGCAGCGCCGCAACAAGAGCATCCTCTATCGTGGCCGGCAGTTGGCCGACGCCGAAGCGCTTCGCAGAGGGCAGCCGGACCTGGTTGCCGGAGAAGCGATCCTTGCTTTCCTGGCGGCTTCGGCGGGCGAACAGACCTGGCGCGCGAGACGCACGACCGCGCTCGCCGTCATCGCTGCAGTCATCATCGCGGGCCTCGCGTTGCGTGCCGAGTTCTCGCGCCGACTCGCACTTTCGCGCTTTGTCGCGGCGGAGGCGAGACAGGCAGCGAGCCCGGATGTCGGCTTGCGGCTGGCGCTGCAAGCGACGCGCATCTCGGAGACGCCGGAAGCCTTCGGCGCGCTCTTGGAGCGCCTCGATGCGCAGCCCTATCTGCGTCAGATGTTCCGGGTCTCGGGCACATCTGTCGATTCGCTCGCATTCGACACCCACGCAGGCGCGCTCTATGCGGGCTTGAGCGACGGACACATCGAGCGCATTGACCTGGGCAAGCTGCGACAGACACGATTGACTCAGGCCGGCGGCGCTGCGGTGCTGGCGCTCGACGTTGAAGGCACGTCGTCGGAAGTCTGGGCTGGCCTCCAGGATGGACGGGTTGTGGTCTATCCGGTCAACGCAGTTGCGCAGAACGTGGCCATACCTGCCGGAGCGGCGCTCGACGTTGAAGGCGGACCCGTAGGGAGACGCTGGCCCATCGTGAGCCTGCGAGTTTCGCCCGACGGCAAGCACGTGGCGATCGGCACGCACGACAGTCGCCTGATCGTGCTGGACCGTGCCGCCCGGAAAGTGCGTTGGATCCACCGTACCTCAGCCCAACGGGTCACGGCGCTCTCGTTCTCGGTCGATAGCGCTCGCCTTGCCGCCGGGAGCAGCGAAGGCCTGGTGGAGTCTTTCGACTCCGTGACGGGTGCTGCGGGTCCCAGGGTCAGCACGGCGGCCAGCGGCGAGCCCAAGGCGATGCAGTTTGCGCGCACCGGCGAACTGCGCGTCATCGACAACGGCATGAAATTCTCCGTCTTTGCCCGCGACGCGCAGCCCAGGACTTCCCAACTGCCAGGTGAGGGTCTATCGACGGCGGCTGTGGGTCCCGCGCGCGAGTTCGGTCCCATGCAACGTCGGGATCATTTTGTTCTCGGCTTCGGTTCGGGCGACGTTGCGTTGACACCCGTTTCAAGTCCCGGCGGCCCCGTCACGATCGCTGCTCACGCCCGCTCGGTGCGTGCGTCTGCGCTCTCCGCAGAGGCCGCGTTGGCGGCCACTGGCGCGGACGATGGTTCCGTTGCCGTGTGGGATCTCCGCCAACGCTCGCCCCTCGTGATACCGCAGGGTGTGCCGGGATCCGAAGTCATCGCGCTGGCCTACACGAATCGGGGCGCGCTTCTCGCAGTCGGAAGCTCCCCCGATTCCGCCAGCCTGGCGACTCGCTCCGGCGCGGGATGGCAGCCAGTCATGGATCTCATGGACCTGGTGTCCCGCCTGGCCGGTCCGGAGACGGCGGCCGCAAAGCCGGCCGTGGCGGACCGGCGGGGCTTCGTGGAGTTGCCGGACAAGGTCGTCACGATGGCCGCCTTCAGTGCAATGGGTCGACATTTGCTCTTGACGACCCGCGAAGGTGCGCTGCTCTGGATCGACCTCGCGACGATAAGCGATAGCCGCATGCTGCATTCGGCAGCTCGCGGGATGCAGGCCATCGCGCTGAGTGATTCGGGTCGCTTCGCATTTTCAGTCGATGCGGACGGGGACCTCGTGCGCTTCGATACCTGGGGGGCCACCGCAACCTTGCACCACCGCCTGCGCACGCCAGTGCGCCAATTGGTCGCAGCGGCAAACGAACAGGCCGTGATGGCCACCCTGGAGGATGGCAGTCTGCATCGTGTTGACTTTTCTCGAAGTTCGGCGGCACCGACGACACCCGTTGAGCTACCGGGCACTGCCGGGCAACTGGTCCGCCTGCCTGGGAGCGATCTGTTGCTCGTCGCCGGAGCCGGATCGAGCGCCGGCGTCGACATCGGGGTGGTCCGCAAGGGGCGCTACCAGCGCCTGCACAGCCGCCGGGTGGGTGGCGCCGCGAGTGCCCTCGCGCTTTCAGGCCCTGCAGGGATCGTCGCTGCCACCGACTTTGACGGCCAACTGCATTTATGGGACCTCGAGACACTCGCCCCGATGGCCAGCCTGAAGCTTTCCGCCGACAAGTTGGTTGCGCTCGCCGCCGCGCCCGACGGGCGGCGCCTCGCAATCGCTACCCAATCCGGCGACGTGTACGAGTTGTCGCTCGATCGCGAGCGCTGGCGCGAGGTGGCGTGCGACGTGGCGCGCAGCGAGCTCAGTGAGGCTGAATGGCGTGCGCTGGTGCCCGACACGCAGATGAGGCAGAACTGCCCTGAGCGTCATCGACCAGGCACCGCGCATGACCGCGCATGACCGCGCATGACCGCGTAGCCGGATTGGCCGGCCGCGCTATGGGGGCACGCAGTCGGATGATGACACGCGGCCGTTTGGAGCAGGTCGATGCTGCGCTTTGGCGTACAGTCCATTTTTCACCGGAACCCGACTTGCGATGCGTATCAGCGTTCACAGCAACGCTGATCAGCCCTTAGTTCAGAGAGCCGCACATGCTGCGATCGATCCTGGAAGTCATTGTCATCTGGCACCCGCGCGACAAGGCAGGCGAGGGCGTCGCAAGCGCTTTGGCCGAGCACTTTCACGGAGGGGGCTATTCCAGCCTGCTGGGTGGCTCGCTCGAGGTGTACATGCGCCACGCCGGATGGCGCTCACCCGAAGACGCACCGCGGCCCATTCTGTGGCCGCAGACCGATCCGGCACTCTCGCGTGTGCGACCGGCACGCTTTGTCGCGGTGGTCCTGCTGGTCGGACTCCAGCTCAATCGGGCGGTCGGCGACGCGTCGGGAGACCCTTGGCGCTCCTACGTGAAAGAGGCCGTCGATGCCCAGTCGGCAGACCCCGGTCGCGTCAAGCTATTCGCGTGTCGGCTACCCGGCCAATCCGCCGAGGGCGCGCTCGCCGAGCTGATCGGCACCACCCAGTACATCGGCGAGCCCGACCCGCACGCGGCACTGGCGCCTGAAAAACCCGACAGCACACGGTGCCGCGACCTGGCGCAGGCGCTGGCACAGTGGATGAGTCCCGTCCCCGACGAGCAACTCAGCGTTTTCATCAGCCACACTAAGCGCCTGGGCACCCCCGGTGAGCCGGTGGCCACCCTGGTTGGCGATGTGCGGGCGGTATTCTCGGCGGGGCGCGTTGCGACCTTCTACGACGCCCATGACCTGAAATCGGGAGAGGACTGGGATGCGCGACTTCGCCAGCGCGCAGCCACGAGTGCGCTTCTCGCCCTGCGCACCGATCTCTACGCCACGCGGGAGTGGTGCCAGCGCGAGATGCTCACTGCGAAGTTGCACGGCATGCCGGTGGTCATCCTGGACGCGCTCACCTACGGCGACAGCCGTGGTTCGTTCCTGATGGACCACACGCCACGCATTCCAGTCAGAGGGCAGGCGGACGGGCATTTCGACATCGCGGCCATTCGGCGCGCCATCGATCTTCTTGCCGATGCGTGGCTACAGCGCGTCATCTGGTTGAGGCTCAGGGAAGAAGCGCAGGGGCTGCCGGTGCTGCGGGATTTTTGGTGGGCGCCTCAGGCGCCGGAGCCGTCGACATTGGCAGCCTGGCTGCCGCGTCCGGCCAGCACACCTGCCTCACATGCGCCGACCCCCGACGAGTTGGCCCTGGGAAAGCCGCCGCGCATGGCGCCGCGCTCCGAGGGAAGCCGCGTGTGCATCATTCATCCGGACCCACCGCTGTCGGAGGACGAGCGGGCCGTGCTGCAGCAGATGGCAACGATGGCGGGGTATGGAAGTCTCGACCTCACGACACCTCGGCTGCTGGCTACACGCGGCGCCTAGCCGAAGAAGGGGGCAAGGAATCATGGCTACGGGCACCAGCGATGCGTCCCCCGTCCAAAGCGCAGACGTGCTCCTTCCGCCACGGGCGCTCAATGGTCAGCGCATCGGCATCTCTGTCTCCGACAGCACTGACTTGCCGCGCCTGGGTCTGACGCCATCGCACTTTCAACTCGCGGTCCGGGAACTGGCGCTCGCGGTGCTCGTTGGCGGAGGCAAGCTGGCCTACGGCGGCCACCTCGTCCCTGGAGGCTGCACCGAGCTGCTGATCCAGGCGTTGAATCAGTATGCGCGCGGCGCGCATTTTCGACGCCTCGTGAATCCTTCAGAGGTGCCGCTGATCGTCTGCCTGGGCCACGCAGAGCACCGTCACAGCTCACTGCAATTGCTCGATGACACGGACCAGATGCTCGGCACCTATGGAGAGCTTCGTTGCCTGACTCTCGACGGTCAAGAGATCGCCCAACGCGAGCAGGATCGAGGCGAGGCTGGCGAGCCCTACCCGAACGATCCTGCAGAGCTCGCACAGGGTTTGACGTCGTTGAGGTGCTACCTGACCGACCATGTGTCGGCACGCATGCTGCTCGGCGGCAAACGCCACGGATACAAGGGGGCCATGCCGGGCGTGATCGAGGAAGCGCTCATGGCGCTGAACCGCCAGCAACCCCTTTACTTGGCTGCCGGGTTTGGAGGTGCCACGCTCGACATGGCGACGACCATCGATGCGCGCTGCGCCGCGATCGGTCCGCGGCATCCAGGAGACCCGCCCCTTGACGACGCGACCAACGCCGCACTGCAACAAGTGCGCGCGGCCGTCGGAACGGACGGATGGGCAGCACTCCGAAACGGCCTCACTGAAGACGAAAACCTTCAACTGGCCATGACACATCGCCCGTCGGAGCTGGCGGCGTGGATCACCTTGGGAACGGGACGGTTGGGCAAGGCGTAGCGCACGATCGAACCAGAACGGAGTACCCCGCTGCGAGGCAAGGCACGAATGACCGCGGACACGGCTGCAGCGGCAGCGACCCAGGCGCCTCCTGCACCTGCGGATGGTTGGCTCTATGACGCCTTCTTCAGCTACGCCAGCGATCCGGACCGGCTGCTCGTGCGTGCTGTCGAGTCTTTCCTCGAGGGCCTTCATGAAAACCCGCTGCTCGAGGCCCGATATCGGCGAGAGATGGAGATCTGCGTCGACGGCAGCGACTTCAAGAAGCCCAGACGTGTTTCACAGCCTGATGCCGGCGAGGAGGAGTCGGATCCGATCTTCACGCTCATCACGCAGTACATGGCGCGCTCTCGGAGCCTCGTCGTCTTCGTCGGTCCCCAATCGAAATGCAACCGCTGGCTCACCGCCGAGGTCCGGTGGTGGCTCGCGCATCGCGACAGCCACGATTTGCACTTCGTTCTGTCGCACGGCAGTGACGACACGCCTGCCGCCTGGATGCCGCAGGAGGCGCTCGCCGCGCGTTTGGAGCGCGTCGTCTGGTTCGACTTTCGCGGGGCACCGAAAGCCAGCCCTG
>Ga0307505_10003403_pt1 | contig 10000 bp, 8 predicted proteins | sample 23_S_MG_FD_202183 | JGI IMG/M metagenome (GOLD analysis project Ga0307505, IMG submission 202183) | Soil microbial communities from Populus trichocarpa stands in riparian zone in the Pacific Northwest, United States - 23_S | ecosystem: Environmental > Terrestrial > Soil > Riparian zone > Trees... | reverse complement strand
TCGTGTCGCGCCTGTCCCGCTTTTCTCGCAAATCTCGCGCGTTTAATGGTGCACATGGAAGAGTCCCTCGTCCTGGTGCTGCGTTGCCAGTGTGGTGAGATCGCAGTGGATTTCGTCTGGGTGGCAACAGTCGGTTCCCATTTGAATCGTCATATGCTTGATGCCGAAATCTGTGCTGACCCTGGTGCGGATGGTATTCAGAAGGTCATTGGTCATTGCCGAATCGTCTCCATCGACGAGGATATGACAGGTCATCATAATCAACCGGGGTTCGACCGCCCAGATATGGAGGTCGTGGACGTTCTTTACGCCGGGGATTGCCTCAATGGTTGCAGCCACATGTGAAGCGCTGATCTTGGGTGGGGTCGATTCCAATAAGACGTCAAGCGATTCCTTAAACAGCGGCCAGGCTCCTTTGGCGATGACCGCGACGACCAGCAAGCTGACCAGAGGATCGAGAATGGTCCATCCGGTGAGTAAGATGGCCCCGCCGCTGATCACGACGCCCAGGGATACCCAGGCATCACCGAGCATGTGCCAAAAAGCGCTGCGGATATTGAGATCATCCTTGGCTCCGTGCTGCAAGAGAAGCGCGATACTCAGATTGGCTGCGAAACTCAGTGCGGCGACCGCCATGACCCAGCCGCCGTCCACCGGGATGGGCTGCAGCAGTCGCTTGAAGGCAACGAGTGCGATGCCGAGGGCTGTGAGCAACAGGATGAACGCATTCAAGAACGCCGCAATAATACCGGCTCGGTGATACCCAAATGTTCTGGCTTCTGTGGCGGGCCTGGCCGTAAGAATATGGGCATAGAGGGCAAGAAAGAGCGCGCCTTGGTCGACGAAGTTGTGGCCCGCGTCGCTCATGAGTCCGATGCTGTCGAGGATCCATCCGCCGATGAACTCAGCGACGATAATCACCGCGTTCAGTGCCAGGGCGAGGTACAGTCGGGAGCGGAGATGTTCGTATGAGGCTGGGGTAGACATTACTTATAGTGTCGCACGGCCCTCGCATCTCGGCAAGCCTTCAGAGTGATGGAGGGCATGACCAAGACGGGCATGGCTCTTTTCTCCTGAGCAATCGTCAAGGTTTTTTGGGCGGCAACCGTTCCCCGAGCACGGGATATTTCGCCGTTCCCACACCAGCGTTTCCGTTAGAGGGGTCAGCGGCTACGACGCGAATAGTGATTCCGTCCGGAGCATGGTCCGGCAGGGGAACGAAGAATGGAGCTTCGAAGCGCGCTCGGTCGTTATTGTAAAACAGCTGGAGTCGTTCGAGAACCCGCTCGCCAATCATCAGCTCACCGTAGATATGGATCTTTCGGGAGTCCCAGTCCCCATGTGGGCGAACCAGCGCTCCGGACAATGTACGGACCGAGGCGCTCAGGATCACATCGTCTTTTGCGATCAAGGGTTCGCCTGGTTTCGGATGTTCGATCTGGACGATGTACCCATAGAGATGAAGGACAATTCCATCGTCGGTCATGTCTTGTCCGGGAATGAGCCACACCGTTGCCGAGGCTCGTTGAAACGACGCCGGGTATGCGAGTGGTCCTTCGGCAATCACTTCAACCAGCGTGGACTGGAGTAGATCAAACGTCGCGGTAAAGGCTGCAGCCGGCCGGGAGCTATAGCGAGGCTCTTCCATGAGGCGCGGCGTCCGCATGATGTGATTTTGGTCACCGGCGTCGCCCTGCTGAATGCCGGTGGCAAGAACCCGTTTGGTGGCTACGTCGGTGATTGTAATGCGGGCGCCCCCGACCTCTCGCCCGAGGACCATCGCGCCGTGGGCCACAACGCGGACTAAGATGGTCGTCGGCTTTGGATCGTTCAGGCGGAGACCGGAAGGGGGGACGCCTTCAGCCGAGATCGCGAGGCAGGGGAGGAACGTCAGCGCGGAACCGCAGAGAAGCAGCAGCTGGGATGTGGCAACCGCCAGGTTCATTTCACTTTGGTCCCAGGGTCAACCTCTTCGAGGAAGGTGGCCAGCCCGCGGACCTCGCTGTCCCCTGCGGCCAGCACCATGCCCTGCGATTCGATGCCCATTAGTTTCGCAGGCTTGAGGTTGGCGACAATGATGATGGTCTTGCCGATCAGCGCTTCCGGTTCATACTTTTTACCAATTCCGGCGACGATCTGACGTGGCTCCGCCCCCTCTCCAAGACTGACTTGCAGCTTGAGCAACTTCTCCGACTTCGGGACACGTTCAGCAGTAAGCACCTTCGCGGTCTTGAGCTGAATCTTCATGAACTCGTCGATGGTGATCTGAGCTGGTGCCACAGCTACTGGTGCTGCAGGGACTGGTGGTTGCGGCGTAGCAGCGGTCGGCGCTGGTGGCACTGTTATTGGTTGTGGTGGAGTGGTTGCATCGCTCACGGTCTTGGCTCCTTGTGGTTTTGATTCAATGCGGGGAAACAACGACGTTCCTTTATGGATGGTCGTGCCCGGTGCAAGGCTTCCCCACTCTACGCGGTGCTCTAGAGTCGGAGATTTAAAATCTGTTGAGAGACCGAGTTGGTGGCTAATAGTCTGCGCGCTTGTTGGCGTGAACGCGTAGGTTGCGAGGCTTAAGCACCGCAATGTTTCAGCCATGTGATAGAGGACAGTTCTAAGCTGATCTGCGTCACTCTCATTCTTGGCAAGGGTCCAGGGGGCGGTTTTATCGACATACTGGTTGGCAATCTGAACAACTTGCCAAATCGCTTCAAGCGCTTTACTGAATTCCAGTTGTTCAATATGGCGTGGTAATACCTCATTGAGGAGCGCAACTGTCGCTTGTTGCAGGTCTCGCTCTGCCGCCCTGGGTTTCCCTGAAACAGGCACTTGTCCTGCTTGAGTGCGTTCGATAAGAGTAAGTGTACGACTGAGAAGATTTCCCAGTCCGTTGGCTAGGTCACTATTGATGCGCGTGATCATTGCCTCTTGGGAAAAATCACCATCCTGCCCAAACGGAACTTCCCGTAACAGGAAATACCGAAACGCATCGGCGCCGAATGCATCAACCATCTTGTTGGGATCGACGACGTTGCCTCGACTCTTCGACATTTTCTCCCCGTCCACGGTCCACCAACCATGGGCGAAAATTGTTTCAGGAAGTTTCATGTCCAGCGCCATCAGCATCGTGGACCAATAGACGGCATGGGTGGTGAGAATGTCCTTGCCGACCAGGTGGACATTCGCGGGCCAGAACTGATCGAAGGCCGGTTTTTTCGGCAGGTATTCAAGGGCAGAGACATAATTCACGAGCGCGTCAAACCAGACGTAGGTCACATAGTCTTTATCGAACGGAAGTTCGATCCCCCACGAGAGACGCGATTTCGGTCGTGAGATCGAGAGGTCTCCGAGCTTCTGAGTCTGGAGGAAGCCGAGGACTTCATTGCGGCGAGACTCAGGGCGGATGAAATTCGGATGCTGCTTGATGTAATCGATTAGCTGATCCTGATACTGACCCATCTTGAAAAAATAATTGTGCTCGCTGAGCTTCTCAACAGGGCGTTTACAGTCAGGACAGAGCCCGTCTGCAACATCTTTTTCAGTCCAGAATCGTTCATCAAACGTGCAGTACCATCCAGTATATGAGTCCTGATAAATCAGATTTTTATCATGGAGTTCTTGAAGGTATCGTTGAACAACAGATTTATGCGGAGGATCTGTCGTTCTGATGAAGACATCATTCGAGATGTTCAACCGTTTCCAGAGGTCCTGAAACTGAGGCGCCAGCTTGTCGCAGTGCGCTTGCGGGTCGATGCCGGCTTTGGCGGCGGCCTGCTGAACCTTTTGGCCATGTTCATCGAGTCCGGTGAGAAAGAACACCTCGCGTCCTCGCAGACGCCAGTAGCGAGCAAGAACGTCAGCGGCTATGGTCGTGTAGGCGTGGCCAATGTGCGGCACATCGTTCACGTAATAGATCGGCGTCGTGATGTAAAAGCTGTTGTGATTGCTCATGTGGCGTCAGAAAAGATACCAGTTAATAATCGGGGAAAGCTAGGCGGGCAATGGGAGGGACGATGGAGTTACAGCCTCGCGCAGGCGGAGTAAGATCATCTCTAGCGCCATGTGGAGATTGAGGTGTCGCGTGGCGCGCTGCTCGGTCATCTCAATCTCGCGGAGCAGGTCCAACAGCGAATCGGTGTTGGCCTGTTGCGCATAGGCCTCGAGCGTCGCGAGATCATCAAGATAGAGCAACTGGTCACGATCCCCTCCGACTTGAATCAAGACAAGATCGCGGATCCACCGAGCCAGCCAGGCGAGCATGTCCTGTGCGCGGTCGGCTTTTGCAATCGCTTCCGCCGAGGACAGGATGGATCCGATCGATTGCAAGGATTGGGGACAGACCAGGTCCACGATTTCCTGTTGGCGCGCGCGAGTGTCCCGCACATCGGCGGTGAGGGCTTCCCCGATACGGCCTTCGCTGATGATGGCAAGGAATCGCGCGTCTTCGGGAGGGATTTCGCGTGTCAGGATGAGCGCGGCCTCCACCTGTGTGCGAGCCGGTGTCGTAAAGCGAAGGGCCTGACAGCGCGAGCGGATGGTCGCAGGGAGAGCCGCGGGGCGACTGGAGATGACGAGGAAGAGGCTGTGGGCTGGTGGCTCTTCCAATGTTTTTAACAGCGCGTTGGCCGCGCCGATCGTCATGCGGTCGGCGTCGTCGATTAGACAGATTTTTCGCTCACCGATGAGCGGACGGTACATGATCTGGTGTTCGATCTCGCGAACTTGCTCAATCTTAATTTGCTGGGTGGCCTGTTCCGGGTCCGGCTCGATGACGAAAAAGTCGGGATGCGTGCGGGCTTCGATCTGTCGGCAGGACCGGCATGTCCCACAAGAGTCGAGACCTTCCGCCTCGGGAGGCTGTTCGCAGCTAAGTGCTTGCGCGAGGCGAATCGCCGTCAATCGTTTCCCGATCGCCTCCTCGCCATGGAACAGATAGGCATGCGCGAGGCGTTCATGGGTGACGGCGGATTGTAAGAGTGCGATGGATTGTTGATGGCCGATACAGTCGTGAAATGGCATGCTAGCTCCGGCGGCGTGGAGAACGCTTCTGTTTAGTCATCCACCCTACCACGATCTCAGCGAGCTCGTCCCGGACCTCTTGCGCGGGCCGATTCGCATTCACGATCGTCATGCGGGTGGGCTCTTCAGCGGCAAGCGCCAGAAATCCTCGGCGCACCTTTCGATGAAAACGTTCTGTCTCACGGTCTAGCCGATTCTGTTGTCCACGATCGACTCGCCGCCTGGCCAGCCCCACTGAAACCGGGAGATCGAGTACAAGAGTGAGATCCGGCGTCAGTCCGCCGGTTGCGACCTCGTTGGCCGCCCGCAACCATTGAAGATCAAGGCCGCGCCCGAATCCCTGGTAGGCAAACGTGGAATCGGAAAACCGGTCGCATAAGACCACGGTGCCGCCGCGCAGTGCCGGCCTGATGAGATGCGTGACGTGCTGACATCTTGCAGCAAGGATCAACAGGGCTTCGGCCTGAGGTGTGACTGGTTCGTGCGATGACGTGGTAAGGAGGATGTGGCGGATCGCTTCTGCGGTAGCTGTGCCGCCTGGTTCTCTAGTGTGGAGTACGCGGTACCCCGTCTGAGTGAGCACCTCCGCGAGGTAGCGAATCTGTGTGCTTTTCCCACTACCTTCAACCCCCTCTAGGGTAATAAACAGGCCGTGAGTCTGTGGCTTCTTCGCCCCCATCGCGTGGCGCCCTCATCGGTGAAGAAAACGGGCGGGATGGTATTCCAAGTTGTTGAAAATAGCAAGAAAAGGCTTGCGGGGCTCTCGGAATTCTCTGTATGATGACCATCCACGTCTGTCAACTCATATTTATGCTGAAAACCTCGCTAAAACGCTACTTTCTGACGGGCTTGCTTGTGATTATCCCTATCTGGGGAACCGTCCTCATTTTGAAGGCCATTTTCGTAGGTGTAGAGGGGATTCTTGGGGATCTCCTGGTTCGGTTGGTGCCAAGTCATTACGTGCCGGGGCTGGGAATTCTAGCGTTGATCGTTTTAGTCTTTGCGACAGGCCTGTTTGCCACCAATTTTATGGGCCGGCAAATTGTAAAGTGGTGGGAAGACTTACTGAATCGTGTGCCGCTTGTGCGAGGGATCTACTCGACGTTGAAATCCATGATCGATGTTTTGTCGTTTTCTGAGCAGGCGTCGTATAATCGCGTCGTGATGATTCAATTTCCCAAGAATGGCCACTATTGTATTGCTTTTGTGACGGGCGTAACCAAAGGGGAAATGCAGGATCTCTCGCAGGAGCCGCTGATCCACGTGTATGTGCCGACGTCGCCGAATCCGACGTCCGGCTATTTCTTGTTGGTGCCGGAACATGAAGTCACGTCCGTCGATATCAGCGTCGAAGAGGCGATGAAACTCATTGTCTCAGGCGGGCTCTGCTCACCATCCACGTCCCTGGCATCCTCCGTGGCAACCGCGACGAAGTGGCGCGCGGTTAAACAACCTGAAACGGGGGTGCCGATCGGATGAGGCGTCCACGAGCCACAGAAGTCTCGACGGTGAAGAAGCCGGTCAGCCACGACCGGCAGGGAAAGATCGCCGGCCTTGCGGTGGTCGTGATGGCTGCTGGGCTGGGAAGGCGCATGCGATCGAAACAGGCGAAGGTACTCCATCCAGTGGCCGGCCAGGCGATGGTGCTCTATTCGGTCGGGCTCGGGTTGCGCGTCGCCGGGGATCGTGTAGCTGTCGTGGTGGGGCATCAGGCCGATCTGGTTCGCCAAGTGATCGACCAGGCCACGTCAGGAAGGAGCGGCGACTCTCCGGTTGCGATTGTCGAACAACGGGAGCAATTGGGCACAGGCCATGCGGTCTTGCAGAGTCGCTCGGTATACGCGGTAGGTAAGCGTGGCGCCCCATCCAGGTATCTCATTCTGAACGGCGATACACCGCTACTTCAGGAACAGACCGTGCGCGAACTCCTTCGTATCCACGAGGTGGAACGTGCAACCGTGACCATTCTGACCGCGGTACTCGCAGACGCAAGCGGATACGGACGGGTCGTGCGTGCGCACTCAGCCGAGCGGGGTGTCTCCCGCATCGTCGAGGATCGTGATGCCAATGCAGCAGAGCGAGCGATCCACGAAGTCAACGCAGGCACCTATGTGGTCGACGGCGAGTTCCTCTTCAGCGCGTTGGAAAAGCTCGAGCCTAGCAACGCGCAGGGAGAGTATTATTTGACGGACATCATCCATCTCGCGGAACATTCCGGACGGCGTGTGGCCGCTGTGGTGCTGGACAATCCTGAGGAAGGACTTGGCGTGAATACGCGCCGGCAGCTTGCCGAGGTTGAACAGGTGGTGCGGCAGCAGATTCGGAACCGCTGGCTGGATGCCGGGGTGACGATGATCGATCCGGCCTCGGTCTGGATTGACAACACAGTCACGATCGGGAGAGACACGGTACTGTATCCCAACGTGACGCTCGAAGGGACAACGGTCATCGGGGAAGATTGTGTGCTGCGTTCGTATATCCGACTGACGAATTGCACTGTCGGCAATGGCGTTGAGATTCTCGATCACTGCGTGTTTGCCGATTCTCACATTGAGGACGATGCGCACCTGGGCCCGTTCGTCCATCTGCGTCCTGGTGTGATGGTGCGGAAGAAGGCCAAGGTCGGGAACTTTGTCGAGATGAAAAAAACTGAGCTGGGCGAAGGATCGAAAGCGAACCATCTGAGTTACCTGGGGGACACAACGATTGGGAAAGGTGTCAACATCGGCGCCGGCACGATCACCTGTAACTACGACGGTGTGCGGAAGTTTCAGACGGTGATCGGGGATGGGGTTTTTCTCGGCAGCGATACGCAGTTGATTGCCCCGGTGACGGTAGGGGCGGGAGCCATCATCGCAGCCGGCACCACGGTCACGGAGGATGTGCCGCCGGATGCCTTGGTGATTGGGCGAGTGCCTCAAGTGAATCGTGCAGGATGGGCTGCGCGCCGGCGGGCACTGCAAGTCGGCATGAATCGTGACATGTTAAATGTGAAATCTAAAACGAAGCCCACTCGCCTCACAAAGAAATGACCGCTGGCTTTATACGGATAAGCACGTGACGAAACGCAGTCGGGGTTAAGTATGTGTGGAATTGTCGGATACGTAGGGGATCACGAGACGGTGCCGATTCTGATCGGCGGCCTTGCCAAGCTGGAGTATCGAGGCTACGACTCCGCCGGTGTTGCGGTGTTGCAAGGCGACAAGATCGAAATTCGGCGCACGGTCGGCAAACTCGCCAATCTTCAGAAATCGCTCAAAGAAAAAGAACTCAAGGGCACGGTGGGAATCGGCCACACGCGATGGGCGACGCACGGAAAACCCTCGGAGCAAAACGCCCACCCTCACCGCTCGAAAGGCTGCGTGCTTGTGCACAACGGCATCATCGAAAATTATCAGCCGTTGAAACAGCAACTGGAGAAAGAAGGCTACACATTTCATTCGGAAACTGACACAGAAGTCGTGGCGCATCTGATCGATAAATATCTTCATCGGGGCATGAAGCTGGCCGAGGCGGTACGAGCTGGGACCAAGGATCTTCGAGGAAGTTATGCACTCGCCGTTATTTCTGAGCGGGAACCGGGGACAATGATTGCAGCGCGCTCCGGATGTCCGCTGGTCGTGGGCACAACTGCCAAGGCGTCTTTCGTCGCGTCCGACGTCATGGCCATGCTTGCCCATACGCGGGACGTGACTTACCTAGAAGAAGGCGATATGGCAGTCGTGACCGCGACCGACATCCATCTTACCGATACCGAGGGCCGGTCTGTTACACGGAAACTCACGAAGATCACTTGGGATGCCTCCGCGGCGGAAAAGAGCGGATTCCCGCATTTCATGCTGAAGGAGATTCACGAACAGCCGCAGACAATTCTCGACACGATGCGCGGGCGCTACTCCTATGATACCGGCGAGGCGGATCTGCCGGATATCGGATTGACGCCGAAAGAGTTTGCCGCCGTCGGACGGATTTGGATCGTGGCCTGTGGTACCTCATGGCACGCGGGGCTGGTAGGGAAGTATTTGCTGGAGGAGATGGTCCGTACACCGGTGCAGGTTGATATCGGCAGCGAATTCCGCTACCGCGATCCGCTCGTCGGTAAAGACGATCTCTTTATTACGATCTCCCAGTCCGGCGAGACGGCGGATACGTTGGCCGCCGCGCGTGAAGCGAAGGGAAAAGGGGCGCGTGTCGTCTCGATCGTGAATGTGGTGGGCAGTACCCTGGCCCGTGAGTCGGACGGCGTGCTCTACACGCATTGTGGGCCTGAAATCGGCGTGGCCTCAACCAAAGCCTTCACGGCGCAGCTCACGGCGCTGTATATGCTGGCGTTGCATTTGGGTCGCGTGCGTGGAACTTTGTCTGTCGCGGACGGCAAGGCCTGGCTCGATCGTCTTGTTCGGCTTCCGGCATTGGTCGAGGGGGTGCTCGGTCGCGAGGCGGAGATTGTCGCGATTGCCAAGCGGTATTACAAGAAGCGGAATTTCTTGTTCCTCGGCCGCGGCATCAACTATCCGATTGCGCTCGAAGGCGCATTGAAGCTGAAGGAAGTGTCCTATATCCATGCCGAAGGGTATGCGGCGGGAGAGATGAAGCACGGCCCGATCGCGCTCATCGATAGGGATATGCCGGTGGTCGTGTTGGCGCCGAAGGACCGGTTATACGAAAAGACCGTGAGTAATTTGATGGAAGTGAAAGCCCGGCGCGCGCCGGTCATCGCGTTCGTGGCGGAAGGAGAGCGGGAGTTAGGGAAGATCGCCGATGCGGTATTCACGATTCCTGACACGCACCCCTTGCTCTCGCCGATTTTGTTTACGATTCCACTGCAGCTCTTGGCGTACCATATCGCAGTGCTGCGGGGCGCGGATGTGGATCAGCCAAGGAATTTGGCCAAGAGCGTGACAGTGGAATGAGATGCAATGGGGAGTTCCCATACTCGCGGTATGAATTGAGAAGAATCTTCTTGCCTGGGACATGACATCCTTAC
>Ga0307505_10003402_pt1 | contig 10002 bp, 7 predicted proteins | sample 23_S_MG_FD_202183 | JGI IMG/M metagenome (GOLD analysis project Ga0307505, IMG submission 202183) | Soil microbial communities from Populus trichocarpa stands in riparian zone in the Pacific Northwest, United States - 23_S | ecosystem: Environmental > Terrestrial > Soil > Riparian zone > Trees... | reverse complement strand
TGCCTTCTGGTTCGTCGATGAGCTCTTTGCCGCGCCGTTGCACTGGGGCTTTGTGACCCTGGGCTGGTGCGGGTTGTTCGGCGGCACGGGGGGCGTGGCGGCGCAGATCGTCGCGCGCATGTCCAACCTGTGCGATGTGGTCTGGAACAACGAGAGCAAGGACTGTTTGCATGTGATCCCGTACTAAGTCGGGAACTGGCCACGCGTTCCAGAGACCGGCGTGCGTGGTTGGCCAACCGGCCAGTTGAAATATAGGGAGGAGACTGATGTTCAGAACGAGCGAGGAGGGGACAAATGGCACTGTTTAGAACCGCTGAAATTATCAAAGCCAGTAAGCTTCCGCCGGAAGGCGTCAAGCTATCAAGAATGATAGACGCGGTGTATTTCCTTCCGATTGCATATTTAGGGGTATTCGCAACCTTTCATATGCACTTCGACCTGCTTGCAGGAGACTGGGATTTCTGGGTCGATTGGAAGGACCGGCAGTTTTGGGTGACGGTGACACCAATTGTAGAGGTCATGTATCCCGGGGCGATCATGTACTACTTCTGGACGTTCTACCGGCAACCGTTTGGTGCAACATTGAGCATCACGGGGCTCCTCGTCGGGAAGTGGATCACGATTGTATTTGCTTGGTACTGGTGGGCCAATTTTCCGATGAACTTCGTCATGCCCGCCACCATGGTCGGCAGCGCGCTGATCCTTGATTGCACTCTGTTGCTGACTCGAAGCTGGATGCTCACCGCGATATTCGGGGTGTGGGCATTCGCAATGATGTTTAATCCAACACAATACGCCATATTCGGATACAGCCACCAACCGTTGGTTGTGGATGGTCAGCTCATGTCGCTGGCCGATTACATGGGATTCACTTATGTCCGTACTGGGACGCCTGAGTATATCCGAATCATTGAGGTGGGATCGCTGCGTACGTTCGGTGGACACACCGTCTGGATCTCGGCGTTCTTCTCGGCCTTCGTTTCTATGTTGGTCTTCACCATTTGGTGGCAAATCGGCCACTTCGTCGGTCAATCGTTCTTTTGGGTCAAGGGCAAACGCGGCGTAATGTCACGGAAGAACGATGTCATGGTTATCGGCAGCGATGAGTATGCAAAAAGGCATGGTACGCCGGACGGGATTGCGCCTAGATTGCCAGGAGCACCTATGGGGGCCGGAGCCACATTAGCAGAAGGGAAATCATGAACGCCAAAAACATATTTAAATTGTGCGTGATCGGCTCCCTCGGGATGGCGACACTGGGGCTCCCCCTGGTGTTCTTTGCCTCTCCCGCCGCCGCCCACGGGGAGCGTTCTCAGGAACCGTTCCTGCGGATGCGTACCGCTCAATGGTATGACACAAGATGGAATCCGCAGAAGACTGCCGTCAACGATGAGGCGATGCTCTCCGGGAAAATCCATATTTCAGAAGACTGGCCGAGAGCCGTCGTAAAGCCCAATCGTACGTTCATAAACGTAGGGAGTCCAAGCTCGGTGTTCACGCGTCTCAGTTCAAAAGTGAATGGGACGCCGATGGTCACCTCTGGCCCATTGGAGCTCGGTGGGGACTACGAGTATGTGATCAAGCTGAGAGGCCGGTTACCTGGACATCACCACATCCACCCGATGTTGGCAGTCAATGGGGCCGGCCCGATCGCCGGACCTGGGGGCTGGATGGATATCACAGGCAACTATAAGGACTTTACCAACCCGGTGAAGTTGCTGGTCGGTGGAACCATCGATACGGAGACCGCAGGCCTGGCAGTCGGTCTCTTCTGGCATGCCTTATGGGGCACTCTCGGATTTCTCTGGATAGCCTGGTTCGCAATCAGACCGATGTTCCTCATTCGCGCCCGTTGTTTGGCGCAAGAGGGGGGCGATGCACTCCTGAATGACCCAGTCGACCGTGTAGTGGCCTTTGGCATGTTAGGAGTGTGCTTTGTCTTAATCGGAATTGGTTTCTTCGTGACAGATTCTCAGTACCCTTATACTATCCCGCTCCAAGCTGGTGAACCGAAGATCAAGGCGACTCATTTGAAGTCAGACCTCACGGTCAAGGTTCTCGCCGCAGATTACGACGTTCCTGGTCGTGCCCTTCGCATGACCTTACAGGTCACCAACAGCGGAGAGCAGCCTCTTAGGATCGGAGAATTCACGACGGCGGGCATCAGGTTCCTTAACAAGGTGGGGGTGGACAACAATATGGACCCGACCTATCCACCGGAGATCATGGCGCAAGACGGCTTGCATATCGAAGATGAGTCTCCCATCAACCCAGGCGAAAGCAGAGAAGTCAAGCTCGACTCGCGGGACTCGCTATGGGAAGTGCAGAGGTTGATGGATCTGGTCCACGATCCTGACCAGCGCTTCGGAGGGCTCATAATGGCTTGGGACGAAGCCGGAAATCGTCATATCAACAGTATAGCCGGCAACATCATCCCAGTCTTTACGAGGGCCGCAGGAATCTAAGGGTTTAAGCACGTCCAAGCGTGACGCCGATCCGCCCCCGTCGCGAGACGGGATGGCGGATCGGCTTTTTTATTGAATGTGATGATCACTGCTGCAGTTCCTGCCTACGCAAGTGCTGCCAGAATCATAGACCGAGCATCATAGCGATCAAGCCACCCCACCTACAGATCAGTCACCCCAAAACAAATCTCTAAACAATTACGGAATGGTGCCCGGTATGAGTCGCAGGGGCACTTACTACGACACGTCGCCTGTAGAGAGCTTCTCCGGTTCACTCAAGAGCGAACTCATGCGGGTGACAGCAGCCGAAGTCAGCCAAGGCTCACAAGACCATTGCGGAGCATGTCGAGCGCTTTGATAACTGCCACGCTTGCGTCAATTGCCCGGTTATCGAACCACATGAGTCTTATTTCCGGTATCGATTATTTCAGAACCAGTTCGCTGGATATGTTCATAGCCGCTCGCGAAGTCTTCGATCGTTAGATACCCTGGATCTCGTGTCAGACATCAGATGAGGGGGAATGAATGTATGAGGGTTGAGGAGGGCTCGCTTAGCCCCATCAAGCAGCGTACTCAGCTACGCCAGGAGACAGATACACACCCACTGCAGACACAATGACTCACCATCTGCGCAAGCAGCAAAACCTGTGACGGCCTGCATGACGCCATCCTGAGAGGTTTACGCGTGGTCAACGGCTCGTTCGTCAGATCAGTTTATGCCGCAAGGTCGTATGCCATAGCCCAGTGCACTATCAGAGGTATCATCTTTAGGGAACGTCTGATTAATTCACGTTTGCACCGAGCAATCGGTTCCTGGGGTGGTCAACCAGGGCTATCCGTATGGGACTGCGAGGGTTCGGGAGCGTGTTGGTTGAGATTCGTCCGCGGTCGGGCCGCCCGGAACCCCGTTCACACACACGTCCGCTTGGCCCCCGCTAACAAGCGCCGCCGTGCCACGTACAGATTCGCTAAGCCGCAACTGATGAACAGCCAGTGGGTATTTTTCGCGAGCCCGCGGTAACGGATGCGCGATCCCAGGAAGACGTGCTCATGAATATAACGAGAACGGGTAAGTTGGGTTTGTGGAATTCACGAAACACACTCCGGTATCGCTTCCATTTTCTTGCTAGCACTCTTCAGGTCTTGTTCGGGTAGTAAAGGGGTCCACAAACGTCGAGCCAGACCCCTGATATTGTTGCCGATACCTTCATTGTTCATGGGAAGGAACTCGCAAAAACTGAAGTCGCGCCACAGAAACTATTACGAGGATCAGATGGGGTAATCTGACAATTAGGATGCGCTGACGATGCCGTGGGTGAGCGCGTATTTGATCAAATCCGCGGTGGTTTTGAGATTCAGGTGGTTTAGGATCTGCGTCTTATGAAACTCGACGGTGCGTGAGGTGATCCGCAAGAGATTGCCAATCTCCTTGGCCGTCCGTCCCTCGGCGAGGAACTGCAGGACTTCAAGCTGGCGCGGAGTGAGGTCTCTCGGTTTCTCCGAGGCTGTGGACAAATAGACTTCGACCAGCTCTTTCGTGATCAGCGGCGTAATGTAGGAATGGCCGTCGAGCACGGCCCGTATGGCGAGTGCCAATTCATCGACGGCCGACCCCTTGAGCACATAGGCCGACGCCCCCGCCTCGAAGGACGCCCGCACATAATCCGCCCCGGCGTGCATGGTCACGATAATGATCTTGGCTGTTGGAGAAATATTTTTCAGCTGCCTCGCCGTGTCGATCCCATTGAGCAACGGCATGGAGATATCCAGGATCACGATGTCGGGCTGCACCGTTTTCGCGGCAGCCAGAAGCTCGTATCCATCCCCGGCCATCCCGACTAGTTCATAGCGCTCTTCCAGTATGCGGCGAAACCCCTCAATGACAAGAGCGTGATCGTCTGCGATCAGGATGCGCGGCTTAGGGCATGGCGCACTCATAAATCCAATGGAATAGTTACTCGGATCTCCGTGCCCTTCAGGGGTGTTGCCTCCACGTCCAACGTTCCCCTTACCGCGCGCACGCGCTCTTTCATGCTCAGCAAGCCCAAGTGCCCGTTCATGTGAGCTCCCTGCGAACTATCAAACCCCACGCCATTGTCACGGATCGAGAGGCTGACTCCATCGGACTCGCCAATCAACTCGACCTCCACCTGTGAGGCCTTGGCATGGCGAATGTTGCTGAGGCATTCCTGTACGATACGATAGAGACAAATGGTCACCTCGGACGGCAGTATGCCCGCCGGGTCCTTATGCACAAAGGAGATCGGGGTGCCTGTGCGCTCGGAATACTCATCGACCAGACGGGCCACGGCCTTCACGAGTCCCAAGTCATCGAGAATGGACGGATGAAAGCGATAGGCCATTTGTCGCACATCGCCCGAGATAGCGGCTAAGTCGTCGGCGACCCGTCGAATCCCATCCCGGAGAGGCTCCGGATCATTCGACGGATCTTTTTGCATCCGCCGAAGATCCATCTGCAGCATCGCGAGATGTTGATTGATGTCGTCGTGCAGGTCGCGGGATATTCTCCGGCGATCTGCCTCCTGCGCCGTCAACAGCTGGCCTGCCAGGGCCCGCAAATCCCCACGACTCTGCTGGAGTTCGCGCTGATTTGCTTGCAACACAGCCTCGCTCGTTCGGAGCGACTGCTCAGTTTCCATATGTTTTTTGTTCTCCGTGACGAGCGCTTGATTCGCAGCGGCGAGATCATGTGTGCGAGCCTCCACTCGCTCTTCGAGTTCATCCTGCGCCCGCAGTAACAGGTCTTCGGCCCGCCGCCGATGCAGGAAGAACAGCAAGGGCAGCCAAATCGCCGTCAGGCTGAACAACCGATTGGTAACCACTATGTCCAGTGGCGCGTCTTCTATCGACGGCGTCAGAAAGATATCGGTCATATCAACGAAAGAACAAATTAGCGCCGTGACCAGGGGGCCTTTCCGATATGGCAAGAGAAAAGACAGAATGACGAGCCCACCGTAGAGCACGGAATTCCCGCGTCCCACAGGAAGATACAGATCAAGGGCGAAGACGCAGAACCCTAATCCGACCATTAGGATGAGCAGGCGTCTGGTTGACTCGGGACTCATTCCATTCTTCCTCGTGTTCATTATCCACCCCTGAAGGGACCAACATCAAGAGCTAGACTACGGCTCCCTGCCGCGAGAGTCCCCCTCCCAACGATCGCCGTTGACAGGCACATCGGATTGTGTTCTGCGATCTCGACAAACGGGTTCAGACCGAGCGAGTGGAATGATGAACAGCCGGTCTCACGATGCGAACGTGTCCACGTTGAGGCATCGGTGACGTATCTGCGCATGCTTGTGGCCGCACCGTATATCGACAGATGGATTAGTAGAGACACGACATGAACCTCCATTCCTGTTCGATACGCTTGCATCAAGAGAAAGGATACGGGTCTACGCAAGTAATTTCTACTGTGGAAAGTCATAGGTATCTCGTGAAAGTTTACTAAGTGGCTATTGCGGAAAGTCGCACGTCTCTCGTGAAAGTTTACTAGGTGGCTATTGCGGAAAGTCGCATGTCTCTCGTGAAAGTTTACTAGGTGGCTATTTCGATTCACCGAATGCATGAAATTGGCTGTAGGATGGGCTGCATGAAGATGAATACGCCATCGGGTTTCTTTCGGAAAGCTATTTGATCCCTAGGAATTTTTACCGGAGCTGTTCGTGAAACGACTGGCTGATAGCTTGGGAGGCGCGCTTCACACATGAATAAGCTCGTCCTCGTTGCTCTGCGAAGGCCCTACACCTTTGTTGTGCTGGCCATCCTCATCCTGGTGTTTGGGGCGCTGACAGTGGTCAAGGCGCCGACCGACGTCTTCCCGAATATCCAGATGCCCGTCAGCTCCGTCGTCTGGCTCTACGATGGCTTGATGCCGCAAGAGACCGAGGGGCGAGTCACTCGTGTGTTCGAACAAATGTTGACTCAGACGGTCGAAGGCATCAAGACGATCGTGAGCACGTCGTACTTCGGTCACTCCATCATCAATATTTACCTTCAGGAGGGAGTTGATCTGGCCGGCAGCGAAGCCGATATCGTGGGGATCTCGCAGACCTCCGTCAAAGCGCTCCCGCCGGATGTTGCCGCGCCCATGGTCATGCGGCTATTCCCCTCCCAAGTCCCGGTAGCCGTCTTACAAGTCGAATCCGATATTCAGACACCGGCGGAGCTCTATAACCTCTGCGTCATGCGAATTCGACCCATGCTCGTCACCATACCCGGCGCGATCCTGCCGCACCCCTACGGGGGCCAGGACATGCAGGTCATGATCAATGTCGATCAGCAGAAATTGATGGCCCGTCACCTCACCACGGAAGATGTGCACCAAGCGATCGAGAGACAGAATCTCGTGCTGCCAGGCGGGGACATGAAGATCAAGGCAACCGACTGGCTTGTTCTGACGAACGCATCCCCGTTGAAGATCGAAGAGTTTGACGACATTCCGATCAAGCGAGACGGCAACGCCTTCGTCCACCTGCGCGACGTCGCCACGGTTCGCTTGGCCGGCCGGGTACAAACGAACTCTGTGCTGGTCGACGGCAAACAGGCCGTCATCGTCGTCGTCATGAAGAGCAGTGAGGCGTCGACCATCGATATCGTGGATGGAATCAAAAAAATGATCCCGCGCATTGGGGAGGTTGTGCCTGCTGATGTGAAGGTGAGCCTCATCAGCGACTCCTCGGAATTCGTGAAGGATGCCATCGCCGATGTGGTGCACGAAATGATCATCGCCGCCTTGCTGGTCGGCTTCATCGTGCTGCTGATGCTCGGCTCCTGGCGCCCGACGGTCATTGTCCTCACCTCGATCCCGCTCTCCATCCTCAGCTCCATCATCACCCTCCATCTGCTCGAACAATCGATCAATATTATGACCCTCGGTGGGTTGGCGCTGGCTGTCGGCATTCTCGTCGACAACGCCGCGGTCATGATCGAGAATATCGACACCCACCTCGCCATGGGTAAGCCGTTAGAGGAGGCGATCATCGATGCCGCCAATCAGATCATGCTGCCGACATTCGTCGCCACACTGGCCATCACAATCGTGTGGGTCCCACTGTTCCATTTAAGCGGCATTGCCGGTTGGGTGTTCCCGGCGATGGCCGAGGCGGTCGTCTTCGCGATGCTGGCATCCTTTATCTTGACCTACACCCTCGTGCCGACCATGGCGAAGTATATTCTGAAGGTTCATCACGCGACTGATTCGGGCGGCGGTGTCTTTGCTCGGTTCCAACGGGGATTTCAGGATGCCTTCGACCGATTCCGTGATGGCTACGCCGCACAACTTGAACGGGTGGTCGCCCATCGCGTGGGTTTCGTCACGATCGCCATGGCGCTCTCGGTGGGATCGCTCGCGCTGTTTTACTTCAATGGCCAGGAGTTCTTCCCCCAGATTAAGGGAGGAGTCCTGCAGATGCACATGCGGGCGCCACTCGGGTTGCGGATTGAAGCCGCCGGGCGAATTGCCTCTCTCGTCTCAAACAACATTAAGGAGATGCTGCCCGGTAACGTCGAAACGATTGTCAGTAATTGCGGTCTTCCGGTCGGAGCGCATAACCTCGCCTTCATTCCATCCCCAACGATCGGGACGCAAGATTGCGATCTGACCATCGCGCTCAAGGATCATGAGTCACCGGTGTGGGAACTTCGGAACATTCTCCGCAAAGGTTTGTCGGAGCGCTATCCAGGAACGGAATTCACGTTTCAGCCGGCCGATCTGACCGATAAGATTCTGAATTTTGGCTCGCTCGCGCCGGTCGATCTGCAGATCAACGGGCCGGACCTGTATGCCAACTACGCGTATGCTCAAAAATTGGCGGGCAAAATCCGCCAGATCCCCGGCGCCGCCGACGTCTATATCTATCAAACGATGTTTCAGCCGACTATTCTGGTCGAAGGCGACCGGAGATTCGCTCTCGGGATGAATCTGAGCCAGAGAGACTTCGGCTTCAACATGCTCCTGGCAACGGCCGGCAGCCAGCAGATCGATCAGAAATATTGGCTCGACCGTTCGACACAACAGTCGTATCGACTCAATATCTATACCCCTCAACCACAGTTGACGAGTGTGCAAGACCTCATGACGATCCCGGTCGCTCCAGAAAGTCGCGAGCATGTGGAGGGCGCGGAAGAGACCCTGCAATTGCTCGGCAATCTCACCAAACTCTCCTTGGTCGGAACACCGGGCGTGGTGACGCACCGGAATCTCCTGCCGATGATAGACCTTTTAGTATCGGCGGAGGGACGCGATCTCGGTGGTGTGCTGGCGGATGTCCGAAAGATAGCGGAGAGCATGAAAGACGAGCTGCCGCGCGGTTCGGAAGTTGAAATTCACGGCCAATCCGAAGTCATGCACGACGCCTTTGTCGAACTCGGTGGTGGTCTCCTCATTGCCATCTTGCTGGTCTATCTCCTGATCGTCGTCAATTTTCAATCCTGGCTTGATCCCTTCATCATTATTACGGGTTTGGTGGGCGCGTTCGCGGGTATCGCGTGGTCACTGTTCATGACGCAGACATATATTTCGGTGCCGGCGATGACGGGGGCCATCATGACCATGGGCACGGCCACCGCCAATTCAATCCTGCTTGTGGCATACGCGCGTGAGCGGCTGGCTGTCCACGGTGACGCGCTGCAAGCCGCGGTCGAGGCAGGGAAGGGCCGTATTCGTCCGGTACTCATGACCGCCGCCGCGATGATTATCGGTATGCTTCCGATGGCGATGGCCAATTCCCAGAACGCGCCGCTGGGGCGAGCCGTCATGGGTGGATTGACAGTTGCGACCCTGTTCACACTGTTTTTTGTTCCCTGCGTCTACGCCATCGTCTACCGCCGACAAACTGTTCTCCAAAAGGGGGGTGCCTGATTATGAGCAAGACTATTCTAATTCTAGTCGTCTGCGTGGGGCTTGCGGTTCTCGTGTACCGGTTCATCGGAAACCAGCAGGACGCGGCCGCCTTGCAGATGGAGACCTCGAAAGCGGCCATCACTCCGGTGGCTCTCACGCAGGCCAAGAAGTCAGCCCCTACCGACACCATTACGCTCCCCGGCAATATTGTCGGCTGGAACGAGGCGCCCATCTATGCGCGTGTCGAAGGCTATGTGAAGGCGTGGCACGCGGACTTCGGCCAAGAGGTGAAAAAAGGCCAAGTCCTCGCCGAAATCACCACGCCGGATCTCGATGCCGAATACCGGCAGGCCGTTGCGGATCTGGAATCCGAACGTGCCAAGAACGCGCTGGCCGACCTCACGGCCAAGCGCTACCTGGCCATGCGGGAAAACCACGCGCTGTCCGAGCAAGCCATTTCAGTTCAACTCGCGGAAGCGCAGGCCCAGGCGGCGAAAGTCCGGGCATCGGAGCAAAAGGTGAAGAACATTGAGGCCTTCATCGGGTTTAAGCAGATCACGTCCCCCTTCGACGGAGTCGTGATCCAGCGAAACATCAATGTCGGTGACTTGGTGAGCAAAGAGGGCAATCTCAACAGCCGCGATGCAAAAAGCAACCTCTTTACCGTGGCCG
>Ga0307505_10003401_pt1 | contig 10002 bp, 8 predicted proteins | sample 23_S_MG_FD_202183 | JGI IMG/M metagenome (GOLD analysis project Ga0307505, IMG submission 202183) | Soil microbial communities from Populus trichocarpa stands in riparian zone in the Pacific Northwest, United States - 23_S | ecosystem: Environmental > Terrestrial > Soil > Riparian zone > Trees... | reverse complement strand
GCCCTGCGTGTTCCCGGTGCTGTCGCTGAAGCTGATGGGCCTGGCGCAGCACCGCACGCAAGGCGGCTCGATCGCGTCGCACGGCGTCGCATTCGCCGTCGGTGTGGTGCTGTCGTTCGTGCTGCTCGCGGGCGTGCTGATCGCGCTGCAGAAGGCTGGCAGCGCACTGGGCTGGGGCTTCCAGCTGCAGACACCCTGGGTGGTGGCGGCGCTGACGGTGCTGTTCTTCGTCATCGGCCTGAACCTGCTGGGCGTGTTCGAGTTCACGTTCGGCAGCAGCCTGGGCAACACGCGGGCCGCCGATGCGCTGGCCAGCCACTCCGACTGGCGCGGCAGCTTCGGCACCGGCGTGCTGGCGGTGATCGTGGCGTCGCCGTGCACGGCGCCGTTCATGAGTGCGGCGCTGGGCTACGCGATCACGCAGCCGGCGGCGATCGCACTGTCGGTGTTCGCGATGCTGGGCGTCGGCATGGCGGTGCCGTACCTGTTGCTGACGCTGTTCCCGGCGCTGCTGGCGAAGCTGCCGCGGCCGGGCCGCTGGATGGAACTGTTCAAGCAGTTCATGGCGTTCCCGATGTTCGCGACCTGTGTATGGCTGCTGTGGGTGCTGGCGCAGCAGGTCGATGCCGGCGGCATTGCGCTGGCGCTGGGCGTGCTGGTGGCCGCGGGCTTCACGCTGTGGGCGCTGGGCCTCGCGCAGCGTGGCGCCGGGCGCTTCCGCTGGGTGTCGCTGGTGGGCGCGGTGCTGGCCGCGCTGACCTTCACGCCGATCGCGACCTCCGAGCCGGTGGCGTCGGCGTCGAAGACCGCCGGCAACAGTGACTGGATCGACTACTCGCCGGCGAAGCTCGCCGAGCTCAAGGGTCAGGGCAAGGCGGTGTTCGTGGACTTCACGGCCGCCTGGTGCGTGACCTGCCAGGTCAACAAGCGTGTCGCGCTGAACACCGACAAGGTGAAGGCGCGCTTTGCCGACACCGACGTCGTGCGCATGAAGGCCGACTGGACCAATCGTGACGCGACCATTACACGGGCGCTGGCCGAGTTCGGCCGCAATGGCGTGCCGCTGTACGTGCTGTACGACCGCACCGGGCAAGCAACCCTCCTGCCCGAACTTCTGACCGAAGGCACAGTCCTAACGGCTCTGGACAAGCTGAAGTAGGCTTGTCCGTTTTCCGGACCATTGCACCGCAGGAGGCCTCATGAAGTCCTTTGCAGTCCTCGCCGCATCCGCGGCGTTCGCGTTCGCCGGCCAGAGCTTCGCCGCCGCCACTCCTGGCCAACCCGCACCGGCGTTCACCGTCAGCGACACCAACGGCAAGACCGTGTCGCTCGCCGACTTCAAGGGCAGATATGTGGTGCTCGAGTGGAACAACCCGAGCTGCCCATTCGTGATGAAGCACTACAACAGCCAGAACATGCAGACGCTGCAGAAGAGCCAGCCCAGCGACAAGGTGGCATGGCTGGCGATCAACTCGACGAACGCCGGGCACTCCGAGTATCTGCCGCCCGAGAAGCTCGCCGCGTGGTTCAAGCAGCAGAACGCCGCGCCCACCGCGATCCTGATGGACAGCAAGTCCGAAGTGGCGCGCGCCTTCGACGCGAAGGCCACGCCGCAGATGATCGTCATCGATCCGGCCGGCAAGGTCATCTACAACGGCGCGATCGACGACAAGCGCAGCGCCAATCCCGCAGACGTGAAGGGCGCGCGCAACTACGTGGTGGCCGCGCTGGGCGATGCGCTGGGCGGCAAGCCGGTGGCCACCGCAGCGACCACGCCGTACGGCTGCACGATCAAGTACCCTGACTGAACGTCGGCCCGCACAGGGCTAGCCTGTCCGACCTCAACGCCCCAGCAGGGGCGTTGTCATTTCTGCGAGGCACTCATCGAGTGCATCGCGCGCTGCTGCGATGGCGGCACGGCACCAATCGCGGGCGCCCGTGGGCTCGTCCGCACTCGATTCGAGTGGCATGGATTCTGCACGTCCATCGGGGTTGACCGATCCGGAGTCCGCGATGAGCAACCCCTTCCATCCCTACGATGCCGACCGGCCGCTGCGCCTCACCTGCGCCTGCGGCCAGCACGCCAGCGCCGCCGAACACGAGGCCGATCACGCAGGGATGCAGGCGAACACGACGCACGCACCCGATGACGTCCCGCCGGCCTCCGCCGAGCAACTGTCCAACGACTATCTCGAGGCAGTACTGGTGAGGGCGCTGTTCCCGCAGGACGCTCTGCGGCGCCGCTTCCTCAAGGCGGTAGGCATCGATACCGCGCGCGCGGCCATCGCCAGCCTGCTGCCGATCGCATCGCTGCAGGCGATGGCGCAGGAGAAGAAACCGCTGGAGAAGAACGATCTGAAGATCGGCTTCATCGCGATCACCTGCGCGACGCCGCTGATCATGGCCGACCCGCTGGGCTTCTACAAGCGCCAGGGGCTGCGTGTGCAGCTGAACAAGACCGCGGGCTGGGCGCTGATCCGCGACAAGATGCTGAACAAGGAGCACGACGCGTCGCACTTCCTGTCGCCGATGCCGCTCGCGATCTCGCAGGGGCTGGGATCGGTCGCGCAGCCGATGCGCGTGGCCACCGTGCAGAACATCAACGGCCAGGCGATCACGCTCGCGAACAAGCACAAGGACCGGCGCGATCCGAAGACCTGGAAGGGCATGAGGTTCGCGGTGCCCTTCGAGTACTCGATGCACAACTTCCTGCTGCGCTACTACGTCGCGCAGGCGGGTCTGGACCCCGACAAGGACATCCAGATCCGCGTGACGCCGCCGCCGGAGATGGTCGCCAACCTGCGCGCCGGCAACATCGACGGCTACCTCGGCCCCGATCCGTTCAACCAGCGTGCAGTGTTCGACGAAGTCGGGTTCATCACGGTGCTGTCGAAGGAGATCTGGGACGGCCATCCGTGCTGCGCGTTCGGCTTCTCCGAAGACCTGATCAAGCAGGCGCCCAACACCTTCGCAGCGCTGTACCGCGCGGTGCTGGAAGCGGCCGCCATGGCGCAGGAAGCGCGCAACCGCGAGCTGATCGCCAAGGTCGTCGCGCCGACGCAGTACCTGAACCAGCCGGAGACCGTGCTGCAGCAGGTGCTGACCGGCCGCTTCGCTGACGGCCTGGGCAACGTGCGCACGGTGCCGGACCGCATCGATTTCCAGCCGATGCCCTGGTATTCGATGGCGATCTGGATGCTGACGCAGATGCAGCGCTGGGGCTACATCAAGGGCGACGTCAACTACACGGACGTCGCGCAGCAGGTGTTCCTGATGACCGATGCGCGCAGGTTCATGAAGGAGCTCGACCAGCCGGTCCCCGGCCCCGACAACGGCATGAGGAAGTTCACGATCATGGGACGCGAGTTCGATCCGGCCAGGGCGAAGGAGTACGCGGCGAGCTTCCAGATCCGGCGCGCGGCCGCCTAGCCGCAGCACCGCTGCACATGCGTTCGCTCACCCTGAGGGCGGCGATCCTGTCGCTGCTGGTGCTGGCGCTCGTGCTGGGCGCCTGGCACCTCGCCACGCGTCCCGCACCGAGCGTGGCGCCCGCCGCGGCGCTGACGCCCGAGCAGATCGAGTACCAGAAGCTGCTCGGCAAGGACCCGGCGGCCGCGCAGCAGAAGTCGGCGGGCTTCCCGACGCTGGCACAGATGGGTGCGACCATCGTCCAGCACCTCGCGCAGCCGTTCTACGACAACGGCCCCAACGACAAGGGCATCGGACTGCAGCTCGCGTACTCGCTGGCGCGCGTCGGCCTGGGTTTCCTGATCGCCTGCGTGGTCGCAATACCGCTGGGCTTCGTGCTGGGCATGTCACCGCTCGTCTACAAGGCGCTGTATCCGTACATCAACGTGCTGAAGCCGATCTCGCCGCTGGCGTGGATGCCGTTGGCGCTGTACACGATCAAGGACTCGAACGTCTCGGGCATCTTCGTGATCTTCATCTGCTCGGTGTGGCCGATGCTGATCAACACGGCCTTCGGCGTGGCCGGCGTGCGGCGCGACTGGCTGAACGTCGCGCGCACGCTGGAAGTGCCGCCGCTGACCAAGGCCTTCCGCGTGATCCTGCCGGCCGCGGCGCCGACGATCCTCACCGGCATGCGCATCTCCATCGGCATCGCGTGGCTGGTCATCGTCGCGGCCGAGATGCTGGTCGGCGGCACCGGCATCGGCTACTTCATCTGGAACGAGTGGAACAACCTATCGCTCTCCAACGTGATCTTCGCGATCCTGGTGATCGGCGTGGTCGGCATGCTGCTCGACTGGCTGTTCGGCCGCCTGCAGAAGGCCGTCAGCTACGTGGACTGACGCGATGGCCGAAGCCTTCCTGACAGTGCAGCAGCTCGCCAAGTGCTACACGGCCGGCGGCGAACCCGTGTTCGAGGACGTGAACTTCGGCATCGAGCGCGGCGAGTTCGTGTGCATCATCGGGCACTCGGGCTGCGGCAAGACGACGATCCTGAACATCCTGGCTGGCCTCGATGCCGCGTCGTCCGGCCACGCGTTCATGGAAGGCCGCGAGATTGCCGGCCCCAGCCTGGACCGCGGCGTCGTCTTCCAGGGCCACGCGCTGCTGCCGTGGCTGACAGTCGCGCGCAACATCGCGTTCGCCGTGCGGTCGCGCTGGCCCGACTGGCCGCGCGGCTCGATCAATGCGCACGTGCAGAAGTTCGTCGACCTGGTGGGACTCACCGGCGCGGAACACAAGCTGCCGTCGGCGCTGTCGGGCGGCATGAAGCAGCGCGTCGGCATCGCGCGCGCCTTCGCGATACAGCCGAAGATGCTGCTGCTGGACGAGCCTTTCGGCGCGCTGGACGCGCTGACGCGCGGCACGATCCAGGACGAGCTGCTGCGCATCGTGCAGGCCACGCATCAGACCGTGTTCATGATCACGCACGACGTGGACGAGGCGATCCTGCTGGCCGACCGCATCCTGCTGATGAGCAACGGGCCGCGCGCGTGCATCGCCGAGGCCGTGCGCAACACGCTGCCGCGCTCGCGCACGCGGCTGACGATGCACCACGACCCGCAGTACTACCGCATCCGCAACCATCTGCTGGACTTCCTGGTCACACGCAGCAAGGCCTTCCAGAAGGGCGGCGGAGCCGGCGCGCCGCTGGAGGTCGCGCCGGGTCTCGAACAGCCGCTCGAGGCCGCCGCGCACGAGTACTGAACATCACCAACCGCAAGGAGCATGCACGATGAACCGCGCAGACGTCACCGAGATGATCGTTGCCGCGAAGATCAAGAAGGGCATCAAGTGGTCCGACGTCGCGAAGAAGGTCGGTCTGAGCAAGGAATGGGTAACGGCCGGCTGCCTGGGCCAGATGACCTTCGACGTCGAGCAGGCAAAGAAGATCGGCAAGATCTTCGGTCTGCCGGCCGACGCTGTCGCGCTGCTGCAGGTCGTACCGTACAAGGGCTCGCTGCCGACCGCCGTGCCCACCGACCCGCTGATCTACCGCTTCTACGAACTGGTGAACGTCTACGGCATGACGTTCAAGGAGCTGATCCACGAGGAGTTCGGCGACGGCATCATGAGCGCCATCGATTTCAGGATGGACCTGACGCGCGAACCCGATCCGAAGGGAGACCGGGTGAACATCGTGATGAGCGGGAAGTTCCTGCCGTACAAGACGTACTGATCGATGTCGCTTTCATGCCCCACCCTTCCGAAGCGGACCACTTTTTTCCTGCGACGCCAGGTCGGCCGGAAAGAGCAATCTGAACTGCGCGCGCGAACGCTCGAAGGCGTTGCACGCCCTCATCAGCGCGATAGCCTCGTCGAGACTTTCGTAGCTGAAGGAGGCAGACCACTCGTGTATCCGTTGCATTGCCGCGAGATACGGCCGTGCATCGCCGTCACGCGTGAGCACGCGCAGGCAGTCGAAGTATTCCTCGCGGAACAGCGTCGGGACGATGATCCGGCAGCTGTCGACCACCGACAGCTCCGCGTTCATCACGAGCCGGGCCAGGCGCCCATTGCCGTCATTGAAAGGGTGCACTTCGGACACGAGGAACATTGCATACAGCGCTCGGGCGATGCCGGGAGGAATGCTCGGCATCAGCTTTGACCCTAGCACCAGCGTGCCCCGCACGTTCTTCGGCAGCACGAATGCCGTGTTTCCGGCGTAGTTGGGGCGGTCCTTGAACTCCCCGGGACCGGTTTCCGGACGCTCTTTCATCTCGTCGGCGTGGCGAGCTCTCAGCTGCTCGAGCACCGGCTCTCCCGCGGCAAGGGTCTGATTGGCCCAGCCCGGGTCGAATGCCTGGCGGAAAACGCCCAGGACGTCGTGCGAGTCCTTCGGCCTGGCTGCAATGGGTCTGCCCTCCAGGACGAAGCCTCGGGCCTCCTGGACGTCGAATTCGGTCCCTTCGATGAAGTTGCTGAAGTACGACTCCAGGAAAGCGAAGTGCGACCGTCCTGCTTCCGAGTAAACGGCAGCCGGCGGCTGCTTCAGTGGAGTCGCACGTAGGACTGCCGCCAGCTGTTCAAAGAGCTCCAGTCGATGGCGGTCGAAGGGCAGGCCATCCGCCCATGCCTTACCTGCGACCGTACCGAGCTGTGATTTCGGCCGCGTACCGAGGATGCTTCCAAGGAGCCCGTCCAGAATGGCGAACTCGCGCTCGAGCCGAAGCAGGGGAGCAAGCTCGCGCGCCTCGTCGCGCAGCTTGACGAGTGCATCTTCCCCACGACTTTCGCACATGGTCAGCAGGCGCTCTTCGACCGCGTCACGACCTACGCTTCGCGGAGGTCGCGTCCGACTGATGGACAGGTTGTCCATCAGCATCCGGGCATTCGAGGGGAAATGGAGATCGCGGCCGCCGATCGGTGTGTCTCCCGGCGCCTTGCCTGGTCCCTTGATCAGCACCACCAGAAGACCAGGTAGCGCCACTCGCCGGCCATAGCTGTAGGCGAGGTGCATCACGCCATCCACCGGAATGCCTCCAGCGAAGGCGCTGCCGTAGGCGATGACGGCCCCCGGAAACAGCGCCGCAAGGACGCGGTTTCTCTCGCGGGCGATGAGTTGCGGCCACTGCGGCCTCGGCAGCGCAGAAACGACGCCCGGAGAAATCCGATGAAGCTCGCCCGCCTTCAGCCGACGCTGAACGGCCCGTATCTGCGAGGAGCCTAGCTCAGCATAGAGCAGCAGCGAGTCATCGGCAGTCGCTTTTTGGGGAGCAACAGGCATCGGCGCCCTACGATTGTCGCGAATATTGTATGTAACTTGCCAAATTGTCGCTTTTATTGGCCGGAAAACGCCGACTGTGTCGTAATTCTTTGATGTCTACAGATGGGTCAAGGCCAGACACGTCGTAAATATTATACTAAGAGCGTTAGTTTGTCGTAAATTTCGAAATAAAATGCGGACTAGTCAATGCCTCCGCGCAAACAAAAAAACGCCCGCTTCCGCGGGCGTTTTCGTTACTGCCGTTCGGCGTGCGCCGGACTTACATGTCCATGCCCATGCCGCCCATGCCACCCATACCGCCGCCACCCTGCGCCGCGGGCTTGTCCTCGACCAGCTCCGCGACCATCGCGTCGGTGGTCAGCATCAGGCTGGCGATCGACGCGGCGTTCTGCAGCGCGGTGCGCGTGACCTTGGTCGGGTCCAGCACGCCCATCTCGACCAGATCGCCGTACTCGTGCGTGGCCGCGTTGTAGCCGTAGTTGCCCTTGCCGTTGGCCACGGCATTGACGACCACGCTGGGCTCGTCGCCGGAGTTCTCGACGATCTGGCGCAGCGGCTCTTCCATCGCGCGCAGCACGATCTTGATGCCGGCGTCCTGGTCGGGGTTCTCGCCCTTGAGCTTGGCGATGGCCTGCTTGGCGCGGATCAGCGCAACGCCGCCGCCAGCGACGATGCCCTCTTCCACGGCCGCACGCGTGGCGTGCAGCGCGTCTTCCACGCGCGCCTTCTTCTCCTTCATCTCGACCTCGGTGGCCGCGCCGACCTTGATCAGCGCAACGCCGCCCGCCAGCTTCGCGACACGCTCCTGCAGCTTCTCGCGGTCGTAGTCGCTGGTGGCTTCCTCGATCTGCGCGCGGATCGCCTTGACACGGGCCTCGATGGTCTTGGCTTCGCCGGCACCGTCGATCAGCGTCGTGTTTTCCTTGGCGATCTCGATGCGCTTGGCCTGGCCCAGATCGGCCAGCGTGGCCTTCTCCAGCGTCAGGCCGACTTCCTCGGCGATCACCGTGCCGCCGGTCAGGATGGCGATATCTTCCAGCATGGCCTTGCGGCGGTCACCGAAGCCCGGCGCCTTGACCGCGCAGGTCTTCAGGATGCCGCGGATGCTGTTGACCACCAGCGTCGCCAGCGCCTCGCCTTCGACTTCCTCGGCGACGATCAGCAGCGGACGGCCGGCCTTGGCGACCTGCTCCAGGATGGGCAGCAGATCACGGATGTTGCTGACCTTCTTGTCGTGCAGCAGCACGTAGGGATTGTCGAGGATCGCGATCTGCTTGTCGGGCTGGTTGATGAAGTACGGCGACAGGTAGCCGCGGTCGAACTGCATGCCTTCGACGACTTCCAGCTCGTTGTTCAGCGACTTGCCGTCCTCGACGGTGATCACGCCTTCCTTGCCGACCTTGTCCATCGCATCGGCGATGATCTTGCCGATCTCGACGTCGGAGTTGGCGGAGATCGAACCGACCTGCGCGATTTCCTTGCTGGTGGTCGTGGGCCTGCTGATCTTCTTCAGCTCGTCGACGGCCGCGATGACGGCCTTGTCGATGCCGCGCTTCAGGTCCATCGGGTTCATGCCGGCGGCCACGTACTTCAGGCCTTCGGTGACGATCGATTGCGCGAGTACCGTCGCGGTCGTGGTGCCGTCACCGGCGTTGTCGGAGGTCTTGGACGCGACTTCCTTGACCATCTGCGCGCCCATGTTCTCGAACTTGTCCTTCAGTTCGATTTCCTTGGCGACGGAAACGCCGTCCTTGGTGACGGTCGGGGCGCCGAAGCTGCGCTCCAGCACGACGTTGCGGCCCTTGGGGCCCAGCGTGATCTTGACCGCGTTGGCCAGGATGTTCACGCCCCGGACCATGCGATGACGTGCGTCATCGCCGAAAAAAACTTGCTTGGATGCCATAAGTTATCTGCTCCGATTCAGGTGTGGTGTCAGGCGACGACGCCCATGAGGTCTTCTTCGCGCATGACCAGCAGTTCCTCGCCATCGACCTTGACGGTCTGGCCCGAGTACTTGCCGAACAGCACCTTGTCGCCGACCTTCACGTCGAGCGCGACGATCTTGCCGTTGTCGTCACGCTTGCCCGGGCCGACGGCGATGATCTCGCCCTGGTCGGGCTTCTCCGCTGCGTTGTCGGGGATGACGATGCCGGATGCGGTCTTGCGCTCCTGGTCCAGGCGCTTGACGATCACGCGATCGTGCAAAGGACGAATCTTCATAAGTTCAGCTCTCCTAACGGTGGATTTCTCGAAGTCGAGAAACGAAAAATGGGGGAGTTGCCTCCGGTCCCGGGCAGCCCGCCAATGCGACGCTGGGCATCACTTGTTAGCAGTCGCCCGTGACGAGTGCTAATTCTAGGGGCTGAGCCGGCCAGTTTCAAGCCTCGATCGCAGAGCCGTGATGGGGCGCCGCCACCGAGGGTACTGGGCACCGCACCTCGGGATGGGGCAGGCGTCTAAGTCAGTGTGCGCTAACTTCCTCGGATAGCGATAACCAGTGCGTGCCGCCACCTACGTCGGTGGACAACGCCTCGTTGCAGACCTGCGGCAGGCGGATGCCATGGGTGTCGTCTTCCACGGCTACGGCTCGTATGAACGGCGCCTGCGTCAGCACACTGCCGAAGATGGTCGCAAAAGCCACATCGGTCGCGTCCCGGCCGGTGCCGACCCGCACGAAGCCCATGGGAATTCCGGTGCCGGACGGATCGAAGATGTACCAACGGTCGCCCAGGTACACCTCGACATAGGCATGAAAGTCCGGCGGGCCGAGTTGCGGGTCGGCACCATAGTCAGTGCCGGTGGTGAAG
>Ga0307505_10003400_pt1 | contig 10002 bp, 12 predicted proteins | sample 23_S_MG_FD_202183 | JGI IMG/M metagenome (GOLD analysis project Ga0307505, IMG submission 202183) | Soil microbial communities from Populus trichocarpa stands in riparian zone in the Pacific Northwest, United States - 23_S | ecosystem: Environmental > Terrestrial > Soil > Riparian zone > Trees... | reverse complement strand
CTCTCAAACGCCTGATTCGCAGGCTTTGATCAGGTCCGAGCCATCGCTGCGGACCGATTTGCTGGCCCCGTCGCGCACTGCGGCGGGGCCAGTCGTATTTTGCGGGATGATGGAGCTCCGATGACGGTGCGGGTCCTGTTGTTCGCCTCGTACGCGGACGCGCTGGGCGCGCCCCAGGTCGAGCTCGACCTGCCGGCCGGCGCGCGGGTTCAGGACGTGCTCGATCGGGTGCAGCAGCTGGTGGCGGGCAAGCGCGTCCCCGGGAATCCACTGGTCGCGGTCAATGAGCGGTACGCGTCGGCGGACCGCGTCGTGAATGCGTCGGACGAGGTTGCGATCATCCCCCCGGTGGCCGGCGGCTGATGCGAAGCGCCCTCGTCACTCGCCCCATCGATCCGGCTGCCCTGCTGCGCGAGTGCGCGCACGATGGCAACGGGGCCGCGGTGCTGTTCGTGGGCACCGTGCGGGACATGAACGGCGGGCAGCCGGTGACCGCCCTCGATTATTCCGCCTACGGGTCGATGGCGGAGCGGGAGCTTGCCACGATCGCGGCGGAGGCGGCGGCGCAGTGGAGCACGGACCACGTCGTCATCGAGCACCGTATCGGCACGCTCGGCCTGGGGGACGTCAGCGTCGCGATCGCCGTCGCGCATCCGCACCGGGGGCCCGCCTACGACGCGTCGCGCTACATCATCGAGGAGCTCAAGAAGCGGCTGCCGATCTGGAAGCGGGAGCACTACGTGAGCGGCCAGCAGGAATGGGTGGCGAACAATGCATGACCAGTTCGGCCGCACCATCGAGTACCTGAGGATCTCGGTCACGGATCGCTGCAACTTCCGCTGCCTGTACTGCATGCCCGAGGAGGGGCTGCCGTGGCTGCCCAAGCAGGAGATTCTCTCGTACGAGGAGATCGCGGAGGTGGTTCGGCAGCTCGCGCCCATGGGGCTGCGGCGAATCCGGATCACCGGTGGGGAGCCGACGATCCGGCCGAACCTCGATGAGCTCATCCGGATGCTCCGCGCGGTGCCGGAAGTCGAGGACATCGCGCTCTCCACGAACGGGGCGCGGCTCCCACGCATTGCCCAGCTGTATCGGGCGGCGGGGCTGGACCGGGTGAACATCTCCGCGGACAGCCTTCGCCCCGACCGCATCAAGGCGATCGCGCGGCGTGACCTGGGATTCGACCCCGTGGAGGCCGCGCAGGCCGCGACAGACGCCGGGCTCACGCCCGTCAAGATCAACGTCGTGGTGATGCGTGGGATCAACGACGACGAGGTCGAGGATTTCGCGCGGCTCACCATCGCCAATGAATGGCACGTCCGATTCATCGAGCTCATGCCGGTGGGTGAGCTGCGCGAGCTGACGTTCGATCATGTGGTACCGAGCACCGAGGTGCTCGAGCGTGTCGCGCGCCTTGGCGCGCTGGCACCCTCCGCGGGGCCGGCCCGCGGCAACGGCCCCGCCGCCTACCACCAGCTCGCCGGGGCGCGCGGCACCATCGGCGTCATCACCCCGATGACCCATACCTACTGCGAGACCTGCAACCGTGTGCGGCTCACCGCCAACGGCCGTCTGCGCACCTGCCTGTTCGGGGATCACGAGGTGGATCTGCGCACGCCGCTGCGCGCGGGCCAGCCGCTCGCCGCGCATTTCGAGCGCGCGCTGGCGGAGAAGCCGCGCGAGCACGCGCTGCTGCAGCTCAAGGTGGGCGGCCTTCGCGCGCTGTCCGAGGTGGGGGGCTAGGTCGCTGTGCCGTGGAGCGCAACGCGCTAGTTTTCTGCCCGACATTCATCCCCTCTTCGCCACCAATGGTCAACAAAATCACGGTCGTCGGCGCGGGTAACGTTGGCGCGACCGCCGCGCAGCGCGTGGCGGAGAAGGAGCTCGCCCGCACCGTCGTCATGGTCGACGTCGCCGAAGGCATTCCGCAGGGCAAGGGGCTCGACCAGTGGCAGTCCGCCCCGATCGAGCTGTATGACTCGCGCGTCATCGGCAGCAACGGCTACGAGGAGAGCGCGGGGTCCGACATCGTCATCATCACCGCCGGCATTGCCCGCAAGCCCGGCATGTCGCGCGACGATCTCCTCAACACCAACGCGGGCATCGTCCGGTCGGTGGCGGAGCAGGTGAGGAAGACGTCGCCGAACGCGATCATCATCGTGGTGTCGAACCCGCTCGACGTCATGTGCTACGTGGCCAAGGAAGCCAGCGGCTTCCCGCGTGAGCGGGTCATCGGCATGGCGGGCGTGCTCGACACCGCGCGCTACCGCGCGTTCCTCGCCGACGCGCTCGACATCTCGGTCCGCGACATCCAGGCCATGGTGCTGGGCGGCCATGGCGACACGATGGTGCCGCTGATCTCCTACACCACGGTGAGCGGCATTCCCATCACGCAGCTCATCGAGAAGTCGAAGCTCGATGCCATCGTGGACCGCACCCGCAACGGCGGCGCCGAGATCGTGAAGCACCTCAAGACCGGCTCGGCGTACTACGCGCCGTCGGCGGGGGCGGTGCAGATGGCCGAGGCGATCGTCCGCGACCAGAAGCGCATCCTTCCGTGCTCCGCGTGGCTGGAAGGCGAGTACGGCATGAAGGGGCTGTTCCTCGGCGTGCCCTGCAAGCTCGGCCGCAAGGGACTGGAGCAGATCATCGAGGTGGAGCTCACCGCCGATGAGAAGGCGGCGCTCCAGAAGAGCGCGGAGGCGGTGCTCGACCCGATGAAGGCCATCAAGATGTGATGCGGCGTTTCCTCGGCTCCACCGTAGGGAAAAAAGCGATCATGGCCGTCACCGGCCTGGTGTGGGTCGGTTACCTCGTCGTGCACATGGCCGGCAACCTCCAGGCCTTTGCAGGCCAGGAGAAGATCAACGCCTACAGCGCCCTGCTGCACGGACCGGGCGTCGAGCTGCTGTGGCTCGCGCGGGTGGTCCTCATCGTGTCGCTGGTGCTGCATGTCGTGATGGCGGCGCAGCTCACCGCCCGCGCGCGCGCGGCGCGCCCGGTGGGATACCACGGCCGGGACCCGCAGGTTTCCACCTGGTCGTCGCGCACGATGCGGTGGGGCGGGGTGCTCATCCTCGCGTTCCTGATCTTCCACGTCCTGCATCTCACCACGCGTGACATCGACCCGGCCGGCTACGCGACGACGCTGGACGCCGCGGGGCGCTACGACATCTACGGAAACGTCGTGGCAAGCTTCCGCACCTGGTGGGTGAGCGTGCTGTATCTCCTGGCCATGGTGGTGGTGGGACTCCACCTCTGGCATGGCGTGTGGAGCTTCGGCCGGTCGCTCGGCGTCGCCAGGCCGTCCGCCAATCCCATGCGGCGGCGCGTGGCGCCCGCGCTGGCGCTCGCGATCTGGCTGGGCTTCTCCCTGGTCCCGATCGCGATCCTCGCGGGGGTGATCCAGTGACGATCGAGCTCAAGTCGCGGGTGCCCGACGGTCCCATCCAGGGCAAGTGGGAGCGGCACCAGTTCGAGATGAAGCTCGTGAACCCGGCGAACAAGCGCCGGTACACGGTGATCGTCGTGGGCACCGGGCTCGCGGGTGGTGCCGCCGCGGCGACGCTCAGCGAGCTCGGATACAACGTCAAGGCGTTCTGCTTCCAGGACTCGCCGCGCCGCGCCCACAGCATCGCGGCGCAGGGCGGCATCAACGCGGCGAAGAACTACAAGAACGACGGCGACAGCGTGTGGCGCCTGTTCTACGACACGGTGAAGGGCGGCGACTTCCGCGCGCGCGAGGCGAACGTGTACCGGCTGGCGCAGGTGTCCGTGAACATCATCGACCAGTGCGTGGCGCAGGGCGTCCCGTTCGCCCGCGAATACGGTGGTTTGCTGGACAACCGGTCGTTCGGCGGCGCGCAGGTGTCGCGCACCTTCTACGCGCGCGGCCAGACCGGCCAGCAGCTGCTGCTTGGCTGCTACCAGGCGCTGGAGAAGGAGATCGCGCGGGGCGGGGTCACCATGTACCCGCGGACGGAGATGCTCGACCTCATCGTCGTGGACGGGCGCGCGCGGGGCATCGTGACGCGGGACATGGTAACCGGGAAGATCGAGGCGCACCTGGCGGACGCCGTCATCCTCGGCACGGGCGGGTACGGCAACGTCTTCTACCTGTCCACCAATGCCAAGGGCTCCAACGCCACCGCCATCTGGCGCGCGCACAAGCGGGGCGCGGTGTTCGCGAATCCGTGCTTCACGCAGATCCATCCGACGTGCATCCCGGTGGCCGGCGATTACCAGTCCAAGCTCACCCTCATGTCGGAGTCCCTGCGCAACGACGGGCGCGTCTGGGTGCCGAAGCGGGCAGGGGACACGCGGTTGCCGAACGACATCCCGGAGGCCGACCGGGACTACTACCTCGAGCGCAAGTATCCCAGCTTCGGGAACCTCTCGCCGCGCGACATCGCGTCGCGCGCCGCCAAGGAGGTGTGTGACGAGGGACGGGGCGTCGGACCCGGCGGACGCGGCGTGTATCTCGATTTTCGCGATTCCATCAAGCGGCTCGGGCGCGCGCGGATCGAGGAGCGCTACGGGAACCTGTTCGAGATGTACGAGCGCATCACGGACGAGGACCCGTACCAGGTGCCGATGCGCATCTACCCGGCGGTGCACTACACCATGGGCGGGCTCTGGGTGGACTACAACCTCATGAGCACCATCCCGGGGCTGCACGTCATTGGCGAGGCGAACTTCTCGGACCACGGCGCGAACCGCCTCGGCGCGAGCGCGCTGATGCAGGGGCTGGCCGACGGGTACTTCGTCGTGCCGCTCACCATCGGCGACTACCTCGCCAACGCGAAGCTCGCGCCCGTTGCCGACGACCACCCGGAGGTCCGCGGCACCCTGGAGGCGGTGCGCGCCCGCACGGGGAAGCTCCTCGGCATCGGGGGCAAGCGGTCCACGCAGTCGTTCCACCGCGAGCTCGGCCGCATCATGTGGGAGTACTGCGGCATGGCGCGGACGGCGGACGGACTGCGCACGGCGCTCCAGGAGATCCCTGCGCTGCGGGAGGAGTTCTGGCGCAACCTGTACGTGCCGGGCACCGGTGAGGAGCTCAACCAGTCGCTGGAGCACGCGGGACGCGTCGCCGACTTCATGGAGCTCGCCGAGTTGATGTGCCTCGACGCGCTCAAGCGCGAGGAGTCCTGTGGCGGGCATTTCCGCGTCGAGCACCAGACGCCGGACGGCGAGGCGCTGCGGCACGACGAGCGGTTCTCGTACGTCGCGGGCTGGGAGTGGGCTGGGGAGGGGCAGGCGCCGGTGCTGCACAAGGAGCCGCTCTCGTTCGAGAACGTCGCGCTGAGCCAGCGAAGCTACAAATGAGACTCACGCTCCACGTCTGGCGGCAGGCGTCCGCCCAAGCGAATGGCGCCTTCGTGCGCTACGAGGCCAACGACATCAGCGAGCACATGTCGTTCCTCGAGATGCTGGATGTCGTCAACGAGGAGCTGACGGCGCGCGGCGAGCCGCCGATCGCGTTCGACCACGACTGTCGCGAAGGGATCTGCGGCGCGTGCGGCATGATGATCAACGGCGTCGCGCATGGCCCGTCGAGAGGCACCGCCACCTGCCAGCTCCACATGCGGCTGTTCAAGGACGGCGACGAGATCTGGATCGAGCCCTGGCGCGCCACGGCATTCCCGGTGGTGAAGGATCTCGTGGTGAACCGCTCCGCGCTGGACCGGATCATCGCGGCCGGCGGGTACGTGGACGTCCATACCGGCGGCACCCCCGATGGAAACGCCATCCCGGTGCCGAAGGAGAGCGCGGATCTCGCCATGGACGCGGCGGCGTGCATCGGCTGCGGCGCCTGCGTCGCGGCCTGCCCGAACGGCTCCGCGTCCCTCTTCACGGCGGCCAAGATCTCGCACCTCGGCCTCCTGCCGCAGGGCCAGGCCGAGCGCTACCGCCGCGCGCTGGGCATGGTGGCGCAGATGGATCTCGAGCACTTCGGCGGCTGCACGCTGTTCGGCGAGTGTCAGGCGGCATGCCCGAAGGAGATCAGCATCGATTTCATCGCGCGGATGCATCGGGACTACTTGAGAGCCAGCCTGACGGCTGGGTAACCGCCGGTCCTCCGGCCCGGACAAAAGCCGCGCCTTAGGCGCGGACAAGTGATACCGCCCCAGTTGTCCGCGAACGAAGTGAGCGGCTGTTGTCCGCGAGCGCAGCGAGCGGCAGTTAAATCGGTTAAAGCTTCGGCAACGTGACTCCAACCTGGTTCTGGTACTTCCCGCCCTTGTCCTTGTAGCTCACCTCGGGTGGCTCATTCCCCTTGAAGAAGAGCACCTGCGCAATCCCTTCGTTCGCGTAGATCTTGGCGGGCAGGGGGGTGGTGTTGGAGATCTCCAGCGTCACAAAGCCCTCCCACTCCGGCTCGAAGGGCGTGACGTTCGTGATGATCCCGCAGCGGGCGTAGGTGGACTTGCCCACCGTCACCGTGAGAATGTCCCGGGGGATCCGGAAGTACTCCACGGACCGCGCCAGGGCGAACGAGTTGGGCGGCACGATGCAGACGTCGCCCTCGAACTCGACGAACGACTTCGGGTCGAACGCCTTGGGGTCGATGATGGAGCTCAATACGTTGGTGAAGATCCGGAACTCGCGCGCCACCCGCATGTCGTAGCCATAGGAGCTGACGCCGTACGAGATCACCCCTTTCCGTACCTGGCGGTCCTCGAAGGGCTCGATCATGCCATGCTGCCTGGCCATCTGCGTGATCCAGCGGTCGGACATGATCGACATCGGCTTTGGGCTCTCGGCTGTGGGAAGGAAGAGGTCGCGCACGCCCGCGATCTGGCGCCTCCAATCCTAAGGCCGGAAGCCGAGAGCCCAAAGCCCGCGCGCCGGGGGTTTCGCTCGGCTTGTTACCGACCAACGGGCCGAATACTTTTCTCCGCCGGACTTTTGTGAAACTTTTCACGAAGTTGTGAGGCCATGGACCGCACGTACTTACCCGTCCTGCTCCTGCTGGGGTTCGTCGTTATGAATGCGGTCCTGATGCTGGGACTCTCGCATCTCACGATGCGCACGCGCCCCACTCCGGTAAAGCAGTCCGCGTACGAATCCGGCATGCCCCCGCTCGGCGACGCACGCGAGCGGTTCTCGGTGAAGTTCTACATGGTTGCGGTGCTCTTCATCATCTTCGACATCGAGACCGTGTTCATGATCCCGTGGGGGGCCCACTTCCGCGAACTGTCGTGCAAGGTGCCCCTCGCGAGCGGGATGTGTCCGGCCGGACAGACGACGTTCTTCGGCCTCATCGAGATGCTGGTCTTCATCCTCATTCTGCTCGTGGGCTTCATTTACGTGTGGAAGAAGGGAGCGCTGCAATGGGATTGAGTCGTCACGACGCTGACCGCGCCGAGGTGGTGCACGGGGGCGACCCGTGGTTCGCCACGCGGATGGACTTCCTGGTGAACTGGTCCCGGGCCAATTCCCTCTGGCCGATGCCGTTCGGCACCGCGTGCTGTGCCATCGAGTTCATGGCCAGCGCCGCCAACAAGTACGACCTCGCCCGCTTCGGCATGGAGCGCATGAGCTTCTCGCCCCGGCAGGCGGACGTCCTCATCTGCGCCGGCCGCGTGCCCTTCAAGCTCGCCCCCGTCCTGCGCCGCATCTGGCAGCAGATGATGCAGCCCAAGTGGGCGATCTCGATGGGCGCCTGTGCGTCGAGCGGAAACGGCATCTTCGACAACTACGCCGTGGTACAGGGGATCGACACGATCATTCCCGTGGACGTCTATGTGCCGGGGTGCCCGCCGCGCCCCGAGGGCCTGATCTACGGAATCATGCTGCTCCAGAAGAAGATCATGGCGGAGCGCTCGAGCGACCAGACGCTGCGTCGCGAGATGGAGCCGGACCCGAAGAGCCAGCTCTACCTGCCCCCACCGGTCATCGACGAGATGTCGGAGAACTTCGGCAACTCGGTGCACCAGAAGCGGTCCGGGCTGTGACGGCACCCTTCACCACGGTGATGGCCGGCGCCGCAGCTCCCGGCCAGCCCACCTCGCCGAAGAACGTTCCGCTGCGGGGCGGTGAGCCGAATCCCTCGGCGGAGGCGCTCCGCGCGCAGTTCGCGGGCGCCATCGCGCGGGTGGACGTCGTGTGCGGCGAGACATCGGTGATCGTGGATCGCGCCCAACTCCTGGACATCGTTCGCTGGCTGCACGACGACGCGGGGCAGCAGTACGACTACCTCTCGGACGTCACGGCCGTCGAGTACCGGGACCCGGAGCGTCCGCTGGAGGTGGTCTGGCACCTCCGCTCCCTTCCGTATCGCCGCTTCCTGCGGCTGAAGGTGCTCCTGGAGCGGGGCAGTGAGCTCTCCGTGCCAAGCGTGTGGCCGGTGTACAAGGGGGCCGACTGGCTCGAGCGCGAGTGCTACGACATGTTCGGCATCCGGTTCGACGGCCACCCCGACCTGCGCCGCATCCTGATGTGGGAGGGCTACAAGGAAGGGCATCCGCTGCGCAAGGATTTCCCGGTGCGTGGGCGGTTCAGCCGCTCGGAGCAGCTGCGCCAGGCCCTCTCGGCGAACCCGGAGGCGCGCTACTCCATGGAGGAGCTGAGCATCGCGCAGGCGTTCGAGGACCTTCCCGACGACATGCGCCGGCGGCTCGCCGCGGGCGGGACGGTGGGCGAATAGATGGCGACCACGAAGCGCACGGTGGAAGTCGAGCTCTCCACCACCGGTCTCGACGCGCAGGGACGTCCGATCCGCCGCCCCCTGGTGAGCGACGAGTCCGGGAACATCTCCACCCTCGAGGCGCCACCGGGGATCGAGCCCGACTTCGAGGGCGAGCACATGCTCATCAACATCGGCCCGCAGCACCCCGCCACCCACGGTGTGCTCCGGCTGGTGCTCGAGCTGGATGGCGAGACGGTGGTGCGCTGCATCCCGCACGTCGGCTATCTGCACTGTGGCTTCGAGAAGACGGCCGAGTACCGGCAGTACACGCAGATCATCCCGTACACGGACCGCGAGGACTACCTCAACTCGCCGGGCAACAACGTCGCGTTCGTGCTGGGCGCCGAGCGGCTATGGGGGATCGAGATCACGGAGCGCTGCAAGGTGCTGCGGGTGATCCTCAGCGAGCTGTCGCGGATCATGTCGCACCTCGTCTGGGCGGGCACGACCTGCATCGACGTCGGCGCCTTCACGCCGTTCCTCTGGATGTTCTACCAGCGCGAGGCGATCTACAAGCTCCTCGAGGACTGGGTGGGGGCGCGCCTCACCACGAGCGCCACGCGCATCGGCGGGATGGCGGCCGACATTCCGGACGGGTGGATCGACCAGCTGAAGCACTTCACGCGCACCTTCCCGAAGGTCATGCGCGAGGTGGACAGCGTCGTCACCCGCAACGGCATCTGGGTGGGGCGCACCACGGGGCTCGGCGTCATGTCGCCCGACGAGGCGGTGAACTACGGGCTGAGCGGCCCGATGGTGCGCGCCTCAGGCGTCGCCTACGACGTGCGCAAGGACTTCCCGTACCTGGATTACGAGACCTACGACTTCGAGGTGCCGGTCGGCACCCGCGGCGACGTCTATGACCGGTATCTCGTGCGCATGGAGGAGATGCGGCAGTCCATCCGGATCATCGAGCAGGCGATCGCGCGGCTCCCGGACGGACCGGTGAACGTGGACGATCACCGCGTGATCCTGCCGCCCAAGAGCAGGGCCACGAGCGACATGGAGTCGATGATCCACCACTTCAAGCAAGTGATGGAGGGGCCGCGCCCGCCCATCGGCGAGACCTATGTGGCGGTGGAGAGCTCGAAGGGAGAGAAGGGCTACTATATGGTCTCCGACGGGACGCCGAAGCCGGTGCGCTGGCGCATCCGTCCCCCTGCCTTCGTGAACCTCTCCGCGATCCCCAAGATGGTGGAGGGACACCTGCTGTCCGACGTCATCGCCATCAATGCCAGCATCGACATCGTGATGGGAGAGATCGATCGATGAGCCATCAGGCGTCTGCCGTCGGGCGTCCGACGTCT
>Ga0307505_10003399_pt1 | contig 10002 bp, 8 predicted proteins | sample 23_S_MG_FD_202183 | JGI IMG/M metagenome (GOLD analysis project Ga0307505, IMG submission 202183) | Soil microbial communities from Populus trichocarpa stands in riparian zone in the Pacific Northwest, United States - 23_S | ecosystem: Environmental > Terrestrial > Soil > Riparian zone > Trees... | reverse complement strand
GGCCGTGCCCGGTGCCGGAGAGCACTGATCCGGGTTCCGGAAGCGAAGCTGAACCGCGAAGCGGGACACCTGCACAGGAACCCGCAAGGCCGAACGGCCGCCCGAGCTTATGCGAGGAAAGCCTAAGCGGGCGGATGCCCGCGCCGGCGCTTGAGGCTAAACAAACAACACCCCTAGATACCCGCCGCTGCCATTACCCCGGCCTCGACGTCCGCCGCCGCCTGCCAGCTAGGCCGTTCGCGCACCCGGGCGCTCCACGCCGCCAGCTTGGGGAACTTGGCGGCATCGAGCTGCCAGCCGGTGTATTCGAACGTGCGGAACACCGAGGCAATCGCGACGTCGCCGAGCGAGAACGCGCCGTCGAGCCAGCCCTGGTCGCCGAGCTCGCCTTCGAGATAGCCGAGCCGCCCGGTCATTGCTTCTTCGCCTGCCATGGCCACGGCTTCGTCGCAATCCTGCCCCAGGAAGCGCGGCTTGACGAAGCGGTTGAACACCATCGGGCCGCCGGCGGCCATCACCACCGTGTCGGCCACTTCGTCGAACCACACCGCCCTGGCGCGGGCTTGCGGATCGGCGGGCAGCAGCGCCGGTTCGGGATACTTGGCGTCGAGATAGACCGCGATCGCGGTCGAATCCGCCAGCTTGAAGCCCTGGTCGTCGATCGCCGGAATCTTGCCATAGGGGCTGGCCGCGAGGAACTCCTCGCCCGGCTGCATCGGATTGACCGGCACCACTTGCGGCGCGAGCCCTTTTTCGAACGCCACCACCAGCACCTTGCGCACGAACGGCGACAGCGGGAATCCGTAAATCTTCATCGGGGAATCTCTCCTGCGGAACTTCTGCCCTTTGATTGTTGCAGGGCCATGCCGGCCCGTCTAGGCACCCCAACGCGATGAACGAGATGAGCCCCAGGCCCGGCGATCCCGGAACCGTCATGGCCACGCCCGACCGCGAGGTCAGCGTGCGCGAGGTGTTCGGCATCGACAGCGACATGAAGGTCCCGGCCTTCTCCAAGGCCGACGAGCGCGTGCCCGACTTCGACGTTAGCTACGTGTTCGATCCCGAGACCACGCTAGCGATCCTCGCCGGCTTCGCCTTCAACCGCCGGGTGATGGTGCAGGGCTATCACGGCACCGGCAAGTCGACCCATATCGAACAGGTCGCCGCGCGCCTCAACTGGCCGACGATCCGCATCAACCTCGACGCCCACATCAGCCGCATCGACCTGGTCGGCCGCGACGCCATCGTGCTGCGCGACGGCTTGCAGGTGACCGAGTTCCGCGAAGGCCTGCTGCCGTGGGCGCTGCAGCACCCGGTGGCGCTGGTGTTCGACGAATACGACGCCGGGCGGCCGGACGTGATGTTCGTGATCCAGCGGGTGCTCGAGACCGAGGGCAAGCTGACCCTGCTCGACCAGAACCGGGTGATCCGGCCCAATCCGTGGTTCCGCCTGTTCTCGACCGCCAACACGGTTGGCCTGGGCGATACCAGCGGACTCTATCACGGCACCCAGGCGATCAATCAGGGCCAGATGGACCGCTGGAACATCGTCACCGCGCTCAATTACCTGCCCGAGGAAACCGAACGCCAGGTGGTCGCCGCCAAGTCCGGGCTCGATCCCAAGAAGATCGCCGACATGGTCCGCGTCGCCGACCTGACCCGCCAGGGCTTCATGAACGGCGACATCTCGACCGTGATGAGCCCGCGCACGGTGATCACCTGGGCGCAGAACACCGAGATCTTCGGCGACCCAGGCTTCGCCTTCCGCCTGACGTTCCTCAACAAGTGCGACGAGGCCGAACGGATGCTGGTGGCCGAATACTACCAGCGCGTGTTCGGCGTGGAGCTGCCCGAAAGCGTGGTCGGGAAGGCCTGAGCCGATAAGGATCGGGGAGAATGCTTCGATGCGTGCGCGGACTCGCATTCTCACTCTGAAATCGGCCTGCATCGCTTCCACGCTGGCCGTCGGAGCTTGTGACTGGGCGGCCGCAGAATTGGTCCCCCTACCGGATCGGCTCACGCTTCCGGTGTTCACTGCAGAGGTCTCCGATGACACGGCCGCGAATCTGCAGGTCGCCGTCAGTGCAACCGACCGCGCCGGACGCAGCCCTGGCCAGCCGGGATTTGCGGGAGCATCGCGTAATGGGGAATGCCGTGTCTATATCGACAATGTCACTCCGGTAAGTTCCGACGAACTCTACGACAGGGCTTTCCTCCACCTCGACAGGGTAGTTCGGAGGTCGGGTGGGGTCGAAGCGCTCCTTGCCGAGCCGGACAATATCCCCGTCGCGCACATCTGGGGCGACGTGAACGCACCGTGGCGCTGCATCGCGGGCACAATCTACAACGTCCAGGCGGCCGGCTATCCGACCGTCGGCTTCATCTCGACTCCGGATGAGGACGATTCGTTCGCTTTCAGCGCTATTGCGACCCACGCAGTTTATATCGACATGCCGGTCGCCATTGCTTTGGACGCTCGGCCGCAGGTCGATCCGGTAACGAACATGATCATGGTCACCGCGCGGAACGAAATTCTGTGGAACGGTGCGCCGGTCAATCAGAATACCCTAAGGGCCAATCTGCGTAACTCGCAGACATCCGCGTTAGAGCCCGAGCTGCATTTGAAGCCCGAATCCGAGGCGAGCTACGACCTCACGGTCAAGGTGCTGAGCATTATCGTAAAATCGAATGTCGCGAGGTTCGGCTTCGTCGGCAACGAGAGGCACCGCTCGTTCGGCAAGGACGAAAGCGGAGTCGATCCCACGGCTCGCGGCAGCTAGAACTGGTTGCCTCGGGACCGACCGGCCGTAGAGCGTGGTCGGGAAGGCGTGAGCCAGGCTACACGTGCCAGGGGGCGGCCAGCCCGGCAGCGGTCTTGAGCTGTGCGGCGCGCCAATCTTTCGGGGAAGAGCCGAACTCGCCGAGAAACCAGCGGCTGAATGAAGTCGGCGCGGTGTAGCCGAGAATGTCCGAGATTTCGATTATCGGCTGCGTCGACCCGGCGAGGTATTGCTGCGCCAGCCCGCGTCTTACCTGGTTGAGCAAGTCACCGAAGGTGTCGCCCTCGATTTCCAGATTGCGCTGCAGCGAACGGCCGTTCTGATTGAGATTGGCGGCCACGTCTTCGAGCGTGGCGTGGCCGCTCGCCAGCATCAGGCCGATCGAATGCCGGGTGTGATCGGACATGGTGGCGCGCTCTGCGGGCAAAGTCTCGTATTCCAACAGGCGCCGGGCGTTGCTCGCCATGGCCCGGTCCGCGAGGGGCAGCGGAATACGTAGTGACTCCGAGGAGCACGACAGGCCATTGAAACTGCTTCCGAACTCGAGCGGCACACCGAAGAACTTCTCGAATGGAACTCTGTCCTTCGGGGCCTGGTGAGTGAAATGCACCGCTTCGGGCGCCCAGCGCCCGTTGGACGCGCCGACCAGGGTCAGATAGCCGGTGGCGATCGCCAGGTCGGCTGCGTGGGGCGTGTTGTAGGGCGGGATCAGATCGATGTGGATCAGGGCGACGTCTTTCTCCTGCGCCAGCGCGACGAAGGCGACATCGCCGAAATTGCGCCGGAACAGGATCGAGGCGTCGACCACCTCGCCGACCGTTTCCAGGTGCTGAAGCAGCAGGCTGACGGGTCCCCGACTGGCGAACGAACGGCCCTGCGCCATGCGAATGCCGAAGCTGTCGCAACCCGAGACTTCGGCGGAGCGTTCCAGCAAGCCCATGACCGCACCGGCGGGGAGCCAGGCTTCGCCATCCTCGAGATCGGACCGCCTGATCTGCGCCGCGGCGAGCAGCCCGTTGCCGTCGATTCCGAGCTGGCTGGCGACAGCAACGTACGAACTAAGCGAAACCGCACGCACCTGATGCATGGCGGCCGGCGGTCTTATCGCGCTCGAAACGGGACGCCAGAGCTGCATGGTAATGGGATGCCTCAGTTGAATTCGGATTGCGGTGAGTCAACGCGGTTCGCGATTCAATCGATTATCGAGGAATTTTCTGTTCGCGCGAGTAAGCGGCCGCTTCGTATGCATCGGCCAACATGAACAGTTGCTTGGTTAACTTCTCGTCGGCCGAATTCGCCAGGAAGCGGCATTTACGAGCTTTGTCACGATAGTTAGTCGCGACGACTGACAATGGCATCGAATCGCTCCGAGCCCTCCTGTCGAGATGAAGTTAGTGGTTAATCTCTTCTTTATGAGTCCGTATAACTACTGTGTCAGCGAGCCCGAGTGCCGCGAAACGGGTCCAGATCAACCTGCCGGCCCTGCGCGAAGACCGGACATTTGATTTCTCCGGCGCGCGACCATAACCTGCGGGCGCATCGAGGGGATCTATGGCGGCGCCTTTTGTCCGGCTGGCGAGGTTCGGGCCGGCGCTGGCCGGGTTCGCGGCGCTGGCGCTCGTGGTCCTGTTGCAGCTGGCCGACCCCGCGCCGCTCGAGCGCGTGCGGATGCAAGTGTTCGATGTCTTCCAGAACGCCGCGCCGCGCGAGGATGCGGGCGAGAGCCGCGTGGCGGTGGTCGATATCGACGAGGAATCGATCGCGCGGCTCGGCCAGTGGCCCTGGCCGCGCACCGAACTCGCCGAACTCAACCGTCGCCTCGGCGAGGCGGGGGCGGCCGTGGTCGCCTACGACATCGTCTTCTCCGAACCCGACCGGACCTCGCCGGCGGCAATCGCTGCGCGTTACGAGCAAACGGGGCGTGGCGGGTCGCTGGGCGAGGCGTTTGCCGGCTTGCCGAACCACGACGCGCTGTTTGCCGAGAGTTTCGCCGAGGTGCCGGTGGTCACCGGGTTCTTCCTAAACGGGTCCCGACGGGGACGCGATATCGAACCCAAGGCGAGCTTCACGCTCAAGGGCTCCCTGCCGGTGTCGCGGGTTATGAGCTATTCGGGCGCCCTGCTGCCGCTGCCCGAGCTCGAGGCCGCGGCGGCTGGCAGCGCCTCGCTCAGCCTCGACGGCGATGCCGACGGTATCGTGCGGCGGGCACCCATGGTGGCGATCCACCGGGGAATACCGGTCCCGACCCTGTCGCTCGAGGCGGTGCGGGTCGCGCGCAACGCGGGCTCGCCCAACCTGCTGGCGAGCGATGGAAGCGGCGAAGGAGCGAGCGGTATCGCCGCGGCGGTGGCGGTGACGCTCGACGGCATCGAAATTCCGGTCACCGACAGCGGCGAGATGTGGGTGCATTTCCCAAAGGCAGGCACGCGAGAGATGCTCCCCGCCTGGTCGATCATCACCGGTGCCATGTCCGACCAGGACCTAGCGCGTGAGGTGCGAGGTAGGATCGTCTTTGTCGGCGGCAGCGCGGCGGGGCTGCAGGATCTGGTCGCCACGCCGGTAGAAAAGTCCATCGCCGGAGTCACCGTACACGCCGCCGCGGCGGAGCAAATCCTCGTCGGCCATTTCCTCGAGCGGCCCGATTGGGCCTACGACGTCGAGCTGTGGCTAGTGGTCCTGCTGGGGGCGATGCTGGCGCTGCTGCTGCCCCGGCTCGGGGCGATGAAGGGGGCGCTGGCGGCATTGCTCGGCGTGGGCGCCGTGGGAGCCGGAAGCTGGCTGGCCTTCACCGAGTTGAACTACCTGCTCGACCCGACTTATCCGGTGCTGGCGCTGGCGGTGGTCTATGCGGTGCAGACAGTGGCGGTGTTCTATCGCGAGGAGCGCCAGCGCAGCTATATTCATTCGGCCTTCGATCGCTTTCTGTCGCCCGAAATGGTCCGGCAAATTGCCAGCGATCCGGGCAAGCTCGAGCTCGGTGGCGAAGAGCGGGACATGACCGTGATGATGTGCGACATCCGCGGCTTCTCGAGGATTTCGGAACGCTTCTCCCCGCGCCAGGTGATCGATTTCCTGATCGAATTCCTGACCCCGATGAGCGAGATCCTGTTCGCCCGGCGGGCCACGCTCGACAAGTATATCGGCGATGCGATCCTGGCGTTCTGGAACGCGCCGCTCGACGATCCAGACCATCACGCCAACGCCGCGCGCGCGGCGCTGGCGATGATCGCGAAAACCGAAGAGCTCAACCGCACCTTGCCCGGTCGCGACGGGGTGGTCTGGCCCGGCGAGGTCAAGATCGGGATCGGCCTCAATTCGGGCCTGTGCTGCGTCGGCAACATGGGCTCGCGGCAACGGCTGTCCTATTCGCTGATCGGCGACACCGTCAACGTGGCCGCCCGGCTCGAGGGGCTGACCAAACCCTACGGCGTGCCGATCGTCGCCGGCAGCGCGCTGGCCGGGCAGCTGGACGCGTTCGCGCTGCTCGAACTCGATCGCGTGCGCGTGGTCGGCCGCGATGCCTCCGAGAGCATTTTTGCGCTGCTCGGCGACGAAGCGAGCTTGGGTCAGGCCGGCTTCGCCCGGCTGGCCAAGGCGCACACGGCCATGCTCCAGGCCTATCGGGCGCAGCAGTGGGACCAGGCGCTGGCGGCGCTTGCCGGCGGCCGGGCCGAATACGAGGCCTACGCCGTCACCGGCCTGCACGATCTGTTCGTGCAGCGCATCGCCTCGCTCCGCCAGCAGCCGCCGGGCGAGGGCTGGGACGGGGTTTTCCAGGCGACGCAGAAGTAGGCGGATAGTGCTGGCGTCAGTTGCCCTGCGGTCGGTCCGGAGTGTTGGTGGTGTCGCGGTCGTTGCCGCCCTGTGTCGATTGCGGCGTTTGCACCGCCCTGTCGTCGTCGTCGCCATCGCCGCTCAGGATGACGCCCAGCGCGACCGCGCCGGCGACCGCACCGACGGCGGGGAGAAGCGTTCCGAGCAGGCCGCCGCCGCTGTTCGCGGCACGGGCGACTTCGGGCGCGAGCTCTTCCTGGACCTTGGCCAGGCCCCGGTTCGATATGAAGAACGGCCCGATCGGTGGCGCGCCGTTGCGCGGGATGTAGGCGGCGAGGCCCGGCTGATCGAGCACGACCGTCACCCCGGCGGCCTCGACTTCGGCCCGGCCAGGTGTCAGCCCGCCCGCGGTGCCGACGCCAGGCCCGCGCAGGACCACCAGCGTCGCCTCGGCCTTGCGGCTTTTCGGCCCGTCGGCGTCGTCGACGAAATCCTCGTCCTCGCCGATCTCCTCGGCCTCTTCGCCGACCAGCAGGTCGAGCGCGGTGCCGCGGATGCCGATGCGGCCCGAGGGGGTCTGCACTTCGGCGCTGTTGTTGCCCTCCTGCCGCCCCGAGAAGAAGCGCAGCGCGCCCTTGAAGAACGTGGCCACGACCGAGCGCCCTTCCTCGGGGTCGTAGACGAAGCGGTCGATCCGCACCTGCGAGTTGGCGCCGATGCCGAAGGTCGAGCGGTCGAGCAGCAGGATCTGCAGCTGCGAGCGCCTGCCGGTGTCGATGCGGTCGCCCCAGGCGAGGCGCTGGCGCCGCTGGATCGCGCGCGGGCGCGCAATTTGCGCGTTGCTCATCTTGACGTCGCCGACCACGGTCGCGGCATTGCCGACTTCGACCCGCTGCGCCGCTGCCGGCTGGGCGATGAAGGCCGAAGCGAGGATCAGGCCCGCGGCGAGGGACTTGCGCATGGCTCAGCCTCCCTCGCGGCACATGGCGCGAGCCTCGGCGAGCAGCTGCCTGCCGTAGTTCTTTTCCTTGAGCTGATCGATTTCGACCAGCCCGCCGCGCCGGTCGTCGATCTGGCACAGATAGACCGCGTGGATCAGCCGCGCCTGATGCGATTCGGGATGCACCGCGAGGACCCGTTCGAGGGTCGCCAGCGCTTCGAGATATTCGCCGCGCCCGGCCTGCTGCCGCGCCGCGGCGATGCCGGCGCCCTCGTCGGCCGAAAGATCGGACAGCGCGTCGAGTTCCTCGAGGGTCTCGGCGTTCGAAGGCGCGCAAGCCAGGAACCCGCAGGCGAGCACCGCCCCCGCCAGGCATGTTCGGACAAGCGATTGCGACCGCATCAGGTCCCCACTTTCTCGCGCGGGCTTATGCCACGGACCCGTTCAGTGTAGCAAGCAAGCGCACGTGGGAAATGGGACTCGTCATCAGTGTGTTGGACTACTAATACAGTGTCATGAGCATCTGGGGCCGATCGAAACCGGCGGGCCGCACAGCGCCCGAGCCTGAGTCCGAATACCTGTCCTACGGGCCGCTTTACGACGAAGAAGGCCCGGGCGATGCGGAATTCGGCGCCTGGCTAGACGACAAGCTCGGGCTCAAGCCCCACGTCGGACCGGCCGAAGACGTCGAGGCACCGGCCGCGCCAAGGCGCCGCACCCGCTGGTGGTGGATCAAGCGCGGGCTGCTCGCCATGCTGGCGCTGTTCCTGCTCACGCTGGCCTGGCTGGCGATCACCGCGCCGCTGTCGAAATCGCTGCAGCCGATCGCCCCGCCCCAGCTGACGCTGCTCGCCGCCGACGGCACGCCGATTGCCCGCAACGGCGCGGTGGTCGACCAGCCGGTCGATGTCGATGCGCTGCCGCCGCACGTGGTCGAGGCGCTGCTGGCGATCGAGGACCGGCGGTTCTACAATCACTGGGGCGTCGATCCGCGCGGCGTGGCGCGGGCGCTGTGGTCGAACGTGACCACCGGGCGTACCCAGGGCGGCAGCACGATCACCCAGCAGCTCGCCAAGTTCACCTTTCTCACGCCCGAACAGAACCTGACGCGCAAGGCGCGCGAGGCGCTGATCGCGTTCTGGCTCGAGGCCTGGCTGACCAAGGACGAGATCCTCGAGCGTTATTTGTCGAACGCCTATTTCGGCGACAATGTTTACGGCCTGCGTGCTGCCTCGCTGCACTATTTCTATCGCCGGCCGGAGAACCTGACCCTGCCGCAGGCGGCGATGCTGGTGGGCATGCTGCAGGCGCCTTCGCGGCTGGCGCCGACCGCCAACCCGGAACGTGCCGAACGGCGCATGCGGCTGGTGCTCAATGCCATGTCCGAGGCCGGTTACATCACCGCCGCGCAAGCTCGCGATGCACGCACGCCGCAAGTCGACCTGCGGATCGTCAATAACCTGCCTACGGGCACCTATTTCGCCGACTGGGCGCTGCCGCAGGCGCGCGGGCTGACCGAGATGAGCTATTCCAGCCAGACCATCCGCACCACGCTCGATTCGCGCCTCCAGGCGGCCGCCAGACGCGCGGTCGAGCGGGCGGCGCTCGGCGGAGCCCAGGTGGCGCTGGTGGCGATGCGGACCAATGGCGAGGTAGTGGCGATGATCGGCGGCACCGATTACGCCAAGTCGCCGTTCAACCGCGCCACCCAGGCCCGCCGCCAGCCGGGCTCGACCTTCAAGCTGTTCGTCTATCTGACCGCGCTCGATGAAGGCTGGCAGCCCGACGACCTGATCTCGAACCGCGAGATCGAGCAGGGCTCGTACCGGCCCAAGAATGCCAGCGGCAACTATTCGGAAACGATCACGCTGGCCGATGCCTTCGCCAGCTCGAGCAATGTCGCGGCGGTGCGGCTGTTCGGCGAGGTTGGCGACGACGACGTGATCGCCATGGCGCGCGACCTCGGCGTGCGTTCGCCGATCGAGGAAGGCGATCCGAGCGTCGCGCTCGGCACTTCGGAGATGACGCTGATGGAACTGACCGCGGCCTATGCCGGGGTCGCCGCCAATTCCTACCCGGTGGTGCCGACCGCGTTCGTCGCCGAGGAGCCGGGCTGGTTCGAGAGCTGGTTCCCCATGATGCTCGGGGGCAAAGACAGCCTCGGCGGTCGCGAGCACGAGCATATCGAGCGGATGCTGCGCCAGGCGGTCAATAGCGGCACCGGCCGCGCGGCGATGCTGTCGGGGCCCAATTTCGGCAAAACTGGCACCAGCCAGGACAACCGCGACGCGCTGTTCGTCGGCTATGCCGGCGACCTGGTGGTCGGGGTGTGGATCGGCAACGACGACAACGCCCCGCTGGCCGGGGTATCGGGCGGCGGGCTGCCGGCGCGGATCTGGAAGGACTTCATGCAGCAGGCCATCGGCGAGCGCGCCGGGCCCGCACGGCCGCGACCCAATCCGAGCGGCCCGGTCGAGCCGCAGGACGTGCCCGGCATCGAGGACATTC
>Ga0307505_10003398_pt1 | contig 10008 bp, 8 predicted proteins | sample 23_S_MG_FD_202183 | JGI IMG/M metagenome (GOLD analysis project Ga0307505, IMG submission 202183) | Soil microbial communities from Populus trichocarpa stands in riparian zone in the Pacific Northwest, United States - 23_S | ecosystem: Environmental > Terrestrial > Soil > Riparian zone > Trees... | reverse complement strand
CTACCCGGCGCTCCGACGCCTACCGGGACGGGACTCTCACCCGTTGGACTGGCGCAGCATGCAGCAGCACCGCCTTCCCCTTGCGGGTTCAGTTGAGCCTTTGCTTCGTGACGCACCATGGCACGAGTGTATCGGTCAGCCGCGGCGGCGGAAGTGCGACAGCCGCAACCCGCAGGCCAGCAGCACGGCGAAGTACAGCAGCGCCGCCGCGCCCAGCACCGCCGCCATCCAGCCGGCGCGCTGGCCCCAGTGCGCCTGCAGCCCGATCCAGTCGATGGCCTGGCCGGCCCAGACCAGCAGCGCGCCGAGCGCGGCGCAGCCCAGCAGCACGCGCAGCATGAACGCTCGCCAGCCGGACCGTGGCTGGTAGAGCTTGGCGCGGCGCAGGCCGATCAGCAGCCAGCCGGCATTGACCAGCGCGCCCAGCCCGATCGACAGCGCCAGCCCGGCATGGCCCAGCCAGGGCACGAGCACGGTGTTCATGGCCTGCGTGGCGATGAGCACGATGATGGCGATGCGCACCGGCGTGCGGATGTCCTGGCGCGCATAGAAGCCCGGCGCCAGCACCTTGACGCCGACCAGACCCATCAGGCCGACGCCGTAGCCCATCAGCGCACGCGTGGTCTGCACCACGTCCTGCGGCTGGAACTGGCCGTAGTGAAACAGCACCGCCACCAGCGCCTTGGGAAAGACGATCAGCGCCACCGCGCAGGGCAGCGCCAGCAGTACCAGCATGCGCAGGCCCCAGTCGAGCATGTCGGAATAGGCCTGCATGTCGTCGCGCGCCTGCGCCGCCGACAGCTGCGGCAGCAGCACCACGCCCAGCGCCACGCCGAGCAAGGCGGTGGGGAATTCCATCAGCCGGTCGGCATAGGTCAGCCAGGACACCGCGCCGACGCCCACGTGCGAGGCGATCTGCGTATTGATGAGCAGCGAGATCTGCGCCACCGACACGCCCAGCAGCGCCGGCGCCATGCGGCTGAGCACACGCTTCACGCCCGGGTGGCGCCAGGCGTCGCGCAGCCCGGCAAAGCCGACGGCTAGGCGCGGCATGCAGCCGATGGCGCGCAGCGCCGGGATCTGGATCGCCGCCTGCAGCAAGCCGCCGAGCATCACGCCGGCGGCCAGCGCCAGCACCGGGTTCAGGCCCCAGCCCGCGAACAGCGGCGCGCCCCACCAGGCGGCAGCGATGACCGCCAGGTTCAGCAGCACCGGCGTCACCGCCGGCACGGCAAAGCGCTTCCAGGTGTTGAGGATGCCGGCCGACAGCGCCACCAGCGACATGAAGGCGATATAGGGGAACATCCAGCGCGTCATCGTCGCCGCCAGGTCGAATTCCTGCAGGCCCGAGCCGATCAGCCACACCAGCACCGGCGCGCCGATCATGCCGATCACGCAGGTCAGCAGCAACGCGGCGAACAGCACGCTGGCCACCGCGTCGATCAGCTTGTGCGTGGCAGCGTCGCCCTCGCGCTCGCGCGCCGCGGCCAGGATCGGCACGAAGGCCTGCGAGAACGCACCCTCGGCAAACAGCCGGCGCAGCAGGTTGGGGATGCGGAAGGCGACGTTGAAGGCGTCGGTGGCGGCGCTGGCGCCGAAGGCGGCGGCGATCAGCTGCTCGCGCACCAGACCGGTGATGCGCGAGGCCAGCGTGAGCAGGGAAACGGTGGAGGCGGCCTTGAACAGGTTCATCGCTGGCGCATGGCAAGACGCGATGGTCCTGGGGCAGCGGCCGGATTATAGGCAGCGCATCGCAACGCACGTGCTATACTGACCGGCTTTGCAGATTACGTTCGAGTTAGAGAAGCATGGCCACATCGACCAAAGCCAAGAAGAAGACCGTCCGCCTCGCCTCGGGGCGCAAGCGTGCGCGCCAGGACGTGAAGCTCAACGCCGCCAACACCTCGCTGCGCTCGAAGTTCCGTACCGCCATCAAGAACGTGCAGAAGGCCGTGCTGACCGGCGACAAGACCAAGGCCACCGAACTGTACAAGTCGGGGCAGAGCATCATCGACTCGATCGCCGACAAGGGCCTGTTCCACAAGAACAAGGCCGCGCGACACAAGAGCCGACTTTCAGCCAAGCTGAAGGCGCTGTCGGCCTGACACGGCGAGTTCCTCGAACCGCCCGCATCAAGAGCCTGCATCGCAGGCTCTTTTTCATTTATCTTCCACTTCTGCAGTCCGAGGACCCTCGATGAACGCTCCAGACCCTGCCGTTGTCTCGCCGATGCCGCACGTGATGAACACCTACGGCCGCCTGCCGATCGCGCTGAGCCATGGCCGCGGCTGCTGGGTCTGGGATACCGAGGGCCGAAAGTATCTGGACGGACTGGGCGGCATCGCCGTCAACACGCTGGGCCACGCGCACCCGAAGCTGGTGCCGGCGCTGCAGGAGCAGATCGGCAAGCTGATCCACAGCTCCAACTACTACGAGGTGCCGCTGCAGGAGACGCTGGCGGCGAAGCTATGCGAGATCTCCGGCCTGGACAGCGTGTTCTTCTGCAGCACCGGCCTGGAAGCCAACGAAGCCGCGCTGAAGATCGCACGCAAGTACGGCCATGACCGCGGCATCGAGCGCCCCGAGATCATCGTCTACGAAGGCGCCTTCCACGGCCGCTCGATCGCCACGCTGTCGGCGACTGCCAACCCGAAGATCCAGGCCGGCTTCGGCCCGCTGGTCGAAGGCTTCGTGCGCGTGCCGCTCAACGACCTGACCGCGGTGGAGCGCGTGGCGCGCGACAACCCGAACGTGGTCGCGGTGTTCCTGGAAACCATCCAGGGCGAAGGGGGTATCAACCCCTCGCGCTGGGACTACCTGCAGGGTCTGCGCAAGCTGTGCGACCAGAAAGACTGGCTGCTGATGCTGGACGAGGTGCAGTGCGGCCTGGGCCGCACCGGCAAGTGGTTCGCGCACCAGTGGGCCGGCATCCATCCGGACGTGATGCCGCTGGCCAAGGGCCTGGGATCGGGCGTGCCCATCGGCGCAGTGGTCGTCGGCCCCAAGGCCAAGAACGTGCTCGGCCCGGGCAACCACGGCACCACCTTCGGCGGCAACCCGCTGGCCATGCGCGCCGGCGTCGAGACGCTGCGCATCATGGCCGAGGACGGCGTGATGGACAACGCCGCAAAGGTCGGTGCGCTGTTGAAGGAAGGCCTGCAGCGCAAGCTGCAGGGCGTGGCCGGCGTCGTCGAGGTGCGCGGCCAGGGCCTGATGCTCGGCATCGAACTCGACCGCCCCTGCGGCGCGATTCTCGGCCGCGCGGCCGAGGCCGGGCTGATGCTCAGCGTCACGGCCGACAAGGTCATCCGCCTGGTGCCGCCGCTGATCCTGTCGGCCGACGAGGCGGCACAGATCGTCGCCATCCTGTGCCCGCTGATCCGCGCCTTCCTGTCTGAAAGCGCATGAAGCCGGGCCACTCGCTGATGAAGCACTACCTGCAGTTCAAGGACCTGCGCGCCGAGGAATACGCCTACCTGTTCGAGCGCGCGCGCATCATCAAGACGCGCTTCAAGAACTACGAGAAGTACCAGCCGCTGGCCGACCGCACGTTGGCGATGATCTTCGAGAAGGCCAGCACGCGCACGCGGGTCAGCTTCGAGGCCGGCATGTACCAGATGGGCGGCTCCGTCGTGCACCTGACCACCGGCGACAGCCAGCTCGGCCGCGCCGAGCCGGTGGAGGACTCAGCGCGCGTCATCAGCCGCATGTGCGACCTGGTGATGATCCGCACCTACGAGCAGGCGAAGATCGCCGCCTTTGCCGCGCATTCGCGCGTGCCGGTGATCAACGGGCTGACCAACGAGTACCACCCGTGCCAGATCCTGGCCGACGTGCTGACCTTCATCGAACATCGCGGCTCGATCCAGGGCAAAGTGGTGGCCTGGGTGGGCGACGGCAACAACATGGCCAACACCTGGCTGCAGGCGGCCGAGATCCTGGGCTTCACGGTGCATGTCAGCACACCCGGCGGCTACGAAGTCGATCCGAAGGTGGCCGGCATCGCCAGCACGGCTTGCTACAAGGTCTTCAGGAATCCGATGGATGCCTGCCGCGACGCCGACCTGGTGACCACCGACGTGTGGACCAGCATGGGCTACGAGGCCGAGAACCAGGCGCGGCAGAAGGCCTTTGCCGACTGGTGCGTCGACGCCGAGATGATGGCCGCGGCCAGGCCCGAGGCGCTGTTCATGCACTGCCTGCCGGCGCACCGCGGTGAAGAGGTCAGCGCCGAGGTCATCGACGGGCCGCAATCGGTGGTCTGGGACGAGGCCGAGAACCGGCTGCATGCGCAGAAGGCGCTGATGGAGTATTTGCTGCTCGGGCGCATCGGCTAGGCAGGCCGGCGCGGCGCCACGGACGCCGGAAATCCAGCGGCGTCTGAAAATACCGACACCATGCGCCGCGTCGCGGTGCTAACTTCGCGGACACCATGCCGCTCTGGGACATCTCGCCGCCCGTTTCCGCCCTGTCGCCGGTGTTCCCGGGTGACACCGCCTACGCGCAGCAATGGGCCGCACGCATTGCGCCCGGCTGCCCCGTCAACGTCAGCGCCATCACGCTGTCGCCGCACATAGGCGCACATGCCGACGCACCGCTGCATTACGACGATGCCGGCGCCGCCATCGGCGCGGTCGACCTCGCGCCGTACCTCGGCCCTTGTCGCGTGATCCACGCCATCGGCTGCGGTCCGCTGATCGAATGGGCGCACATCGAGCATGCGGTGGCGCAACTGCCGCCGCGCGTGCTGGTGCGCACCTACGCGCACCAGCCCGAAGGCTGGGACCCGGACCTGGCCGCCTTCGCGCCGCACACGGTGGAGCGCCTGGCCGACCTGGGCGTGCGGCTGATCGGCATCGACACCGCCAGCATCGACCCGGCCGAGAGCAAGGCGCTGCCCAGCCACCAGGTGATACGACGCCGCGGCCTGCGCGTGCTGGAGAACCTGGTGCTGGACGCCGTGCCCGAAGGCGACTACGAACTGATCGCGCTGCCGCTGAAACTGATCAGCGCCGACGCCAGCCCGGTGCGCGCGGTGCTGCGAGAACTGGAGACCCGATGAAGACCCGCGAAGACGCCCTGGCGCTGGACGACGCCGACCCGCTGGCGCGCTTGCGCGAGCAGTTCCACATGCCGCCGGGCCTGATCTACCTGGACGGCAACTCGCTCGGCGTGATGCCGAAGGCCACGCCGGCGCGCGTGCAGCAGGTGGTGACGCAGGAATGGGGCGTCGGCCTGATCGGCAGCTGGAACAGCGCCGGCTGGATGGAACTGGCGCCGCGCATCGGCGACAAGATCGCGCGGCTGATCGGCGCCAGGCCGGGCGAATGCGTGGCCGCGGATTCGACCTCGGTCAACCTGTTCAAGGTGCTCAACGCCGCGCTGAGCATCGCGCGCGCCGACGACCCGAAACGCACGCGCATCCGCACCCGCATCGTCAGCGAGCGCAGCAACTTCCCGACCGACCTGTACATCGCCGAAGCCACCGCCGCCGAGCGCGGCTGCGAGCTGGTGCTGGCCGACAGCCCCGAGGCCATCCCGGCGCTGCTGGACGAGCGCTGCGCGGTGCTGATGCTGACGCACGTCAACTATTCCAACGGCCGCATGCACGACATGGCGGCGCTGTCGAAGGCCGCGCACGAGGCCGGCGCGCTGGCGCTATGGGATCTGGCGCATTCGGCCGGCGCGGTGCCAGTGGACCTCAGCGGCAGCGGCGCCGACTTCGCCATCGGCTGCGGCTACAAGTACCTGAACGGCGGCCCGGGCGCCCCCGCCTTCGTCTGGGTGGCGCCGCGCCATGCCGAGCGCTTCTGGCAGCCGCTGGCCGGCTGGATGGGCCATGCGGCGCCCTTCGAGTTCACGCCCGGCTACCGGCCCGCGCCCGGCATCCGCCGCTACCTGTGTGGCACGCCGGCGGTGATCTCGCTGGCCGCGCTGGAATGCGGCGTCGACACCGTGCTCGCCGCGGAATCGCTGGGCGGCATGGAGGTGCTGCGCGCCAAGTCGCTGGCGCTGACGCGCGCCTTCGCCGAGCTGGTGGAAACGCGCTGCGCCGGTCATAGCCTGACGCTGGTGTCGCCGCGCGACGATGCGCAACGCGGCAGCCAGGTGTGCTTCGCGCACCCGACGCACGGTTATGCGATGGTGCAGGCGCTGATCGCGCGCGGCGTGGTCGGCGACTTCCGCGCGCCGCAGGTGCTGCGCTTCGGCTTCACGCCGCTGACCCTGCGCTTCGTCGACGTCTGGGACGCGGTCGAGCACCTGCGCCAGATGCTGCAGCACGAAGAATGGCGCGAAGCGCGCTTCAACCAGAAGGCAGCCGTGACATGAGCCAGCCCCCAAGCACCGAAGGCATCGTGCGCGACGAGGGCGCCAAGCTCGACTTCGCGCGCGACATGAGCTACGGCGACTACCTGCACTTGGACGAAGTGCTCAACGCCCAGCATCCGCTGTCGCCCGACCACAACGAGATGCTGTTCATCGTGCAGCACCAGACCAGCGAGCTGTGGATGAAGCTGATGCTGCACGAGCTGCGTGCCGCCATCGGCCACGTCGCGCGTGACGAGCTGGCGCCGGCCTTCAAGATGCTGGCGCGCGTCAGCAAGATCATGGAACAGCTGGTGCATGCCTGGGACGTGCTGGCGACGATGACGCCGCCGGAGTACAGCGCCATCCGCCCCTACCTGTCCAACAGCAGCGGCTTCCAGAGCTGGCAGTACCGCTGCATCGAGTTCAGCCTGGGCAACAAGAACGCCGCGATGCTGAAGCCGCATTCGCACCGGCCCGAGTTGCTGGCGCAGGTGGAAGCGGCCTACCGCGCGCCATCGCTGTACGACGAGGCGCTGCGCCTGCTGGCGCGGCGCGGCATAACGGTGCCGGCGACGCACCTGGAGCGCGACTGGACGTTGCCCTACACCGCCAGCGACGAGGTCGAGGCCGCGTGGCTGCAGGTCTACCGCAACCCGCAGCAGCACTGGGACCTGTACCAACTGGGCGAGGAACTCACCGACCTGGAGGACGCGTTCCGCCTCTGGCGCTTCCGCCACGTGACGACGGTGGAGCGCATCATCGGCTTCAAGCGCGGCACCGGCGGCACCAGCGGCGTGGGCTACCTGCGCAAGATGCTCGACGTGGTGCTGTTCCCCGAGATCTGGAAGCTGCGCACCGATCTGTAGGCGCTCAATTCGCCAGCGCTGCGTCGAGCGCGCGCTCGAAGCTGGCCACGCTGCGGTCCGGGTTCTTCAGCTTGTCCAGCCCGAACAGGCCGATGCGGAAGGTCTTGAAGTCCGGGCCTTCGTCGCAGGCCAGCGGCACGCCGGCGGCGATCTGCAGTCCCTGCTTGGCAAAGGCCTGCGTGTTCTGGAAGTCGCTGCGCTCGGTGTAACTGACGATCACGCACGGTGCCTGGAAGCCCGGCGCGGCCACGCTCTTGATGCCGCGCGCCTCGAGCAGCGCACGCACGCGCGTGCCGATGGCCTGCTGCGCGGCGCGCGCGGCGTCGAAGCCGAAGGCCGCCGTCTCCTGCATCGCGTCGCGCAGCTGCGCCAAACCGTCGGTGGGCAAGGTCGCGTGGTAGGCGATCTGGCCCTTCTCGTGCGTCTCCATGATCGACAGCCACTTCTTCAGGTCCATCGAGAAGCTGCTGCTCGCCGTGCCGTCGATGCGTTCGCGCGCCGCTTCGCCCAGCATCACCAGGCCGGCGCAGGGCGTGCTGCTCCAGCCCTTCTGCGGCGCGCTGACCAGCAGGTCCACACCCGTGGCCGCCATGTCCACCCACATCGCGCCCGAGGCCACGCAGTCCAGCACGAACAGCCCGCCGTGTGCATGCACCGCGTCGGCCACCGCGCGCAGGTAATCGTCGGGCAGGATCATGCCGGCCGAGGTTTCGACGTGCGGCGCGAACACCAGGTCGGGCTTGTGCGTGCGAATTTCTTCCACCACTTCGTCGATGGGCGCCGGCGCGAACGGCGCCTGCGGCCCGGCGCCCTGCGCACGCGCCTTCAGCACGATCGTTTCCGCGGGGATCGTACCCATCTCGAAGATCTGGTTCCAGCGGTAGCTGAACCAGCCGTTGCGGACGACCAGTACCTTCTTGCCGGTGGCGAACTGTCGCGCCACCGCCTCCATGCCGAAGCTGCCGCTGCCGGGCACGACGACGGCCGAGCGCGCGCCGTACACCTGCTTCAAGGTGGCCGACACGTCCTGCATCGCACGCTGGAAGCGCTGCGCCATGTGGTTCAGCGCGCGGTCGGTGTAGACCACCGAATACTCGAGCAGGCCGTCGGGATCGACGTGGTTCAACAGTCCGGGCATGGTGTCTCCGCAATCGATGTTCAGGGTGGCGAGGTTAGCAGCCCGCGCGCCGCAGTCCTCGCACCTAGAATTGGCGCCACCCCCGCGTTTGCAGGATGCCCGATGGACACACGCACCTCCCCGTTGCGCATGCGCCTGGCGCAGTTGCGCGAAGAAATGGCGCGGCGCGGCGTGCATGCGCTGCTGGTGCCCAGCAGCGACCCGCATCTGTCCGAATACCTGCCCGAGCGCTGGCAGGGCCGCGTGTGGCTGTCGGGCTTCACCGGCTCGATGGGCACGCTGGTGGTCGGCAGCGAGCGCGCCGCGCTGTTTGCCGACAGCCGCTACTGGGTGCAGGCCGAAGCGCAGCTGGCCGGCACCGGCATCGAGCTGGTGCGCATCGGCTCGGCCGCAGCGCCGGCCCATCTGGACTGGCTGGTCGAGGGGGTGCCGCGCGGCGGCGTGGTCGCGGTCGACGGCCAGGTGCTGGGCTTGGCCGCCGCGCAGGCGCTGAAGGCACGGCTAGACACCGCCGGCATCGCGCTGCACACCGCGCCCGACCTGCTGGATGCCATCTGGCCCGAGCGCCCCGCGCTGCCGGCGCAGCCGGTCTACGCGCACCGCGCACCGCATGCACCGCTGCCGCGCGCCGCCAAGCTGGCGCTGGTGCGCGAGGCGATGGCGCGGCACGGCGCGACGCATCATTTCGTCTCCACCGTCGACGACATCGCCTGGCTCAGCAACCTGCGCGGCAGCGACGTCGACTACAATCCGGTGTTCCTGGCGCACCTGCTGCTGGACGCCACCGGCGGCACGCTGTTCGTCGGCGAAGGCAAGATCGACGCGGCGCTGCGCGACGCGCTGGCGGCCGACGGCATCGCCGTCGCGCCCTACGGCCAGGCCGCGGCGGCGCTGGCCGCGCTGGGCACCGGCGACGTGCTGCTGCTCGACCCGAAGCGCATCACGCTCGGCTTTCGCGAACGGGTCGGCCCCGGCTGCCGCGTGGTCGAGGCGATCAACCCGAGCACCTTGCTGAAGAGCCGCAAGACCGAAGCCGAGGCCGCGTTCGTGCGCCAGGCGATGGCCGAGGACGGCGCGGCGATGTGCGAGTTCTATGAGTGGTTCGAGGCGGCGCTAGCGCGCGGCGAACGCCTCAGCGAGCTGACGGTGGACGAAAGGCTGAGCGCCGCACGCGCACGCCGCAGCGGCTTCGTCGGCCTGAGCTTCCCGACCATCGCCGGCTACAACGCCAACGGCGCGATGCCGCACTACCGCGCCACGCCCGGGTCCTTCGCGCAGATCGAAGGCGACGGGCTGCTGCTCATCGATTCCGGCGCGCAGTACCTGGGCGGCACCACCGACATCACGCGCGTCTGGCCAATCGGCCAGGTCACGCCGGCGATGAAACGCGACTACACGCTGGTGCTCAAGGGCACGATGGCGCTGAGCCGCACGCGCTTTCCGCGCGGCACGTTGTCGCCGATGCTCGATGCCATCGCGCGCGCGCCGCTATGGGCCGAAGGGCTGGACTTCGGCCACGGCACCGGCCACGGCGTGGGCTACTTCCTCAACGTGCACGAAGGCCCGCAGAGCATCAGCCGCAGCATGCCCGATGCCCACATGGCGATGGAGCCGGGCATGATCACCTCGATCGAGCCCGGCGTGTACCGCCCCGGCCAGTGGGGCGTGCGCATCGAGAACCTGGTGATGAACGTG
>Ga0307505_10003397_pt1 | contig 10017 bp, 8 predicted proteins | sample 23_S_MG_FD_202183 | JGI IMG/M metagenome (GOLD analysis project Ga0307505, IMG submission 202183) | Soil microbial communities from Populus trichocarpa stands in riparian zone in the Pacific Northwest, United States - 23_S | ecosystem: Environmental > Terrestrial > Soil > Riparian zone > Trees... | reverse complement strand
CATCCGGAGCAAGACCGGAGCGGAGGAATGCAGGAAAAAATGGTTTCCTGGAAACATCCGCACGGCGAAAGGGGAGGTTGTGTAATCACGCCAGCCTTCAAGCTGCTCGCGTGAAATGTCTACATCCTGTAAGCCGCCAAAAACTGTGATGGGACAATCCAGCGGCGGTCTGGGCTCATACTTATAGGTTTGACAAACTTCTAAATCCGCTCGAAGTATCGGACTTAACACGGACATCAGCTCGGGATGTTCCAAAACTCCTTGCGGAGTGCCCCCCATTCGTTTCAACTCTTCAATGAACTCTGGTTCGGGCAGATCGTGGGTCGGCGCTTCGTTCTCAGTAAGGTGCGGAGATGGCCGGCCCGATAGAAACAGATGCGATGGACCAGGTTTATTCTCCCGCCGAAGTAGCTGGGCCAACTCAAAGCTAATGATGGCTCCCATGGAATGGCCAAAGAACGAAAATGATCCTTCCAGATACGGCATGAGCTCTTGAGCCGTGGATTCCACAAGAGGTTGAACTCTCTTGAAGAGTGGCTCGCTCAACCGGTTGCCGTGACCTGGGAACTGGAAGGCGTGCACTTCGATGCTTTGTGGTAATTGATTGGACCAATCTCTATAGATTGAAGCCGCGCCGCCGGCATAGGTAAAGCAGAACAACCGGTTGGTGATCTGCCGGTTATGAGTCTGAATGGTACGTGAGTTTGATACCCCTAACATACTACTAAACCCCTGAGTGTCGTGAGGCTGAAAAAAATGAATCCGTTAAAGCTGTTGCTTCTACTGTAATAATTTTATTGACACGTCGGACGATTGGATCTATCAAGCACCTCCGTAGTCTCGACCGGAAAATAAAAGAATCACATGTTGCTTCGGCCAGTTCTGGTCAAAGCGACTTAAGGCGCAATTAACCGCGATTCTATTTTCAACAAATGAGCTGGGGGATAAATGAGCGGGCGAGTGCGCAGATTAGCCCAACTGGTTAAGACTCGTCAAGCCGCTTTTAGCTCGTTTATGATAATGTAATCTTCTCAATCAAAAACACTAAACTAAACATGCAAGCTCTGGGACAAGTGGATCGGGAGGCAGGTGATCATGACACTTTTGCAAGACATTAAATTTGGCGTGCGTACCTTCGTAAAGAGTCCGGGGTTCACTCTCGTCGCTGTGCTGGCGCTAGCGATCGGAATAGGGACGAACACCGCGATCTTCTCGGTTGTTAACGGAGTGCTCTTGCGGCCGTTGCCATTTCCCAATGCGGACCGATTGGTATATTTCGAGAGCATCAAACCCGATCGAGGAATTTTGGACGGGCACATCTCGATGCCGGATTTTGTCGATTGGCAAAGCCAGGCGGACGCTTTCGAGAACATTACGCTGATCTATGTAGCCCCCATAATCGTAACGGGGGACGAAGCCGACCCAGGCGTCGTCGAATTTAGCTCGGTGCCCGTAAACTTCTTTCAGACAATGGGCGTGAACCCCATTATGGGTCGTGCGTTTGTGCTGGAAGACCGAGTGAAAGGTGCCGATCCGGTCGCCCTTATAAGTTATGCACTTTGGCAGCGCCGGTTCGGCGGGAACCCGAACGTCCTCGGGAGCCCGATCACTTTAAACGGCACACGCTGCAGAATCATCGGCGTTATGCCGGCTGGATTCGACTACTACCCCTCGAAAGTTCAAGTATGGACTCAGCTGTACCTTAATCCGAATGGTCGACGCGATAACCGCCAATTCAAAGCGATAGGGCGGCTCAAGCCCTGGGCTACGATCGCTGGAGCGCAGTCGCAGCTCGATACTATCAGCGGTCGATTGCAGCAACAGTATCTGGAGACGAACGGCGGGTGGTCGGTGCGGCTAATTGACTTACAAGCCTGGACGACGAAAGACGTTCGCACATCGCTGATGTTGTTGCTCGTCGCAGTCGGTTTCGTCTTGTTGATTGCGTGCGCGAACATCGCGAACTTGCTTCTCGCGCGCGCGACGGGACGGCGGAAGGAAATTGCGGTACGCACCGCACTCGGAGCTGGTCGCTGGCGCATTGTCCGTCAACTACTGACGGAGAATTCATTGCTTGCTGTTACGGGCGGAGTGTTCGGGTTAGCTCTCAGTATTCTCTTAACTAAATTGTTGATCGCGTTCAGTCCGGAGGACCTTGCACGCTTGGACCAGGTTGGATTGGACGCGCGCGTACTTGGGTTCACGGTGGGAGTGGTTGTGCTGGTCGGTCTGCTGTTTGGTTTAGCTCCTGCGCTCCAGGCGTCAAAGCCCGATCTCAACGATGTGCTGAAGGAAGGAGGCCGCGGCTCGAGCGAAGGGCACGGGCGCAACCGCATGCGCGCGATATTGGTTGTCTCGGAGATAGCCCTGTCTTTGCTGCTGCTCATCGGCGCGGGATTGCTAATCAAAAGTTTTTTAGTGCTCCGCGATGTGAATGCGGGCTTCGATCCGCACAATGTTTTGTCGATGCGTATCGGCTTAGCTGGCAACCGTTATAGGGAGCCGCAGCAGCGGGTGACTTTCTTTCATGAGTTGACGAAGCGCGCCAGCGAGCTGCCCGGCGTCGAATCTGCTGGTGCGGCGCTGACACTTCCGCTCGGCGGCATTAATTCCCCTTACGGTCGCTCATTCATCCCCGAAGGACGACCGCTCGTACCCGAGGAATCCTTCCAGACGGAACATTTCGCCATGGTGGGCGACTACTTCCAGGCAATGCGTATTCCCGTTAAAGCCGGGCGCACCTTCACCGACCATGACACGCCGGAGACTACGCCTGTCGTCATCATCAATGAGACTGCCGCGCGCCGTGCCTTTCCAGGCCAGGACCCGCTTGGTAAGCGAATCAACGTGTGGCGCGACGAGAAGTTCGCGCGCGAGATTGTCGGCGTTGTCGGTGACGTGAAAGCCGCTACGCTCGACGAGGAAGTGCCATGTCAAATCTATGTACCTCATGCTCAGGACGCGGGGTGGGGCACCCTCGGGCTCGCGGTGCGAACTAAAGGTGACCCGCAGGCGCTGACGTCACAGGTGCGTGGCGTGATGGCTTCGCTTGATAAGGACCAACCTGCTTTCGACATCAAGACGATGGACGAAGTATTCTCCGAATCCGTCGCCAAAACACGTCTCATCGTGCTGCTCTTTGGCGTCTTCTCGGTGTTCGCTTTAGCGCTCGCAACAGTCGGAATCTACGGAGTGATCGCCTACTCGGTCGCGCAACGCACACACGAGATCGGTATCCGGCTCGCGCTGGGCGCGCAAAGGAGTGATGTGCTACGCATGATCATCACGCAAGGCATGATACTCGCTCTCATCGGAGCCGTTTTAGGGTTGGCTGGAGCATTTGCGGTGACGCGCGTGATGAGGAATTTGTTGTACGGCGTGTCGACTACCGATCCGTTGATTTTTATCACCGTGCCACTGCTCCTAACCCTGGTCGCATTGGCGGCTTGCTACATTGGCGCCAGACGCGCAACGAAAGTTGACCCGATGATTGCACTCCGATATGAGTGACTGAAGACCCGATCGTGGGCGCATTGGGGCTCAATTCGCGGCTGCGCACCATTCGAGAACGGCCATAGCGCTGGTTAATTTGTGCCAAGCCTGCCGGAACGCACGACTTTGCGGGCCGTCGAGAACTTCGTCAGTCACATCACCGCCGCGCACCGCGGGCAAGTCGTGCAAGAACACGGTCCCTGACGGTTTAGAGACTTCTGCCATCATTTTTTTGTTGACTTGGTATGGCTCAAATTTCTTTCGCCAGTGGGGGTCGTACTTCGGCACTCCCATGGTTTCCCATCGGGTGGCGTACACTGCGTTCACGTTCCGGGGAAGCCTGTTTATGTCATGGTGCTCCTCGACGAACGAGCCGTATTGGCGGGCGAAGCTCTGGGCCATCTTGAGCACATCATCCTGTAAACCGTAGCCTTCGGGAGTAACGAGTGTCAGTTGCATCCCGGGCGTCAAGGAGACAGCGAGCGCCAGCGCCGCTGCGGAGTTATTACCTTCACCGACATACAAAACGTGGATGTCATCGAGGTGCTTGAACTCCTCTTTCAGCGTAGTCAGGTCTGCAATTGCCTGCGTCGGATGTTCGTTGTCGCTCATAGCGTTGATGATCGACATCCGTCCCTGTTCAGCCATCGCCCTCATCTCTTCAATGGAGTCGTTGGTTCGAATGACAAGCGCATCAAGAAACCCTGACAGCACGCGGGTACTGTCGGCGGCTGTTTCGCCGGTCGCGACTTGTAGATCGTCTGGTCCGTAGGCCACGGTGGCGGCCCCAAGCTTGATGGCGCCGACCGTGAAGGCGGTCCGAGTGCGAGTGGATGAGCCGCGGAAATAAATGCCCACGATCTTGTTTGCGAGCGGAAGGGCTCTGCCCCGATCTCCTGCCGCTATTTCCAGAGAGCGGTTGACGAGGTGTGCCAAGTTTTCCGAACCTACATCAGAGAGCGATAGAAGGTGTCTGACACTCATCTCTGTCTCCTTTTGTTCAAACACAGATTAGGAATATTTCGGTTGAGCTTCAGCGAGCGAGCCGCTGTCGGTCGATTGGTTTCATCAAGTGGATGAGGTGGAGCGGAAAGCGGTCTCGTCACTTCTTTGCAGCCAGGGCGCCGGCAGGAAGGATTCGATTAATATTCCTTTGCCCTCTTCAACGGCCCTTTTGTAGACCAACTCGGCAACCGCTAAATCGAGCACCCCCAATCCGAACGGGCTGAAGACAGTTATGCTTTTAGTGTCCTTCTCCGCGGGGGCAGCGCCACTGGTGACGTCGGCGATAGTGCACCGGATGAACTCACGCGTGCCTACAAGTTGCTCCGCCAGGTGAATCGATGTTTGAGCGCGGCACACATGGTCCACGTCATCCACAACGTTGTCGCACGAGAGGATGATCTCAGGCACAAGATCGCGCAGGGACACATGTAGAATCGTGCTGCCAGGAGCAATGCCTGAAATATCCGAAATGTATGGATGAATAGCTGTGGTGGCGATTGAGATGAGAGACGAAGTCCGAAAGAGCGCCTGGAGATCCGCTACTACCTCTGCCGTAACTCCTTTAAATGTCTCTTCACAGGTTTGCTTGAACTGCTCAGCGCGTTCCGGGCTCAGGTCGTAAAGGTAAAGGGTCTTTATCGAAGGAAAAACGCTTAGCAGAAATCGCTGAATCTCAAAATTGATGAGACCGCAACCTACGATCCCAACCGAACGAACATGATGATCCCCATGCAAAGCGTGCGCTGCCAAAGCAGCACTGGCCGCAGTCCGCTTGGCGCTGATGATTGAGCCCTCCAGCATTGCATGGGGTCGACCGGTGGTGACGGAGTTCAAGATAATTGCCGCGGAAGCTCGGTCCATCTTCTTTTCCAGGTTGCCAGAAAACGAGGAGACCCACTTTATTCCGGCAGTCTCAAACTCGCCTCCCAAATATGCCGGCAGGGCTATGATTCTGTTCGCGTGATCGTTGGGAAAGCGCAGGAAGGTAGAAGGAGGTAGCGAGCTTTCACCCCTCCCGTGGGCCTCGTAGGCAGATCTAACCGCTTCTATTACGTCGCGCTCCCGGCCGGAGAGTAGCGTTAGCACATCTGAGCCTGTCAGGATCATTAGCGAACGGCCATGCATACCTGTGATTCCTCCCGCGGTTCTTTAACGGCTTCCCATAAATAGGAAACATTGCCGAAGTGTTTTGCGACCCACTCGTCCGAATAGATCGTATCGAGGTATCGCTCGCCACGATCGGGAAGAATAGCCACACAGGTTGCTCCCCGCGTCAGAGTCTCGCTCAAATGCTCTATAGCCATCATGACAGCGCCCGAAGATCCACCAGCCAGGATCGCTTCGAGCCGCGTTAAGCGACGACATCCTACAACGCACTCCAGGTCTGTAACCTTCACACACTGAAAGGCTAGATCGGGCTGATAGAGCTGTGGCCGCACTGCGGATCCGTGTCCTGGGACAAGACGCTGGCCACGTTCTCCGCCGAAAATCACACTACCAACCGCATCGACTGCGATAACTCTGGTCGTCAACTGGTGCTCGCGAACGTATTCCGCGCAGCCCCGCAGGGTGCCGCAAGTGCTGGTGGCACAAAAGAGGAAGTCAACCTCCCCATCCAAGGCACCGACTATCTCATGCATCGTCTGGCGATGCGCTGCAGCGTTGTGAGTATTTGCATATTGATTGGGCCAGAACCCATTTTTCGTTGAAGCCAGGAGGGCTTGAACGCGGTTCAATCGAGCCTGTAGGTATTCGCCGGTTGCAGAGTCGGGTTCGCTGACTTTATCCACCTGAGCGCCGTACGCCTCAAGCAGACGAATGTTTTGCGTCGTGGTTTTCGGGTCGACAACGCAAATGAACTTAAGTCCGAGGTACGAGCAAGTCTGGGCCAGTCCGATGCCCATGTTACCGGAGCTGGACTCGATAATTACCGTATCGTCGGTTATATCACCTGATGCTATTCCGGCATCGATGATCATGAATGCCGGCCGGTCCTTCATACTGCCACCCGGATTTAGTAACTCGAGTTTGGCATACACGCGAAAATCGCCAGTGAAAAACCTCGTGAGTTCGACCAGCGGCGTATTGCCGATAGCACGCAATATTCCTGCATTCATAACTCCACCTCAGGGCTTCTGAACGATTAATAAGTGAGAGGTCTTGGACTGGGGAGGACTCTCATGGACTACAAGAATGATGCCATGGTCTTGCCGGAAAGACAGGTCGCCTACCTGCTGCTCATTTGCCAAGCACAAGTAAGAGTTTCGAGTTCTTATGGATGATGCGAAAACTATAACGATCGGGGTGCTAGAGGAGGCAGGCAAAGCTACCGCACGTCGCGCCTTGCCGTCGCGAAAGGTAATGGATATTTGGCTTAACCAACTGGGGGGAATCCGAAGGGCGAGTTTCGGCTTCGATCTTCTTCAATTAATCTTCTTAACCAACTCCTTTCAAGCAACAGGTGAGCCTGATACTTCAGAGTGCTAAGAAGAATCACACGATCAGCGTACCAGATGCGCGGCACAAAACTCCCAACTTCGCTTCGCGCGTTCTGGAAGATTTCCTCTTAAAGTGGGGGACAACGTAGAGGTCGTGAAGAATACGTTGGTGACACATGCCTGTCTGTTAAAAACAGACACTGTCATAAATCTACTCTGTCTGAGATTCACTTTGTCTGAAAACCACTCTGTAATAGTTGGACAATACGTGAGAGGCGCGATACCACCTATGGGTTCGCGACGGCAGCATGGTTGAGTTCTCGCTTGCCGATCCTGTAACACTCGCAGGTGAGCTTTTCAATGGCCTCGCGGTTGGTAACTGTGATCTTACCCCTGCGGTAACGAATCAGCCCCGCGTCACGTAGATCGTTAGCAACCTTTGTTACCCCGGTGCGAGGCGCGCCCACCATGTAGGAAATAATCTCCTGAGTCAAAACCAATGTGTCTGATCCTACTCGGTCGCGGCTGACGAGAAGCCCACGACAAAACCTGGCTTCGATTGAGTGAAATTGATTGCAAATCATCGACTGGCCCATGTGATCCAGCAGAGTGTTCGAATATTTCAACAACCGGTCCTCAAACTCCTTGCATAGTTTTAATTTCTGTTTGAACGCTTCAGCTTTAATTCTCAAACCGTCACCCGGTATTTGCACAACAACCTGGTAAGGCATTACTTCCGTTCGCAGGATCAGAGGCACGCCGATCATTCCTTCGCTACCCACTAGAGCTATTCCAATAATATCTCCAGTGCGAGTTGTACCCAGCAATGAGACCAACCCGCTCGTAGGGAAATAAGCGTATTTGACCTCGTCTCTTGCTTCAAAGAGAGTTTTGTTGTGCGGTAGAGGGAGGGTTTCCAAATGCGGAAGTAAAAGTTGCAGCTCGCTTATGGGTAGACCATTCAGCAACTCGTTTTTTGTATAAGCATTTAATGCCGCAGCAGACATGAGGAACACCAAACCGTACTACAGACTTTGGTCAACGTAGCCGGTGCAAATCTAACACTTTATAACGCTGGGGGCGCCGTTAATGATTTTATTGGACCATGCGGCATGGAGACTCAGTTGCAACATGCACGTTTGGCAACAACATAAGGCTGGGCAATCGTCGGGTACTGAGGGAGGAAACGTTTGAGCGAGGGAACTATAAGCCCACCATAATACAATGTCAATCTTCCGATTCACTCACCAAAAACGTCGCCGAACTAATTCAACAGATGGTTTGTTCCGCATTGTGAATCGGAGTTATACTTTGGGCCCAGCCTCCCAGCGATAGCACGAATCATCGATACTCGGCACACTTTACATGTCATCAAAGATGGCAACGTTTCTGAGTCGATGGCGTTATAGAGCATTGGCTTTCGTGCCCCTGTCATTATGACTTTCAATCAACTATTGGTTGCAATAACCGCTGAAATGTTCGTCGCTGCTTGCGAGCGAGCGTCGAGAAGGGTTTAGATCAATGAGCACCGATAAGGACAAGTTTAATCTTACTCTGGCCGAGTCGCAGGTCGCGGTTGATAAGATCAATAAAGAGTTCTACGGCAGATTTAGCTACCCGTGGGCCCCAACGGCATTTCCGCTAATTGCGGACCCACAGTGCTGGACGGTATTTCTGAATCAGGAACTCGGCGATTGGACTCACAGCCGTATACCCCGCGCTCCCAAGATATTGGTCGCCGGATGTGGGACGAATCAAGCGGTCTTCACAGCCCTGAGATTCCCCGAGGGCGACGTGTTAGGCACAGACATCTCGACACAATCGCTGGCCATCTGTCAGAGGTCTGCCTCTCAGTTGGGAATTAAGAACCTGCGGCTTGAGGAGCGGAGCTTAAACACCATAACTTACAGTAACGAGTTCGACTATATCATCTGTACGGGGGTCGTTCATCACAATGCAAACCCCGAAATCCCCCTTGCCAGATTGTCTGAAGCTTTAAAGCCCGGCGGTGCCCTCGAGATAATGGTCTATAACTACTTCCATAGGATACTGACAACCGCTTACCAGAAGGCTCTCCGCCATCTGGTCAGTGGAGACGCACCCAACGGCCTGGAGACAGAGTTGGCGGTGACAAGGCGGCTGATCGACAAGTTTCCTTTAAGTAACACCATGAGTGAGTTTCTGAGAGCACAGAAAGATGACCCTGAGGCGGCGCTGGCTGACTCGTTACTGCAGCCGGTAGAACACAGTTACACCGTCGAGTCCATGGGACGGCTACTCAACAGTACCGGGCTGGAGTTTTGGCTTCCCTGTCTCAACCAGTTTGACGTAGCCAGCGGAAGGCTTGATTGGAACTTTGAGTTTGATGATGAAATGGTGGCCCGCCACTACAACGCGCTGCCCGATGTCGACCGCTGGCAGATAACCAACTTGTTATCGATTGAAGAATCTCCCCTACTCTGGTTTTACGCGCAGAGAACAGATTCACCTTTCAAGAGAAAATCGGAGAATGAAGTCTGTCAGGATTTCCTAAAAACCAAATTCGAAAGATATAGCACTACCGTTAATAACTATCGCCTCAGCGAAGGAGGCTATGAGTTTGTTCCTAGAGCTACGCCTTGGCCAAGCCCTCCCGTCCCCGCCGACGAATTTGCAGGTAATGTCTTCTATACGGTTGACCCGAAGAAGACACTCGGAGAGGTACTACAGTCTTTGAGCATTAAACCTGCTTTTCACCTGGTGAACCGCATTCGCACGCGACTTACCACCCCGCTGTTCCCATACTTGAAGGCCGTCGCGCAGTAAAAAAGCCGGTGTGAGCCCTTGTAAAAACTGACAGTTACCTGACGGTGGGAACTGTGTAGAGATCACTGATCTATTGATTCATGGCGGGAGTATGCCTACCTGTAAGTGTCCCGAGTTTAGGACCACCGATGAGTAGAGATTTCCGGTTTTTGAGCTCCTCCCATTTTCACTGCCAGCCTAAAGTAGGGAAAATTGGACCATTAGAGTGTTGTTGGACCACTTCGTTCGGCGTCAGACCCGACAAGGAACTATGTGGTCTGAAGCCATTATACTCTTC
>Ga0307505_10003396_pt1 | contig 10024 bp, 5 predicted proteins | sample 23_S_MG_FD_202183 | JGI IMG/M metagenome (GOLD analysis project Ga0307505, IMG submission 202183) | Soil microbial communities from Populus trichocarpa stands in riparian zone in the Pacific Northwest, United States - 23_S | ecosystem: Environmental > Terrestrial > Soil > Riparian zone > Trees... | reverse complement strand
CTGATGCCTCCGAAGAGGACCCGGTCCCGGCTTACGTTCGGCTCGTCGGGCCGCGTGGGCGTGTATACCGGTAGGAGTGTCACGTCGTGGCCGCGGGCCGTGAGCTCACGAGCCAGCGCGTTGTCGCGCGTACAGCTCCCGCAGTACATCCCCGCGGCGCCGGCCGTGATGGTGAGGATCCGCATCGTGACCGATGCTCACCCCAACAGGCCACAGAGAGACGGAGTCACAGAGACGCTCAACTGGACGTTGCCTCGCTCTTGGATGTGGCCGCTCTGCTGGAGATTGCTTCTGCGTTGGAGAGAGCCCCCTCTGTGTCTCTGTGCCTCTGTGGCTCGTCGACGATCGGCGCCGTCTGGAATGCGCGGGCGCGGAAGAGAAACTCCACGATGTTCCCTTCATGCGGCTGCAGCCAGTTGAGCCGCGTCGTCGGGACCGGACCGATGTTGAGCCGATCGATGTGGACCGCGTCGAGCAATTGCCGCACGAACGACTCACGAGCGGTGATCGCCGTGCAGACGAGCGTCGGTCCTATCACGTCGATCATTCGCGACTCCGGACACTCCACGACGGTCACGAATGGAAACATGTACTCCTTCGCGACGACAGGGGCATCGGCCGCGACGCTGTGCAGGACGGTCGGCAGGAGGTAATCGGCCGTCCCCTGCTTGACGACACGGCCGCCGTGGCGATGGGCTGACGTCACGTCGGTGACGCCAGGCGCCTTCAGATCGGCATCGATCGCCTGCGAGATGGCATCCGCAACACCAGGCACGGTAAAGGCGGCGAGGGATGCGTCGGGATCGCTTGGCGCGAGTGGTTGCACCTGTGCGAGCCGTTGGGCGATCGCCTCCGCAATCTCGCGCGTATGGCGGCTCGCCCAGATGGTCGAACAGTTGATGCATCCCCGTCCGCTGTTCACGAACACACTCTCGACCATCACATCGAGATAGCGCTCCCAGTTGTCCACCTCGTCGTCGCCAAGCACGATCTTCGAGAATCCCGGGCCATGCGCCTGCACACGCGGATTCCCGCGATACCGGTCCACCGTCGGCGTCCCGCCGAAGATCAGGCTGCGATCGCAGCTGTCCAGAACTGCGGCGCCAACGTCCGCGCCACCCGGATAAATGGAAATTGCTTCCCTGGGGATACCCGCTTCGAAAAATGCCGCGGCCATGCGGTAAGGCGTCCACGGCTCCTGCGGACCCGGCTTGAGGACGAGCCCGACTTGCATGGGAATGATCGGCATCCAGAGCGTGTGCACGCCGGGCGAGTTCGAGGGCAGTACGAGCCCGAGCACCGGACTATTCGCCTGATAGCTCACCGCCACGCCGCGTTCTTCTCCGTGGCCCTTGGTGAGGGTGTCGAAAGCGAGCCCTCGCGTCAGCGACGTGAGAATGCTCCGCATTTCAGCCAACACGAAGGCGTTCTTCTTCATGTTCGCGCGACACATCCGCTCGGGCAATCCGGTACTTGCCGACTGGGCGTGCACGAAGTCGTCCGGAGTCTGGACGCCATCGCCCATCGCGAGCGTGCCGTTCATGTACAACTCGCCAGCCCGGCCGGCGCGCGCGATCAATTCGTCGATTGGAATTTCTCGAAGGACGGCGCGAGCCCGAGCGGCGTGCCGCATGTCGCGCTGCAGCATGCCCGCATTGGCCCGGCTGACGCGGGCAATCGGCTCCCCCGTGGCGAAGTGCACCACCTCGTCCACGTCCATGCTGGTGTACGGCTCGCCACGGCGGAGGATGGGAAGATTCAGCATGGGCTCTGGACTCTGGGCTTTAGGCTTTGGGCTCTCGGCTCTGGGCTATAAGCGTTGGGATTCTGAGGCCTCGGCCGGTCGTCCCGAAGCCTAGAGCCTCAATACACTCCCACCGTCGTCGTGGCCGCGAAGGCTCGGTACGGCCGTACGCCGCTCACGCCGTCCCATGGACAGCGTTCGTAGGGTAGCTCGCGCTCCCCTTCGTCGCGTTCCAGGAAGCCAGGCATGAAGAACTCCTTCGTCAGCGTCGTCAGCCGGACGCGTCCGGTGCTGCCGTAGTCCACGACGCGATCGGGACGGTCGAAGTCGACGACCTCAATCACCGCGCGAGGCTGGGGAGCGTAGTACGCGATCTTGTACTTGTTGTGAGGACCCGTCGGAGCACTGGCCGCAAGCCCCATGAGCGTGTTGCCGTACGTCGGCGTCATGTAAGCGCCGTCGAGCAGCTCCTCGTGCGCGAAACGATTCCACTGAGGGGTGAACTCCGTACCGCCGGAGAAGATGCCGGTGATCCCGGCCTTGCGGATCGTGGTGCCCATCGACTCGAGCCGCAATGCCAGCGCCTCGAGCAGCTTGGGCGTCGTGAACATGCAGCGGATGTCATGCTTCGCCGAAAGAATCGTCACGGCCTGATCGATCACGTGATCCTTGTACGCCTGCAGGTGCTCGCTCCAGCCTTGTTTGATCAGTTTGATCACCCATCGAGGATCGAGATCTACGCAGAAGGAGATGCCGCCGCGGTACTGGGCCAGATGCTCCACCGCGAGACGCAGGCGTCGGGGTCCCGAGGGGCCGAGCATGAGCCAGTTGGAGCCTCGGGGAAAGTGCTCGTCCGGAAGCGTCGCGCTGAACAGCTCGTAGTCGGTGCGAAAGTCGTCGCAGGCGATTCGGGTCTTCGGTATGCCGGTCGTGCCGCCGGTCTCGAACACGAACACCGGCTTGTCGCCCATGCCACGTGGCACCCAGCGCTGAACCGGGCCGCCCCTCAACCATTCGTCTTCGAACGGTCCAAACCGCTGGAGGTCCGAGAACCCCGTGATCTCTTTACGGGGATCCCACCCGAGCTCCTTCGCGCGGTCGAGCCAGAACGAACATCCAGTCGCGGGGTCGAAATGCCAGTCGACCACCTCCCGAACCCAGGCGTCGAGCGCGTCTCGTGCCGCCTGCGTCGCGCCAGCGGTCACCGTCGATGAGGCTGAATTGAGCTGCATGCGTCGTAACTGAAGTATATTCCCAGCCGACATGTCCACATCCCCTGCCGGTCCGGTGGCGCGTCCACTGACCCCGATTCAGTGGCTCATCTGCGCCATCGCCGCCATCGGATTCGCGTTCGACTCCTACGAATTGCTGATGCTCCCGCTCATCGTCCGGCCGGCGCTCGCCGATCTGCTGGGCGCCGCGCCGAACAGTCTCGAGGTCAACGAATGGGTCGGGACCATTCAGTACATACCAGCGGTAGCGGGCGGAGTCTTCGGGCTCCTGGGCGGATACCTGACAGACCTCTTCGGCCGCCGCCGGGTGCTCGTGTGGAGCATCCTTCTGTATGCGTTCTCCGCCATGGCCGCGGGCTATGCCTCGTCTGTCCAGTGGCTGCTGTTCTGGCGGTGCTGCACGTTCGTCGGCGTGTGTGTCGAGTTCGTCGCCGCGGTGGCATGGCTCGCGGAGCTCTTCGACGACCCGAAACAGCGGGAACGTGTGATCGGCTACACGCAGGCGTTCGGATCGGTCGGCGGCCTCATGGTGACCGGGGCGTACTACTTTATCGTGACGAACGCCGCGTCATTTCCAGAAGTCATGGGAGGCCATGAAGCGTGGCGGTACACGCTGATCTCTGGCGTCATTCCGGCCATCCCTCTCATCATCATTCGTCCGTTCCTGCCGGAGTCGCCGACCTGGCGCGCCAAGAAGCTGGCTGGCACCTTGAAGCGTCCGAGCTTCGCCGCGCTCTTCACGCCGGAGTTCCGCCGTACGACCATCGTGACCACGATCATGATGGCGTGCGCGTATGGCGCGGCGTTTGGCGCCATCCAGCAGATGCCGCGCATCGTGCCCGGCCTGGCCGAGGTGCAGGACCTGCCGCGAACCGCCCAGGAACAAACGATCAGCGGCGTCCAGTCGTTCCAGGAGTTTGGCGGGCTGACGGGCCGTCTGCTCCTCGCGTTCCTCGCGGCCGTGATCATCAGCCGAAAACGACTCCTGTGGACCTTCCAGATTCCCGGGCTCGTGCTGCTGCCCATCGTCTATTTCCTAACGCCGACCGTCGGACTGCCCCTCGCGCAATGGGGCATCTTCATCGTCGGCCTGACCACGATCGCGCAGTTCAGCTTCTGGGGAAACTATCTTCCCCGGGTGTATCCCACACATCTCCGCGGCACAGGGGAGAGCTTTGCCGCAAACGTCGGCGGACGCATGATCGGCACGATGGGTGCGCTCGTGACCGTGCAGCTCGTCAGCTCCATGCCCGGCGGCTCAGTCCCGGAGCGCCTCGCCTATGCCGCGGCGATCGTCGGGACCACTGTGTATGTAATTGGCGTTGTTGCCAGCTTCTGGTTGCCAGAGCCCAAGCAGGCAGACTTGCCTGACTAGCTGGTAGCCGGTAGCTGTAGCTGGTAGCTGGTGGAGCGCAGACTCAAGGCGTTTCCCCGTTGTACGTAGTGTCCGGCTTCAGCCGGACCAGCGGGATGTCCGCCTGAAGGCCTCATGATTGATCACATCGTGCTGCGTGTTGGGCGGCGGCCCAGCCGGCTTCCATCGCGAGCAGCGTCTGCATGCCGCGCGTCAGCACGAGCCAGCCGGGTGGGCCGTTCTGCCGCAGGTGCCCGCCGAGCCGCGCGACCGCGAGCAGCGCGTGCTGCACGGTCGGCCGCGGGGGAAGCGTGGGGCCCGCGGAGGAGGCGCGGAGCACCTCGAGGCGACGGGGGGTAAACACGACGGCCGCGGACGTGTCGGTGAGATCCCGCGCGAGATGCCGGAGGAGCAGCAATTGCCACGCAATCGGCGCGAGCAGGCCCAAGGCGACGAGCAGCGTGTCGAGACTTTCGAGTTGTCGCGCTTCGTACGCACAGCCCGTCTTCAAGGCTTTGAAGAATTCTTCGATCAGCCAGCGCGTGCGGTACCCATCGACAATCCGCAGGACGTCGTCAACGGTGTCAATCGGTTCGGTGGGGACGAGCCGCCACTCGACCGGCGTCTCGCCCTCGGGCACGTCGATTTCCCAGCCGTACACGACATGGACGGCGAGGGTGGCCCGTGGGGTCGTGGCGAGACCAGCCGGACGCTGCAGCACGACCCGGCGCGCGGCGAAGCGCAGCGTCGCCGTCCGGCCGCGCCGCGGCGGGTGCAACTGGCGCGCCGTGGGTGACCGGTCGCCGGCCGGCCGTGGCGAGAGCACCACCTGGCGCTCGACGACGTGGTCGGTCGGCGGGACGGCCGCGCTCAGTTTCATCCCCCCCTCGGACTCGGCGACGACCCGGCGATTGTGGCGGAGGCGCACCACGAAGCGATCGCGCTGTTCGATCAGCGTCGCCAGCAACTCGTAGCTGTCGCCCTCCCGATCCATCAGATGGAGGGCGGTGACGCCCGCGCCGAGGCGGGCGCGCACCGTGGCCACGCCCTCGGCCCAGCGGCGACTCTCTTTCGCGGGGTCCAGGAAGCGCGCGCGCTGAGACGGGGGAGGCGTCCCCGCCGCACGAGGTGGGCGCACGAAGGGCAGGAGGGACACCAGCCCTAACGGGGTGCGCAGTCCCTCCGCCGAGACGGCCAGGGCGGCGTGCACCCAAAAGCCCTGCCGCCGGGCACTCTGGCGACTGAGCCCGGCGCGGCGGTGCGCGCCCGCAAACGATATCTCCGTCGTGTCATGAATGACCAGCACGTCGCCGAGCGCCCCACACCGCTCGCGGGTGGCCGCGACGTGCGGCGCGATCACCGTCGCCAGCGAGACGCGCCGGTTGCGGAGAAAGCGATAGAAGGCCTCCGCCTCACTGGCCCCGCCACACGCTTCCGGAAAGCTCCGATCCGGGTGGCGCGCCAGCGCCTCGATGACGCGATCGCGGCGGGCATTCAGACGCGCATCCCCCAGATGTCCCGCCGCCATCTCGGCCTGCAGACAGCCACCGCTCTCCACGGCGGCACGACTCGATCGATCCATGGCAGCCTCCTCCGATGGGTGAGGCTCCTTTAGATCACGTCCGATCTCGGGAAGCAAGCGAGATGTGTAGGATCATGAGGCCTGAAGGCGGACATTCCCTTGGTCCGGCTGAAGCCGGACACTACGTACAAACGGAAGATGCTCTAGTTCGCGGGTTTCTTGTCGTCGCGCCCGGTGCCGAGCAGTCGCGACCAGAAGCCGCGCTTCTTCTTCACCGACGGATCCGGCTCGGCGGGAGCTGCCGCAGCACTCACCTGGCGGGTAGAAGCTGCCTCAGACGCTGGTGCCTGCTCGTACGCCACCGTCTGCACGGTGGACGCCGCGGGCGTGGTCGGCGCGACGGGCGCGGTACTGAGCGCTTGCAGTCCACCGAACGTGTGCAGTGGGCACATGTCGATGGGCTCGGTTCCACGCGCGAAGTACTCAAACGACACGTGACCCGCCCGGCGGCACGCGTCGTTTGCGCGGCGGCCGCTGGCGCGATCGACTTCCACGCCGACCACATCCGCCGGCGCCCCGAACCACTCGGCCTTGTCGCCCTTGGTCGCCGCCACCATGAACCGGGTCCACATCGGCACCGCAATCTGCGCGGCATAGCCTCCGGCGACGATCGTCCGTGGCTTGTCGTAGCCGACCCATACACCGGTCACGATCTTTGGCGTGTACCCGACGAACCACGCGTCGCGGTAGTCGCTCGTCGTGCCGGTCTTTCCAGCCGCTGGCAACCGGAATCCCATCTGCCTCGCTTGCCACGCCGTGCCGGAATTGATGACGTCCTGCAGCATGGAGGTGATGAGAAACGCCGTCGTCGGGCTGACGGCGTGCGTCGTCTCGGCCATGGACTCGTACAGCACCTCGCCCTCGCTGGATGTGACGCGTCGAATCAGCGAAGGAGCGGCGAGCTCTCCCTTGTTCGCAAATGCGCCGAAGCCTGACGTCAGCGAGAGAAGCGTCACCTCACCCGATCCGAGCGCGAGCGATGCGACCTGCGGCATGTTACCGAGCCCGAGCTGGCGCGCGTATTGGACGGCTGCTGGGTAACCAATGGTCTGCAGCATCTGCACAGCGGCGCGGTTGCTCGACGTCCGCAGCGCCGCCCGCATCGTGATGGCGTCGCCGTCCACATGCTCGTCAGCGGGTAGCCAGGCGCCTTGGAACGTCATGATGGGCTCACTCAAACCGGAGATGAGCGTGGCGGGCGAGTAGCCTGCTTCGAGCGCCGCAGCGTAGACGAACGGCTTGAAGGCCGATCCTGGCTGACGTCGTGACTGCGTGACCCGATTGAAGCGGCTTTCCTCGAAACCTCGGCCACCAACCATCGCCCGAACCTCGCCGGTGGTCGGGTCGATGGCCACGAGCGCGGCTTGGAGCGGATCCTTCGTCGGCGCTGCTCCGCGTCGGCGCTGCGTCTGTAGCTTTTCAATGTCGACGAGTGCCCGCGCGACCTCGACCTCTGCCGCCTTCTGCATATCAAGGTCGAGCGTCGTCTCCACTTTGAGGCCTTCGCGATACACGCGGTCCCAGCCAAACAGCTCGACGAGCTGCTGCCGGACTTCTTCCTTGAAGTACTGCCCGTACGCCTCTTCGCGTCGCAGCGTGTCATTGAGCTGCACGGGGGCGCGCACGGCCGACTCGAGGGTTGCGTTGTCGATAACGCCGGCGTCTCGCATCGCTCCAAGGACGACATTCCGCCGCGCCGTAGCTCGGGTCGCGTCAGATGCCAGGGCGTAAGCAGAGGGCGACTTCACGAGGCCCGCGATGAGCGCTGCCTCCGGCACATCCAAGTCAGACGCGTGTTTGCCGAGGTAACCCAGCGAGGCTGCTTCGACACCGTGCAAGCCGTCGCCGAAATAGGCCTTGTTCAGGTAGAGCTCGAGAATCTCATCCTTGGTAAACGTGCGCTCCAGGCGCACGGCGAGGATGGCCTCCTGCAACTTGCGGCGCATCGTCTTTTCCGGCTTCAGGAATGTCAGGCGAGCCACCTGCTGCGTGATGGTGCTGCCACCCTGGTCGGCGCGCCACTTGATCACGTTGTTCATCGCGGCGCCGGCGATACGAATGACGTCGACGCCCCGGTGGTCGTAAAAGCGCTGATCCTCGATCGCGAGCATCGCCCGCACGAGGTTCGGCGAGACGCGCGAGAGCGGCACCTGCAGTCGCTGTTCCTTGAAGATCGTAAAGGCGTGCCGTCCCTTGACGTCGACGATGGTCGTGGCGCGATCCATCGAGCCGGCCGCGCGCACGGCGGTGGCATCGGGTAGGCCCCTGAACGCCGTGTACAGATACCAACCGGAGAAGCCGATCACCATCGACAGGCCGAAACACGCCACGAGCATGCCCCTGAAAAGCAGGGTGTGGTGAGTTTTGATGAACGCGTCGATTTGCTTGCGGTCCGGAAGGTGATCCAAGCGCATCCGCATCCCCCTGAAAAGTAGGGCGGACTGAGCTTTGATGAAGGCGTCGATTTGCTTGCGATCTGGGAGCTGCACTGGGTGCCCAACCTCACCGGAGCAACGGTTGTGCCAATGGCAGATGAGAAGCATCCGCCGAATTGCTCATTAATATAGTACGTCAGGCCGTTCGAGTGGGCCGATTGGACCGTAACTCACGTAAGAACTACTGTTCGCGAAACTTGGTGTTGTGCGCGTGCCCGGAAGCCTGTCGATGCGCTCCCGGGCGAAGGGTCGGGTACGCTAACCTCGTCAGGATGCCTGTGTCCGGTCCCCCGCTCACTGATCTGGACCCCGCGATGCTTCGGGAACGTCTGCGCGAAGTCACCGATCTCCTGGAGGTCATTGCTGCCGACCGCCGGGTGCTCGAAAGCGTGCCGGAGGACGAGAAGAAGCGCCTGCTGAAGGCTGTAACCAGGGTCAATGCTCCGGACGGTCGGACCCGGCGGCGACAGTTGAAAGCCCACGCCCGCCTGACGCGTATCGAGAGGGTGCGGCGCGAAGACAGTGTCCTGCACGAGACCGGCATCCGCGCGTTGCGACGGAAGCCTGTGTTCAACACGCCAAACGTCTTCCCACCGCGAGATTTCGAGCCGGCCGACGTCCACGCCGACCGCGAAGCGCGCGAGCCGATTGAGCCGCAGCACTGCTACGTCTGCAAGGAGCAGTATTCCGTCATCCACCACTTCTACGATCAGCTCTGCCCCGAGTGCGCGGAGTTCAACTTCGCGAAGCGCACCGAGCTGGCTGATCTGCGTGGCCGCGTAGCGCTCCTGACCGGCGGTCGCGTGAAAATCGGTTATCAGACCGGCTTGAAGCTGCTGCGCTCGGGTGCTCAGTTGATCGTGACCACCCGCTTCCCGAGAGACTCGGCTGCCCGCTACGCTCAGGAGCCAGACTTCGACGAGTGGCGCGACCGCCTCGAAATTTTCGGCCTCGACCTGCGCCACACGCCAAGCGTGGAGGCCTTCTGCCGCGAGCTGCTGGCCACCCGCACGCGTCTCGACATCATCGTCAACAACGCATGCCAGACCGTACGACGTCCGCCGGATTTCTACGCGCACATGATGGCCGGGGAGAACGCGGCGCTGAAGGACCTGCCCGAACACGCACGCAAGCTGCTCGGCACCTACGAAGGATTGCGCGGATATCACATGCTCCCGGAGGCAAGCGATACGGGCGGAGCACGTGAGGTCACGCGTCTTGCCGACGTCGCCGGGCTGACGCACGCGGCGCAGCTCTCACAGGTGCCGCTCTTGCCGGAAGAGCGCCAGGCGCAAAGCGCGCTATTCCCTCAGGGCCGGCTCGACCAGGATCTCCAGCAGATCGACCTGCGCGATCGCAACTCCTGGCGCCTGCTCCTGGCGGAGGTCTCGACCGTCGAACTGCTCGAGGTGCAGCTCGTGAACGCCGTCGCGCCGTTCATCCTCAACGCCCGCCTCAAGCCGTTGATGATGGGCACCCCCGAACGCGACAAGCACATCGTCAACGTGTCGGCCGTCGAGGGGCAGTTCTACCGGAACTTCAAGACCACGCGCCACCCCCACACGAATATGGCGAAGGCCGCGCTCAACATGATGACGCGCACCGCCGCCACCGACTATCACAACGACGGGATCCACATGAACAGCGTCGACACCGGATGGGTGACCGACGAAGACC
>Ga0307505_10003395_pt1 | contig 10024 bp, 6 predicted proteins | sample 23_S_MG_FD_202183 | JGI IMG/M metagenome (GOLD analysis project Ga0307505, IMG submission 202183) | Soil microbial communities from Populus trichocarpa stands in riparian zone in the Pacific Northwest, United States - 23_S | ecosystem: Environmental > Terrestrial > Soil > Riparian zone > Trees... | reverse complement strand
TCTCGACGAACAGGACTCGATCCAAGTGCGGGGCAGATCCAATTGGGTCTTGACCGGTCTGGCACGCCAGGGCTGCACACAGCCGATCCTGAATGGGAGGGCGGGACGATGCTGACAATGCGGTCTTGGACTTGACGCCCGCCTCATTGACATCCATGACAAGGACTCCAAACAATCAGCGTAAGGGAGACCTAACGTATTTCCACTACCCCCGTGTTGCAAATTGAACAACGGGACGGCTCATCCGTCGCGTGGCGTGAGATAGCCTGCCCAAGACGGACTGGAAACCGTCCCGAGGTGAGTACGACATGCGATTCGAGGAATCGATCGAGATCGAAGCCAAACCGCAGCGCGTCTGGGACGTGCTCAGCGACCTCGAGGCGTGGCCGCAGCGGATCGAAACAGTCGACGTCGTCGAGTTGGTCACGACCACTCCACTCGCGAAAGGCAGCCAGGTACGGCTCAAGCAGCCGAAGCTTCCAGAGGGCACATGGGACATCACGGTCTGGGATGCGCCGTCCTATTTCGAGTGGCGCCAAAAATCTGGCGGTATGACCACTGTGGCCGGCCATCTGGTGGAAGCACTGGACGAAGGTCGCTCACGCCTCACATTGACGCTCGATATGCGAGGCCCTCTGGTCCCGGTCGTCGCCCTGTTCTACAAGGGCCTGACCAACAGGTACATGACCCTTGAAGCTCAGGGGATGAAGCGCGCAGCCGAGGCCTCCGGCACTTGAGGGCGGTGAGAATCGCAGCTACGCATGCCCCGGCACGGGACCTGCTCGGAGTCACTCGATAACCCACGACCGGCTTGTGTCTCCGCGGTCGGTACGGTGCGCCGGTGCGTGCTCTGCCGTTCTTCGTGCTGCGGCCTGTCCTGCTGACGAAAGGGATCCTGCTCGACCGCGGCGACCCCGACATGGCGCGCCTCAGGTCGATCGATGATCCGGAACACTTTGGATGGGCGGTACTCCCGCACGTGGCGCGCTCGTTCGGAGCCAGCATCGTGATGCTCCCCGAAGCGGCGTCTCGCGCTGCCTGTGTCGGCTACCTGTACGCGCGGATGCTCGACACTCTCGAGGATCTCGTGCCCGACCCGGTGCAGAGGACCGCCGGCCTGCGGTGGTTCGCCACCCGATTCTCGAATGGCGAGATGGGCACAGAAGCCCCCGAGCTGGAGATCGTCGCGTCGAGCCCACAAGAAGAGGTGCACAAACTCCTGGTCGAACGGTGCAGTCTGGTCGATCGGCTGTTCTCGAGGTTGCCCGACGGTGACCGCCGACAGGTCGCACAGTTGGTCACCAGGATGGCCGCCAGCATGGAACATTGGAGTGCCATGTTCGAGCAACAGGGGGGTGTCCTCGAGACCGAGGAGCAGTTGGCCAAGTACTGCGACGACGTCATTGGCGAACCCGCTCGCTTCGCCCTGGGCCTCATGATTCGAACCCCTTTCTCCGAGTCGGACGGGCGTCGCATCATGGAGGCCAGCGAATTGGTGCAGCTCGCAAACGTCACGCGGGATGTGGAGCGCGACCTGCAGCACGGCGTCGCCTACCACCCGGCACTCAAGCCGTTTCTCGGACGCTCTGCAGCTGATCCTCATGTGCGGAGTCAGATTCGTGAGGTCCGGGAGGAACTCCTGATCCGGGCTCTGAGGTGTGTCCCCGCCTATACCGCTCTTCTCGACGAGTTGCTGCTGCCCAGGGTGAGCGCCGTGCGCGGCTCCGGCGTTTTGATGCTGCTGTTCACCGACCGGTACTACCGGGCGTGTGCCGTCATGGTCGGCCGTGCCCCATGGAGGGGATCGAGGTCGAAGGTTGGCCTGCTCGGCTCAGCTGTGCTGTCGACCCTGTCTCGCCGCTGGGCGGTGCGTGTCGCCCGACGCATCGAAGCAAGATTCCTTGCCGCGGCCGATGCGTTCGAAGGCGCACCGGCGTAAGTGCCCGGAGGCCGGCCGGGACGACCCGCACGCCCAATCAGGTCGCGTCGCTCGTGCGGGTCAGGAGATCGAGCACGTCTCCGATGGTCAGTTCGATGACGTCATCGTTGACCCTACGTTGGGACTGGATCTCGTACCGGTTGCGACGTCCGACTCGATGCTTCTTCAGGCAATCACTGTCGGTTAGGTCGGCGACGATGGCGTGAGCTCGCCGTTCGGTGACGCCCACGGTCGCGGCGATGTCCCGTAAACGAATCTCTGGATCTTCGGCGATGGTCAGCAACACCCGAGCGTGGGTGGTGAGGAAACTCCAGCCAGTCATGAGCGACTCCCTGGTCGAACTGCGATTCGAGCCACAGGCTCAATCTAGTGAGTAATTAGTGAAGGTCTAGTTCTAGAAGTTCGATACATGTAATACGAATCATGTAATAGAGACCGGCTCCGGAGGTGGCCGCCATGCACTTGGCGCCCTGGATGCGGAACTCGACGTCCAGTGGAGGATCACAGATGCCGGAAGCAACGCTCGACCTCGATAGCGGCGACACCGGTGTCCTCCTCCTCAACGTGATCGCTCGCGTCAAAGAAGGAGACTTCTCGGTTCGCATGCCGTTCGACTGGACGGGGGTGCCGGGCAAGATCGCCGACGGGCTCAACGACATGATCATCGCCAACCAGTTGCTCGAAGCGGAACTCGCCCGGATGAGCGAGCTCGTGGGCAGGCAGGGTCAACTCTCGCAGCGGGCGACGCTTGGTGGCCAAACCCAGGGTTGGTCGCGCAGCATCGAGTCGGTCAACAGTCTCATCGAGTCTTTGGCCGCCCCCGTCAGAGAGATGCAAGATGTCATTGGTGCAGTCGCCGCGGGAGACTTGAGCAAGAGGGTCTCCGCTGATGTCCACGGCGAGATGTCGGACCTCAAGAACACAATCAACGGAAACGTCGATCAGCTCAACGTATTCGTCTCGGAAGTCATGCGGGTCGCCCGCGAAGTGGGGACGGAAGGCAAGTTCGGGCAGGCCGCTGCGTTCTCGCTCGAAGTCCAAGGCGCCTGGAAAGACGTCATCGAGAGCATGAACCTGATGGCCGGGAATCTGACCGGTCAGGTTCGCAATATCGCCGAAGTGACAACTGCGGTCGCCAAAGGGGATCTGAGCACGAAGATCACCATCGACGCCAGAGGTGAGTTTTTGGAGCTGAAGAGCACCGTCAACTCCATGGTCGATCAATTGAACGCTTTCGCCAGCGAGGTAACCCGTGTGGCTCGCGAGGTCGGCGTCGAGGGGAAGCTGGGTGGCCAGGCACAGTCGACCGAGGTCGGCGGTGTCTGGAAAGACCTCACCGACAATGTCAACCAGCTTGCTGCGAACCTCACCGACCAGGTCCGCGCCATCGCCGACGTCGCCGAGGCGGTCACCGAGGGCGACCTCACGAGACAGGTCAGCATCGATGCCAGCGGTGAGGTAGCTGCCCTGATGGACAGTCTCAACGAGATGATTCGCAACCTTCGGGAGACGACCCGCCAGAACCTCGAGCAAGACTGGTTGAAGACCAACCGGGAGCGTTTCACCCGCATGCTGCAGGGGCAACGCGATCTCAGCTCGGTCGCGAGCACGATCCTCTCGGAGCTCACTCCTCTCGTCTCCGCCCAGCACGGCGTGTTCTATGCGGCATCGGAATCGAGTGAGAGGACCGACCCCGTGCTCACCTTGCAGGCGGGTTACGGCTTCGAAGAGCGCAGGCAGCTTTCGAGCTCGTTCCGTCTCGGTGAGGGCCTGGTTGGGCAATGCGCACTGGAACAGAAGCGGATCTTGCTCACTGAGGTCCCGAGTGACTACGTGCGGATCAACTCGGGATTGGGGGCGTCGACTCCGCTCAACATCGTGGTGTTGCCGATCATCTTCGAGGGCTCGGTGCGTGCCGTGATCGAGCTCGCCTCCTTCACTGCTTTCACCGAAACACACCTGACATTTCTCGACCAATTGACAGAGAACATCGGACTTGTCCTCAACTCACTCGAAGCCAACGCTCAGACCGAGACTCTGCTCGGGCAGGCCCAGTCGCTGGCGGAGGAATTGCGTACCCAGCAAGGTGAGCTGCGCGCATCCAATGAAGACCTTGGAAAACAAGCGGAACTCCTGGCTGAGCAGAACACTCAGGCCGAGCAACGCAACCGCGAGGCTGTGGAGTCAAAGGAACTTCTCGAGGAGAAGGCCGATCAGCTCACGCTCTCGTCGAAGTACAAGTCCGAGTTCATCGCCAACATGTCTCATGAGCTGCGCACTCCGTTGAACAGCCTGCTGATGCTTGCCGAGCAGCTCGAAGACAATGCCGACGGCAACATGACGCCAGTTCAGGTTCAGTACGCCAGTGTCATCCGCTCGTCGGGACAGGATCTCCTGGGACTGTTGAACGGGATTCTCGACCTGGCAAAGGTCGAGTCCGGGACTGTCACCCCGAAGTTCGCCGATGTCTCGGTGGAGAGCCTTTGCGAAGGGCTGCGCAGCGAGTTCGAGCCCGTTGCCAAGGCTCAGGAGCTCGAGTTCTCGATCGGAGCTGCCCCGGGAGCTCCGGAGACTTTCGTCACAGATCTGCAGCGTCTACGCCAGATTCTGAAGAATCTTCTCGCCAATGCGTTCAAGTTCACGGCCCACGGTGGGGTGAATGTGGTCATCGGATCGCCGAACGCGGGATGGAATCCTGAGAACAGATCGCTACAGGAGGCACCCGCTGTCTTGGCGTTTCATGTCAGCGATACCGGGATCGGGATCGAGCCGGAAGACCAGGATCGGATCTTCGAGGAGTTCGCACAGGGCGACGGCTCAACGGGCCGCTCGTACGGAGGCACGGGTCTTGGGCTCTCGATCAGTCGCAAACTGGCGAGCCTGCTCAACGGGGAGATCACGGTGGTCAGCACACCAGGTGAGGGGAGCACTTTCACCCTATTCCTGCCCCATCACGGGCCAACAGCACGAGCGGATAATTTCGAGCCCCAGACTGCTGAGAAGTCTGCCCCGGCGACGCTCGGAAACGGATCTACCCCCGCCACAAGGTCCGTGGAGCCCTCTCTCGCGACAGAGTCTGAAGGATCGCGGGCCCAAGAAGGGCGTCGTCCGGCTGCCGACCTCCAGGGCACGAGGGTGCTGGTCGTCGATGACGACTTCCGGAATCTCTTCGCCTTGACCGCCCTGCTCGAGCGCTCTCGGGCCAACGTCCTCACAGCGGAGAGCGGCCACGACGCACTTGCCCTCCTGGTCGACGGTGGCGGTGCCGTCGACATCGTCCTCATGGACATCATGATGCCGATCATGGACGGGTACGAGGCCATCCGGGCGATTCGCAGTCTCGATGGGTTGGGGGACATCCCCATCATCGCGGTAACGGGCAAGGTCGTCAGTGGGGAGCGCGATCGCTGCATTGCTGCCGGAGCCAACGACTACGTCCCCAAGCCGGTTGACACCAACGAGCTCATGAGAGCACTCGAGCCGTGGCTCCAGCGTGTGCGCCCAGAGTGACGACCGACATTCGCCGGGTCAACGTTCCGGGGGTGATCCACCCGACGACAACGACGATGCGCCGGTCGGCGCCGGTACTCATAGTCGACGACACCGAATCGAAGCGGCTCGCCATGAAGGCCGCACTTGCGCCGCTCGGCCACCGCATCGTCGAGGCGGACTCAGGTGTCGCTGCGCTGCGCTGCGTCATGAAGGAGGACTTCGCGGTCATCCTGCTCGACGTCACCATGCCGGGGATGGACGGCTTCGAGACGGCGACCCTCATCCGGGAGCGATGGCAATCCGAGATGACCCCGATCATCTTCGTCACCGCGTTCAGCAGTGACGACATTGGGGGGACGGACCACTATGCGGGAGGTGCGGTCGACTTCCTGTTCGCTCCGGTCCCACCGGCAGAGCTCCGCTCGAAGGTCTCGTTCTTCGCACACGTCTTCCTGAATGCGGAGAACCTCGCCGCCCGGTCGAGGGTTGTCCAAGAGACCGCCGATCAGCTGAGGGTCCTCACCGACGCCGCCCCGATCGGCATTTTCCAGACTGATGCCGACAACTGCTACGTCTACACAAACGCCCGCTGGAGCGAGATCACCGGCATCACGGCAGTCGAGGCCGTGGGGCGCGATTGGGACTCGATCGTCGACCCAGAATGGCGTGAAGAGCACCTGGCCGCGCTCGCAGACAGCGCCTCACTCCGATACAGATTCACGATCCATCGGGCCGACTCAGTGTCCCGTGTCGTGTTCGCCACAAGCCAGGCCATGCACGACGGGGACGGTCGGCGAACAGGCTGGGTCGGGACCCTCTCCGATGTCACTTCTGAGCGAGAGTCGCAGGCCGCGCAACGCTTCCAGGCTCAGCTGCTCGGTGCGGTCGGCGAGGCGGTGATTGCTACCGATCTCGACGGCACCGTCTTGTACTGGAACGAGGCCGCCGAGCTGCTTTACGGCTGGTCGGCGAATGAAGTGCTCGGGCGCCCAATCACCGACGTGACCGTGCCCACGGACGTCACCGGCGATGCTGACGAGATCATGGCGGCGGTCACTGCCGGCAAGACCTCGTCTGGACAGCTCACCGTCGAACGTCGTGACGGCACGACATTCACCGCCCTGGTGACCAATTCGCCGATCTGGGATACGGAGTCGGGTGAGCTGACCGGCATCATTGGTGTCTCGGCGGACATCTCGGACCTGAAGGCTGCCCAGGACTTGCTAGCCCGTACTGCCGCCCAGCAGACCGCTGTGGCAGAACTCGGGCGCTACGCCCTGGCGGCAGACGACACCGCGTCGGTCTCACGAGCCGCGGAAACCACGATCACAGACATCCTCGGTCCTTTGGAGTGGCATGCCCGGGTGGTTTGGCCTGACGAGCCAGACCCAGCACCGCCGAACCAGGGTGAATCGGTCATCCATGTAGAAGTTGGCGAGGCGGCGACGATCTCGGTCTGGAACGACAACGGGTCACCGCTCTCATCACACGGCCACCAGTTCATCGGAGACGTCGCCAACCACCTCGATTCCATGCTCCAGCGGGCCGGCGCCAACGTCCAGTTCGAGCATCTGGCGACGCACGACCCCCTCACAGAACTTCCGAACCGCACTCTCTTCCTCGACCGTCTCCAACAGGTGAAGCTCGCCTCCGAGCGCAGCGGCCACCTCCATGCGGTGCTCTTCCTCGACCTCGACCGATTCAAGTTCGTCAACGATGGTCTTGGCCATGACGTCGGCGACGAGCTTCTCCTGTCGGTTGTGGATCGGCTTCGAGGCATCATGCGTGCGTCCGACACATTGGCGCGATTCGGTGGAGACGAGTTCGCGATCCTCTGCCCCAACGTAGGCAACGAGGTCACCGCCCTGGCGGTCGCGGCACGAATCCAAGCCTGTCTCGACGCTCCGTTCCAACTGAAGTCCGCCGAGTTGATGGCAACCGCCAGCATCGGCATCGCCATCGGAGACGCTGCCACAGAAGGGGCTGATTTGCTGCGCGATGCCGATGCCGCGATGTACCGCGCCAAAGACGAAGGGCGCAACCGCGTCGCGCTCTTCGACGAAGACATGCAACGGATTGCCCAGGACCACCTGGACAACGCTGCAGCACTGCGTGGAGCCCTCGGCAACAACGAGATCGAGGCCCATTACCAACCCATCATCGAGCTTGCCTCCGGCCGGGTCGTTGGCGTCGAAGCCCTCGCCAGGTGGCGGCGCCAGTCCGGCGAGATGGTCGCCCCCGACGGCTTCATCGGTCTTGCGGAGGAGATCGGACTCATCGATGCCCTGGGCCGACACATCTTGCGAACCGCCTGCCGGGATGCCCTCGGCTGGAGTCAGTTGAGCCCTGATCCTTTCATGTTGTCCGTCAACGTCTCACCCCGGCAGTTCGCATCCGGTGACCTGATGATCATGGTTCTCGCGGCCCTGGCAGACACCGGGTTCGACGCCACACGTCTCCACCTCGAGATCACCGAGTCGGCGCTCATGAACGAGCCTTCCGTGCAAACCACCATCCGCGAGCTCCGCAAACACGGAGTCAAGTTCTCCATCGACGATTTCGGAACGGGCTACTCATCACTCGCCAGCTTGCGGGAACTGCCCGTGGACAGCCTCAAGATCGACCGCAGCTTCGTCAACGGGATGACCACGAATACCCAGGATCGTGCATTGATCAAGGCAGCGATCGACCTCGCTCGTAGCTTCGGCCTGACCACCGTCGCTGAAGGAGTCGAGACCGAGGAGCAGCTCCGCGAGCTGAAGGCTCTCGATTGCGACCTGGCGCAGGGCTACCTATGGAGCCGCCCGGTAGAGGCGGGGGAGATCGCCGAGATCATCGAGAGAGTCCGCTAATCAGCGAACCCAGGGCTGGTGGCCCCGCTCAGCGACGCCGCCTATCCGAAGGACAGGCGCGCCCCCGGTTCGCACTTTTCACCCCAATCCGGGTGTTTCAGCTCATGCGTCAAAGAACGGGTTGCTCGCCGAGTTGGGCAAGAATGGATCCTGCATGCCGGTTGGACTGAGTCGGATGCAATAGGGTCGGTTGACCGTTCCGTGCAGGGAGTTGGAAAGTCATGTCTTTGAACGTTGAGTCGAGCGACACCGTTTACGTCGCGATGAGCGCCGACATCGTGCACCCGGGTCACATCAACCTCCTGGAGAAGGCCCAAGAACTGGGGCCGGTCACTGTCGGACTGCTGACTGACGCGGCCATCGCCAGCTACAAGCGTCTCCCTCTGATGACCTACGAGGAGAGGCGAGCTGTCGTCGCCCAACTCCGCCAGGTTGCCGACGTGGTTCCCCAGGAGACTCTGGACTACGAGCCGAACCTCCGCTCACTGAAGCCCCGATACGTCGTGCACGGAGACGATTGGCGGGAAGGTGTTCAGGCAAAAGTGCGCGAGAGGGTCATCGAGGTCCTCGCTGAATGGGGTGGCGAGTTGGTCGAGCCCGAGTACACACCTGGTATTTCCTCGAGCCGGGTTCACCAAGCTCTCCTCGAGGTCGGGACTACACCGGACATTCGGCGGCGGACTCTGCGCCGGCTCTTGGCGACCCGGGATGTCACCCGCGTGATCGAAGCCCACAATGGCCTCACCGGGTTGATCGTCGAGCACACCACGGCAACAAACGGTGATCGCGAGATCGGATTCGACGGCATGTGGCTATCGAGCCTGACCGACTCGACGATCAAGGGCCGCCCCGACACCGAGTATGTCGATCTCACCTCGCGTAGTTCGACGCTCCAGGAGATTCTCGAGGTGACGACGAAGCCGATCGTCTATGACGCCGACACCGGTGGGCTCATCGACCACTTCCAATTGAAGGTGAAGACTCTGGAACGTCTCGGTGTGTCCGCCGCGGTCATCGAGGACAAGGTAGGACCGAAGAAGAACTCACTGTTCGGGACTGAGGTCGACCAGACCCAGGACATTCCGGCCGCGTTCGCAGAGAAGATCCGGGCGGGAAAGGAAGCTCAGGCCACTGAGGAATTCATGGTTGTCGCCAGAATCGAATCGTTGATTCTCGGAAAGGGCATCCCGGACACTCTCGAGCGCGCCGAGGTCTACCTCGAGGGTGGGGCCGATGCCCTCTTGATCCACTCTCGGGACAAGGACACTGCCGATCTCTACAAGGTTCTAGGTGAGCTCCGTGGGACGGTTCCCCTCGTGGTCGTTCCTTCTTCCTACTCCCAGGCCTATGAGTACGAGCTGGCGGAAGGCGGTGCCTCCCTGGTCATCTATGCCAACCACCTGTTGCGTGCCGCCTATCCGGCCATGGTGTCGACCGCCGAGTCGATCCTGGAGAACGGAAGAGCCCAGGAGGCTGAAGATTTCCTCCTGCCGATCAGCCGCGCTCTCGAATTGATCCCCGGAAACCGATAGTGATCGAGGGCGCCGATGCTGTACGCCGCCTCGAAGCGGCAGGGGCTCGCTTCTTCGTCGGCGTGCCCGATTCTTTGATGAAAGGTTTCTGTAGCGCCCTCGATGACAACGTGCGAGAGGGTCGGCATGTCGTCACAGCGAACGAAGGCTCGGCGGTCGCTGCGGCTGCCGGCCATTACCTGGCGACGGGGCGACCCGCCGTCGTCTAC
>Ga0307505_10003394_pt1 | contig 10029 bp, 9 predicted proteins | sample 23_S_MG_FD_202183 | JGI IMG/M metagenome (GOLD analysis project Ga0307505, IMG submission 202183) | Soil microbial communities from Populus trichocarpa stands in riparian zone in the Pacific Northwest, United States - 23_S | ecosystem: Environmental > Terrestrial > Soil > Riparian zone > Trees... | reverse complement strand
AATTTCGGCACAGTCGGCGAGTCGAGCGATTTGCTGACGACGATGGTCTTGTGGGTCGCGTCGTGGTGGCCCAGGATGCGGTAAGTCTTTCTGACTGACCAGGTTAGCGTCGGTTTCTCCAGTGAGCCACCGAAATAGGCGTAGTTGAGCGAGTCGAAGATCTTGTCAAGATTGTAAACCTGCCCTTTGGCCGAGGTGATGACCTTCCGGCCATGCTTTCGCTTATTCCTGACGGCGCGGACGCGATATTCGTCGGTCGAGACAGCAGCGGAATATAGGTCTTTCGCGGCGATAGGGACGCGGCGGCGGTAGAGTTTGGCGACTAATATCAGTGCAAGGGCTCGTTGAGCGGATGCCGGCAGATCACGGCAGATCTCGGCGATCCGGACGAAAACGCGGCCATTTCTTATGCGGATAGTGTGATTAATTCCGACATAAGGGTAGAAACTTACTTCGATGGGAGGCGGATTTCGGTGTTTATCAAAGGTTTCGAACGCCTGGGAGTAGTATTTTGCAATGGTTTCTGTGGACACGCCCATATTCGCTGTTAATCAGAGTTTAACTATTATTATTGACACATAAGCGTCAAAGTGCTAATTCTTTAGATGGGGTTCCACCGCCTGCCGGATGGCAATCCTTGCTCTTTCCGTGAAAAATGCCGGTCCGCGAATCTTACCTTAGAGTCGAGAAATCTCCAAATTTCCCCGATTCTCGCGGGCAGATGATCCTCTCAGCGATAATCAACGAACATTTTGTAACGGGGGAGCCCGTCGGTTCCAAAGCTTTATCGGAAAAGTTTGCCAATGCATCGGGTCTTAGCTCCGCCACGATCCGCGGCGTAATGGGTGAACTAGAGGAGTTCGGCTTCGTCGAGCAACCTCATACTTCCGCTGGCCGCGTACCGACAGACAAGGGGTATCGGTTCTACGTTGACAACCTGCTTGGGGTCCTAAGCCTTTCGAATGACGATCTCCGGCTCATCGGCGGGGAATTCGGATTCGACAGCGACCTTGTGGATGCTCCTGACAGGTTGATGGAACGTACGTCCCAGCTCCTATCCGCTCTTTCAAATAATGTAGGCATCGTGGTTTCGCCTTCCTTGGCGCAAGACCGCCTGCAGCATATCGAGTTCGTAAATTTGTCGGACAATCGGGTCCTTGTCGTGCTCGTCTCGACGCCGAATATTGTGCACAACCGCATAATTCGGCTGAACGTGACGCTCTCGAGAGAAGACCTCGAACAGGCGGCAAATTACCTGAACGCGGAATTCGCCGGTAAGAGTCTTTCCGAGATCAGGGCCGAGATCCTCAAGCTAATGCACGAGGAAAAGGCGTTGTTCGATAAGCTGTTGCAGAACGCCGTGATCCTTTGCTCCGAGAGTATCGAAGAGGAAAGGGATTCGCTCGGCGAGGTCTTTATCGACGGTACGACCAACATCCTTTCCAAAAAGGATTTCGCTGATCTCGAACGGCTTCGCGGCCTGCTCTCGACGATCGGCGAAAGGTCGAAGCTGCTGCAGATCCTGAACGAGTGCGTCGCCCGCGATGAAAAGTCGCAGGCAGGCGTGGTCCAGGTAATAATCGGCAGCGAAAATCCCACGCCTACACTGCAGAATTGCTCGCTGATCTCGGCTCCATACCGCGTCGGCGACGGTTCGGCGATCGGAACTCTGAGCGTGCTCGGTCCCACACGAATGGAGTACGCAAGGATGATCTCGATCGTATCTTATGTTGCAAGGGTGCTGGAGAAGACCATTTCCCGAAACACTCGAAGCAACTGACCTAATTCGGGCCTATCCGTGCCCGGACAAATAATGGACCCAGAAAAGAACATCGAAGAGGTGGTCGACACCTTTGACGACAGCAGCGAGGAAGTCTCGGTTGACGACTTTATCAAGCAGTTGGAAGAGAAGGAAAAGGACCTCCACATTACGGTCGAGACCTCGATAATCGAGATCTCGGAATCGTTCGACGACGCTAATTTGCCGGAGTTTCTGAAGGAAGCTCTCGACGAGGCGGAGGCCGCGGTGAACAAACCGGCCGCTATTGCGATGCCGGTCGCTCCGAGCGCCGATAAGACGGCGATCAAGCGGCTCGAGGTCGAGGTTAAGAATCTTCAGGCTACAGTCGCGAAGATGGAGGCCGATCGCGACGAGATGTTCAAGAACTCGCAGCGGCGAACGAAGGATTTCGAGTCCTTCAAATCTCGAGCCGAGCGGGAACGGAAAGAGACCTTTCAGAATCAGATCAGTAATGTCGCGACGCTGATGCTGCCCGCGCTGGACAACCTGCATCGGGCGCTCGAATCTGCCGAACACATCCCCGGCGAAAAGAGTGATGCCTTTCAATTGTTTTATGAGGGGATCGCGCTGGTGAGCGAGCAGATCAACGAGATCCTGAACAAGATGGGAATCAAGCCGATCTCGACTGTCGGCGAAGATTTCGATCCCCATTTTCACGAAGCAGTCGCCACCGACGACAGCGGCGAGTATCCGCCGAACACGATCTGCGACGAGATACTTCGCGGGTACATCGCGGGCGATCGCGTTATTCGACACTCGATGGTTAAAGTCGCAATGGGAGAAATGCGGCGGCCTACTGGCGAACTTTTTGACGAAACTCCCTCTCCCGACTCCACCCCTGAAGCTCCTTCGATCTAGACCCATCCGAACCTGGATGACCACCCCAGTTTTATGAGCAAAGTAATCGGTATCGACCTTGGCACGACCAACTGCTGCGTCTCAGTTCTTGAGAACGGCACCGTGCAGATCATCTCGAACAAGGAAGGCGGACGTACGACGCCTTCGGTAGTCGCATTCACCGACAAGGACGAAAGGCTTGTCGGACAGATCGCCAAGCGGCAGGCCGTTACCAATCCGGCCAATACGCTCTACGCGGTCAAGCGACTGATCGGGCGCAAGTACAGCGCACCCGAGGTCGAGAAGATGCGCGAGACCGTCCCGTTCGAGATCGTCGAAGCCCCGAATGGCGACGCTCATATCAAGGTGTTGGATCGTGTCTACAGTCCCCCCGAGATCTCGGCGATCGTCCTTCAGCGGCTTAAATTGGCGGCCGAAGAGTTCCTCGGCGACCGCATCACCGAAGCGATCATCACAGTTCCCGCTTACTTCGACGACATGCAGCGTCAGGCGACGCGCGACGCAGGCAAGATCGCGGGCCTCGAAGTCGAACGCATTATCAATGAGCCGACGGCGGCCGCACTGGCGTACGGATTCGGCAAGAACAAGAGCGAAAAGGTCGCCGTATATGACCTCGGCGGCGGTACGTTCGATATCTCGATCCTCGAGATCAACGACGGCGTGTTCGAAGTGCTGTCGACATCGGGTAACACGTTCCTCGGTGGTGAAGATTTTGACCAGCGGATCATCGACTGGCTTGTTGCAGGATTCAAAGAGTCGAATAGCATCGACCTCAAACAGGACCGGCTCGCACTTCAGCGTTTGAAGGAAGCGGCCGAGCGCGCCAAGTGTGAACTCTCGACCGTAGAAGAGACGACCATCAGCCTGCCGTTCATCGCTGCCGATCCGACAGGTCCGAAGCATATCAACGCTAACCTAACGCGTGCGAAGTTCGAAGAACTCGTTAAGGATCTCGTCGAGGCCTCGGTCGAGCCGTGCCAGAAAGCTCTATGGGACGCGAAGCTGCAGCCGTCCGATGTCGATAAGGTCATCCTTGTCGGCGGACAGACCCGCTCGCCGATCATCACGCGAACGGTTACGGAAGTATTCGGCAAGGAACCATCGGCGGAGATCAATCCCGATGAAGTTGTAGCGATGGGTGCGGCGATCCAGGGCGGCGTGCTGACTGGCGACGTCAAGGATATCGTCCTGCTCGACGTTCTGCCGCTCAGTCTCGGGTTGGAAACTCGCGGCGGGTTGTTCGTTAAACTCATCAATCGCAACTCGACGATTCCGCTAAAGAACACGATGACCTTCACGACTGTCGTCGATAATCAGCAGTCTGTGGAGATCCATATTCTTCAGGGTGAACGCGAGATCTCGTCGGCTAACCGCAGCCTTGCAAAGTTCGAACTGGTCGGCATTCCGCCGGCACCGCGAGGCGTGCCGCAGATCGATGTCTCGTTCGAAGTCGATTCGAACGGTATCGTCAGCGTTGCGGCGACGGACAAGATGACCGGCCTTGAGCAGCAGGTCCAGATCACGCCTTCGTCGGGCCTTTCGCCGGATGAGATCGAGCGGCTGATCCACGAAGCCGAGCATTCGGTCGAAAAGGATCGCGATGAACGCGACCTTATCCAGCTAAGAAACCGGCTCGACAATATGATCAAGAATGCCCGCAAGGCTATGCTCGAGTTCGGCAGATCGTTCCCGACCGACGAGCAGATCGAGATCAACGGCATTCTCAACAATGCGGAGGAGTCGCTTTTCACCGACGACAAGACCGAGGTCGAGCTTATCCTGGTCAAGGTCGAGGATACCGCGAGCCGGATCACTTCGGCGATGTTGACCGCGGTCTAGCTTGTCTGCCTATTGACACATTCTGTAGCATATTCTTTGGCGTCAGTTCACGAGTTGGGCTGACGCTTTGTTCGTTGAGAAAAAGGACGATTGCGAAGGCTCAGGTCGCCAAAACCGATATCGATGTCGTATCGGACGCCAGCCGGACCAATCAAACTGCAAGCAATTAAACTACGTTTGACAGATCGGCATTTGTGCGTTACAAAGGGGCAATCCTCTCACCAGAGGGTCAGAGGTATTATCCCCCGACGGTTGTTGGATTCTTGAAACAGCCGCCTTTCCGCTAACCGCTCCCGCGTTCACTCCCGCTGGAGCAGAAAGGAGATCAAAATGAATACAAGGAAAACGTTGTTGCGGTTTTCAACCGTAGCGCTTTTGCTTTTGCTGGCTTTGCTAACTGCGAATCCTCCGATTACGTCGTTTCAGACCTTTGCCCAAATCAAATTAGATTTCGATAAGGATGCAAGTGAGGCGTTCCAGCCTGGAAGGGTTCTATTGCTGGAAAAGAAGGTCCCTTTCGATCCGGACACGTTGCGGGTCAAAGGATGGCAGGAACGGCTTGCTCCTTTTTTTGAGCAAATGCCAGAAATGAAAGTAACTACTCGCTATGGCCGCCAAGTTTCGGGTGCGTTGTTGGGCAAGAATTTGTATTTCCCTGAGAAGGTTGAACTTGTTGGCGACACTATTATCTTGGCCGACAAGATAATGTTCGAAGGTCAGAATGTTGAGATTACCGGTAAAGGTGCGTTCTATGTTTTTCCGATATCTAAGGCGGGCGTTTTGGGCACAAGTCTTGAAACGGCTGTTGATGAAAGTGTAAGTAAATCTCATGAAAATCAGTCTTTTGCCGAGAGATTAAATTCGTTCGATCCTCAGCCTTTAGAGTTTGGCTTTACTTTCAAGGTTGACAGACGTCTAAGGAAAAAGGAGGAAAAAAAAACGGTGGCGAACAAACCTTCGACCCCATGATGAGTTGTGGTGGTCCGGGTTCAGAAGGGGGAATAGGTATAACGGGAAATCACGGGACACCTAATCCGGCCCCAACCGGAACGCCCGGCGTGAATGGTAGTCCAAATGGACAACGAGGTGTCAACGGGAATGACGGCGGCACAGGCGGGGGAGCTTCGACTGCGTCTTACGGTCCAACGGAAGGTCAAAAAGGGTGTGAACAGGATCCAGTTGAATATACTATAACAACCGTTGGTGGGACATATGACTTCAACACAGATGCAGGTCAAGGAGGGATAGGCGGAACCGGTGTTCAAGGCGGAACGGGTGGAACGGGAGCAGACGGTGGTCGTGGCGGCAACGGAACATGTGATACAGGGACTGGAATTGCGGGGAATGCGGGCAATGGCGGCGACGGTGGCCGAGGAGGAAAGGGTGGCGATGGTGGAAAAGGGGGAAAAGGCGGGCTACCTGGAGATGGAAGAATATCACAATTCATACCTTTACAAGCTTTGATCCGAATAATATCACCGCCTCAGCAAACAAAGGTATAGGAGGCCCCGGAGGTCCTGCTGGGCCTCCTGGATTTCCTGGATACCAGGGTTCCCGGGGTGAGCCCGGCACCACTGGCTCAATTACCGGTCCTTGTTTCAATAGCCCATTTCCTACACCTGGACAGCCGGGAGAGATGACAGGGAATCTCGGGTATGGCCAACCCGGGTCAACCGGTGACAGTAGAGAAAATGAAACTGGGACGGACGGAGTAATTCAAATACTTCCCGACCAGGGTGAGCCTTGTGTCGATCCGCCCTGTAACGGATCGCCAATAATTTTGGATATTGCTGGTAATGGTATCAATCTCTCCAATGTGGCGAACGGAGTTAATTTCGATGTCAATAGTAATGGCTTCAAGGAGAAGACGGCTTGGACCTTGCCATACTCGGATGATGCATGGTTAGCTTTGGATAGAAACGGGAATGGCGAAGTGGACGCAGGAACTGAATTATTTGGTAACTTCACGCAGCAACCGCCCGTCTCACAGGGTGAAGAAGCAAACGGATTCAGGGCACTGGCGGAATTTGACAAACCGAAGTACGGTGGCAATGGCGACGGAGTATTATCTCGGCAGGACTCGGTTTTCTCCGCTATTCGGCTATGGCAAGATGTCAACCACAACGGCATCTCTGAATTGTCAGAGTTGCACACCTTAAATTCGTTTGGAGTGACCCACATTAGCCTTAAATATCAGAGATCAAATCGAATGGACCAGTATGGAAATCAGTTCAAATACCGGTCTGAGATTAGGAGTGCGCCTGGGCACAATGTTGGTCGGTGGGCTTGGGACGTATTTCTACGCTCTAGCTGATATTGTTCTAGGTGCTGCAGTTTCCAACGGGGCTTGAAAAAAAGTTGCCGTTTGTTACACAATTATAAAGCGTCAGTTCAGGATTTGAGCTGACGCTTTGTTCATCTGTATATGGCAAAAAGGGATTATTACGAAGTTCTTGGCGTGGCCAAGACCGCGACCGAGGTCGAGATCAAGAAGGCGTATCGCCAGATGGCGGTGCAATATCACCCGGACAAGAATCCGGGTGACGCGGTCGCGGAGGAGAAGTTTAAGGAATGTGCCGAGGCGTACTCGGTCCTTTCCGATTCGCAGAAGCGGGCACAATACGACCGGTTCGGCCATGGGGGCATGAGCGGCGGCGGATTCGATCCCGGATTCTCGAACATCGAGGACATCTTCGATCTGTTCGGATTCGGTGATATGTTCGGCGGGCGGCAGCGGACGCGTTCGCGGGTCCAACGCGGAGCGGACCTTCGCTACGACCTTGAGATCACGCTTGAGGACGCGGCTAACGGCAAGGACGAGAAGCTCGAGATCCCGCGGCTTGAGACCTGTGCCGAATGTACCGGCAGCGGAGCGGAAAAAGGTACTTCCGCAGAGAATTGTATCGCCTGTGCCGGCAGTGGGCAGACGCGATATCAGCAAGGCTTTTTCAGTGTGATGCGAACGTGCCCAAATTGCTCAGGCAAGGGCACAATCATACGCAACCCATGCAAGGAATGCCGCGGACAGGGCCGGATCGAGAAAGAGAAGATCCTTGAGATCAAGATACCGGCTGGTGTCGAGACCGGCTCGCGGCTGCGAGTTACGGGCGAAGGTGAGTCGGGAATTAACGGCGGGCCTGCGGGCGATCTGTTCGTGGTGATCCACGTCGCGGAGCACGAGACCTTCGAGCGCCAGGGTGCAAATCTGTATTCCGTAGTGCCGATCAGCTTCGCTCAGGCCGCTCTCGGCGCCGACATCAAGGTAAGGACGCTCGACGGCGAAGAGGACCTGAACGTCCCCGCCGGAACGCAGACTGGAAGCGTGTTCCGTATCAAGTCGAAAGGAATGCCCGAACTCGGCGGCCGCGGCCGCGGAGACCTATTTGTCGCCGTAACACTGATCACGCCGAAGTCGCTATCGAAAGAACAGCGTAAGCTGCTCGAACAGCTTGCCGAGGTTGAGGACACTCAGTTTACCGACGAATCATTTATGGATAAGGTGAGGAATATTTTCGGGTAGCATGGTCTACGACAGCTTAGCCTTCACCGCCTCGCTTACCAACTTTCCGTCCGCGGTCTTGCCCTGAAGCTTTGCAAGGGTGGCCTTCATTACGGAGCCCATATCTTTCATAGAGGACGCGCCGGTTTCGACGACGGCCTCCGCGGCTGCTAGTTCGATCTCCTCCGGGGTTGCGGCTTGCGGCAGGTAGATTTCGATGTGCGAGATCTCGGCGGCTTCTTTTGCGGCAAGTTCGGGACGGCCCGCATTCTCGTATTGCTCGATAGAATCGCGGCGTTGTTTGACGAGGGATTGAAGAGCTTTCGTGACATCCTCGTCGGTGAGGTCGGATCCCTTGTCGATCCGGCGGTTCATCAGATTGGCCTTGACCATACGCAGCGTGGACAGCCGGTCGGCGTCCTTCGCCTTCATTGCTTCGGTCAGGTCGTTCTTGATCTGTGTTTCGAGACTCATTGGCAGAATTTCTTTTCGACGTAAACTTTCTTGTTCGAGCTATCCAGATAATAGCATCCGCCGCGCGGGCCGAGCACGTATGCGGCTTGTTTGGCCGGTGTGTTGGATGCGGCTTTCCCGTCCGCCATCCACTCGCTGACGCCCCCCCGTCCTGAACAGGCAGCGGCTTTCGAGGCGCTGAAGCTGTACGTCCCGTCTGCACAGCGAGCCAGCGGTTTGCGACCCGACGCGGGCTTTTCTACGACGTAGGCGCCGACCTTTGCCTCTTTCTCGGGAAGTTTTTGAGGCGGAGCAGGGTCACCCGCGGTCGGTGCGGCTTCTGTGTTCGTGACGGGCTGCTCGACGGCGCTACTTGCGGCGGTTTGATCAGGACTTGCCTCGACTACTACCGGCGTCTCTTCGGGCGTTCTTGCGAGTTGAACTGGCCGGTCTGGGTTGCGTGACCCGTCGGGCACATGGGGGACGAGCGGCTCTTCGGCGGCACGCTCTGAAGTTTGCTTGACGACGAAAGTTTCGGACGGCCCAACCTCATTGACGGAGGTGTTTGCCGCCGGAGTTTGCTTCTGAACGATGCCCTGATCTGCGGTGGCTGAGAAGAAATAGACCGCGAACCCACCTGCGAACGCGGACACGACCGCAAGCACACCGGCCAACACGAACGATCGATATTTTGCACCCGGCGGTTCAACCGAAAAACTTTTTAACGAATCGGTCTTGTGGCGGTTCTCGATAAATGTATCGAAACCCACGCTTCCGGACAATACGGTTGCTTGCGATATCGGGCCGGAATCGTCCTCGAGGTTGACGTTGGTTTGATGAATGTCGTCGTCGGCGAGAACGAAGCGAAGCGGATCCTCCGAGCGGGCCGATTCAACGTCCAGTGTGTCGATCGAAAGAGGAGACGTATCGTATTTCATTTTCTAGCTCCTCCTTATCCAAGAGTGAGTTCAAGGTTTGGGGCAAAGGTTTTTGTCCTTCACATACACCTTCGATCCGGAGCTGTTCAGGTAGTAGCATCCGCCACGCGGACCGAGGTGATATGTCCTTCCGCTCTTGTCTTGCTCAGCCGGAGCCGAAGAACTTGTCGTCGGCTGTGTCGTTTCCGGTTTCATCGCGGAGGTCGTCACGAGCAGAGCCGGCGGTTGCACCGGTCCGGGGTCGGTTCTGGCTTCAGCCTCTTCTCTGAACTCCCACGGAGGCATCGGCATCGCGGTCGCCCAGAGGCCAGCCTTCGATTCACGAGCTTTCAATTCCGCCTTGGCATAGCGAACACGAGCCTCGGAAGATTGCTCGCCGCTCACTCTTTTATAATGCCAAGCGCTTCCATTTTCAAGCATGCGCACCCCAATATCTTGTCCCTCGCGAAAAACAATGCCCATATATCGGCCCTCGGAGTCTTTTCTGTGGATGATCACTTTCACGTCTTTGTCGAGCACGCGGGCTTCGAGATCACGGCGGGCGGCGGTGCCAAAGTCCTGACCAGTCTCCGGCGCGTCGATGCCGAGAAGGCGGATGGTGTAGGTCTTTCCATCGGAAGTTTTTACGCGAACTTCGTCGC
>Ga0307505_10003393_pt1 | contig 10032 bp, 11 predicted proteins | sample 23_S_MG_FD_202183 | JGI IMG/M metagenome (GOLD analysis project Ga0307505, IMG submission 202183) | Soil microbial communities from Populus trichocarpa stands in riparian zone in the Pacific Northwest, United States - 23_S | ecosystem: Environmental > Terrestrial > Soil > Riparian zone > Trees... | reverse complement strand
TGCGTGCGCGCCCGCCACCACGAAACGCCCTGCGCGCACCGCCGGCAACCCTTCCAGCGCCATCGCCACCCAATCGGCGGGTTTCACCGTTTTTTGCTTGAGATGCAGCGAAGGTGCGGCCGCGCCCACGATCGCCTCGGCGCTGGCGGCGTCTTGTTTGGTGGGCACGTAGATTTCGAGGCGAAATTTGCTTGGCCCTTCCTCGAACCAACTCACTGCGTCGGCGGGGGAGGGATCGTGGCGATCCAATTCGTCGGCGGCGGCTTTGATATCGGCCAGGGAGCCAAGGGCGGTCAGCAAAATCATGGGCGCGGCTTAAGCCGGGAGCCGGGTTTTGTCATCCGTCCTCACGCCGCACTCGCCGGGATGACAAAGCTGTCGATCACGCGCTTTTCGCCCGCTTTCTCAAACGCCACCGTGAGCTTGTTGCCTTCCACGGTGCGGATGCGGCCATAGCCGAACTTCTGGTGGAAGATACGGTCGCCTACGCCGTAATGGGAATCGGCGTCGCCGCTCTTGGCCACGAGGCGCGCCTCGCCTTCAATCAGCGGCGGTTTGCCAGCAGGCCGCTGGCCCTTGTTTTCCTGCGCGCGCCGCCAGCCGGGCGATTGATAGGCGCTGTTGAAGCCCGCGCCCGGCGCATATGAATCCAGCCGCGAGGCCGCCTCGCGCACGCCGCCCGCCTGCATCGAATAGCCCGTTTCGCTGATTGCATCGACGTTGGCGGCCGGCAGCTCATCGATAAAGCGCGACGGCAGCACGGTTTGCCAGCGGCCATAAATCTGGCGGTTCGCCGCAAACGAAATGCGCGCGCTTTCGCGTGCGCGCGTGATGCCGACATAAGCGAGCCGGCGCTCTTCCTCCAGCCCCTTATCGCCGTTCTCGTCGATGGAGCGCTGGGACGGGAACACTTGCTCCTCCCAGCCCGGCAAAAACACCAGCGGCCATTCCAGCCCCTTGGCGGCGTGCAGCGTGGAGAGCTGCACGTTCTCGTTGTCGCTTTCGCTTTCGATGTCGAGCACCAGCGCGACATGCTCCAGATACGCCTCAAGCGTATCATATTGCGCCATCGACTGGACCAGCTCCTTCAAGTTTTCCAGCCGTGTCTGCGCTTGCGGGCTTTTGTCGTTGCGCAGCATTTCGGTGTAGCCGCTTTCATCGAGGATGATCTCGGCCAGCTCGACATGCGAGATATGGCGCGATTGCTCGCGCCAACGATCCAGATCGGAGAGGAAGCTGCGCAGCGCCGTGCGTGCTTTCAGAGGCAGATCGTCGGTTTGAATCATTTCGCGCGCCGCGGCGATGAGCGTTCGGAAGCGTGTGGCGCCCCCGGGCGCATCCTCCTGTGTCGTCACCACCTCGCCGGTGCCGGCATCAAACAGCGGGCCATTATCTGTCACGAAGCGCACCGCCGGCTTACCTGCGTGCGCGTGCAGCTTTTGCACCGTGCTTTCGCCGACGCCGCGTTTGGGCTGGTTGACGATGCGCTCGAACGCGAGATCGTCATCCTCGGAGCGGATCAGGCGCAGGTATGCATGCGCGTCGCGCACTTCCGCGCGTTCGAAAAAGCGCGGGCCGCCGATCACTTTGTAAGGGATGCGCAGCATCAGAAAGCGTTCTTCGAACGCCCGCATCTGCCACGCCGCCCGCACCAGCACCGAACAATCGGCGTAGGAGCGGCTGCTTTGGCGCCATGCCTCGATGTCATCGGCTACCAGGCGCGCTTCGGCTTCGCCATCCCAAATGCCGCGCACTTTTACCCGATTGCCGAGATCATCGTCGGTGAACAGCGTCTTTCCGAGACGCCCTTGATTGTGTGCGATGAGGTGGGCGGCGGTGGCGAGGATGTGGCCCGTGGAGCGATAATTGCGCTCCAGCCGGATCACCACGGCGCCCGGAAAATCGTGCTCAAAGCGCAGGATGTTATCCACTTCCGCGCCGCGCCAGCCATAGATGGATTGATCATCATCCCCCACGACGCAAAGGTTCTTCGAGTGCTGCGCGAGCAGGCGCAGCCATAAATATTGCGCGACGTTGGTGTCTTGATACTCATCCACCATCAGATGGCTAAGCTTCTTGTGATAGCTCGCCAGCACGTCAGGATTTTTCTGGAACACATCGATCATGTGCAGCAGCAGATCGCCGAAATCGCAGGCATTCAAAATCTTGAGCCGCGCCTGATAGATCGCGTAGAGCTTTACGCCCGCGCCGTCGCCAAAGGAAAACGCTTCGCCTTTGGGCACTTTGTCCGGCGTCAAGGCGCGGTTTTTCCAGCTGTCGATCAGCCCGGCGAGTTGGCGCCCGGGCCAGCGTTTCTCATCAAGCCCCTCGGCGTCGATGATCTGCTTCAGCAGACGAATTTGATCGTCGGTGTCGAGGATGGTGAAATTGTTTTTGAGCCCCACCATCTCCGCATGTGAGCGCAGCATGCGCGCGCTGATCGAGTGAAACGTGCCGAGCCACGGCAAACCACCCCCGCCAGGCCCCAGCAAATGCTCCACCCGCTCGCGCATTTCGCGCGCGGCTTTGTTGGTGAAGGTCACCGCCAGCACGCCCCAAGGCTTGGCCCGCCCGCTCGAAAGCAAATGCGCCAGCCGCGTCGTCAGCACGCGTGTCTTGCCGGTGCCGGCGCCGGCCAGCACCAAAACCGGGCCATCCAACGCTTCCACCGCCGCGCGCTGCTCTGGGTTCAGCGCCGCCAGATAAGGCGCCGCCGCCATCGCGCGTTGCGAAATCGGCAGGGATTCTCCGCTGTCGTCGTTCATCGATTCGCCCGTATTTTCCGTTTCTTAGCACGAAGCGAGAACATGGGCAGGGCGCCACGCATTTTCAGCTTCGCCCGCCGCGCGCGCGGCGTGGAACCTGAGCGAGCGAAACACTAAACAGCTTCACGCGCGCGGATGTGATGGCGGTACTCCGGAACGGCAATGCGCTTAGGGCGGTTTTCCCCGCCTAAAGGAGCACGCATGCAGGTTCGATGGATGATTGCCGCTTTGTTCGCCGTGGGCTTCGGCGCTTGCGCGCCGGCAGCGCCCCCGCCCGCCGCGGCGCCTGAGGTCGCGGCTGCCGAGGCGATTCCGCGTTTTGTCGGCCAATGGGCGGTGTCGGAGGTGTTATGTGATCAGCCCGCTTGGCGCTTTCAGCCGGAAGAGGTGTCGACGCTGGGTGAGGTGCATTGCGCATTCACAGAAATTGTCCCGCAGGGCGCCGGGTATGCGATCCGCGCCATGTGCACCGCCGAGGCCCCGCCCGCGCCTTACCAGATCGGCCTCGATATGAGCGAGAACCCGCGCGCGATGATTGTGTCGGGCGGCCCCTGGATGGAGCCGACGCGGCTGGTCTATTGCGCGCCCCTGCCAAGCGATTGAGCCGGTCAAAGCGCTTTACCGACCTGCCGCCCCCGCTTACCAACGCTGGTTCCAGGAGGGGATATGGCCGACGTTTTTCTTTCCTACGCTCGCGAGGATCTCGCCCGCGCCCAGCAGGTGGCCAGCGGGCTGCAGGCGAACGGCCTGGATGTATTCTGGGACAGCGAGATTCCGCCAGGCGCCACCTGGGCCGATCACATTGAAATGAAGCTCTCCCAGTGCAAGGCGCTGGTGGTGCTGTGGAGTGCGGAGAGCACTAAATCGCAATGGGTGCGCGAAGAAGCGCGCATGGGCCGCGACAAAGGCGTGCTCATTCCCGTCATGATCGACAACGTGCCGGCGCCGTTCGGTTTCGGCGAGGTGCAGGCGGCGGACTTGTCAACATGGAACGGCGAGGCCGAGCACCCCGCGTGGCGGCGCTTTGTCGACGCGGTGCGCCAATTCGCAGCGTCCGCCCCGGCGCCAAAGCCGATGGGTGCGCCCGCGCGCGCCCACGCGCCAACAGCGGCGCCCGCCGCTGAAAAGAAACGCGCGCCGGTTTGGGCGTGGGTGCTGGCGGCGGTCGTGGGCACAGTGATCGTGCTTGGCGTGATCGGCGCGATGATGCCGAGCCAGCCCACGCAGCAGGCGCAAATCACGCCGGCCCCGCAACCATTCGCCGGCCAAACCGCCGCCCAGCCGCAGGTGGATTACCGGGCCCAGATTCTTGAACGCTTGTCGCAAGTGGAGGCGGTGTCGGCCGCCGAAGGGTTTCAACGCATCGGCGAGCCTACCGTTGGCCAATTGCGCCAGGGGCAAACCTTCAACGTGCCCGCCACGCTGGACGCGGGCGTGGAATATCGCATTATCGGCGTGTGCGACAACGATTGCGGCGATCTTGATCTCGCGCTCTTCGATCAGAGCAGCAACCTGATCTCACAGGATAACCTCGTCGACGCCACGCCGATCGTAACGGTTTCGCCGCAATGGACGGGCTCGTTCACCGTGCAAGCCGCGATGCATCGCTGCACGGTTGAGCCGTGCTTTTACGCGCTGGTTCTCTACGGTCGCGCGCGCCAGTAACCCGGCGCCGGCTGGCGCTTCAGATGCGGTGTTCGAGCACGAACACGCGCACGGCCGAAGCCAACGAGGCGTCGGGTGAATCCTTGCCGCGTGTTTCGTCGATATTAGCGATCAGCACGGGCAGCGTCTGCGAACGCGCGCGCGCGATGCGCTCAAGGCCTGTCCAGAATTCCGGTTCCAGAGCCAACGAGGTGCGATGCCCTGCAATCCGCATCGATCGCTTCTTCAGGGCGCCTTTAGCTGTCATCACGTTTGTGTCCGTCAAGTTTCTTGGAGGCGGCGTCCGCCTCGGCTTTGGTGAATGCGCGCTCGGCCTTGCTGCGGCCGTGTGCGCGCCGATTGGCTTCCGCCTCAGCCTCAGATTGGACGCGCGCTTTCATCTTGCGTGCGCGCTTGAGATTGACGACGTCTGCCATTGCCGTTTGATGTAGGCCGCTACCTTCGCAGGGCCAAGGCGTTCGCGACGAATTGCAGCTAAAGTCCTGTTCACGCTGGCGTCATCGCGCAAAGTTCCCGCGCAGTAACCTTAACCCGGCGCGATCATGTTTTCCGGGCGCACGATGGCGTCGAAATCTTCGGCGGGGATGCCGTCCTTTATCGCTTCCTCGCGCAGCGTCGTTCCGTTCTTGTGCGCGGTTTTCGCGATCTTGGCGGCGCGGTCGTAGCCGTATTTTTCCTTCAGCGGCGTCACCAGCATCAGCGAGTTTTCGAGCCCGCGTTTGATGTTGTCCAAACGCGGCTCGATTCCGACGATGCAGTTTTCGGTGAAGCTTACCGCCGCATCCGCCAGCAGACGCACCGATTGTAGGAAATTGTACGCCATCATCGGGTTGAATACGTTCAGCTCGAAATGGCCCTGGCTGCCGGCGAAACCTATCGCGGTGTTATTCCCCAGAATATGCGCGCACACTTGCGTCAGCGCCTCGCACTGGGTCGGGTTCACCTTGCCCGGCATGATCGAGGAACCAGGTTCGTTTTCCGGCAGCGCCAATTCGCCCAATCCCGAGCGCGGGCCAGAGCCCAAAAAGCGGATGTCGTTGGCGATCTTGAAGCAGCTCATCGCAACGGTGGTGATTGCCCCGTGCGTCATCACCATCGCATCGTGCGCAGCCAAAGCCTCGAATTTGTTGGGCGCGGAGGTGAAGGGCAAACCCGTGATCTGCGCGATCTTCGCGGCCACGAGATCGGCAAATCCGACAGGGGCGGCAAGCCCGGTGCCCACGGCTGTTCCGCCTTGGGCCAGTTCCATCAGCATCGGCAGCGTGCTCTCGATGCGCTTGACGCCGTTCTCGATTTGCTTGGCGTAGCCGGAAAATTCCTGGCCCAGCGTCACCGGCGTTGCGTCCTGCGTGTGCGTGCGGCCGATCTTGATGATGTGCTTCCAGGCCTCGGCCTTATCGTTCAGTGCGTTGCGCAGCGCTTGGAGCGCGGGGATGAGCCGATGCACCACCTCTTCGGCGCAGGCGATGTGCATGGCGGTGGGGAAGGTGTCGTTTGAGCTTTGGCTCATGTTGACGTGATCGTTCGGGTGGATCGGCGCCTTCGAGCCCATCTCCCCGCCCAGCATTTCGATGCCGCGGTTTGAGATCACTTCATTGGCGTTCATGTTCGATTGCGTGCCTGAGCCCGTCTGCCAGACGACCAGCGGGAAATGCGCGTCGAGCTTAGCCTCGATCACCTCGTCGCTCGCCTTGATGATCACGTCGCCAAGCTTTGGATCGAGCTTGCCGAGCGCGATGTTGGCTTCGGCGGCCGCTTTCTTGACGATCCCCAGCGCACGGATGATCGGCGCCGGCTGCGTCTCCCAGCCGATCTTGAAATTGCCAAGGCTGCGCTGCGCCTGGGCGCCCCAATATTTGTCCGTTTCGACCTCGATGGGGCCGAACGTGTCTGTTTCCGTGCGTGTGGTCATGGGGATTGCGCCTTGGGTAAAAGTGCCGCCTTGTCCCCGCAGGGGATATTGGCATGGGTACGCCGGATCAAGCCGCTGACGGGGGCGATTGGCGGATGCAGCTGAAGGACATGCGCACCGCGCCCGCCTTGCGCGCGGAATATCCGCCGCGGGACGCCGCCGAGCGCCTGCCAGACCGCGCGCTGATCGCCGCCGCCCAAAACCCGGACCACTCGGCGGCCGGCCGCGCCGCCGCCGCCGAAGCGGCCCGCGCCCGCAACGTCACAGTGACGCCCTGGCGGCTGAACGTGCCCGGCTTTTTAGCGCCGGGCGATTTGGACAAGGGCCAGCGCTTGTTTTTCGGTTGGGGCCGGCGGGTTCGGGTGTGGAGCGCCTTGGCGTGTGTCCTCGTGCTCGTTGTTGCGATCGCGCTCGGGGGCGTCGCAGTGCGCCAGATGGCTGCCACGGAGCAGGCGTGGGTCGCGCAACAGATCGTTTGCGCTGAGCGGGGCGCGTGCCCGTCTGCGGACAATCCGATTGTTGTTGTTGCGCTGGACGCCGAAACGGGCGCCAGCAACACGCACGCACTCTCGCCCGAAGAATATTTGGTGCAACTGCGTTCGCCGTCCGCGGATGAGGGCGTGCTGCGCGCCATCGTGCTCGGCGTTTTCGTCATCGCGTCTGTACTACCCTTCGCGCTGCTTTGGCTCGCCGCCACGCTTTTTCGCCGCAGGCCTGCGCGCCTCGCCGTGTTCGCCCCGCCGCCAAGCGCGCTGACGCGCGCGCCGCTGGCGCGCTTTATCCGCCGCGAGTTGCGCCCGTTCGGCCATGTGCTGCTGCACGCGCCCGATGGGCCGATCCGGAGCGCGAACGGCTATCGCGCCGCCGCGATCTTGATGGCGAACAAGCTCGCCATGAACCTCCGCGCTGCGCATCCATCTGGCGTTGCGTTGCGCATCGGCGGCGCGGGCGGCTGGGCGCCGCTGACGCGCGCGCTGGGGGAGGGCTCGGCTGACGCGCTGATCGTCGATCTCTCGCAAGACGCGGACGCCGCGCTCGCCGCACTCGGCGCCAATCCCGCGCGCTGCGTGTTTGTGGCGCTTTGGGGCAAGTTGGACGAGGCCGAAGCCGCGCTCCACGCGCGCGGCATCAACGCGATCGTCCACCATTACGCGCCCGACGGAGAAATCCAGCGGCGTGGGGCGTTTCGCGCCGGGCTGCTGAAGGCGATGGGCGCATGAGCGATTGGTCCGGCCGCGGCAAGGTGCGCGCGCGCGCCATCGAAGGCGGCGTGGAGTTGGCGATCGAGGGCGTCACCACGCAAGCGCGCTATTACAAACCGCTCGTCTACGAATTCTTCCGCAAGGAATTCGAAATCCGCCCCCGCTATGGCGAGTTCGAGGTGGAATTGCGCATGGAATATGTGGGCGAAGCGCCGCGTCTTGATCTGGACAATCTCGCCAAGGCGCTGCTCGATGCGCTTAAGGGCCATGTGTTTGTCGATGACAGCCAGATTGCGCGGCTCTTGTGCGAGCGTTTTGCGGGCGAGCGGGATCGGATTACAGTGCGCGCGCGCCGCCGCGTCACTCCCACCTAAGCGGCGGCGCTTGCGTTTTCAGCGTTTCGATCCGGGCGCGCAAATTATCGATGAAGCCATGGTGTGAGCCCGTCCATGTCATCGGCTCGCCGATCACGGCGGTGACATTGAAGGGCGCAAAAATCTTGGCGTCTTTCGGCAGCGAGCGCCCGGCGCCTTGCAGATAAACCGGCGTCACCGCCACCTCCGGCATGAACTCCACAAGTCGCGCCACGCCTGTCTTGAAGCGCGTCATTTCTTCCGGCGCGCCGCGTGAGCCTTCGGGAAACACGACCAGGATTTCTCCACGCTTGAGCGCTTCCTTCGCGCCCAGCAACACATCCTCGCCCTTGGCCGCGCCGCCGCGCTTGATCGGGATAATCCCGATCACGTTGCGCGAGACCCAGGAGCCGAAGCCGCCTTTGTCGAAATGATCCGCCGCCGCCACCGGACGCAGTTTCGGCAGCAGCTTCGAGGGAAACAGGCAAAGCAGCACGATCGTATCGACGTGGCTATTATGATTTGCCGCGATGATCGCCGGGCCACGCTTTGGCAAATGCTCCGCGCCGATCGCGTCCAGCCCAAACAAAAGCCGCGCAATTGGCCGCACCACCAGCATCAGCGCGTAACGGCGGATCACCTGCAACATCAGAAACGCTCAAGCGCGAAATAGGCCAGCAAGTGAAAATAGACCGGCGCGGCGAATGTGAGGCTGTCCAGCCGATCCAGCACCCCGCCATGACCGGGAATGAGGCGCGACGTATCCTTCACGCCAAGGTCGCGCTTGATCGCGCTCATGGTGATGTCGCCGAAGAAGCCCGCGATCGGCACGGCCGCGCCCATGATCGCCGCGTGCAGCGGCGTTAGCGGCGTAAAATACGGCGCGAGCAAATAGAAAACGATCGCGGTGGTGAGCCACCCGCCGATCGCGCCTTCCCAAGTCTTGTTGGGCGACACCCTCGGCGTGATTTTCGTCCGCCCCAGCGCCTTGCCCCAGCAATATTGCGCGACGTCGTTCAACTGGGTGATGAAGATCAGGAAAAACACCAAACCCGCCGCGCCCGCCGGCGCCTCGGCATCGGGAGTGCGCATCAAAAACGCCATGTAGCCAATATTATAAACGCAAACCACGACGCCCCAATGCACGATGCCCGTGGTGGCGAGGAAACCGTCGGTGCGCCCGATCCAAGCCATGGTCGCGGCCATCACGAGAAAGGCGTAAACCGGCGTGAAGACCAGGTAGATTTGGTAGCTGTCTTCAAACAGCGTATCGGTGAAGATGAGGCCGTAATTGACGAGGACCGTCACATACGCCAGCAAAACGATCAGCCGATCCTCTTTCCGTGTGGGCGCCAGCGTGAGAAATTCCTTGAGCGCCAGGAACGAGATCACAGCCATCAGGATCGCGAACGCCTGCCAGCCCGCGATCAGCGCCCCACCCACCAGCAGCGCGATCACCCACCACGAACGCATGCGCGGCCCAAGATCGCTCCATTTGCCCGGCTGCGCCGCCGGCAGCACGAAGGCGGCGATCGTGCCAAGGATGAGCAGCCCCAGCACGCCAGCGAAGCCGATCAGCAGCGGTTGTGGAATGAAGGAAAGCGCATCCATGCATCGAGCATTGCGCCGCGTCCGGGGCGCCCGTCAATGAGCCGGTTTCAATCGCTTCGCCAATGGGCCGCGACCAGCACGCTGGCGCATGTCGGCTTCGGGTTCGCCGCCATGGGCGCGTGGGCGATGTTCGCAAACCGCGCTCATTCTTTTGAGGCGATGCTGCTGGCGGGGCTCGTGCAGGGCGCCGTCTCGGGCTTGCTCACGCTCGGCCTCAAGAAATTCCTCGAATGGTTGAACGCGCGCCTGCCAGCCGCCGCCGCTTTGATTGTTCCGCCCGCGGTCACCGCCAGCACGATCTTCGCCATTCTCGTCGGCGCGCACACGTTGGCCGGCACGCCAGCGCTTTGGGCCACCATCGCCGTGCCGCTCACGGTCTCGACCAGCTATGCGATTCTCTACAATCTGCGCCTCAGCAGAGAGAGACGTTCATGAGCGAAGATCGCCGCCCGATTTCGCAGCGCAGCCACGGCTGGGCCAAGGCGCTCGCCAGCGCGCTGGTGAAAACTGGCGTCACACCCAAT
>Ga0307505_10003392_pt1 | contig 10032 bp, 6 predicted proteins | sample 23_S_MG_FD_202183 | JGI IMG/M metagenome (GOLD analysis project Ga0307505, IMG submission 202183) | Soil microbial communities from Populus trichocarpa stands in riparian zone in the Pacific Northwest, United States - 23_S | ecosystem: Environmental > Terrestrial > Soil > Riparian zone > Trees... | reverse complement strand
AGGTCGAGGATGAATTCCACCACCTCCAGCCGCGTGTATATCGCGCCGCGCTCCTCCACACCACCAGCGCGTGCCAGTTCCTCGACGGCCGCAGTGATTGGGCAAAGGTCAGGGAACGAAGGCTGGCGAAGTTGAAGATTGACTGTCATGGCTGACGCGGCCGCCGATGGCGAAGCTACGCTTCCAGGTGCCCGATGCTGTATAAAACATCAGTATATCTCGCATGGCGATGTGGTTGGAGCTTCAACGTCAAGTGAGACAGAGCCTTCTGGAAAGGTCGAGAGCAGTCGGGCGCGCGAAGCGCCACGCATCCCGCTACGGCTGCAACACCACGCGGCCGACGACGCGGCCGTGCGCCAGGTCGTCCAGCGCCTGATTCACGCTGGCCAGCGGGCGCAGGTCCAGCGGGATCTCGGGCAGCTTGATGCGCTGCGCCAGCGCCACCAGCTCGCGCAGCTCGTTCAGCCCGGCGACATAGGAGCCGCTGATCTGGATCGACTTCAGCGCGAACATCGGCAGCGGCATGCGGAACTCGCCGCCGAACAGGCCGACGATCACCACCTGCCCGGTGCGGCGCACCAGGTTCACCGCCAGCGAGGAACTCGATTCGGCACCGACGAAGTCCACCGCGCCGGCGATGTTCATGCCGCAGGCCTTGGCGATGGTCTTCAGCGCATCGGGCGCGTTCGGGTCGAAGGCCAAGGCCGCGCCGTTGCGCAGCGCGGCCTCGCGCTTGGCCGGGTCGGGGTCGATGGCCACCACCTTGGCCGGGCTGGTCGCCGACAGCAGCGCCACCGCCGTCATGCCGACGCCGCCGCAGCCGATGACGGCCACGTGGTCCTCGGCCGTCATCGGATTGAGCTTGCCGATGGCACCGAAGGCGGTGATGCCGGCACAGGCGAAGGTAGCGGCACGCGCCGGCTCCAGGCTGCCGATCGGCACCAGGTACTTGGCATGCGGCACGCGCACCAGGTCGGCATAACCGCCGGGCAACTGGATGCCCAGGTTGCGCGAGGCGCGCGGGCAGAGGTGGTCGTCGCCGCGCTCGCACACCGGGCAGTTGCCGCAGCCCAGCCAGGGGTAGACGATGACCTTGTCGCCCAGCGTCACGCCCTGCGCGTCGGGGCCGATCTCGACCACCTCGCCGCCGATCTCGTGGCCCATCGTCACCGGCAGCGCGGTGCCGGCACGTTCCAGCGACGACATCTTGCCGCCGCCCATGTCGAAGCCGCCGGCCTGGATGTGCAGGTCCGAGTGGCACATGCCGCAGTGCGTGATGCGCACCGTCACTTCGTGCCCAGTGGGCGCAGCCAGGTCTTCGGTCATTGCTTCGAGGGCCGCACCCCATTTGGGGAAGGCCCAGCGGTGCGCGCAGCGGTAGTTCATTCGGTTCTCCGTTGTAGGGTTGGACGGCGCAAACCCAGACGGTAGCATCAGTTCGTCCAGATCTTCGACCTCGGCATCAGGCGTCGAGCAGCCGCAGCCGCTGCACCTTGCCGGAAGGCCCGCGCGGCAGCTCGGCGACGAAACGGAAGACCTTCGGCGTCTTGTAGCGGCCCAGGCGCAACATACAGAAGTCGCGCAGCTCGTCCTCGCTGCAGGCCATGCCCTGGCGCAGCACCACCGCGGCCAGCACTTCCTGGCCGTAGTGCTTGTCGGGCATGCCCACCGCGGCGGCGTCGAGCACGGCCGGGTGCGCCAGCAGCACCTCGTCGACCTCGCGCGGCGCGATGTTCTCGCCACCCTTGATGATCAGCTCCTTCAGCCGGCCGGTGACGAAGAAGAAGCCGTCGCCGTCGCGGTGCCCCAGGTCGCCGCTGCGCAGCCAGCCGTCGGGCGTGAAGGCCGCGGTGGTGGCCGCATCGTCCTTGTAGTAGCCGCGCATCACGTTCGGCCCGCGGATGGCGATCTCGCCGCGCTGCCCGTCCGGCAGCGGTATGCAGGCGGTGTCGATGATGCGTGCCTCGCAGCCCGAGGCCCGGCCCACCGAGCCGACCCTGCGCTGCGCCGGGTCCAGCGGGTTCGAAAAACACGGCGCCACACATTCGGTCAGGCCCATGGTCTCGATGATGCCGATGCCGAACTTGCGCTCGAAAGCCAGCAGGTGTTCCGGCGGCAAGGCCGCCGAGGCCGAGCGGCAGAAGCGCAGCGTAGCCAGCGCGGCGGCCTCCGGCGCCTCGCCTTCCAGCAGGAAGGAGATGATCGTCGGCACCACGTTGATCCAGGTGCATTGCGACTCGAAGGCCTGCGGCCAGAAGCGCGCAGCCGAGAAGCGCGGCGCCACGGCCACGCTGCCGCCATGCGCCAGCGGCGCCAGCATGGTCACGGCGAAGGCGTTGATGTGGTACAGCGGCAGCACGCCCAGCACGCGGTCGGCCGGTGTCAGCGCATGCTCGGCGCTGATCGAGCGCGCATTGGCTACCAGGTTGGCCTGCGTCAGCATCACGCCTTTGGGCACGCCGGTGGTGCCCGAGGTGTACATCAGCAGCGCCACCGCGCTGGAAGGCACCGGCGCGGCGGCGAGTTCGCTGTCGTCCTCGCCGGGCAGGCGCAGCGCGTCGGGGTCGGCGACGAGCACCGCCACTTCGCGCCCCAGCCCGGCGAGCAGGCCGCGCACCCGCGCTTCCCATTCGGGCGCGACGAACACCAGCTTGCAGTCCGAATGGCCGAGCACGTAGCGCATCTGCTCGGCCTGCGACAGCAGGTTCACTGGGTTGACGATCAGCCCGTGGGCCATCGCGCCGAGCAGGATGCGCAAGGTCTGCAACCCGTTGGGCATGACCAGCGACACCGTGTCGTCCGGGCCCAGGCCGTGGCGGCGCAGCAGCGCGCCGATGCGCCGGCTGCCGGCGGCCAGCTCGGCGAAGCTCAGGCACGCGGGCGATTCGGTGGACAGCGCATAGACCGCGTCCGGTGCGGCCTTCTCCCAGCCTTCGATCAGCGCGCGGATCGTCATGAGCGGCCGTGGCGCGCGAAGAAGACACCGAAGATCTGGTCTTCGCTGGGCACCACCTCGGGGATGGGCCGCGACACGCGCGTGATGTTCAGGTAGTGCCGGTAGTTCATGTTGTCGGAGAAGTTGTTGCGCCCCCAGGTGCCGCAACCCATCGACAGCGAGAACGGCAGGCCGTTGTCGAAGCTGCCGCCGGTGGCGAAGCAGTGCGCCTGGTCGACGATGACCCGCGACACCGGCAGCCGTTGCCCCAGCTGCAGCGCATGCCCGGGCACGGCGCTGTGCAGGCCCACCGAATGGCCCGCGCCCTGGAAGGCATAGATGCGCTCGACGATGGCCAGCGCATCGTCGAAATCGCGCGCCGCATACAACGCCAGCACCGGGCTGAGCTTCTCGCCGGAATAGGGGTGCGCGGGGCCGACGCCGTCCTCGTCCACCAGCAGCACCCGCGGCCGCGCGGCGGCGATGGCGTCGAAGCCGGCCAGGCACGCGATCTTTTCGGCCGACTGGCCGATCACCGCCGAGGACAGCTTGCCCTCGGGCCACATCAGCGCTTGCAGCCGCTGTTTTTGCGACGCATCCAGCAGCACCGCACCGCGCTCGCGCAGCGCCGCCAGCACCGCCTCGCGCACGCCGCCGACCAGCACCAGCGAGTTCTCCGACGAGCAGCTGGTCGCATGGTCGAAGGTCTTCGACGCGACGATGCGATCGGCCGCGCGCGCCACGTCGGCCGATGCATCGACGATGACCGCGACATTGCCCGCGCCCACGCCGAAGGCCGGCGTGCCGCTGGCATAGGCGGCGCGCACGTTGGCCTGCGAGCCGGTGGCCACCACCAGGTCGCACTGGCGCATCAGTTCGGCCGTGCTCGCCTTGTCCACCGGCGCCGGCAGCAGCTGCACCAGCTCGCGCGGCGCGCCGATGCGATCGAACTGCGCGTGGATGAATTCGATCAGCCGCGCGCAAGTGCTCCAGCCCTTGGGCGACGGCGCAACGATGACCGCGTTGCGGCCCTTCAGCGCATTGATGATCTTGTTGGCCGGCGTGGCCGCCGGGTTGGTGCTGGGCGTGATGGCGCAGACCACGCCCACCGGCCGCGCGATCTCGGTGATGCCGGTGGCTGGGTGATCGGCGATCACGCCCACCGACTTGGCACCCTGCAGGTCGCGCAGCAGGCCGAAGGTCTTGCGCTGGTTCTTGCGCATCTTGTCGGCCACGTCGCCGATGCCGGTGTCGGCCACCGCCAGCTCGGCCAGCTCGCGGTTGCGCGCCGGTTCGAGGATGGCCCAGCCCGCGGCCGTGACCAGCTCGTCGATGCGCGCCTGGTCATAGCCGTCGGCGATGCGCTGCGCAGCGCGTGCGCGCTGCACCAGCGCGGCCACGGTGTCCGAGACGCTCATGTCACTCCGCCTTGATGTTCGCGTCCTTGGCCAGCTTGGCCCATTTGACCAGTTCGGCATTCACCGTGTCGCCCAGCGCCTCGGGCGTGCCGCCCACCGCCTCGCTGCCCTGCTGCAGCAGCTTCTCGCGGATCTCCGGGTCCTGCAGCGTGGTGTTGAGCGCGCGGTTGAGCTTGTCGATCACGGCTTTGGGCGTCTTCGCCGGCACGAACATCGCGTACCAGGAGTCGACCTCGAAGTCGGGCACGCCGGCCTCCTGCAGCGTGGGCACATCGGGGAAGGCGGCGCTGCGCTTCAGCGTGGACACGCCCAGCGCTTTGAGCTTGCCGCTCTTCACGTGCTGCGCCGCCGCGGGGATCGACACCCACAGCAGCGGCACCTGGCCGCCCATCACGTCGGTCACGGCCGGGCCGCCGCCGCGGTAGGGCACGTGCGTCATCTGCGTGCCGGTGCGCAGCTTGAACAGCTCGCCGGCCAGGTGCCCGGGCGAACCCACGCCCACCGAGGCATAGGCCAGCGTGCCCGGCTTGGCCTTGGCCAGCGCGATCAGCTCGGCCACGTTGTTGGCCGGGAATTGCGGGTGGGCCACCAGGATCTGCGGCAGCGAAGCCACCGTGCCCACCGGCTCGAAGTCCTTCAGCGTGTCGAAGGGCAGCCTGGTATAGATCGCCGGGTTGACGGTGTGCGAGTTCAGCGTGAACAGCACCGTGTAGCCGTCGTGCGGCGCCTTGGCGACGGCGTCGGTGCCCACCGAACCTCCCGCCCCGCCCCTGTTGTCGATGACGATGTTCTGCCCCAGCGCCGTCTGCAGCTTGCCCTGCACGATGCGCGCGATGACATCGGTGCCGCCGCCCGGCGGATAGGGCACGACGAAGCGGATCGGGTGCTCCGGGTAGGCCTGCGCCTGCGCCGCCCAGGGCGCGGCCCAGACGGACACGGCCAGCGTCAGCAGCCGGGCGAGACGGGGAAGGATGTGCATCGTCTACTCCTTGTGAGGTTTTACTGTCGGGCCAGTTCGGATCGGGCCAAGGCTTCGCCGTCCAGTCCCTGCGGTGGATCCAGCGTGACCGTCACGCGCTTCAGCCGGCCGCTGAACTCGAAAGGCGCCTCGTACAACGTAGACACCGCACTGCCGCGGTCGCGGCCGATGTCCAGCCCGCTCCACGAGATGAAGTTGTTGAAGCCGGCCTGCGTCTTGATACTGCCCGCGGGCTGGCCGTCGATCAGCAGCGTGCCGCTGCGCCAGGCCGGCAGCATCGCACGCAGCGGCGCGGGCGGCGGCGGCACCGGCACCAGCGGCCCGGCCTGCAGCTCGAAGCCCAGCGTGACGTGGCCCAACGGCAGCGGACGGTCGGACTCGAGCACATGGTGCTGGCCGCCGATGTTCATGTCGTGCACCAGCCGGCCGTTGCGGATGAACAGGCTGTAGCCGCTGGTGGCATCGCCATGCGCGATGAGCACGCCCTGCGCGCCAGGCTGGTCGATGAAGACCTCGGCCTCGATGCGGTAGCCGCGGCCGCGCACGTCGGGCGCGACGTCGCTGGGGATGTGGCCGACGCCGGCATGGAAGACGAAGCGGCGGCGCGGCCCGTGGTAGCGGCGCGCGCTTTCGACGAAGCGCGGGCCGAAGCGGTCGTCCAGCGGCAGCACCTGGTGGGCCTCGGCCTCGGCCCACCACAGCGCGATCAGCGCCTTCAGTCGCTCGGGCTGCAACGCCGCCAGGTCCTCGGTCTCGGCGAAGTCCCGCTCCAGGTGGAACAGCTCCCAGCGGTCGCCGTCGAAGGGCGTGTCCGGCGGATGGAAGGCCACCGCCTTCCAGCCGTCGTGCCACAGCCCGCGGTGGCCGAACATCTCGAAGTACTGCGGCTTGCGCCGCGGCGGCGCCTGGGCATCGTGCAGGCTGGCGGCGAAGCTCTCGCCTTCCAGCGGCATCTGCGCCACGCCCTGGACCGCGGCCGGCGGCTCCACCTTCAGCAGCTGCAGCAGCGTCGGCACCAGGTCCACCGCATGGCAGAACTGCGACCGAACCTCGCCGCGCGCGGCGATGCCCTGCGGCCAACTGATCACCAGCGGGTCGCGGATGCCGCCTCCGTGCGTGTTCTGCTTGTAGCGGCGCAGCGGCGTGTTCGAGGCCATCGCCCAGCCGTGCGGAAAGTTCGAGTGCGTATCGGGGCCACCGATGTCGTCGATACGCGCGAGCTTCTCGGCCATCGGCTCGGGCTTGAAGTTGTAGGGCCCCATCGCGTTGACCATGCCCAGCGGCCCGCCTTCCTGGCTGGCGCCGTTGTCCGACAGCACCAGCACCAGCGTGTCGTCGAGCTGGCCCGCATCTTCGAGCCAACCGATGAGCCGGCCGATGTGCTGGTCGGCATGGTCCAGCATCGCCGCAAAGGCCGCCTGCAGCCGGGTGAAGACTTTTCTTTCGTCCGCGCCCAGGCTGTCCCACGCGGCAACGCCGTCATTGCGCTGCGGCAGCCGGGTATCGGCCGGCACCAGGCCCAGCACCTTCTGCCGGGCCAGGCGCCGTTCGCGCTCGACGTCCCAACCGTGCGCGAAGGCCGCGTCGTATTCCCGGATTAACTCGGCCGGCACCTGGTGCGGTGCATGGCAGGCGCCGAAGGCCAGCCAGGTCAGCCACGGCGTGCCCGCCGCATCGGCCGTGTGGTTGGCGATCATGCGGATGGCCTCGTCCACCAGGTCGGCCGTCAGGTGGTAGCCGCCGGCGAAAGTGCCGGGCGCATCGACGTGGGTGTTGTCGCGCACCAGCTCGGGCGAATACTGGTCGGTCTCGGCATCCATGAAGCCGTAGAAGCGGTCGAAGCCGCGGCCCAGCGGCCAGCCGTCGAAGGGGCCGGTGGGGCCGCTTTGCGTCAGCGGCGTGACATGCCACTTGCCGAGCATGTAGTTGCGAAAGCCCACCGGGCGCAGCATCTCGGCCAAGGTGCCGGCCTCGCGTGCGATCTTGCCGCGGTAGCCCGGGTAGCCGCTGTCGAAGTTGGCCAGGCAGCCCATGCCCACCGAATGGTGGTTGCGCCCGGTCAGCAGCGCGGCGCGCGTGGTGCTGCACATCGCGGTGGTGTGGAAGCCGCTGTAGCGCAGGCCACGGCCTGCCAGCGCGTCGATGTGGGGGGTGCGGATGGCCGAGCCGTAGCAGCCGAAGTCGGAGAAGCCGACATCGTCGAACAGGATCACCAGCACGTTGGGCGTGCCCGGCGCGGGCCGCGGCGGCTCGGGCCAGTGGGGAGCGGCCATGTCATCCTTCGTGCTGCACGTCGGGGCAGCGGCCCGGCCAGCGCCGTTGCGCCGGCTGCGGGCCATTGTAGGGAGCCGCCTCTCGGCTACTGCGTGGCCGTCAGGCCGCCGTCGACGTACAGCACTTGGCCGGTGACGAAGGATGCGGCCGGGCTGCAGAACAGCAGCGCCGCGCCCACCACGTCGGCCGGCTCGGCGACGCGGCCGAGCGGAATGCGCTGCAGCAGCGCGTCGCGCGTGGCGGGGTTGTCCAGCCAGTGGCTGCCCATCGTGCCGCGCACCACCGTCGGCGCGACGCCGTTGACGCAGATACCGTGCGCCGACAGTTCCACCGCATGCTGCTTGATCAGCATCAGCAGCGCGCCCTTGGTGGCGCAGTAGGCCGAATAGCCGCGGTCGCGCATGCCGAGCATCGCGCGCACCGACAGGATGTGCACCTGCCGCCCGGGTGTGTGGCCGGCGTGCACGGCGGCCACCTGGTGCCGCGCCGTCGCCTGCGCCAGGAACATCGCCGCCTTCAGGTTGACCTGCAGCAGCTCGTCGAAAGCCTCTTCGCTGACCGCATCCAGCCGCTGCTCGCGCTGCATGCCCACGCAATTGACCAGCAGGTCGAGCCGGCCGAAATGCGCGGCCACCGCATCCACCGCCTGCGTGATGTCGGCCACCCGGTGCGCATCCATCGCCAGGCCCAGCGCGTCGTGGCCTTCGGCGCACAGCGTGGCCGCCAGTGCCTGCGCCTTGTAGTCGCTGCGCCCGGCCACGGCCACGCGCGCGCCGGCCAGCGCCAGGCCGCGGACGATGGCTGAGCCGATATCCCCATAACCGCCAGGCACTAAGGCCACCCTGCCCTGCAGGCCGAACAGCGATGGCAATGAAAGAGGGCTGTACGTCGTAGCCATCATTTCAGTTCCTTGGCACTGACCTAAGCGTAGTTGAAACACAAATTGCGCGATTCGCGGAGGTAAAGGCTGACGCTTCGATGTTCAACCAATACCCGCGTTTTCACTTCGCTTGCTGAGGTGAATGGCTGGTTCGTATTCAGCGCAGCAACCTCAGCTCAAGGCGACTCGCGGAAAGTGTGAGGATCACCGTGGCATCACCGCCACTCGGCATGGAAACCTTCAGCTTCCAATCCGGAATCTCCCACTCGCCGTTGACAGTGTCGATGTCGACTGTTCCGACAACACGACGCCGTTCCCACTCAAGCCGTGCAGTCTCCATCGTGTCGGAATTCGTGAGCAGACAAGTGCGCTTCGTATGCGCGACTTCTACTCGCAGTCCACCAAAGTGAACGTTCAAGTCTTTAGCAGTCCCACTACTAGGATCTGGTCCCATAGCTGACTGAGAAATTGCCTGTGGAGTGGCGGCACTCACAACCGGCATTTCGGTAGCCGACTTTGGACCATGCGACGAAAGGGACGCAACTGCGCTCGCAACGGGGCCGAGCTTCAATGGGCGCTCGGCTGGCTCCGGGATCGCGATGCCCTCGTCCATGGGGGGCAATTCAGGATAGTCGGAGATCGTGGCGGGACGGGGCATGCGCCAGTTCTGAAGTTTCGATTGGATGTCCACTTCAATCCGCCGCACCAGTTCAGCGTCGACATTGGTCTTGCCGCGCTCATATTCGAGCTGACGCAACTTGACCGCGAACCAACGCGTCCTGATGATGTTCTGCTCGTCTGCGCCGAGCCTCTCAGCAAGCACCGCCTCGTAGTACTGAAGGGAATCTGTGATCCGTCCAGTGCGTTCGTGAGCCGCACCGGCCTCAAGATATGAAATCCTATCTCTCCACTTACCGTCCTTGACACGGAGAAAATCTCTTAAGAACTTGCTGATGATCTGTTCAGGCCTCTGCGGCGCTGTCGGAAGCAAGTCAGACCGAGCAAGCGCCCGGATAAGCGCAACCCGCAACTCTGGTCCTTTGTCGCGCACCCACGTGCGCGTCGCTTTCTCTTTCCATGCGTCGGTGGTTCCCAACTCTCCATTCGTAATTAGTTGGGTCAGAGGCTGCCACTGCCCAGCGAGAGCGTAGAGTTCCACTGCAATACGTAGCGCCTTCGATGCGATCCCGTCAGCGTCCGCCCTACGCGCCGCGATGGCCACTGCCAACACAGCGCTCCCGGAACGCGCTCTGCTCGCCAGCTGAACGGCTTCATCGAATCGGGTCAACTCCAGAAGGGCCACACTAACGATCTCCGCTTCACTTGACTCAAGAGGTAGGTCGCCATTTGCATCGAAGGCGGCGACGATTCGCCGCGTATCGCCCAGCCGATGGAGGTATTCGAGGTTCTTAGGGTAGACCGTGGCTTGCGCTCTCGCCTCAAGGTAGCGCGCACTTCGTTTCTCACCCATTTCCTCCCAGATTGCCGCCGCGCGCTCAAAGTTACCGGCCGCGAAGCAAATTTCTGCGAACAAGCGTGGTGCCGT
>Ga0307505_10003391_pt1 | contig 10033 bp, 7 predicted proteins | sample 23_S_MG_FD_202183 | JGI IMG/M metagenome (GOLD analysis project Ga0307505, IMG submission 202183) | Soil microbial communities from Populus trichocarpa stands in riparian zone in the Pacific Northwest, United States - 23_S | ecosystem: Environmental > Terrestrial > Soil > Riparian zone > Trees... | reverse complement strand
AGACAAAGGCATCCGAGTGAACTGCGTTTCGCCCGGGCCGGTTTGGACGCCCTTGAACGTCGCCGACAAACCTCCAAAGGAAGTCGCCGAACACGGCGCGGACACGCCGATGAAGCGGCCCGCCCAACCGGAAGAGATCGCACCGGCATTCGTCTTCTTCGCGTCCAATGCCGATTCGAGCTACATCTCTGGCGAGGTGCTCACCCTTCTCGGCGGCGAGACCGCTGCCGCCTGACAAAATACAATATCAGAATCAAATGGCCGCTTTTGCGATGCAGAGGCGGCCATGATATTCTTACTACTTTGTTATTTTAACGATTTCTCATCTATTTAGGAGCGATTTATCACAATGGCTAATAACGGGGACGTAAAGATCGGAAAGGTCGTGCAGATCATCGGGCCGGTCGTCGACGTCGAATTCGAAAACTATCTTCCGCCGATCCACCAGGCAATACGCATCACATCGGAAGGGTTTGATGTTGAGACCGCGGTCGATGTCGTTTCGGAGGTTCAGCAGCACCTTGGCGAAGGCCGTGTGCGTGCGGTTTCGATGCTGCCCACCGACGGAATGGTCCGCGGGATGAAGGTTATCGACCTAGGCGGGCCGATCACGGTTCCGGTGGGAGCACCGACCCTCGGCCGCGTGATGAACGTTATTGGCGACCCGGTAGATGAACTCGGTCCTGTGGTTTCAGAAACCCGTTACGGCATTCACCGTCACGCTCCTTCGTTCGACGAACAGGCAACGAGCCTCGAGATGTTTGAGACCGGCATTAAGGTCATCGACCTGATCCAACCATTCCTCCGCGGCGGTAAGATCGGCCTCTTCGGCGGTGCGGGCGTCGGCAAGACCGTGCTCATCATGGAGCTGATCAACAACGTCGCAAAGGGCCGCGACGGCTTCTCGGTATTCGCCGGTGTCGGCGAGCGTACGCGTGAAGGTAACGACTTGCTCCGTGAAATGGTCGAGTCGAAGGTCATCACCTACGGCGATGCGTTCACTCACAACTTCGAAGAGACCGGAGCATTCGACCTCTCGAAGGTCGATATGGAAGCGATCAAGAATTCGAAGGTGTCGCTCGTATACGGACAGATGACGGAACCTCCGGGAGCACGTCTCCGCGTTGCATTGAGCGGTCTGACCGTTGCCGAATACTTCCGCGACCAAGGGAACGACGTTCTCTTCTTTGTCGACAATATTTTCCGGTTCACGCAGGCCGGTTCCGAGGTGTCCGCACTTCTCGGACGTATGCCGTCCGCCGTGGGATATCAGCCGAACCTCGCTTCGGAAATGGGAGAGATGCAGGAGCGCATCACCTCGACCAAGACCGGTGCTATCACGTCGATCCAGGCCGTTTACGTGCCCGCCGACGACTACACTGATCCTGCACCGGCGACGACGTTCGCTCACCTCGACGCTGTTACGGCTCTGTCGCGACAGATCGTTGAGCTCGGTATCTACCCGGCCGTTGACCCGCTCGCATCTAACTCGCGAATCCTCGATCCGCAGATTGTTGGCGACCTGCATTACAACACCGCGCAGGAAGTTAAGAAGATCCTGCAGCGTTACAAAGATCTTCAGGACATCATCGCGATCCTCGGCCTCGACGAGCTTTCGGAAGACGATAAGCAGACCGTTGCACGTGCACGTAAGATCCAGCGATTCTTCTCGCAGCCCTTCACCGTCGGTGAGCAGTTCACCGGTCTGAAGGGCGAGTACGTCAAGGTTGACGACACGATCAAAGGCTTCCGCGAGATCCTCGACGGCAAGTGCGACGATATGCCCGAGCAGTCGTTCTACATGGTCGGCACGATCGAACAGGCCCGCGAGAAGGCCAAGAAGATGGCAGCGGCGGCGTAACCTGATTTGCGATTTTAGATTTGCGATTTGCGATCGCCTCGGCGTTTCGGAGAATCGCAAATCGCAATTCGCAAATCGAAAATACAAACAATGATCCAATTATCAATCGTAACTCCCGAACGCAAGGTCCTCGATGCTGAGGTAGATTCCGTCACGGTCCCGACAGTATCGGGCGAGGCGGGACTTTTGACCAACCACGCGTCGGTCGTGTCGGCGCTGAAGCCCGGCATTCTTTCGTACTCGGTGAAGGGAAGTGTTGAGAAGATGGTCGTCGCCGGCGGATTCGTCGAAATGAACAACAACAAGGTTTCCGTGCTGACCGATTCCGCTGAGACCGCAACCGAGATCGACATCGAGGCCGCAAAAGCCGCTCGCGAGACTGCCGAGAAAGAACTCGCGGCCAGCGCTTCCTCGGCGATCGAGCTGACCGAAGTTACCCGCGAACAGCTCGACGCGGCGAATGCTCGCATCCAGCTTGCTGCGGGTAAATAGCACGCTTTCGAAAGATCAATGCCGTTCGGGTCCAGCGATCCGGGCGGCATTCTTGATTTTGCGATAAGCTATAAACCTTCAGTAGCCCGCCACCTTTCTCAGATAAGAAACTCTTGTCGAGAAAATTCTCGGATATACTTGACGAAAAGGAGAATGGGTCGTAATCTTATTGAAATCGACTTTCAATTGCAAAAATGATACTTCAGAAACTCAAAGAAGGGACGCGGCAGCAGCACGAACATGTCGAAGGCACTGTTGATGTGATGAGCCAGATGTTCAGCGTCGACGATTACAAACGGCTGATCGCAAAGTTCTGGTCTTTCTATTCCGCTTTCGAGCCGGTGCTTCCGTACGCGGAACTTAAAGAGGCCGGGTTCGATTACGACGTGCGACGAAAGCTTGCGTGGCTTGAGGCGGATTCGAAGGTTCTCGGGTTAGATCGGCCGGAGGCTTTCGACGACGTTCCAGATGTTTCGACGCTGCCGAAGGCTTTCGGCAGTCTTTACGTGATCGAGGGTTCCACGCTCGGCGGGGCGGTGATCTCGCGACATCTAAATCAGCATCTTGGGTTGACGCCTGAGAACGGCGGATCGTTCTACGCAAGCTATGGCCCGATGGTCGGGCCGATGTGGAAGAGCTTTGGCGAGGCGATAACGGCCTACGCGGGCGACGGATCGAACGACGACGAGATCGTCGAGTCGGCAAAGAAAACGTTCGACAGCATTAACGCTTTGTTCAGTAAGGACGACGCGAAGATCGTGTCGGCAAGTTAGTAAACGTATTGGTAAAAGTAGATGGCCGTACCGATCGGGACCTGGTAATCACAATCGGTACAGCCAATAAAGTTCGACAACTCAAATGGCCGGCGAACTCTGCAAGTGTAGTTTCGTAGGCCAAAATCTGCAACCCTAAGGAGCAAGACAATGGCCACAGGCAGGCTTGTATTAGCCTTTTTCGTTTCCGCAATTTTATCATTCTCCGTCTTTTCTCAGAATTCCGATCAAACCATCACTGTCTCGGTAAAGGATTCGAACGGTGCCGCCGTTGCGGGTGCGTCCGTCGAATTGACCGGAAGAACCTTTCGATCACGAACGCTTGTCACCGATTCGCAGGGCGAAGTTCGCTTTGACGGTGTGAGGGCCGACACTTTGAAGGCTGGCGTGTCCGCGGCCGGTTTCCCGACCGTCTATCGCGATATCACTCCTTCGGGATCGGCGAGCACCGAGATAATTCTCTCGCCAGGCTCGATCAACGAGAGCGTGACCGTGACTGCGACCCGCACTCAGTTATCTACCGAGGACACTGCGGTTCCGGTTTCGGTCATCGGCCGCGACGCTCTCGACCGTAAGCCTGTTAACACGATCGGCGACATCTTTCGCGATCTGCCCGGCACTTCGACGGTTAACGAAGGCGCGTTTCAGGTCCGTCCGCGGATCCGTGGTCTCGACAGCAACCGCATTCTCATCCTTGTCGATGGCGAGCGTCTCAATAACGCGCGAACGTCTACCGGGCAGTCGGGGATCGAGATCGGACTTGTAGACGTTGACCAGATCGAGACTGTAGAAGTTGTTCGCGGAGCGGGCTCGGTCCTTTACGGAACCGACGCTCTGGCTGGGACGGTCAATATCATCTCACGCGGTGTCAACCGCGGCCCGGACGACAAGTTCCGCTTTGGCGCGATGTTCAATGGTTATTTCAGCTCGAACGAAATGGGACGCCGCGGAACGGCTTCGGTCACTGGCTCGAACCGCTGGTTTGCGTTCCGCGCGGCCCAGTCGCTTGAACGATACCAGAACTATTTCACCGGAAAGGCGAATGGCGAAGTCCCCGCGGAAGGTCTCGGCCTTGGCATCAGCACGGACGGCGAGGTCGGCAACTCTCAGTCGCATGGCGGCAACACGCAGATCACGACCCGTTTCTTCCTGAACGACAGGAGCGATTTCCGCATTAGCGGCGAGCGTCGACGAGGTGCCGATATCGGATCGCCTTTGCTTACAGAAGGATTCGGTTTCAACGCTTATTTCCCGTATTCGGACCGCGACAAAGTTGGCGGCAGGTTCGAGATACGCGACCTCAACGACTATCTCGCGGCGATCTCCTCGAACTTCTACTGGCAGCGTCAGAAACGCAACTTCACGAATGTAACGGGGCCTGTCCTGCCATTCTTCCGTGGAAGCTTTAGCGAGACGATCACCGATACGACCAGCATCGGATTCGACCTCGTAAGCAATTGGACCTTCGGTTCGAAAAACTTCGTGACGATGGGCTTCAGCTTTTTTGAGGATGAGAACGTAGATGCGCGTCTGCAGCGGACCGTGTTACCGCCGTTCACGCCGAACGTTACGACAAGTGTGCCGAGGGCTGATTTTGGAAGCATTGCCTTCTTCGCTCAGGATGAATTCACCGTCAATAGCCGGCTGAAGATCATTGGCGGTGTTCGCGTGGAACGCTTTAAGTCGAGTTCGACGCCAAAGGATGGATTCGCTCTTCCGCCGACCATCCGGCCATTCCAGCTTGAGGATATCGGCATCGCAGACCTTGCAACTGGGCTGGAGGTCGATGAAACGGCTGTGACCGGTGATGTCGGTGCGGTCGTCCGCGTGACAGATGCGGTGAGCTTGTCGGCCCGTGTCGGCCGTTCGTTCCGTGTCGCGAACCTTTTCGAGCGATTCTTTACCGGCTCGGGATCGGTCGGCGGATTCCTCGTCGGCAACCCCAATCTAAAGCCCGAAAGCGGCATCAACGTCGATACGGGTGTCCGGGTAAAGACCTCGCGGTTCTCGGGTTCGTTTACCTACTTCAACAATCTGTATCGTGATTTTCTCTCAAGCACAACAGCTTTCGACAATCGTGATGCTAACCCTCGTTGTCCAGTTCTCATCTTGACGGCGACCACTACTTTTCTTCCCCCAGAGACCGGCCGCCCCGCCGAGTGCATTCCGTCCGGAGGTTCTTATACGCTGGTTCAGCAGACGGTCAATTTCGGAAAGGTCCGTATCCAGGGCTTCGAAGGTGAGTTCGAACTTCCGTTCAGGATCGGCGATGCGGGATTCCTGACGCCCAACGGCAGCGTTTCCTATTTGCTAGCTGACAACGAGGAAACGGGACAACCGTTCAACGTCGTACCCCCGCTGAAAACCGTACTGAACTTGCGATGGAACGACCTTGCGAATCGCTACTATCTGGAAGCTCAAACGCGGATCGTGAACAAGCAGGATCGTCTAAGTACCTCGTTCCTCGCGTCGAACGGCGGACCCGAGCCGGGATACGCCGTGAGCGATGTCCGCGGAGGATACTTTTTCCGCCGCGAACGCTTCAATTTCAGCGTGAATCTGGGCGTGACGAACCTGTTCAACCGCTACTTCAACGAGCAGTTGATCCTCGCTCCCGCGCGCGGCCGGTCGTTCACGGTGGGGACGACCTGGGAGATCAGATAGATCGAAAGCATAGGAAGGTACGAAAAGGCCCCGGCGAACGCTCGGGGCTTTTCGTTAGTCTGAAACCAGCATCGTATTGTATTTGGGCTGAAGCTGTCTGATCAGCAGTGCCTCGATCGCGGCACGATAGTCCACGGCCCATCGAAGGTAGATCTTGTCCGGTTCGAGCACGCCGTGCTGCGGCGGCTGTCCGATAGCTTTGATCGTGAAATTAACTGGCGTCCGTTGGACCGAATGCGTCAATTTCCCGTCGTGGAAATGTGCACTAGCCCGCGAGAGAAACATAAGAAAGCCGCCCTTGTGAAGGTTCGAGATGCTCACCGTGTCTCCGGTCTTGTATTTCCTGATCCTGCTGCGAAGGCTCTGCGTCGCGATCCCTACATAGAGCACGCTCTTTCCGGCCGGCGTCGGCGACAACAAGCCGTTGTGATCCGTGAACGCATAATAACCCGGTTCGTCCGGCACGGTCGCGGTCGTCAGCGAATCCCAATCGTGCGGAACGTCCCATACGCATGAAAGATGTGGTTGGTTGCTCATCCTGATACCTCCGTCCAAAAGCGCGACGAGTGAGCACGTACGATTTTGCCGAGATCGGGGTTGGGGGTTATCAGATTTTACAGATCCGTCACTTCAATTGGAATCCGGCCCGCCGGATCGATTTCACACACGCGGTATCGAGCCCTTTTGTTGTTCCGGATTCAATGAACTTCGTGGTCAACCCTTCGAGGCATTGCAATCCATCCAACCCGCCGAATCCATGGCCGCCGCTTGGGACGACGACGTGCAGGGAATTTGGGAGCAGTTTTGCGACTCGGTCTCCGTACTCAGGCGGCGTCACCGGGTCCCATTGGCCGGAGAAGATGAGAGCCGGCACGTCAGAACGAACAAGTTCATCGTAGTTTTTTCTGAGCGTGCTTTGCGGCCATTCTGCGCACGCTTCGAGTTGCTCGCGAAGCCGGTAGTTGCCAAGGAATGTGATATCGGGATCGCGGCCTTCAACCTGTTTCGCGAACGGCAGATCTTCGGCACACGTGATCGACAGATACAGGCCGGTCGCACCGGTCGCGACGATAACTCTGCGGTAAAACATCGCTGCTTCGGCGAGCGGTTTGAAGTTGCCTTTCGACGCCTCGTTCAGCGCAAGCGGAACGCGGCCGGCGCCACGGGACTGATAAAGCATGTAACGGATCGCCTCCGCGGCAAGATCACGCGACAGTTTCATCTTCAACGGCTTGTTTTCCACCACAACATCGACCTCGACCGGGCCCTTCTTCAAAGTTTCGAGGACGGTTCGCTCATTCATTTTGATATCGGGAAACGTCGTGCCGCACTCGGCGTTTGCAAGACATTCATCTAGGACACCATTCAACGCTCGCTGCGTATGCCACGGAAACTCTCGCGGCATAAACTGGTCGAACGGCGACACGCCATGCAGCAACACGCTTCGGACGCTAGTCGGATGCTGCTTGACGTATGTCATCACGGCACGCGTTCCGTACGAACCCCCCGAAAGATTGATCTTCGCGTACCCCAGAGCCTGCCGGACCTCGTCGAGATCATCCATCGCGATCGACGTGACGTAGAGCTTAAGATCGCTGGTTTTGTCGAGTTCTTTTCTGCACGCGGCAACGGCTGCCGGCGGATTCCAGTGAGTGAGATAGCTGAGGAGGTTCTTCGGATCGAACAGTTCACAGTTAAGCGGATTCGATCCGCCGGTGCCGCGCTGATCGACGAAAACAATGTCCCGGCGTTCGCGGATCTTTGCGTAGTCCTGCGCGACATACGGAGCATCCTCGGTCGCCGACGAACCCGGCCCGCCCGGAATATAGAAAAGCGGGTCGGACAACTTGTCGCTACCGGTCGCAGGATAGACCACGATGTTGATCGGGATCTTGCGGCCTTTCTTCGCGGTTCGATCCTCGAACACTTCGTACTTACCGCACAAGACCGAATCTTTCTTACTCTGTTCGGATCCGGGCACCTCACACGGAGCCAACGAAACCTTTTGTCCAAGACATGGAAGCGACGCCAAAAAGAAAACGGCGGCGCAGATCAATTTTCTCTGCATGCCGCCGATTCTACTCGAAAGCTAAGATTATTCGTAGCGCAACGCTTCGATCGGGTCGAGCTTTGCCGCCTTTCGTGCCGGTAAGACCCCGAACACCAACCCGATAAGGACCGAAATCGTCAGGGAAGTGATGATCATCCACAGTTCCACCTTTGCGGGCAGCGAAGGAAGAAGCAGAAGGAGCAGGTTTGAGATGCCCAATGATAAAGCCAGTCCGATGACACCGCCGAAGAACGTCAGCGCCATCGCCTCGGCCAGGAATTGAAACACGATCGCCCAGCGGGTCGCGCCGATCGCCTTGCGGATACCGATCTCCTTAGTTCGCTCGGTAACGGAAACGAGCATGATGTTCATCACACCAATACCGCCGACCAGCAGTCCGAGCCCTGAGATCGCGATCGCACCGATACCGATCCCCGCGAGCATCCCGTCGAACTGCCGCATAAAATCGTCTGCGGTCTTCACGTCAAAGTTGTTCGGCTCGCCAGTCTTAACACCCCGTCGGACGCGAAGCACTCCTTCGATCTCGCCGACCGCGTCGTTCAAGAATCCGGTCTTAGCCTGGGCGATATGCAGAACAGCGTCGCGCGTGGGTGCGACCTTCCGGGCCGTTCGGTACGGCATAAAGATCTTCTGATCTTCCTCGTTCTCACCAAAAAATCCCGCTTCGCGTTTTTCCAGCACGCCGACGATCTGCCATGTCGTGCCGTTCATTCGGATCTCTTTCCCGAGGGCCTCCGAAGCATCCCCGTCGAACAATGCTTCAACCGCGCTGACACCGACGACAAGAACGCTCCGGCGTTCCTGATCGTCCATTTCGGTTAGCCAACGGCCTTCCTTAAGCTTGAGGTTCCCGATCGACGCATAGTTTGCGGTGACACCATCGGTCTTTGCCCAACGATAATTCTTATCCTTATAGATCATGTTATCGTCAAAGCCCGTTCCCCACGATCCGATGTTGATCGCTATGGTCGCAATGTCATTCACCGCCGGGGCCTGAGCGAGTATCGCCCTTGCATCATCGATCGTCAGCGGCTTGCGGTTTCGCTCATCCCGATTGCCGGGGCCGAAACCAGTCGAGAGGTGAAAGAGGTAGATGTTGTTTGTTCCGTAATCTTCAAACATCTTTACAATGTTTTGCCGCATACCGGTCAGGATCGACGCGACGACGACAAAGGTAAGAATGCCGATCACGATGCCGAGAATGGTCAGACCCGAACGAAACTTGTTCCCCAGAACACTGTCCGCCGCCATCTTCAAAACTTCGACCGGTAAAGATGTTGAAACTCGCATACTAATGGAACGCGGACAATCTTGTCCGCACCTCTTAAACCTTCTGTAGGGCTACGATCGGATCAAGCCGCGCCGCCTTCCACGCCGGATACAGCCCGGCTACGACTCCGATCACGCTCGAGACCATGATCGAAAGCACCGCATAAAACACGGTGATCGTCATCGTCATGCTTAACAGATAACCGACGAGTGCCGTGGCTCCGAACGACAAGATCAACCCTAGAATTCCGCCGACCACGCAGAGCAACGCCGATTCGATCAGGAACTGAAGCAGTATCTGATTTCGCGTCGCCCCGAGAGCCTTTCGCAGTCCAACCTCGAACGTCCTTTCAGTCACCGACACGAGCATGATGTTCATCACGACGATACCGCCAACGAGCAGGATGATCGCGGTGATCGGCAGTACAACGGCAGCAATCGCACCCGTTACCTGATCCATCGTATTGTTGAATTCATCGACGTTCACGACCGAGAAAGTACTCTCGTCGCTGCCCAGCATCTGCCGCTTATTTCGGAGCAGCAGGTGAGCTTCGTCGATCGAAGCCTTGAAGTTTTCATTATCGAGCGTCTTGCCGTGGATCTGGATGCCGCCGGTTCGATTGAATATCTGGTTGAAGACCGTGATGGGAATGTACGCGTGCCGGTCCTGCGACTGGCCAAAGAACGACCCGCGCTGCTGTTCGACGCCGATGATCGTCACCGGTATTCCGCGGATCTTGATCTCCTTGCCGATCGGGGATGTAAACTCGAAGAATTTCTGGGCCACGTCATGGCCGATTACCGCTACGGCGGCGGACCGCTGCACTTCCTCGGCGGAAATGGTTCGTCCGGCGATAATGGTCTTGTCCTCGATGTCGAACATCTCGTACGTAACACCCTGGA
>Ga0307505_10003390_pt1 | contig 10034 bp, 8 predicted proteins | sample 23_S_MG_FD_202183 | JGI IMG/M metagenome (GOLD analysis project Ga0307505, IMG submission 202183) | Soil microbial communities from Populus trichocarpa stands in riparian zone in the Pacific Northwest, United States - 23_S | ecosystem: Environmental > Terrestrial > Soil > Riparian zone > Trees... | reverse complement strand
GAGGAAGTCCTCATGCCCTTGAAAACTCGGTGCATCCGTTAGCACCGAGAGGCAGGCCGCCCCGCCGGTCGCGTAGGCGTGCGCCAGCGCCGACGGGTCGAAATCGGCGCGGATCAGGCCTTTCGATGGGCTCGCCTTCTTGATCTCGGCGATCAGCGCAGGGCGCTTGGCGCGCAACGCGTCGGCAAAGCCGCGCGGCTTGTCTTGCGCGCGCGCGGCGGCCTCGATCTCCCGCCATGGCCGCGCTGCTTTGCGCGCGGCGACCTCCTCGCGCTTGTACGCAACGATCCGTTCCAGCACGCTCATGGCGCGCTCCGCGACACATCGGCCAAGTGCGCCAAAGCCGTTCGTGCCGCGCCGTTGTCGAGCGCCGCGGTCGCGAGCTTGTGCGCTTCGATCACATCGCGCGCACGCCCGGCCACGAACAGCGCCGCGGCGGCGTTGATCAGCACCGCCGCGCGATGCCCAGCCCGTCCGCCGCCGTCAAGCAGCGCGCGCATTTCCGCGGCGTTTTCTTCGGCTGCGCCGCCGCGCAGATCCGGGTGCACCTCGGCATTCATGGTCGCCACTTGGCGCGTGATCGCGCCCTGGTCCAGCGTCGCGACGTGGTTGGCCTCCTTGCCGGCGGCTGAGAGTTCGTCGAGCCCACCCGCGCCGTGTACGACCAGCGCCTTCTCGCAACCGAGTTCGCGCAAGGCGCCTGCCACGGGCTCGACGAAATCGGCGCCAAAAACGCCGACCAATTGGCGCTTAACGCCGGCCGGGTTGGAGAGGGGGCCAAGCAGATTGAAGATCGTGCGCTTGCCCAGCTCGCGCCGCGCCAGCGCGACGTGACGCATCGCGGGGTGATGGTTCTGCGCGAACAGGAACGCGACGCCAGCTTCGCGCAAGCAACGCTCCAACGTGGGTGCGTCGCCGGTAAGCTTCACGCCAAGCGCCTCAAGCACATCGGCGGCGCCGGATTTGGAACTCATCGCACGGTTGCCGTGCTTGGCCACCGGCACGCCGCAGCCGGCGACGACGAACGCGACAGCGGTGGAGATGTTCAGCGTATGCGCGCCATCGCCGCCGGTGCCGCAGACGTCAATCGCGCCGTCGGGCGCACGCACCGGCAGCACACGCGCGCGTAGAGCCCTAGCGCCACTGGCGATCAGCGCAGGATCATGCATCAGCGGCGTCGTGAGGGTGAGAAAGCGCTTAATATCATCATGCGCGGCGTGGCCGTCCATAATGGTTTCGAACGCGGAATCCATTTCTCTGGAGGTGAGCACACCGGCCGCGAGCGTTTCATTGAAAGGCGCCAGACTCATCGCAGGCCCGCCGCGCTCAGGAAATTGCCGATAATTGCATGCCCATGTTCACTGGCGATCGATTCGGGATGAAACTGGACGCCAAACACTGGGCGAGTTTTGTGCGAAAGCCCCATGATTTCGCCGTCTGCGGTTTCAGCGTCGCTCACGAGGCAATCGGGCAGGCTCGCGCGCTTCACCGCCAACGAATGATAGCGCGTGGCGCGGAACGGCGAGGGCAGCCCGCGAAACACGCCGCCGCCGCGATGCGTGACCTCGGAGATTTTGCCGTGCATGATTTCTTGAGCGCTGACCACCTCGCCACCAAACGCTTGTCCCATCGCCTGGTGGCCCAGGCACACGCCGAGCATCGGCAGCGCCGCCGGCGCGGCGGCCAATAGATCAAGGCAAATCCCGGCTTCGTTGGGCGTGCATGGTCCAGGCGAGAGGATGATGGCGCGCGCTTTGCGCCGCAAGGCGTCGTCTACGCTGAGCGCATCGTTGCGCACGACCTCCGTGGGGACGCCGAAATCCTCAATGTAATGCACGAGGTTATAGACGAAGCTGTCGTAATTATCGATGACGAGGATCATGGCCGCCTCAATGGGGGGAACGAACGAAAATCAATCGTGGTCGTTCGCACGCCATCGGGAAGCGGGGGCAGGCCAAAGCATCATCGCGGGCATCATAGTCTAAAAGCGCGCCCTGCAAACGGGGTTCGCCTGTGAAAAGGTCGCAGCCAGTGCGTCACGCTCACGGATAGCGCCACGCCTCCGCCGCCGCCCGGAACAGGGCGCGGGATTTGTGCTGGGTTTCGGCGAATTCCGCGTCGGCGTCGCTGTCGAGCACAATCCCGCCGCCGGCCTGAACATGCAGCATCCCGTCTTTGACAATGGCGGTGCGGAGCGCGATGCAGGTGTCCATATCGCCGCCCGCGCCAAAATAGCCGACGCCCCCGGCGTAAATGCCGCGCTGATGCGGTTCGACTTCATTGATGATTTCCATCGCCCGCACCTTGGGAGCGCCTGTCACCGTGCCGTGCGGGAAACCCGCCAGCAGCGCGTCGAGCGCCTGGAGTTCGTCGCGCAATTCGCCCTCCACGTTGGAGACGATGTGCATCACGTGGCTGTAGCGCTCGATCGTGAACGCCTCGGTGACGCGCACATGCGCTGAGCCTGCGCCGGCGGTTGCGGCGTTTGGGCCTTCGGGCGCGCCGCGCTTGGCCACCCGCCCCAGATCATTGCGCGCGAGATCGACCAGCATCAGGTGCTCTGCGCGCTCTTTCGGATCGGCGAGCAGCTCTTCTTCCAACGCGTGATCGTGTGCGGGCGTATCGCCGCGCGGCCGCGTGCCGGCGATGGGCCGGATCGTCACCGTATCGCCGCGCAGCCGCACCAGAATTTCCGGGCTTGAACCCACCACCGCGAAATCGGCGAAGTTGAGATAATACAGAAACGGCGAAGGATTGAGCCGGCGCAGCGAGCGATAGAGCGCGAACGGGCTTTGCGTGAACGGCGCCGAAAAGCGCTGGCTCGGCACCACCTGAAACACATCGCCCGCGCGCGTGTAGGCTTTGCAGCGCGCCACCAGCGCGCGGTAGGCCTCCGGCGTAAAATTGGAAATCGGAGCCGCGCCCGCGATCGGCGCGCCTGCGGGCGCGCGTTTCAGCGGCCGCTCCAGCGTGCGCAACACGGCGCGAAGGCGCGTCAGCGCCGCGTCATAGGCGCGCGTAGCGCTTTGGCCGGCGCGCTTGCGCGCGGGCGTCACCAAGGTGATCTCGCCGGTGACATTATCAAACACCGCCACCACGGTAGGGCGCATCAGCAGCGCTTCTGGCGCGCCGATGGGATCAGCCGGCGCCTCGGGCAGCTTCTCGACATGACGCACCATGTCATAGCCAAGGTACCCGAACAGCGCCGCGGCCATTGGCGGCAAATTCTGCGGCAGCGTGAGCGCCGAACGCGCCAGCAGCTTGCGCAGGCTCTTCAACGGCGGATCGCGCTGGGGGCGAAACGCAGCATCGCCGAAGCCGCCGCGGCTGGTCTCGGCGCGGCCGTTCTTGACGCGCCACACCAGATCGGGCTTCAGCCCGATGATCGAATAGCGTCCGCGAAAATCGCCGCCTTGGACACTCTCAAGCAGGAATGAGCCGGGTTTTTGCGGCCCGAGTTTGAGCAGGGCCGAAACCGGCGTCTCAAGATCGCTGACGACGCGCGTCCACACCACGCCGCCGCCGGCTTCATAGGTGCGCGCGAAGTCTTGCGCCGTCGGCGCGGCGTCAAGCGGCGTCATTCTTGCGCGTTGGCGGAGCTAGGCGTGAAGGTGCGGTCGATAAGCCGCTGATTGCGCCGCGGGCGCATGCGCTCCACGATCGCGTCTGTCACGCTTTCCACAAACGTGTTGGTCAACACGCGCGTATCTGAAGCGCGCACTTGCTCGACCAATTGCGGCGCTTCGGCGGGATTGGTGCGATCAATCGATTCCACCACCGCCACCAGCAGGGCGCCGCCATCCGCGCGCAGATCGATCGCCGTCTGGCCGACGCCCGCTTGAAATATCTGCGCCGCCAACGCACGCGCTGGAATCTGGCTGGCTTGCTGGCGGTCGAGGCGCTGCGCGCGCGCAACGATCGTCATGCGGTTGGCGCGGGCGGCGTCTTGAAACGTCGCGCCGTCGCGGATCGCCTGCGTGAACGCCGCCCCCGCTTCCTGCAGGCGGCGCCCGCGCTCGCGGTTGGTCCAGCCCAGCGCCAACGCGTCGCGCACATCTTCAAGCGGGCGCACGGTCTCCGGGATGATGCGATCCACCGAGACCATCACGTCGCCGCCGTCAAACGGCAGAAAATCGCTGACATCGCTTTCAGACAGCTCAAACGCGGCGCGCATCGGCTCGGTGAGCGTTTGCAGGGCTTCGATCGGCCGGCCTTGCTGGTCGACGCCCTGGGCGCTCACCGGCGGCACGGTCAACACCGAGAGCCCGTGCGCGCGCGCCGCATCCGCCAGGCTCGCGCCGCCCGAACGCGCTTCCTCGAACTCGCCGATGGCCTTGTTGAGCAATTCCGCGGCGTGCTCCATCGCCATCGCCGCGCGGATTTGCTCACGCAAAGCTGCCGTGTCGACGGGGGGGGCGGCCGTGATCGAATCCACCCGAACCACGACGAACGGGCTCAAACGTCCGCGCACAACGCGCGCCGGCGCGCCGGCGGCCAGATCAAACACCGCGGCCGCCACCGCCTCATCCAGCACCTCGTTGCGCGTCTGGTTTTCGCCGCGCTGGGTTTGCACGCCAAGCGCTGTGGCGATGTCGGCCGCACTTTCCCCGCGCGCGAGGCGTTGGGCGATGTCGTTGGCCTGCGCCTCGTTCTGCGCGGTGAGGCGCACATAGCTGCGCCGTTCCGGCGTGGAGACGGCGGCGCGGCGGGCTTCGACCTCATGCTCCAATTCGTCCGCGGCAATCGTCACGCGCGGTACGAAATCTTCCGTGCGCGCGATCGCGAAGGTCAGCACGCGGAATTCCGGCACGCGCAGATTGGCGGCGTTTTCGGCGTAGAACGCTTGGATTTGCGCGTCCGTTGGCGGCGCGATTGCGCCGACGGCCGAAGCCGGCAATTCGGCCAGGGAGACCACGCGCGTCTCGGTCTGATAGGACAGCATCAGCGCGCCGTAACTGGAAGGCGAGCGAATGCCCGCGATAAGGGCCTCCATCACCATCTGATTGGTCATGTCGCCGCGCATCATATTTTCGAATTCGGGCTGGGTGTATTCGATCTGGCGCAGGAAGCTTTGGTAGGCGAGGGGATCGAACTGGCGCGTCACCGGGTTCAGCACCTGGGGAAATTCGCGGATCGCGTCGCCGACTTGGCGGTTGCTGGCGCTGACGCCGATCTTGTCGGCGTAGGCATAGAGCGAAAGCCGCGTGGAGAGGCCCTCTAGAATCTGATTGTGCAGCCCGCCATCGATGGCTTCCTGCTGGGTAATGACTTGGCCCTGCTGTTCGCGCCTGGCGCGCAGGTCGCGCTGCAGGTCGCGGGTGAGCTGCTGCGGGGTTACCGCATAATCGCCCACCTTCACGAGATCGGTGGCCGCGATGGTGCTGAATTGGCCGCTCGGCAGCCATAGCACCATGGCCAAGCCCACCAGCCCCAAAATGATGGCCGCGAAGATGCTCTTCGAGAACTTCCGGAATTGTAAAATCATGGGCTGGTCCGATAGGTGAAGGCGCGGGACTTTAGTGACCGCCCCTCGCCAGGGCAATTGGCGGGGGCCATCGCCCGAGACCGAGGCGGAAGCAAGACAAACAAGGGGGGCTAATGGCCGCGCGAAAGCCGCTGATTGCGGGAAACTGGAAAATGCACGGCCGGCGCGCCGATCTGGCCGAGGCGGCGGCCCTGCAAGCGGCGGCCGGGGGGGCTCTCGCCAAAATTGACGTGCTGATCTGCCCGCCGGCCCCCTATATCGAGGCCGCAATCGCGGCTGTCGGCGCGAGCGGCGTCATCGTCGGGGCGCAAGATTGCAGCCCGGTGGCCGCGGACGCCGCGCGCACCGGGGAGGTTAGCGCCGGCATGCTGTCCGATGTGGGTGCCCGTTACGTCATTGTCGGCCATTCCGAACGGCGTGCGCTGCTGGGCGAAACGGACGCCGTCGTCCGCCAGAAAGCGGAAGCCGCCGCCGCCGCGGGGCTCGCGCCCATCGTCTGCGTGGGCGAAACCCAAGCTGAGCGGGAAGCCGGCCAGGCCGCGACCGTGGTGGCCGGGCAAGTGCGCGCCAGCACGCCTGACACAATGCAGGGCCTGGTCGTGGCCTATGAGCCGGTTTGGGCCATTGGCGGCGCCCGCACGCCCACCCTTGAGGAAATCGCCGAAATCCACGCCGTCGTGCGCAAGCAGCTCGCCGCGCGCTATGGCGCGGCGGGCGAAGCGGTGCGCGTGCTTTACGGGGGCTCCGTGAACCCCAAAAACGCCGCCGAGATTTTTGCTGTGGAAGGCGTCGATGGGGCGCTGGTGGGCCGCGCGTGCCTCAAAGCATCTGACTTTTCAGCCATAATCAACGGCCATCCGGCTGCGCTCTAGGGGTGCGGGGCTAGAGGCTGGCGTTTAAGCTCTGTTGAGGCTATTGAGCGCGTTTCGCGCGCACCCATCTGGGACGGGCTGGCGGTTCGCGGGCGCGGGACAGGACTTTACGATGCAGATTATCATCCTGAGCATCCATTTGCTCGTATGCGTGTGCTTGATCGGGCTCGTGCTGTTGCAGCGCTCGGAAGGCGGCGCGCTGGGCATCGGCGGCGGCGGCGGCGGCGGCTCGCTGATGAGCGGCCGTGGCGCCAGTGACGCGCTGGCGCGCCTTACCGCGATTGCGGGCGGGCTTTTCCTCGGGGTTTCACTGCTGCTGACATGGCTTTCCGGCGCCGGTGATGGCCCGGCCCGCTCGGTGTTTGACTCCCTGCCGGCGATCACCGCGCCAGCGACCCCGGCTGAACCCGCGCCGGCCCCCGCCGAAGCGCCCGCCACGACCCCAGATCCCACGCAAAGCAGCGCGCCCACCACGACAGAATTGGCCGCGGCCATTCTGCCCGGCCCGGCCTCGGCCGCCGCGTCCGAAATCTCGCCCCCGTCCAGCGCGCGCGCGGCGCCGATCGAGTCCCGCCCCGCGGTGACGCCAACCGCAGCGCCGCAGCGCGCCGATCCGCCGCCAGCTCAGCGCACGAGCACGAGCACGCAAACACAAACCGTATCCGGAACAAATACGGCGCGTCAGCCGCCTGCCGCGCAAAACGCGGTGTCCGGCGTAACGCTGACTGAGCCAGCGACCCCCGAATCGGTTGATCTAGGCAATGGAGTGGAAGCTGTGCGGCGCGAACGCGCCGGGCCCGATCAATAAACGCACCTATATGGGCGGATTGATCGGCGGTTTTCGCCGGGGCTGAATCGGAAAGGCAATGGCGCGCTACGTGTTCATCACCGGCGGGGTGGTTTCTTCCTTGGGGAAGGGCATCGCCTCCGCCGCTCTCGGCGCGTTGCTGCAAGCACGCGGCTACAGGGTCCGGCTCCGCAAGCTGGACCCTTATCTCAACGTCGATCCCGGCACGATGAGCCCGTATCAGCACGGGGAAGTGTTCGTCACCGACGACGGCGCCGAAACCGATCTCGATCTCGGCCATTATGAGCGCTTCACCGGCGTCTCGGCCCAGCAGGCCGACAACATCACCACCGGGCGCATTTATCAGGACATCATCGCCAAAGAGCGGCGCGGCGATTATCTCGGCGCCACCGTGCAGGTGATCCCGCACGTCACCAACGCGATCAAGGATTTCATCCTCTCCGATCACGGCGACGCGGATTTCGTGCTGTGCGAAATCGGCGGCACGGTGGGCGACATCGAAGGCCTGCCGTTCTTCGAAGCGATCCGCCAATTGGGCCAGGAGCTCGATCCAGGCCAAGCAGCGTTCGTGCACCTGACGCTGCTGCCCTACATCCCCAGCGCTGGCGAGATGAAAACCAAGCCGACCCAGCACAGCGTCAAGGAGCTGCGCTCGATCGGTATTCAGCCGAACATCCTGCTCTGCCGCTGCGATCGACCGATCCCGGAAGATGAAAAGCGAAAGATCGCGCTGTTCTGCAACGTGCGTGAAAGTGCTGTGATCGAAGCGCGCGACCTGCCAACGATTTACGAGGCGCCGATCGCCTACCACGCTGCGGGGTTCGACACCGAATTGCTGAAGCATTTCGGCGTCACCGTTGCGCCGCAGCCCGATCTCGGCAAATGGGAAACCATCGTCAAACGGCTGAAATCGCCGGACGGCGAAGTCACCATCGGCGTCGTCGGCAAATACACCGAATTGAAGGACGCCTATAAGTCGTTGATCGAAGCGCTGCATCACGGCGGCGTCGCCAACAACGTCAAGGTCAACATACGCTGGATCGAAAGCGAATTGTTCGAGGAGCGCGGCGCCGCCTGGCACGAAGATCTGCATGGCGTGCACGGCATTCTGGTGCCCGGCGGATTCGGCGAGCGCGGCACGGAAGGCAAGATCGCAGCCGTGACGTTCGCGCGCGAGCACAACGCGCCCTTCTTCGGCATCTGCTTCGGCATGCAGATGGCCTGCATCGAGGCGGCGCGCAATCAAGCGGGGCTTAAGGGCGCGAGTTCATCCGAGTTCGGCGCGGCCAAGCACCCGATCGTCGGCCTGATGACCGAATGGTTGAAGGGCAACGAACTGGAGAAACGCAACCAAGCCGGCGATCTCGGCGGCACGATGCGCCTCGGCGCGTTCACCGCCGCTCTGGAGCCCGGCAGCAAGGTCGCGGAAATTTATGGCGACACGGAAATCTCCGAGCGCCACCGCCATCGCTATGAGGTGAACACGCGCTATCGCGATAAGCTGGAAGCCGCCGGCCTCATCTTCTCAGGCATGAGCCCCGATGGCCTGTTGCCCGAAATTGTAGAGCGGCGCGACCATCCCTGGTTCATCGGCGTGCAATATCACCCCGAGCTGAAAAGCCGCCCGTTCGAGCCGCATCCGCTGTTTGCGAGCTTCATCGCCGCGGCGGTGGAGCAAAGCCGGTTGGTTTAGCGCCCATGTGCGAACTCCTCGGCATGAGCGCGAATGTGCCGACGGACATTCGCTTTTCCTTCACCGGCCTCGCCAAGCGCGGCGGCGCCACCGGGCCGCACAAGGATGGCTGGGGCATCGCCTTCTATTCGGGGCGCGGCGCGCGCTGTTTCCATGATCCCGAACCCAGCGCGAAATCCGAATTGGCGCATCTGGTCGCCAATTATCCGATCCGGAGCAAAATCGTGGTAGCGCATGTGCGCCGCGCCAATCGTGGTCGTGTGGCGCTCGAAAACACCCATCCATTCACGCGCGAGCTGTGGGGCAGGGTATGGACCTTCGCGCACAATGGCCAATTGCGCGGCGTCAAGAAACGCAAGCTCACCCGCTATCTGCCCGTCGGCGGCACCGATAGCGAACACGCCTTCTGCTGGATGCTGGATTCCCTCGCCGCGCGCTGGAAGACGCTGCCCAAACCCGCCATGCTCGATCGTGCGGTCGAGGATTTGTGCAGAGAGCTGAACGAAGCGGGCGTGTTCAACGCCATGCTCTCCGACAGCCGCACGCTCTACGCCTATTGCTCCAAGCGGCTTTGTTATCTCACGCGCCGCGCGCCTTTCGGGCCGGCCACGCTGCTGGACGAGGATGTCGAGGTCGATTTCGCGGCGGAGACGACGCCGAACGATATCGTCACCGTCATCGCCACCCGCCCGCTCACGCGCAACGAGGCATGGACCAAGCTGGAGCGCGGGACCTTTTTAGCCTTCCGCGACGGCTTGCCGGCTTAACGCGCCTGCGCGCCGCCCGTCACGCGCCGCGCAAACGACAGCACATCCGCGAACACCGGTGCTCGATCGCGTTTCGCCGGCGCGAGCGCCTGTAAAATGCCTGGATGGTCGAGGTTTTCGTAAACGACCAGTTCCGCTTGCCCGCCCGCCGCATGCGCTGCGTCGCGCATTTCGGCGCCGGCGCGCACCGGCACGCGCCGGTCCGCATCGCCGGTCAGCAGCAGCAGCGGCGGCGCGTCCGCCCGCGCGAACCGAACGGCATGCATGTGGAACGGATCGGGCCTATCGCCGAACGCGATGCGAATGGTCGGGTTGTTGAAATAAAATCCGTATGGCCCGGCCAGGCCCGCGACGCCCCGGATTGCGCGTGGATCGTAGCCGGCCGCGCGCGCGTGATCTTCGTTCAGCG
>Ga0307505_10003389_pt1 | contig 10036 bp, 7 predicted proteins | sample 23_S_MG_FD_202183 | JGI IMG/M metagenome (GOLD analysis project Ga0307505, IMG submission 202183) | Soil microbial communities from Populus trichocarpa stands in riparian zone in the Pacific Northwest, United States - 23_S | ecosystem: Environmental > Terrestrial > Soil > Riparian zone > Trees... | reverse complement strand
TCTTCGAGCCGTTCTTCACTACCAAAGCACTCGGTAAAGGTACAGGTCTCGGGCTGTCCACTGTTTATGGTATTGTCAAACAAAGCGGCGGACACCTCGACGTGAAAAGCCAAGTCGGATTCGGCACAACTATCACGATTTACCTACCGCGTACCGAAGCGGAACTCTTCACAGAACCCGAAGAGGTGCAAGCCGCACCCATTGCCGAGGGCGGGCAGGGACAGACTATACTGGTGGTCGAAGACCAGGTTGGTGTACGCGAGCTGGTACGCCAAACACTTGAACTCTCCGGGTATCGTGTGCTCGCGGCGGAGAATGGTGATCGTGCGATTGCGATCAGCAAGAATCAGCCGGGTGAGATCGATCTCGTGATTTCCGATGTGGTCATGCCCGGGTTGAGCGGGCCCGATACGGTGGAACGATTGCTAAAAATGAACCCCGCGTTGCGCGTCATCTACATGTCTGGCTATGTTAACGAGAACATCCTCGGGAGCTCTGCTGCGTTTCTCCAAAAACCCTTCCGCATCGACGCTCTCCGAGGAGCTGTTGCCACAGCTCTCGCACCGCATGAACTTGTAAATGCGGAGTAGAGTTGAGCGGAGACGATTCGCAATTCTGTCTGTATGCATACCAAGCCCCATCCTCAGCCGCTTTCGTGACACGAGCCAGCCGCGGCTTCTCAAGTGAGCGCCAGGTTGGGTTGGTAGCGCAGGAAGTTCGTGAAGTCGTGCCGCAGGCAGTAGTAGAGGCAGAAGAGGGCTACCTCGCCGTCGACTACGCCCGTCTCGTGCCACTTCTCATCGAAGTCGTGAAGGAACAGCAGCGCCAAATCGACGAACTTAAAGCATCACTTCAAGTAGCCCAGCCATAGTATGTTTTGGCGTTGACAAACCGGTCACTAAACGTATCCTATCGGCCAATTCAATCACCGTCGCCGTCGGTTTTGGCGAGTTAGGTCAACTTGAAACAGTCCCCGATTTTGGGGGAGGAGGAACGATGCGAAAGGGAATTTGGGCAGCGGTAGCAGCGATCATGCTCGTCGCGACTGTTGCCGTCGCCGGTACGATGACACCGGCTGAACTCACGACCAAGATCACGAACTGCCCGAACTGCAAAGCTCTCGCGAACTATCCCGAACTCATGCCCAACTTGCGCCCTGAGATCTTCAAGACCGATGCGGGCTTTGTCTCTGCGTTTCTGGTCGCTGATGCCAAAATGCTCCCGATGTGCCAGAAGTGGGAAAGCGAGTGCACTGCGAACGCTGGCAATCCCGAAATGGCTTCGTCGATGTGCCCCATCTGCGTGTCCTACGGCAGCATGATGATGAACAAAGAGATCAAGATGGAGTCGTTCATGGGCGCGATGGGCCGCATCACCGTGGCCTCATCGGCGACGAAAGCCGGTGTCGAGCAGCTCCATGCTCATGTCGCTCTCATGCAAGAGGCGACCGCCGTCATGCCAGCCGCTATGGCCGAGATCATGAAAGGCGCCAGCAAAAAGGCCGACGCCAGCGAATAAGCTTTTCAGTGGTAGGATTTCTGAGACGGCCCCGAATGATCGATTCGGGGCCGTTTTTGCACCACACTCGCCAGAACGGCTTCTTGAGTCGGTCGACTGACTTTCCTCACGCCCCGCTCTGTTCGTGTTCTTATCGCAAGTCATTGTCGTCCCAAGGCATGCGTTCCTGCCGATCAGAATGACAAAAAGATGAGGCCGTTCTCATTTCCTTTTTCCGAGTTCGTCCCTCGGGATGCCGAAATGCCGATAACTAATGGAGACAGCACAGGTTAATGAGCCTCGATCGAATCCGGGCTCATTGGCAAATTGCATATGTACGCGGCACCGGTCAGTCGCCAACGATTGTCCACTCATCGTCATTGGAGCATGTCATGTCCAAACAACTCTCCCGTCTCGTCGTCTCACTTCTCCTGCTTTACGCAGGTGTGCAATAAGCAGCAGCGCAGGATTCTGCCGAGCCTGAGGTGTCGTTTGATCTCGACTCGCTGCTGAACATCGAAATTTCGGCCGCATCAAAATACGCCCAGGGTATCCATGAAGCGCCCGCAGCCGTGACAGTCATCACTTCAGCTGACATCGAAGCGCATGGCTATCGCACACTGGAAGAAGTCATGCAGATGGTGCGCGGATTCTACGTGAGCAACGACCGGAACTACTCGTATCTCGGCGTCCGCGGCTTCAGCCGCCCGACCGACTACAATGACCGCATCGTGCTTCTGCTCAACGGCCATTCCATGAACGAAAATGTCTTTGGTTCGGCCTTTTTCGGAACCGAGCTCGGGATTGATCTCGAGCATGTCGAACGAATCGAAATCATCCGCGGGCCAGGGTCAGCCCTCTACGGCACCAATGCTATGTTCGCGGTGATCAATGTCGTGACCAAGACGGGTAACACGTTGAACGGAGGTCGTGCACGAGTCGACGCAGGGAGTTACGGCCACGTTGGCGGTGCCGCCGAATTCGGGCGACGCGAAAACAGCGGGCTCGACTGGAGTCTCTCAGGGCAATGGGCTGATGTACAGGGGCAGCGGCTCTACTTTCCGGAGTACGATGAGTTAGCGACAAACTACGGCTTCTCAGAAAACGACGATTGGGATGAATACTTCGGTTTCGTCGGGTCCGCCCAGTACAAGGAAGTGGCCATTCAAGGCTCATTCAGCAATCGTACAAAGGCGGTGCCAACCGGGTCGTACGAGACGGAGTTCGATCACGACAACTCACAAACAGAAGACCGGCGTGCCTTCCTCGAATGCAAGATCGATCACCCCTGGGGCAACAACCGTCAGCTCATGGGGCGACTCTACTACGACCATTATCACTACAACGGTACATATCCGTACGAGATCGATCAAAACGACCGGTCGACGGGAAACTGGGCCGGAGGGGAGGCGCAATTACGCTGGGATCTCCGCGCTGACAATCGCCTCGTTTTCGGCGTCGAGCATCAGAATAACATGCGTGCAGATTACGAACTGTGGGATGCCGACACGTCATACTTTGATGGCAACTTTCCCTTCTCTCTGTGGTCGGCCTATCTGCAGGACGAAGCTCAACTCACGCCCTCCCTCGCTGTGACCGCGGGAGTGCGACACGATTACAATTCCACGCTTGGCTCAACCACAACGCCGCGGGGAGCGTTAGTATTCTCTCCTCCAAGACTCGGCACATTAAAATTCATGTACGGCGAGGCCTATCGGGCGCCCAATGTCTACGAGCGCGAGATCGGGGGCGGCGAGTTGACGAAGCGCAATCCCGACCTCGAGCCTGAGCGAATCAGTACCTACGAAGCTGTGTGGGAATATCCGCTTCAACGCCAGCTCTGGGCGAGTGTCTCGATTTACCGGTACAATGTGCGCAACCTGATCGATCCGACAATCGACCCCGCAGATTCACTGACTGTCTTCATGAACGTTGGTCGCGCCCGCGCATCCGGGGCGGAGATCGAACTGGATGGACGGTCAAAAGGGGGCAGGAGTGTGACTGTCAGCTATTCCTTCCAAGACGCCATCGACCCAGACACAGACCTGTCGTTGACAAACTCGCCGCAGCATTCCGCCAAATTCGTGGGAGCTGTTCCAGTAGGTCCACACCTAACATTGGCCGTGCGCGGACTGTACGAGTCCCGCCGCCTCACCGTCTATGACACATGGACGGAACCATATTTCATTGCCGGACTGTCAACCACCTTACGACCGAAGCTTCAGACGAATTCTGCTTGGCATGGATTGCTAACACGGACCTCGCTGACATTGACGATCAACAACATCTTCGACACCGACTACCAGACGCCTGGCGGACTGGAACATCGACAGCCATCAATTGCGCAGAACGGTCGCAATCTGCTCATGCGGTTGCGGATTGAATTGTGATCAAGCGAGAATTGAACAAACGGGAATGTGAAACTCGATGATTAGCGGGCCAGCCATCGCCAGTTCTTCGCGCCGATATGTGTGGTGTGCCGTCGCGGTGGTGTTTGTCCTGTTGGCAGTGGGCACGATTGCTGTCGATGTGCACACTCATGAAATGCCGGTGCCGATGGATATTCAACTCCCGCTACTCATGAAGGTCCTGAGCGCCGACCGCGAACTCAGGGCGCGTGCCGGCGATGAACTCGTCATCGGGGTCTTTTACCAGGAACGGTATCGAGCATCTCTGAGCGCAATGGAATCCATCCTTGAGGTTGCCGACAGGTCCCTTCAGGCGCCGCTCCCCGATCAAACCGTACGGTTGGTACCGGTGCCGATCGACGGCGAACCCAATTGGAGATCGCTAATTGTGGAGCTGGAGCTCGATGTCTGCTATGTCGCGCCGTTACGAGCCGTAGGTGTCGACGGGCTACTCTCCGCCACTCGGTCGACGCGTGCGATTTCGTGCACTGGTGTGCCTGATTACATCGAGGCGGGAGTCGCGTTCGGATTTGATACGCGTGGCGGGAAGCCAGAGATCGTGATCAATGTCGACGCGGCTAAAGCCGAAGGAATCGACTTCTCATCCCAATTGCTGAAGTTGGCACGAATCATAGACAAAGATTAGATTATGAAATTCAAACCACCAATATCAGTCACCCTTCCCAGCGTCAGGGTCCGCACCAAGCTCGTCGTGGCTCTGGCCGCGTTGATCGGGGTCATTGCTCTCTTCATCTTCCTCTACTTCCCGGCGCGTCTCAAGAGTCAAGCCACGGGGGCACTCATTTCACGCGCCCACAGTGTCGCCGACATGACGGCCTACAGCGCCAGCGCGGCGCTCTACTTTGAAGATCAGGAAGCCGGTACTCAGATTGCCAGTGGCGCCCTGCGCGATCTGACCGTCGAATACGTCGTGATTGAAGATTCGCTTGGAGGAGTGTTCGCGGAGATACGCCCAGGGCAGGCAAAGCTCCACGGCTACCACTTGCCCGGTGGGAATGGCAATTTTTCAGCCGACAAGTCCAGGTACCAAACCCAGACACCGATTGAGTTCAACGGCAAATTGCTCGGAACGCTTTATATGGGCTTTGACTGCTCAGAGCTTAATGAGCTCATGGCACAGAGCCGTGCCGCGACTGGCTTGCTGAGTGTGGCGGTGTTCTTGGGCGGACTGATCGCTGTCTTCGCCATCAGCACCATGATCGCAGCCCCATTGGAACGTGTGGTTGAGGCGGCCGAAGCGGTCGCTGCCGGCAATCTGGCCCGGCGAGCAGTCGTCGATCGCGACGACGAGTTGGGCCGGCTTGCGACGGCATTCAATCACATGGTTGGCAGTCTGCAGTCCGCACAAATCGAACTCAGCGAACAGAACCGCCACCTAGAAGAACGCGTCGCCAACCGAACGCGGGACCTTCAAGAGGAAGTCGGCGAGCGCCAGCGTGCCGAGGAAGCCCTCGAAGGGCAGCGCTCATTCTTGAGACAAATCATCGATATCAATCCGAATTTCATCTTCGTCAAAGATCGCAATGGCCGTTTTACTCTCGTCAATCAAGTCATGGCAGAGGCCTACGGCACAACTGTAGAAGGGCTCACCGGAAAATCAGATGCGGACTTCAATTCCAATATCGACGAAGTGAATGCGTTCCGTCGCGATGACCTAAGCGTGATGGAGACACTGCAGGAGAAGTTTGTTCGGGAAGAATCTGTGACAGACTCGACCGGCCGGCACCGCTGGTGGCAGACTATCAAACGCCCCCTCCTCTCGGCAGATGGAGTCGCGAGACAGATGCTGGGTGTGGCGACCGATATCACGGTGCGCAAACAGACCGAAGAGGCACTCCGGGTCAGTGAAGAGCAACTCCGCCAAGCGACCAAAATGGAGGCGATCGGTCAACTCGCTGGAGGCGTGGCCCACGACTTCAACAATATTCTCGCCGTCATCATGGGGCGAAGTGAAATCATGCTGGCAACCATGCAGCCCGACAATCCTCTGCAAGCGCCAGTTCGCGAGATTGACGCGGCCGCTTCACGCGCCTCAGCTCTCACTCGGCAGCTCCTCGCCTTCAGCCGTCGACAAGTTCTTGAATCGCGGCCTTTGAGTCTGAATGCCTGCGTAGAGAACATGAAGACGATGCTCCAGCGTCTTATCGGCGAACACATCCAATTCTCGACAATTCTCGATCCTCAGGCAGGGACCGTGCTCGCAGACCCCGGCCAGATTGAACAGGTGATCATGAACTTGGCAGTCAACGCGCGCGATGCGATGCCAACGGGTGGTACACTGACCGTGCGCACAGGAAATCGAAGTCTGGAAGGTCCGTCCGATGCTCCAATGCCGAGGCCATTTGTGTTTGTCTCCGTAACCGACACGGGGCATGGGATGGACGCGTCGACGCGCGATCACATTTACGAGCCGTTCTTCACCACCAAAGCGGCGGGGAAAGGGACCGGCCTCGGTTTGTCAACCGTGTACGGAATTGTTCAGCAGAGTAGCGGGCAAATTGTAGTAGAGAGCGCTCCCGGAGCGGGCACAACATTCACGATCCTCCTGCCACGTACAGAAGGTAACGTGGAAGATCCCCCCGTGCAACCCGCGCATGCCACTGGTCGTCCCATTCGCGAAGGTCAGACAATACTCCTGATTGAAGACGAAGAAGGCGTCAGGCAGCTTGTCGAGCAGACTCTCACTATGGCGGGATATGAGATCCTCGCGGCAAGCAACGGCGTTGAGGCTCTGAAATGTGCACAGCCACTGTCACGAGTCATTGATCTGGTTATTAGCGATGTCATCATGCCGGGGCTCAGCGGGCCGGATGTCGTCGCGCAGTTGCAAATTGCCAGACCAAGTATCCGAGTCATCTTCATGTCGGGGTACGCTGACTTGGGTGTGGTGCACGAGAACATTCTCGGCGAGGGCCACGCCTTGCTCCAGAAGCCTTTCCGGCTCGACGCGCTCCGTCAGCTGGTCGCGGAAACCCTGGCTTCAGATCCCAGTCCCATTAGCCGCGATCCCGTCGCATTTTAGTCTCCTCCAGAACGCAACTTCGCCCCGCGAACTACGTCTAAGCCCAAGGCGTGCCTCACATGCCACGGTAAACTATTACATAATGGACGGCGCCTTACTCACTGAAAGTCATCAACTTACGGCGTAACGCCTAATCTGCCACATGAATCTAACAGTGGCGGGGACGCGTCCGTTTTAGGTATCCTATCAGTTCTGTTTACCCGGAAAAAAGTAGACGAGTCTATTGAATCATAACAACCACACAAGGAGAAGTGCATGAGAGCATCACGCTGGATGCCAGTGTTGCTGGTGATCCTCGCGGTGACCGGTTCGGCCTTTGCCGCTGACCTGCCGCCGATGAAGGTTGAGAAGTATGAACTCCCCAACGGTCTCGATGTCATCCTGCAAGAGGATCACACGATTCCGAACCTCACCGTCAACGTTTGGTATCATGTCGGCTCGAAGAACGAAGAGAAGGGCCGCACCGGTTTTGCCCACCTCTTTGAGCACATGATGTTCCAGGGCTCGAAGAACCACGACAAGGACTACTTCACACCGTTCGAGAAGATCGGCGGTGACGTCAACGGCTCCACCACCGAAGACCGCACCAATTACTACGAGTCCGTCCCGAGCAACTACCTCGAGCTCTGCCTTTGGCTCGAAGCCGATCGTCTCGCCAATCTCATTCCGGCGATGACGCAGGAGAAGCTCGACAACCAGCGCGATGTCGTGAAAAACGAGCGCCGTCAACGTGTCGACAATCAGCCCTATGGACGTGTCTGGGAAAACCTCGGCTGGCTGACATATCCCGAGGAGCACCCGTACAACTGGCCGGTCATCGGCTACATGGAAGATCTGACTGCCGCGTCTCTGGACGACGTTCAGAACTTCTTCAAGCAATACTACATCCCGAACAACGCCTCGCTGTGCGTTGTCGGTGATTTCAATACTGCCGAAGCCAAGGCCCTGATCGAGAAGCATTTTGCCTCGATCCCGGCCGGTGGTCCGGTCGCGCGCAAAGAAGCATGGATGCCGCAGCTTGATGGCATTCGTCGCGCCACGATGCAGGACAATGTTTCGCTCGCGCGTGTCTACTACGCCTTCCCGACACCTGGCTATTACCAGCCCGGCGATGCTGAGATGGACATTCTTGCCAACGCGTTGACCAATGGCAAGACATCGCGTCTGTACAAGTCGCTGGTCTATGACAAGCAGATCGCTCAGGATGTCGCCGCGTTCCAGGGCTCGAGCGAAATTTGCGGCTCATTCATTCTCTATGCGACAGTACGCGAAGGTCACACGGTTGAAGAGGTAGAGGCCGCTCTTGATGCCGAGTTGAAGAAGATCGTCGCCGAAGGCATCACCCCGACCGAACTCGCCAACACACAGGCGCAGCTCGAAGCCGGATTTGTTCGCAATCTCGAAAATGGTGGCAATCGCGCCGACAAGCTGAATGAGTACAACACGTTCTTGGGCGAGCCGAACAAATTCCAGTGGGACTTGGATCGTTACAACAAGGCGACAGTCGCCGGCATCAACGCCGAAACCAAGAAGTGGATCAATCTCGACAAGCGCGTGATCTTCACCGTTCTCCCGCAGGGCACATATGCCGCCGGCGAAGAGAAGGTCGATCGCTCCATCGAGCCGATGGCAGCAGCCGAACCCACCTTTACGCCGCCCACCATTCAGAAAGACAAGCTCGCCAATGGCGTCGAAGTCTGGCTCGTGCAGGATGACAAGCTCCCGCTCATCCAGACCAACATCGTCTTCAAGGGCGGCTGGTCAGTCGAACCCGCCGACAAGCCAGCGACTGGTTCGTTGACGTCTGAGTTGCTCGACGAGGGCACCAAGACCCGCACCGCACTTCAGATTTCCGAAGAGGCCAAGAGCATGGGCGCCAACATGGGCTCCGGCTCGGGCTTCGACAACATGACCCTGTCGATCAATGTGCTCAAGAAGCACCTCGAAAAGGGCTACGCGCTCATGGCTGATGTGCTGATCAATCCGACTTTCCCACAGGAAGAGTTGGATCGTCAGAAGCAGTCATACCTCGGACGCATCGCGCAAGAAAACAAGCAGCCGGGCACTGTCGCTCAAAAGGCGTTCCTGAAGGAACTCTATGGTGCCAATCACCCATATGGACGTCCGCAGACTGGTTCCGGAACCGAGACTTCGCTGGCGGCAATCACGCGCGCTGACTTGGTGAGCCACTACACGGCCAATTACGTCCCGGCCAACGCCAAGATCGTTATGGCTGGCAACATCACCATGGCCGAAGCCAAGACCGCGCTCGAGAAGGCGCTCAAGGGCTGGACCTCGACCGGCACTCCGGTTGTCGCGACCATCCCGGAGCCCGCTCCGTTGACCAAGACCAAGATTGTCATCGTTGACAAGCCGGGTGCGGCCCAGAGCGCGATCATGATCGGCCACGCCGGTGTCAAGCGTAGCGATCCCAACTGGGTTCCGATTCAGGTCATGATGAGCGCGCTCGGTTCGCAGTTCACCAGCCGCATCAACATGAATTTGCGTGAGGATAAGGGCTACACCTACGGCGCGTTCGCGAACTTCGCGGGACGCAAAGGCACGGGGCCGTTTATCGCCTCAGCGCAGGTGCAGACTCCGAACACCAAGGAGTCAGTCGTCGAGTTCATCAAGGAAATCCGCGACATCACCAGCACCCGTCCGGTGACCGAAGCGGAATTCACTGATGCCAAGAACAACATGATCAAAGGATTCCCGAGCGGCTTCGAGTCGATCGGCGCCGCTGCCGGTGGAATGAACACGATCATCACCTACGACCTGCCGCAGGATGAATGGCAGACATATGTCTCGCGCGTCAACGCGGTCGATCTCGCCGCCGCCAACCGCGCCGCGACCACCTTCCTCAATCCCGATGAGCTCCTAATCGTCATTGTCGGAGACCGCGCCGTGATCGAAGAAGGCATCAAGTCGCTCAACCTCGGCGATGTGGCGTTTGTCGCTGCCGAAGAGTAGACAATCAGCGTAGGTCCAAATAAACGGGCGGCTTCCTAAAGGAAGCCGCCCGTTTCACTTCATAAGCGAGTTCGACTGGAGAGCCTCCTTGTACTCAGCATCGTCCTATCACTGC
>Ga0307505_10003388_pt1 | contig 10036 bp, 8 predicted proteins | sample 23_S_MG_FD_202183 | JGI IMG/M metagenome (GOLD analysis project Ga0307505, IMG submission 202183) | Soil microbial communities from Populus trichocarpa stands in riparian zone in the Pacific Northwest, United States - 23_S | ecosystem: Environmental > Terrestrial > Soil > Riparian zone > Trees... | reverse complement strand
AGGCCGTCCCGCGCAGGTACTGCGTCTGATTCCAGGTTTCCTGGCCATCGAACATTCCGGTGGCGCCGGGAAGGCCGATCAATATTTTCTGCGTGGCTTCGATGCCGATCATGGCACCGATGTTGCCTTCTTCACGGACGGGATGCCGATCAATTTGCGCACCCATGCGCATGGGCAAGGCTACACCGACCTGAATTTTATTATTCCCGAAACGATCGAAGGACTGGAGGTCTCCAAAGGGGCCTATCTTCCTGAATATGGTGACTTTGCCACGGCAGGGGCGGTGAATTTCAGGACGCGACAGGTGGTACAGGAGGGTATCGCACAGGCGGCTGGCGGTCAGTTTGATACGCAACGGTATCTGCTCATGTTCTCACCGACCAAGGACAAGGTCCGCACCTTGTTCGCGGCCGAGGGGTATTACACCAACGGTCCTTACGAAAATGAAAATCGGTACTTTCGGATCAACCTGTTTGGCAAAATGACCACCAATCTGACCAGCCGGGATGAACTCAGTCTGACCGGCACGTTTCTGAAATCTCAATGGAACGGTTCCGGAGAGATTCCATTTCGAGCAGTCACTGACGGCACACTCGATCGATTCGGCGCCATTGATCCTTCGGAAGGAGGCAATACGCTCCGCAGCACCGCCCGGCTGAACTACCATTACGACACACCATCGGGCGGTCAGTTTTTTGCCAACGCGTATGGGCAGTATTACCGACTGGACCTGTTCACGAATTTTACGTTCTTTCTCAACGATCCCGTCAATGGCGACGGGATTCAGCAAGCCGATCGCCGGGTCATGTACGGCGGCGATATCGGATACAAACACAGAGGCGAGGTGTTCGGCGTACCCAGTATCGGCACCATTGGGTTTCAAACTCGAGTCGACGACATCCATGCCGGACTCGGGACCCACACGACGAGAATGCCGACCGGAACGACCACAGATAGCGATATTCTCGAAGCGTCGTATGCCCCCTTCGTCAAAGCGGAGGTGCAGCCGATCTCGTGGATGCGACTCGCGGGCGGACTGCGCGCGGAGACCTTTACCTTCGATGTGCAGAATCGCTGCAGCACATGTGCGGAGCAACCGGACGGACGAAAAAGCTCGGGAATTATTCTCCCAAAAATGAACATGATCCTGGGGCCGTGGGCCGGCACAGAATTCTTCGCCAACTATGGCGAGGGCTTTCACAGCAACGACGCACGATCCGCCGTGGCGCCGGGATCGTCTCCGCTCGCGCGCGCAAAGAGCTATGAAGTCGGCATCCGATCCAAGCCGTGGGGGCCCGGTGGCGTGGAGTTCATCGCCACGGTCTGGCGGTTGGATCTCCAGTCGGAACTGGTGTTCGTGGGGGACGAAGGGACGACGGAGATCCGAGGACCGAGCAGACGGGAGGGCGTCGAGGTCGCCGTGCGCGGACAGGTCTGGGGCCCGCTCTATGTGAACGGCAGCATGACCTGGACGAACGCCCAATTTCGCAACGGCGATGCGATTCCCTTGGCGCCGAAATACACGGCGTTTGGCGCCGTGATTCTGAGATGGCCCGAAGGACTGACCTCGCAACTGCAAGCCACCTATCTCGGGGTCAGACCGCTCATTGAAGATCGGAGCATTACATCGCCCTCGTGGCTCAGCTTCGATTTGTCGGAGCGCTATCGGTTGCCGATTGCATTGCCGCATGGGCGCATGGAAGCGTTTCTCTTTGTGCAAAATCTCCTCAATACCGAGTGGGAACAGGCGATCTTCTCGTTTGAATCGAGACTGAGGACCGAGGGAGCCGGGGTGACCGACATTCACTTCGTGCCGGGGAACCCGCGGATGGTGATGGGCGGCGTGGCCTGGTACTTTTGACCAGGAGAGCAATCAGCATTCAGCTATCAGCCTTCAGCGAAGGGCTGCCTAGACTCCAAACGCTGAATGTCGATTGCGCTATTGGATATTATGCCGGACAAGATTCTTTCACGCCGATACTTCTCTCGTCCCACCGTCCAGGTTGCGAGATCGCTCCTTGGCAAGTATCTCGTTCGAGTGATCGATGGGCGTACCCTCGCGGGTATGATCGTTGAGGTTGAGGCCTACGTTGGGGCAGAGGATAAGGCCTGCCATGCGTCGAAAGGGAGGACGCAGCGGACGGATGTGATGTTTGGCCCTGGCGGTATCGCGTACGTCTACCTCATCTACGGGATGTACCATTGTCTGAACGTCGTGACGGAACGGGAAGAGTTTCCCTCTGCCATATTGATTAGGGCGATTGAAATCGACGGAGAATTGGTCGATGGCCCCGGGCGGATTTGTCGCGCACTGCAGATCGATCGTCGCCTCAACCGTGTGGATCTCACGACCGGCGAGTCACTCTGGTTCGAGGATCGAGGAGTATTGGTCAAGAAATCAGATGTGCGGACGCACCCTCGAATCGGTGTCGATTATGCGGGCACATGGGCCAAGAAGCTCTGGCGATTTCGACTGCAGCGGGTCACAGCCCCCACTCGGACTAGACGCAAAAAAATACAGGGGGGCGCCGGATCTGCCCGGCGCCCCCCTGTTGTATCTCGCTGAACGGCTCGACTACTCGATCTTCCGGTCTGCGCCGATCTTTGTGGCGGAGGTGACTGGAGGAGCGATCTTGATCTGTGGCCCCTGCACGGTCGGGAGCTGATTCGCCCCCTGACCTGTGGTAATCCGCTCATTGTCCGTTTTCATGAGATTCTGCTGGACATGTTTATCGTCGAACGCGGCGGCCTTGAGTCCGGCTTTCTCGCCGCTTGCGTTGGTCTGGCCTGGGTCATTGGCGGTTGGCTGGCCCGTCACGGGGCTTCCGCTGTTCTTCATCGGGTAGCCTTCATGCTTGGGGAGGAGTGATGGATTCGCCGAGGCCATCGACAGCGCGAAGAGGACACCGGAGACGGTCGCAACAGTGCCGATTACGAGTTTCATACGCCTACTCCTTTGAATAATGGTGGCGGAGACAACAAGTTACTTCATTTCAAGATCAAATCAAGTGGCCCAAATCATAGCCAGGAGGAGGTATCTCTGTCAAAGGAAGAATGGGAGGGGAGCAGCCAGACCATCTTTCTTGTTCGAAGAATAGAGGAAGGGATGGAGGTTGATCATCTTTTGCGCGCGCGTAGTGGAAGGTCAATCAGTTCCCATCCCTTGAGCGAGCTTGGAGGTGTCTATAGGAATGTTCGCCTTGCCTGCTTCAAAAAGTCCCCCTCTGAAATTGTGAGGGCTGTGGGTCGATTTTCCGAACGATTTGAACTATCCTCTGGCCTGTTCAAAAATAAAACTTTCTTAAGTTAAGGCAGAGGGTAAGACTGGGTCCAATTTGTCGCACGGGCGTTCTGGCGGTCTGTGACTAGTATCCACAAGTTGGCCTGGTATATGTTCTGGACCTGTGGTTTCCGCGCAAGATCTTATAGTGGAAGGGAGACACACGATGAACATCAGATTCCTGATCCTGGGGCTGGCGCTGGGGCTGCTCGCTGCCGGAGGCTGCTCGAAGGCCTATGAGATCAAGGTGCTTACAGATTTCAATCGGTCTGCCGAGTTCTCTTCGTTTCACACGTTTGCCTATTCGGGGATGACGGACAGAGGGCTAGAGATCGGGGCGTCTGACAACAAATCGCCCCTGAGGATGCGGATCAAAGAGATCGTCAACAAGCAACTCGTCGCCAAGGGGCTCCGGCAAGTCGGCTTGGAAGATCGTCCAGACCTGCTGGTACACCTGGTATTTGGCGTGAATGATGCCGATGAGTATCAGGAAGCCACCTTGATGGTGAATCTGGCTGAATCGTCGAAAAAGAAGATGGTGTGGCAGGCCGTGATCACGGAAACGGTGGGAGACGACTTGGAGAAGAATTTTGAAATGGCCGACAAGGGAGTCGCCAAGGCATTCAAAAACTATCCTCCTGCCAAATGAAGTGATCGCTTGAGCCTTACCTCAGGCACGGAAGGATGAGCCCTTGGCGCTCGACTTGGGCTTCCCCTCACTCTTGGCTAGACTTGGCCTGAATGAGCCTGAGTGGGCTGGAGTAGGGTCGTGAAAACGCTTTTCTAAACCGCTGGTCGCATGGCAAAGCTACCAGAGGAAATCCTTGAGTTTCAAAGCGATGGATGGAAGCTGTTTTCATGAGATGCCAGTGAGTGTTGTAAGTGCCAGAAGAGGAGGGAACGGGCGGAAACGGGCTATCAACTCTAGCGGCGTGACGGTGGACGGCGGCGTCCGCGTCCTCGATAGGACGGACCATGGCTGAGACCGGGGAGGCGGATGGTGACGGTGGTCCCTTCGCCGGGCGCGCTGCCGATGGCAATCGAGCCGCCATGTTCTTCGACGATTTTCTTGACCGAGGCAAGGCCTAGACCGATGCCGGCTCGCTTGGTGGTGAAAAACGGCTCAAAGACCTTATCGACGATTTCTGCCGGAATAGGAGCCCCGTCGTTCTTGATGAGGATCTGATCTTCCACGCCCCGCCCCGCGCGATGCTGGGTGACCTGAATATGGAGATGCCCCCCGGGGTTCATCGCTTCGCTTGCGTTCCTGAAAATACTGAGAAAGACTTGCTGGAGTTTGGCTTCGTCGCCGCGGACCGGTGCGATCATCGTCGCATAGTCCTTGGTCACCTGTATCCTGGTGACTTCAAGGTCGGTCGCGATGACCGTGAGCGCGCTCTCGATCACTTCGGGAATGCGGAGGAGCCGACGAGTCAACTCGAGCGGTTTCGCAAAATCCAAAATCTCATTCAAGATGGCTTCGATCCTGATCAAATCGCGCATCGCGTTCTCGACGCGCGTCTGCGGGTCGAAGTCGAGGATGCCTTCACCCGTGACTTCCTCCAATTGGGCGCGGATCGAGGCGAGCGGCTCACGCACTTCTGTGGCCAGGAACACGCTGAACTCGCCGATCGCGGCCTGCCGCTCCTGTTTTCTGATGATGGGTTCCGAGGGGCCTGGAGTGACTGCTGCCCCGGGGGCGCCCGCTGATCCAGTAGCGGGAACCTGGTTGGTTGGTCCCGGTGTCGGGGCCTGGAGAATGTCCGCGATCTTTATAATCGTCGGTTCCAGCGTACGGGCATCCGATTGTTGGTAGCGTCCGGCTTCTTTCGAGGCCAGGGTGATGGTCCCGCCCACTTGTCCCCGGACGAAGAACGGCACGACGAGCGAGGAGAGAAGCCGGTCTTTGAACAGATACTTGTGATCGAGGAATCGCCCCTGTGTGGAGGCGAGATCGTGATCCACGCGTGGCTTACGATGGCGGACCGCCCACCCGGAGGCTGAGCTGTCGAGCGCGAGGCGATGGCCTGGCTTGAGATCTTTCTTCCCGTCCTTCTGCTCGCTCTTCAGGTCACCGGCTAGTCCCAGGACTTCGACATTGCCCGCGAGAGGGTCGTAGCGGCAGGCCCAGATGCGATCGTAGGCGACGTATTGGTTGGCATCCGCTAAAACGGCAATAACCTTATCTTGGAGTTCCGGTGTGAGCTGAGACGCCGGAGCCGTGAACATTTCTGCCGGAGTAGGCGGTGGAGGGAGCGGCTCGTGCGCGACAAACGGGCGGCTGAGCACGACGTTCATATCGAACAGGCCTTCGCGATCCAGCGCTTTCGTGACATCGTCGCTGGCCTGCTCCATCAAGCTCTTCTCTTTTTTCGCGAACGTGGCGCTATCTTTTCGTCCGATGACGAGGAAGCCGTATGTCCGGTTCCGATACTGGAGAGAAACCCCGATCAATGACTTCGTGCCCGGCGTAATCAAGCGGAGGCGAATAGTGCGCCCGCTCTCCTGATCGTTCGCGGGGGCCGATGCAGCAATGGCGTGGGCCGAAAGTGTTCTGAGGATGGCTTGAATATCGCGAGGTGTGAAGCCTCGCGCGACATGGCCGACCAGCGGGCCTTGGTCACGGTGGAACACGGCGGCGAGCGCCGAGTCGACCGGCAGCTCGTTGATCACGGAGGTCAAGGTCCGCTGAAGATGCGTCTCGGGAATAGGTTTACTCTGTGGAGCCGTGGGTGTCATTCGTGGGTCAGGCTAATCAGGAGGGCGCATTGTAACAACGCATGTCGGGCAATTCAATGAAAAGGAACAACTGACTGGTCTATCTGGTTTGTCTTGTCTATCTAGTCTATCTGGTGCTCTGGTCAGTTTCGGTGAAAGAAACATACAAGATAGACCGAACAGACTGAATAGACCAGACAGACCAGATAGACGAGACAGACCAGATAGACGAGGCAGACAGGGTCTCGTTATTCGTCGGGATTGATGATCTTAGGCGGGCGTTGGGAGATCGAACGAGGTTCCGTCGGGCGGCGATCAGAGGTCCATATGTTGAGGATCATGGTGACCAGACTGATCACGACTGAGCCGCCGACTGCCGGCCAGAATCCCGTGACCGAGAATCCCGTGACCAGATACGCGGTCAATTCCAGAAGGAGCGCGTTGACCACAATGAGAAAGAGCCCCAAGGAGAGGATGATCAGGGGAAGAGTGAGCATCAGGAGAATGGGCCGGATCAAGAGGTTCAGAATTGTGAGCACCAGGACCACGGCGATTCCGGCGAGGAACGAGTCGACCTGAAGGCCGGGCACGATCATGACCGCCAGAAAGACCGCGATGCCTGTGATTAAGACTCGAATGATCGCTGCGCGCATCCCATAACCTCAAAATGATTGTTGAATTCCCCTGTAACGCGAAGGGACGACATCGATCATCCTAGTTGACCGGCGTGGGCGGTATGGGGGCCGGTACGCGCTTGGCCGCAGAAAAATGGACTTCGGTGGCTAGCAACACTTTGCCGTCTTTGATCGCCTTGACGACGACACGATCGCCCACCTCCGGTATGTTGGCGTCTTTTGGATTACGTTGGTCCTTGTACAGGGTCTTTTTGTTGACCCGCACATTCACCGACTGGCCCTTGGATGTTTTGACTTCGATATGGGTCGCGTCAATGGCCATAATTGTGCCGAGCACATGTTTGTTGCCGTCGTGGGCAAAGCTTAATGTCGAGATGAACAGGCACGTGACAGTCACAATCAGCCGTAACCACATGGTGAATCCTCTTTCCTGTATATGAAGATCGTTGTTGGTTTGTTTCGTTGGAAGATTAACTAGATGAACCAAACAAACCAGATAAACAAAATAAACCAGACTAGTGATGATGGCCGGTCTTGGTTTGTGCCGCTGCCCCATCGTTTCCCTGCAGGAACTGTCCGAAGGCGGCTTCTTCTTCCAGGTCGTGCTTCGTTTTGGGATTGAACGTCTTCATCTGCTCGAGTTCTTCCGGCGTCAGCTGTGGAAGATGGCGAATGAAGTGGACCAGTTTCCAGCTGTCCTTGTCCTCCGCCGGGTCACCCTCTCCCCAGGCCGGCATCGCGGTAAAACGGATACCGTTGCGGATGATCCAGAAGATCTCACCGTCCGACATCGACTGGGTGTCGGCTAATCGTAAGTCGGGAACCTTCGGGTACACGTTCTTGCCGATAGGGGTCTGGCCGCTACCGTCGTTGGCATGACAGGTCGCGCAGTGATCGGCAAAATGTGCCAACGACTCTTTCATGACGTCAGGGTTCAACGGGATCGGGTTCTGCGCGTTTCGTTGTTCAAGCGGGATTGCCAGATGGCGGATTTGCCGTGCTACGACAATCTCTAGGGGATGGGGCTCGGGTTTGGCGCTAAAGCCGGTGGTGAACAATTGATACCCCATCCATCCGAAGGCACCGAGAGTCCCCAGGCACAATACGCCCAATATGATGATGAAGACGATCAATTTGGTTCGCATGGCGACTAGCCCGCATTATTCACGAAGACTTCTACTACAACCGCCGATACGCCGCTGCGACAAGCCTGAAGGCGGGCGGGCTCGCTGCTCAGTCGGTCAACATACTATTTCAAGTATGCCTCCCTCCCTCGCGGGCTCGGCCCTGAAGCCTGCCTCAGCCACTCTTACAAGGGGGCCAGCCCCCTTGTAGAATCCCCACGAAAGGGGCGCACCCCCTTCGAACTCCCAGGCGGAGTGTTACTCCGCCTCGCGGCTCCGCGCGCCCGTCTCGCGAAGCGTCTCAGCGGTTTCGTCACGAACTCTCGTGAATAATGCGGGCTCCCATGACTATACAAAGTCTTCTGACTGATTGCCACCGGGTTATCCCGAGGTGGAAAAATCACGAGGTCCGACGAGACGGAATATCAATAGGACGAGGACGGGGAGATGCATCAGCAGACCGCTCATTCCCATGAACGATTCGCCGATCCAAAATGTCACGCCCAGGTTAAAGACCAGGACGCCATAGTAAAGACCGACGCCCAGTAAGAGTCGAGGTGTGACCGACGGAGGCAGCGAGAGCGCGGGCAGTCGTCGATCGAGTGGGAAATAGATGGCGAGAGAGATAAGTCCGACGACCGCCCAACCGACGTAGTTGGCGAACGGCACGCCGAAGTGAAAGCCCGGGTCGGGATAGTAGTAAATCTTCTCCAAAAACCAGCGGTCGCCACGGAGCGCTACGGGATCGATCACCATATCGATAAAGGCAAACAAGAAGGCCGCCAGGAAGAGCACAGACCAACTCGTTCGCGCGCCCACATCAAGATGCAGCGGTTTGAGCATCGGCTGAGTGGAAGCAGGTGCCCCCTTGATTGGAAGAAGGAGACAGAGTGCGACGCAGTAGGCGGCGTATAGGAGAAAACTGAACGAGATCGAGTCCATGAACGGCACGTTGGAGAAGTAGAGCTCCTGGCCCACGGTCGAACCATTGTAGTGATACCACCCGAAGGGAATGCCGTTGCGCGTAGACGAAAATTCGCAGACGAAAGCCGTGGCCCAACTGATCAGCCAGAACCGCCAGGTTCGCGGCCAGCCGATCAGCATGATCGCGGCAAAGAGAAAGGCTGCAAGGAAGACGAAGACGTAGGGACGGAAGAGGATGGTCTTGAAGAAGAGGGCGATGATCTCCATCAGTGCTGAATGCTGAGTGATGAGGCCGAAGCTGTAGGATTCACGGTCGAACTCTCACGCGTATTTGTGATCTCTAAACCAACGCACCGCTTTCTCTAACGCCACTTCCGGTGGTGTTTGCGGGATGCCGAGTTCCCTGATCGCTTTGCTGCAATCATAGTGCATCTTGTATTTGGCCATTTTCACCCCTTCCAGTGGAATACGCGGCGGTTGCCCTGTGATGTTCGCCATCCAGAGATTGAGATAGGCCAGTGGCAAAATTGCCAATCGAGGCAACTTGATTGAGGGCGCGTTGATGCCGGTGAGGCGACTCAAGATCTCAAACACTTCACGCAACATCAAGTTCTTATTACCCAGAATGTATCGCTCGCCGATCCGGCCCTTCTCCATCGCGAGCAGATGGCCGGCGGCCACGTCATCGACGTCCACGATGTTCATCCCGGTTTCGATATAGGCCGGCATGCGGCCTTTCATGAAATCCACGATGACCTGCCCCGTCGGGGTCGGCTTCACGTCGCTGGCGCCGACCGGGGCGCTGGGGTTCACGATGACGACCGGCAGCCCTGCCTTTGCGAGTGTGAAGACCTCTTGCTCGGCCAGGTACTTCGACCGTTTGTAGTGGCCGGCCATCTGTTCGAGCGAGACAGGCGTCTCTTCCGTGCCAAGCCCTCCGTCGGGCGGAAGGCCGATCGCGCCGATGGTGCTGCAGTAGACGATCCGGTCGGTGCCGACCTCGCGGGCCGCTTCCAGGAGATTTTTCGTGCCGGTGACGTTGACGTCATAAAAGATCGCCGGATCTTTGGCCCAGAGCGCATAGTGTGCCGCCACATGGTAGAGCTGTCGGCAACCGGTGAGCGATTTACGCAACGAGGTCTGATCGCGCAGATCGCCTTCGACCCGTTCGACGGTCAGTCCCTGAAGATTCTGGAGGTTGGCTCCGGCGCGGGCCAGAACGCGGACATCGATGCCGCGGTGGACCAGCGCGCGCGCCACCGCGCCGCCGACAAATCCGGTTGCGCCGGTGACGAGGGCCTTCATGATGAAGACGTGAAGCGTGAAACGTGAAGCGTGAAACGTTGGGATTGGGA
>Ga0307505_10003387_pt1 | contig 10041 bp, 10 predicted proteins | sample 23_S_MG_FD_202183 | JGI IMG/M metagenome (GOLD analysis project Ga0307505, IMG submission 202183) | Soil microbial communities from Populus trichocarpa stands in riparian zone in the Pacific Northwest, United States - 23_S | ecosystem: Environmental > Terrestrial > Soil > Riparian zone > Trees... | reverse complement strand
GTTGCAGGCTCCAAGCCTAACAAACTCGAATTCTCCGACACTGATGATCGCGTTGACATGTCTCAACGGTTATTTCATGGGTAACACTGATACGTTTGCCGAAGCGATGACGAGAGCAAATGGCGGAGCGGTTGCGGTGTGGGCGTCGACGGGTCTTACGACACCCGATGTTCAGGAGATCATGGGCAACAGGTTCTACATAAAACTGAGTGAGGGTAACATCCAGCGGATGGGCGACCTGATCGCTGACGCGAAGGCGCAGGTTCCCGCGGGGGCAGATGTTCGGTTGAGCTGGGCCCTGCTCGGTGACCCGATGCTCAAGATCCGGTAGTTTAATAACAACGGAGAAAGGCGTACTCGAGTGATCGGGTACGCCTTTTTGATTCTGGTACTCGCGGCGGGATTTGAACCTGCGACTTCTTCCTTCGGAGGGAAGCACTCTATCCACTGAGCTACGCGAGCAGAAGGTCTATTCTAGCCAAATCACTGTTTCGGTTCAATCCGGATCGTTTTGATGCGAATCGGCTCGACCGGACGTTCGCCGTCCTTGTTGGTGACGCCCGCAATTGTGCGGACGTTATTCATCCCTTCGATAACCCTTCCGAAGATCGTGTATCGCTGGTCAAAACCTGTCTCGCGTTTTAGCGTGATAAAGAACTGGGAATTTGCCGAATCGTTGCTCGGTCCGCGGGCAGCTCCCAAGATCCCGGTATCGTAAAGAATATCCGAGAATTCGGCTGGAACGTTAGGTTTGCTGGACTTTCCCGTCCCGTCATTTTCCGGATCGCCGTCTTTGGAAAGCGGATCGCCCCCCTGAATCACGGACTGGTTGACGCGATGAAAAGTGGTGCCATCATACACACCGTCCTTCGCCAGTTCCTTGAACCGCTCCACCATCTTCGGCGCGATATTGGAATAGAGTTCAAGTTTGATCGTACCGTAAGCGGCGGCGTTCTCAAGTTCGATCACGGCGATCTCTTTGTCAGCGACCGGCTGCACGCCCTTCTTGATCTCAGCGGATCGGTTGGATGAATTGCTCGTCGGCGTTCCGCCGCAGGCGGCGAACATAAGTACCGCCAGGAGAATAACTGAAATAAATCTCATACTTGACCTAAAGCTTCTTCTCGCTGTCCAAGAGTATCGTTACGGGACCATCATTGACGAGTTCGACGTCCATCATCGCCTGAAAGCGGCCGGTCTGGACGTTGGCAACCTGTTTGCCTGCGGCTCCGACGAAGGCCTCGTAGAGGTGATTCGCACGTTCGGGCGGAGCGGCGTCGATGAACGATGGGCGGCGGCCCCGGGTGACATCACCGTAGAGCGTGAATTGCGACACGACGAGCAGTTCACCTTTTATGTCAAGGAGCGAAAGATTCATCTTGTCTTGGGCATCCTCAAAAACCCGGAGGTTCAGGATCTTATCAACAAGATAGATCGCATCCTTGTCCGTGTCGCGGACCGAAACGCCGAGCAGGACGAGCAACCCCTTACCGATCTGGCCGGTGACCTCGTCACCGACCGTCACTTTTGCACGTGAGACTCGCTGAACGACGGCTCGCATCTAGGCGGCGAGCTCTTCGATATAAACGCGATTCATCACGACCGGCTCAAGCGGCTTGTCACTGTGATTTCGCTCGACTGTTGCGATCGAATCCACAACTTCCTGTCCTTCCAACACACGGCCAAACTTCACATATGCCGGCGGAAGCGGATAATCTACGTGCATTATGAAGAATTGCGAGCCGTTCGTATTCGGGCCCGAGTTCGCCATCGCGACCGTGCCCTTATCGTAGATGCCCGCGTACAGATCGGAATCCTTGTCGATCTCGTCGTCAAACTTCCCGCCCCATGCCGACTCTCCACCATAACCTTCGCCAAGCGGATCGCCGCCCTGGATCATAAAGTTCGGTATCACGCGATGAAAGATAACGCCGTCGTAGTAATTCTTATCCGCCAAAAGCCTGAAATTCTCGGTCGTTTTCGGAGCATCCTGCTCCAAAAGTTCAAATCTGATCGTACCCTTATTGGTTTCAATAACCGCAGTTCTGTTAGCCACTTAGTTCTCCTGATTTAATATGAATCTCTCAATAGCGACGGCTACGCCGCACTGGTTGTTACTCTCTGTTTTAAAGAATTCCGCCCGCTCAAGCAAACCGGCGTCCGCATTTCCCATTACGACGGGCGTCCCGGCGAATTCGAGCATATCGAGATCGTTGAAATTGTCGCCGATCACCATAACGTTCGCCGCGGTCAGGCCGTTGAAGATCGCGAGTTTCTCGACTCCCGTGCCTTTCGAGGCATCGGGCGGAAGGATGTCGATGAGCGTGAAATCGAGTCGAGGATAGATGGTTGGGAGGATCTTTACCGCCTCGCCGAGTTCGGCTTCGAGGTATGACAGCATCCGGGTCATCGGTTCGCATTGGCCGGAGAACGAGATGTGAATGACCTCGTGATCCGGCAGAGCGTCATGCAGATCTGCTACGTGGATCACGGCGTGTTCGGCTTCGTCACCGTGGAGCCGGGTTGACCATTCCAAATATCGCTGCAGCGGGATGTTGTCCGCCGAGATGCGATCGTACAGCATCGAACCCTTACCATGCGGATCGGCACTCACTAAAGCGTTTCCGCCGAACTCCTTTCCAACACGAACTATCTCGCGCGTCGTATCGAGATCAAGCACCGAAGCCGCAACCGTTTCGAGCGATTCCGCATACTTCAGCAACGCACCATTATGCGTGACCAACGGAGCGTTAAACTCCATCTCGATCCCCACCGGCCTCGCATCCCGAAACCTCCGCCCCGTCGCGATCGTCACCAACACGCCCGCATCCTCAGCCGCCCGTATCGCCCGCCGATTCGCCTCCGGAACCTCCCCCCGAGAATCGAGCAGAGTTCCGTCCAGATCAAGTGCAAGGAGTTTTATCATCTATCGATGTCTCTTTTGCTCGCCCCGTCGGCGAATCGTGCCAGCCGCGGATCTTTCCATAAGGTACGACGATAAATTCTTCTGCCACTCATCGTGTTCATCAGGATGCTCATTCCAATACTTGTCAATCCATGGAACGCCGTGTACAAAATCCGGCTTCGTTGATTCGTCCCACCAGTTAAGACTCCCGGCCGCCTGCCAGATTTCTCGAAGCTTCTCATGCCTCCGCGAGATTTCCTCCGCAGCCTTGCTAGCCCAACCTTCCTTTGTCCATCCGGTTTCATCAATCGCATCGTCGTAGCCGAACTGGACGCCACACACTCTACAGATTTCTAGGCTGTAAGGTTGATAAGGAGAGTCAAGACTCTTTGTTAGACAAACTGGACACGCGTAGCTCATGGCATCGTTACTGGGTATTCGAATTATTCGCCTCACTCGCACGTTTCTCGGCACGTTGAATTTCCAGCCAGCGTTGGTAATCGGCTTTGGCGCGTTCGAAGTCGGCGGCCGAGGCGAAGAAGAGGTGTGAGCCGTCGTTCTTTTGGACGTCGAGGACGTAGAAGATGTAGTTGGTGGTAGCCGGGTTCAATACCGCCTCGATGGATGAGACGGTCACGCTGGAGATCGGGCCGGGCGGCAGGCCGGCGCGTTTGCGGGTGTTGTAGGGCGAGTTTACTTCGAGGTCGCTTTTGTGGATGGTGCCGTCCCAGCGGCCTTCCATTTTGGCGATATAGACGTTCGTCTGATCGATCCCGAGCGGGATCCCTTTTGAGAGGCGGTTAAAGATGACGCTCGCTACTATCGGCCGCTCCTGCAGATACTTCGACTCGGTCTCGATCAACGATGCGATAGTAACCACCTGATGCGGCGTCAAGCCCTTCGCCTTGGCCGCCTCTGTCCATTCGGGTTTCCACTGCTTCCGAAACTCGTTCACCATTCGCTTGATCATCACCTCGGGCCCGTCCTTAGGATCGAACTCATACGTACTCGGGTACATATAGCCCTCCAGGTTCTTCGCTTCCGGAGAAAGATCGTGGATGAGTGCGGTGGATTCCATTAAGTTGAGCATTAAGCCATCAGGCGTCCAGCCTTCGGGCTTGAATTGCGGCTTCACTGTCCAAGCATCGGCTCCGTCACGTTTCGACAAGTAGTCGTACAAACGCTTGCTGATGTCGAACATCGTAAAGCCCTCGGGGATGGTAAGCCGCGTGACGCGTTCCTCGCCCTTTTCGAGCTCGGCGAGCACCTGCAGCGGCGAGATCGGCGAGGCGAACCGGTAATCGCCGGCCTTTATTTTCGAAGCATCGCCAAAAGTCCGCAGCCAGATCATCACCGGCGTTCCGTTGGCGATCACGCCTTCGCTCACCAGCTTGCCGATGACCGCCGCCGGAGCGGTTCCCTTTTCGATCGAGATATACTCCGACGATTTCGCGTGCTCGTGCGGCGTATTCATCTGCGAACGTACCCACCAGAACGAACCGCCAAGCACTGCCGCACCCGCAATGCCCACTAAAACCGCAGCTATCAACACCTTTCGAATCATGTTGAAATTCTATCAAAGAACGCCCTATCGAACGCGACGGATGCTGGCAATGTTCTGGTGACCGTGTCTACCGGTTGGCGCATAAACAGGCTGGCAGCTCTTATGCGTTTGTCCCGAATTTAGCTTGTCCCAGTGTCCCACACACTGTGTCGTCCTGAAAAAAGTTGACAGTTTATGGGGTTAGTCCTCCTATTGGTTTACAGTTCATTGTTAGTCCTGGATGCGGTTTACACTTCAAGCCGAGGCTTGAAGTGTAAACGGCGGCCGGTTGCTCCATCTTCTAGTTTTCCAGAGTCGTCTCAAAGGGCCTTCGTGGATATGGGCTTCGGCGGGCGTGAGCATGCCGATCGAGAGATGCGGCCTCAGGTTGTTGTAGATGCTCACCGCCTCGGCCACATCGCGCTTAGCTTGTGCGAAACTCTCGAACCGGTTTTCCAGCAACTCGTCTTTCAATATGCCGTTCACCCTTTCGGCGATGGCGTTCTCGAGCGGATCGCTCTTCTCGCTCATACTGATGCGCACCGCCCGACCGTTCAGCAGTTTCACATAGCGGGTGCTGTAGTACTGCAGCCCGCGGTCCGAGTGGTGAATAAGCCCATCTGTTTCAGGGTTGCCGGCAAGCGCCATCCTCAATGCCTCGACGCATCCTCGTGCCGTCAGATCGCGGCTCAGGCAATAGCCCACGATCTTTCTCGAATAAGCATCCGTTACAAGGCTCAGATACCCGAAGCCATCGCCGACGCGGATGTACGTTATATCGCTCACCCACAACTGGTTCGCCGCCACCGGTATGAACTCCTTCGCAAGGTTCGGATGCCGCTTCATCCAATAGCCCGAATACGTGGTTCGCGGCTTCCTCGACCGACGCCTTCGCACCAGCAGAGAATGGTCCCTTAACAGATCGAAGAATGCGTCACGGCCGATCGTCAAGGAATGCTCTTTCATGAAGTCCGCCAGCATGTGATGCAGTTTCCTGCCTCCTATCCGCTTCTGCACCTTGCGGATCCTGGACACCTCCGAAAGCACCAGATAAGCACTTGCAGCCTCCTTCTCCGTCTCACGAAATTGTCCGTAATACGCCTGTCTCGTATAGCCAAACAGTCCGCAAAGCAAGCCCAGGCTCCTCGGCTCGCTCCCGCTTATCTCCATCACCGCCTGGCTCCATGTTTTTTTCGGATCGGTATCTCGAACCGCTCCTCAGCGATGTCGATCATCGCGTTGAGCAGCTGGTTGTGCAGTTCCGCCTTCCTCAGATCCCCTCGCAGGCGCTTCACCTCCGTCGCCAGATCCTCCTCTTCCGGCGTCCCCCTTCTCTCCGCCGCCCCGTCCGGCTCTATCTTTACTCCGGCCGATGATGCCGCCCTTATCCGCTTCGCTGCTTCCACCCCCGAGGCCTTCACCCACCTCTGCAGCGTGCTCGACGAGACCCCGTACCTCTCCTCCATCTCACGGTAGCTCATCTCCCCTGCCACATACTCAGCCACCAACTCCTGCTTCTTCTTCTTATCTCTATTGCTCATACTCTTGTCCCATTTCGTCCCACTTTATGTGTAAACCTATTTCAGGACAAGACACACAAGAATTTTGTCATATTACGCCTGCAACGCCCTATAATAAGCGGCACGGCATTTACTTTACATGGACAAACTTACAAAGGTCAAGACTTTTTGCATCTATAAACGAACCCAGACTTGGCGACAACTTGGACATTGTTCCCAAACGGGCTATAGTCATTTTTCTGCCCACGGGCTGAAATTAAGATGATAGAAGGCGATAGTAGGGTCAATGGATCTGACACGGTTTTCACCGAGAAAGCTGGTGGGGCGGTTCGAGCGGTTTCGCTCGCGCTCGCGTCGGAGCCTGTCTGAATATCGTCTTTACGCCTATCTGGCCGTACTCGGGCCGGGAATAATTGCTGCAAATTCAGGTAACGACGCGAGCGGGATCGCGACCTATTCGACCGCAGGCGCCGCTTACGGCTACGGGCTCCTCTGGATCTTCATCCCGATGACAATCTCGCTGGTCATAGTCCAGGAGATGTGTGTTCGGATGGGCGTGGTTACGGGCCAAGGCTTGGCGGACCTGATCCGCGAGCAGTTCGGCGTGCGTTGGACGGCGTTGGTGATGCTGGCCCTGCTGATCGCAAACACCGGTGTGATCATCTCTGAGTTTGTCGGGATCGCACAGGCGTCCGAGCTTTTCGGTGTTTCACGTTATTTGACGATCCCGCTCGCGACGCTGCTTATCTGGTGGCTCGTCGTAAAAGGAACCGCCAAAAGCGTCGAGCGGGTATTCCTCTTGATGTCGCTCGTCTTTTTCACTTACGTTATCTCAGCGTTCCTGGCTCGTCCGGATTGGGGACAGGTGGCCACAGGATTCTCGCGACCCAACTTCAGCGGCGATACGGTTTATATCTTCACGCTGGTTGCGCTTATCGGAACGACGATTACACCGTTCATGCAGGTGTATGTTCAGTCGGCTGTTGTCGAAAAGCGGATGGATGAGGAAGATCTGCGGCTCGCCCGGGCCGACGTTGTGGTTGGGACGGTTTTCGCCTGCCTTATCTCGGCGTTCATCGTCATCTGTACCGCCGCCACGCTGAACGCGACCGGCATCTACACGGTAGATTCAGCAGCGACCGCCGCCGAATCGCTTCTGCCGATCGCGGGCGAATACGCGAAGTATCTGTTCGCGGTCGGCCTGCTCGGAGCGGCAATGCTGGCGATGGGCGTTCTGCCGCTTGCTACGGCATTCTCTCTTAGTGAAGCGATGGGGTTTGAAAAAGGCATTTCGCGGTCTTTCCGCGAAGCCCCGATCTTCCTCGGCATCTTTACGACGCTGATCGTTATCGGCGCGGTCGTGGCGATGATCCCCGGCATTCCGCAGATCCCGCTGCTTCTTGTTACGCAGTGCATTAACGGCCTGCTGCTTCCCGTGATCCTGATCGCGATCGTGAAGTTAGCCAATAACCCCGAGATAATGGGTGAATATAAGAACTCGACGGCGTTCAACGTCGCGGCATGGGGGATCACGGCGGTCGTTGGTTCGTTGTCGCTTCTGTTGATTGGCAAGACGATTGTTGATATGTTCTAACTCCACATATGGCGGCAGCCGAATTCTACAAGAAAGCCGTTTACTTCCTTATAGTTGCGGGTGCGCTGCTGCTCACCCTGTTTCTCATTTCCCTGTTCGAAGATATCGCTCGTGGCCAACTCGCGCAGAGCCCGTCTTTCACGATGGATCCGCTGGGCAACCTGGTCCCCAAAACCGGACCGGACGCGCCCAGCATGATGATGCTGACGTGGATATCGCTCGTCGAAACTATACTGCGGATAGTCAAGTTGGTACTTTGGCTGGCGTTCGTCGTCGTGATCATTCGTCTGGTCACTCGGCTCTTGTTTGAGACCGTCCTGCGAGGTGCCGCACAAACCGAGATCGCGACTCTCTTAAAAACTGTCCTCTCGATCGTTATCTACATCGTCGCGTTCTTCATTATTTTCCAATCACAGTTTCCGCAGATCCAGCTTGCCCCGCTTTTCACCGGATCCGCGATCCTCGGTATCGTCGTCGGTTTGGCATTGCAGGACACGCTCGGGAACCTGTTTGCGGGACTGGCTCTTCAGGTCGATCACCCATTCGAGGTCGGTGACGTGATCATGATCGCAAATCGCGGGCAAGGCGTCGTCGAGAGCGTTTCGTGGCGAGGCGTACGCATCCGGACATTTCAGAATAAATTGCTCGTGATAAGCAACGCCGTGCTTGGAAAGGAACTCATCGAGGTTTCACCTCAGAACAACCTAAACGCAAGGCTTGTGAATTTCAATACAACGTATTCGTGTTCGCCGGCTAAAACGGCCCAACTCGTGAGAGAGGTGGTGCGGCAGGTTGAGAACGTTTCGCCGAAGATCCGTCCGATCGTTCGGATCCGCGATTTCGGCGAAAGCAGTATTGATTGGGAGATCAAATACTGGCCCGAAAATTACGCCAAGTTTAATGATACCGACGCAGGCATTCGTCAGCGTGTGTGGTACGCATTCAAACGCGAAGGAATCGCATTCGCATTCCCGACCCGGACGGTTTACACGGAAACTGCGCCTGAACCGATCTCGGTCGAGGAACAAGTCTCTTCGGCATCCGGGCATCTTGAGAATGTTCCGATCCTGGCCCCGCTCTCAGACGAGGAGATCGAACAACTCGCAAAATCATCGACACGCCGAGTGTTCGCTCCGGGCGAGGCGATCGTAAGAAAGGGCCAAGAGGGCGGTTCGATGTTTGTGATCATCAAAGGCTCGGTCAAGGTTCAATTGCCCGACGGAGCGGGAGTTCGAACTATCAATCAGCTTGGTCCGAACGATTTCTTTGGCGAGATGAGTCTCCTGACGGGCGAACCACGGACCGCGACGGTCGTCGCTGACGAGGAAACGGATGTCATGCAGATCAGAAAGCCCGCCATCAAACCGCTGTTCGAGGCAAATCCGGAACTGATGGCGGCGATGAGCGCAATTGTCGAGGAACGCAAGAAACTTCTCATCCAGGAGAAACTGGAACAGACAATGCGGCCGCAAAAGTCCGAGTCAGGCGTGATGTCGGCGATCAAGAAATTCTTCGGACTTGGCGAGTTTGATTAGCCGATGTTGCGGTCGTAGATATCGTGGAGGACGTCGGTGATCGGTTGACGATTGGCATACTCGTCCTCTTTTGAACCCTTCGTCGGCTTCTTCTTTCTGCCGTTCGCGTCGAGGTTAGCTGGTTGAGCGAAAGCCGCCTGTATCGTTGCCGGCTGCGGCGCGACACCGTCGAGCGGCGGCTGCCGAGATGGTTCGCCGTCCACGTCTTCTTCGCTGCCGTGAAGCTCGTGCCCATTCGAGCGGAAAGGATCACCCGTCGCGAATGCGGTTCGGCTCTGTTCCAGAAGGATCTTGCCTCGCACCTTTCTTGCCCGCTCAAGTGCCCTGACAGCCGCAGAGGTCAACGGCGCATCGGCCGGTTCGCGTTCGATCTTGCGCAAGATCTTCACATAATTGCGAAGCTCCGGAGTAGGGTAAACGTAAGCGATCTCATCGGCCGAAGAATTCTCGACCACGGGAGCGAGGTGCGAAACGGCGGATTTGTGATCGCCGAACTTGTTGTAGAGTGCCCCGAGCGTAAACCGTACCAGCGGCGGAGCGGCACTCATCCGCTGAAGGATGTCCTCGCCGCGCTCGATCGTCTCCTGGATCTCAAAACCGTACCAACGGCGGTCGTCGTCGCGGAGGATCTCGTTGGCGGAAAGATAAAATTCAAAGACCTCGCGCGTCTCGTTTCGCGGTCCAGTCGAGAACATTCGAATAACGAAATAGGCGAAGATTCCGAAGAAGAAGATCACGAATACCGGGATAGTCGTGACGGCGAGCATCGACCCGATCACTATGAGGGCAAGAGCGTATTGCCCTTTCTCCTTGATCGCGGAAGGAAGTCTTTTTTGTAGTCTAGTTTCGCTCAATCGCCTTTGTCGCCTTCGTCGTCTTTATCGTTCTCGGCCTCGGGTTCCTCTGCTTCGACCGTTGTTTCATCAGAGGCGTTGCCGTTCGAA
>Ga0307505_10003386_pt1 | contig 10041 bp, 8 predicted proteins | sample 23_S_MG_FD_202183 | JGI IMG/M metagenome (GOLD analysis project Ga0307505, IMG submission 202183) | Soil microbial communities from Populus trichocarpa stands in riparian zone in the Pacific Northwest, United States - 23_S | ecosystem: Environmental > Terrestrial > Soil > Riparian zone > Trees... | reverse complement strand
GTTCCTCCAGCGTGCCGATGCCACCGGGCAGCGCGACGAACGCATCGGAGCGCTCGAACATCAGGCGTTTTCGCTGATGCATGTCCTCGGTGACGATCAGTTCGTTGACGTCACGCAGCATCTGCTCCTTCTCGGACAGAAACGAGGGAATGATGCCCGTGACATACCCCTTGTGCTTGAGCACGGATTTGGCGACCGCGCCCATCAGACCGAGGCTGCCGCCACCATAAACAAGGCCGACGCCGGCTTCGGCGAGCTGCTGGCCAAGCGTGCGCGCGGCCCCCACGAAGTCGGGGTTGAGACCGCTTCCCGAGCCGCAGAACACGCACACATTCTGTATGCCGTTGAGCCCGACGAGCTGCTGGCCCGAGTTCTTCTTACTGATACTTTTCTTCGTCATAGTCTTACGCATTCCTTGGGGTGCCCGCGGCCGCCATGGCCTTTCTTAGCATCGCCATGGCATGGCAATGCGGGCAAATTGCCTCAATTACGTGAACGTTCGCCCGAGGCGCCATCCGTCTGCCGGCGAGCCGCGCTCGACGCGGTACTGCGCCAGCGAATAGTTTCAAGGGAAGATCATTGGACGACCGTGCGATTCTATGCATGGTTGCCCGCAAGAAACCGCGGTGCACGCGGAACAGCCGGACCCTGCCATGCAGCTCAAATTCTACACATTGGACGTGTTCACTGAAACGCGCTTCGGCGGCAATCCACTCGGCGTCGTCATGGGCGCCGATGCTCTGCCTGCCGGCCTCATGCAGGATATTGCGCGCGAGCTCAATCTCTCCGAGACCGTCTTCGTCCAGAAAGCGACGAACCCCGCAGCGTCTGCCCGCATTCGTATCTTCACGCCGGCCGTCGAGCTGCCATTCGCAGGCCATCCGACAATCGGAACGGGTATCCTCCTTGCGCAGCTCCGCGCTGGGGACGCTCCTGGAGAGCAGGATGCCCTCGTCGTACTCGAGGAGACGATCGGGCCTGTTCGCGTGGGTGTCCGCATGCGTCCCGGCAAGGCGCCCCACGCTGAATTCGATGCGCCGAAACTGCCTGAGCCCGCAGGCGATCCCCCGAGCAGTGATCGACTGGCTGCAGCGTTGGGACTGCAGCCCTCAGAAATCGGTTATTCCAATCACCGGCCATCGCAGTGGTCGGCAGGCGTGCCCTTCACGTTCGTGCCCATTTCGTCGATGGCTGCGATCGGCCGCGCCGAGATCGTATCGACGCATTGGACAGCCGCATTCGGAAACTCGCGAGCCGGGAAGGTCTTCCTCTACACGGGTGAGACGGTCCACACGACATCGTCGTTCCATGCGCGCATGTTCGGTCCAGGCGCCGGCATCGTCGAGGACCCTGCAACAGGCGGCGCGGCGGCGGCATTCGCCGGTGTCGTCAATGCCTTCGACCAGCTTCCGGCCGGTACGCATAAGCGCGTCATCGAGCAGGGCTTCGAGATGGGCCGTCCGAGCCTCATTGCGCTGTCGTTCGAGGTTGCGGCCAAGGGCAAGCTCGAGGCCGTCCGCATTGGCGGCAGCGCCGTCCGCGTCAGCGAAGGCCACATCGAGATCTGACCCGAACGTCCCTTAGGGATCGGGATAGGGCGTGCCATCCTTGTGCACGAACCTGCCGTCGGCATTGGCACTCATCATGTCGATGTCGGAGCAGGTCGTGAGATCATCGGGCTGGCGCGAACCCACTTCGAGATACACGGCAACCGTGCTCGATCGGTTGATCATGTGGTGGCCATTGCCGGAGCCCTTCGGGAATGCCGCGCAATCACCCGCGCGGAGGATCGTCTCTCCTTCATTCTCGATCAGTATGAGTTCGCCCTCGAGCACATAGACGAATTCGTCCTCGTGCGAATGCCAGTGGCGCTGACTGGACCAGTTGCCCGGCGGAAGGTGCATGAGGTTGATCCCGAAATCACTGAGCCCCCCGGCAACGCCCAGCCGCTGTCGGATGCGCTCAGCACAGGGGACGTCAAAGGGCGCGGGATAGCCCGAGCCTTTGCGCTTCGGTACAGTCTTCATGTTGATCTGGGGCATGGTGACATTCCCATTGCTCAGTGAGGCAATTCGCGCCTTTGGCGCGAGCGGGGCTGCATGCCTTTGGCATGCCTCCGGCATGACCCCGCACCCCGACCGGGGGACACCCCCGGAGCCCCCGCTTTTTATGACATTATCTGCAACCTAGGCGGCTGAGATGCCGAGCGACTTATGCAACTCGGCAAGTGTCGCGAGTGCATCCGCACCAGCGAAGATAAACGCATCAACGCCGGCGGATTGAAGAGCGATTTCCTGGTCTTTCGGACGTCCAGCCAGATATACGCGCTGCGCGCCCGCGGACTTCAATGCGCCCGCCACTGCAGTGCCGAGGTCGGCATAGGTAGCATCAGCCCCGCAGATGCAGGCAATGCTGGCGCCGCTCGCCTTGAACGCGGCCGCGACTTCGTCTGCCGTTGCGAGGGGCGACGACTGCACAGCCGCGATGCCGCCAGCGGCGAGGAAGTTCGCGATCCACGTCGCCCGCGCACCGTGGCTTGCGAGATCTCCGATACAGGCGAGGAAGACTTTCGCGGGCGCCCCCTCGGCGGCGGTGCGCAGTTTCTCGAAAGGCTCGGCCAGTCGGTGCACGGCAAGCGGACGGATGCGGACCGCACTGCCCTCGATAGGGGAGGGGGCTGCAGGCCACGGCGTGACTTTGACACCGTCGTCACCGAGCTTTGGAAATGCCGATACGCCGGTCAATTCCATTCGCCCTGTCGCGATGGATTTGGCGCGGGTCTCCGCAACCTTGGCAATGTCGTCCTGAATGCGCCCGCTTGTGAGTGCGGAGGCGATGCCGCCGGCGGCTTCTATTTCCTGGAAGAGCTTCCACGCTGTCGCGGCAAGATCTGCGGTGAGTGTCTCGATGGCAAAGCTGCCGCCAGCCGGATCGATCACGCGGCCGAGCCCGCTCTCTTCCTGCAGCACGAGATGCGTATTGCGCGCCATGCGCCGGGCAAAGCCATCGGGGCGACCAAGAGCCCAGGTATAGGGGAGCACTGTGATCGCTTGCGCGCCCGCCATCGCAGCCGTCGAGCACGCGATCGTGGTGCGCAGCATGTTCACCCAGGGATCATGCTTGGCCATCATGCGGAAGGAAGTCTCGGCGCCGAAGCTCATGTGCGCAACGGCATCGCCCGCGCCGCACGCATCCGCGACCTGCCATACGAGCCGGCGCGCGGCGCGCAGCTTGGCGAGGCCGAGGATCTGGTCGGCATCGACGGCCAGATTGATAGCGATCTTCGGGAGCGCGTCGATGGGCGCAATGCCGGCCGCTTCGAGCGCGCGCAGATAGGCGACGAGTGTCGCCAGCATCATGGCAAGTTCCTGCGCCTCGCTGGCGCCGGCTGCGTGATAGGGATGACCGTCGGCAACGAGGGCCGTCAGGTGCGGGGCGCCCAGCGCGTTTTTTGCGAGAGCTGCGGCTTCGCTCAACGCCGCATCGAGGGGCTGTCGCAGTGAGCCCATCAACGCGAGTGTTCCGATCGGATCCGCATTGAAGGCGCCGAGGCGCGCCTTGTCCGAAATTCCGGCTGCGCGCCACAACTCACCGAGGCTCGCTGCGGCGGCGGGTGTGCCCTCGCCGGCTTCAAGAGCGATCGGGCACACATCGAGCATGACGCCTTTGAGCGCGGTTCCGAGCGTTTGGCTGTCAGCCGCGAGCCCGATCCGACCTGCGCCCGCAATGAGCAATTTGAGCGATGTCGCCCCGCCTTCGAGATCCTCGAGGATCGCGGCATTGGCGGCAGCCGCATCGGACTCGGCGTGGACCTGGCGGATGTCCCAGGCCGGAGAAATCGACGCGGCGCTGGGCCCGCGGAGATAGGGTGCCGAGCCGGGTTGCTGACTTCCGAGACCAGCAGGGGCCTCCGAACGGCCGTACAGGGGGGCGATCCGCAGCCCATCGGCCGTCCGAGCCACCAGACGGCGCTCGAAATCTCCGCCCTTGAGGGCCTTCTCCACCAGCGCCTGCCACTGCGCCCGCTCGGGGACGGAAAATCCTTCCATCAAGGCCAGTTCGGTCATCTCTCGGCAATCCTGTGTCGTGCTCAGCGTCTTCCCTAGCGCGTTTGTTGCGCTGCGTTAATCCCTTGATTGGTCATGCCGCACCTAGCGCCCATGACATCCGTCCCTGGCTGTGGTAGGCACCCGCAACCCTTTTTTGCGCCGCACCATGCGGCCCGCACCCCGGACACCTCGATGAATATCCGCAATATTGCGATCATTGCTCACGTCGACCATGGCAAAACGACGCTCGTCGATGCGCTCCTGAAGCAATCCGGCGCCTTCCGCGAGAACCAGAAGGTCGCCGAGATGGTCATGGATTCAAATGACCTCGAACGCGAGCGCGGGATCACGATCCTCGCCAAGAATACCTCGATCGTCTGGAACGATACGCGCATCAACATCGTCGACACGCCGGGCCACGCCGACTTCGGCGGTGAGGTCGAGCGCATTCTCAACATGGTCGATGGTGCCGTGCTGCTGGTCGATGCCTCCGAGGGCCCGCTTCCGCAGACGAAGTTCGTCGTGTCCAAGGCGCTGCGTCAGGGCATTCGCCCCATCGTCGTGATCAACAAGATCGACCGCCCTGACGAGCGCCACAACGACGTGCTCAACGAGATCTTCGATCTCTTCGCGGGCCTCGACGCGACGGACGAGCAACTCGACTTCCCCGTGCTTTATGGTTCAGGCCGCGACGGCTGGATGGCAACGGATCCTTCAGGTCCCCAGGATGGCCTGAAGCCGCTCTTCGATCTCATCCTCAAGCACGTGCCGCCGCCCGTCGCGGAGGAGGGTCCGTTTCGAATGCTCGCGACGACGCTCGAAGCGGACGCCTACCTCGGCCGCATCCTGACCGGGCGTGTCATCTCCGGTTCGCTCAAGCCCAATCAGACGATCAAGGCCATCTCGCGTGAAGGCAAGCTGATCGAGACGACGCGCGTGACGAAGGTGCTGGCCTTCCGCGGTCTCGAGCGAACCGCCGTCGATCTGGTCGAGGCGGGGGACATCGTCGCCATCGCGGGCGTCACGGAGGCAACGGTTGCCGACACGCTGTGCGATCCTTCGATCGATACGCCGATCCCAGCGCAGCCGATCGATCCACCGACGCTGACCATGACTTTCCGCATCAATGATGGTCCGTTCGCGGGCCAGGAAGGCGACAAGGTCCAGAGCCGCGTCATCCGCGATCGCCTCATGAAAGAGGCCGAGCGCAACGTCGCGATCCGCATCACCGAGAATCCAGACAAGGACTCCTACGACGTTTCGGGCCGTGGCGAGCTTCAGCTCGGCGTACTCATCGAGAACATGCGCCGCGAAGGTTTCGAGCTGACGGTCTCGCGCCCCCGTGTGGTCTACAACTCGGATGAGACGACGGGCCAGCGCCTGGAGCCAATCGAGGAAGTGATCATCGACGTCGATGAGCAGCACTCGGGCATCGTCGTGCAAAAGCTCTCCGAGCGTAAAGGCGAGCTCCAGGAGATGCGCTCCTCGGGTGGTGGGCGCACGCGTCTCGTGTTCTTCGTGCCGACACGCGGGCTCATCGGCTATCAGGGCGAGCTGCTGACCGACACCCGCGGCACCGCCGTCATGAACCGTCTCTTCCACGCCTATGCCCCGTTCAAGGGCGAGGTCGCGGGGCGCCGCCAAGGTGTGCTCATTTCCAACGCTACAGGCGAAGCAACGGCGTACTCGCTCTTCTATTTGCAGGAGCGCGGCGCGATGATGATCGACCCACAGACGCGTGTGTACGAAGGCATGATCGTCGGCGAGCACAGCCGCGAGAACGACCTCGTCGTCAATATCATCCAGGGCAAGAAGCTCTCGAACGTGCGCGCGTCCGGCAAGGATGAAGCGCTCATTCTCACGCCGCCGCTCCGCCTGACGCTCGAGCGTGCCATGAGCTACATCACTGACGATGAGTTGGTGGAGGTCACGCCGAAGTCCATCCGCTTGCGCAAGCGCTGGCTCGATCCGCACGTTCGCAAGAAGATGGAGCGCTCTGCGGAGGCGGTTTAGGTCTCGCAACCAGCCAACAAACCTCGGTCAGCCTGCAAATCCTAGGTTGAACGTATTGACGTCATAGGGCTGAATACTGACGTCGATGAGTAGTCGTGCATAAGAGTCATCGCGACCAGCATTGTGCGGTGGCGCCAAAAGGTCATCGGTCTCTACAGATACATGTGAGATAAGTTCGTCCTTCTGAAGAAGAACGAACATCGGGTTGTCGTCGTCATCGGGCAGCTCACCTCCAAGCTCGGAAGCCGTCGGCATCTTGAGCGCGTCAAAAAGAGTTTTAAGACGGTTGTCTATGTCCCGTGCATTAAAGATGCGGCCAGGTCGATCGCCGGGCCGATCGCGGCGCATGATCAACACCTTAAGTGAACATGTAAGATCGAGTTTGTCGTGGACGAGCGGAATGAATCGATAGCCATTTATCACTGGACTTGCCTCAGCGAGCTTGTCTCGCAGAAGCTTTTGCTCGCCTCGCTCAAGTCCTAGTATTGTCCCGCTCGTTGTTACCTCTCGTAAGAACCGACGTTCATGCCAAAGGTCTCGGAGTTGGTAGTGGAACGCCCGACGCAGAGCGTGCTTGTGTGATGCTCTCTTGTCCAATTGGCCGTCGCGAGGCTCTCCATTGGAGGCTTTGAAACTACCTTCGTAGAACAATCGGAACTTCACGTGTTCCTCCGCACGATAGCTAGGCACGTGAGCAGGGGCTCCGGCGAGACAGCGTTAAAGCCCCTCAATGCAGTACACGCGCGCAGGCGCGCCATCACCGCCGGGGATCTTGAGCGGCGCAGCCGAGAGAAATACTTCCGGCTCGCGGATCTCCGCTGTGTTCGCAACATACTCGATCATGTGCACGCCGGCGCGCAGCAGCACATCGTGTGTGACCTGCTCGGCGAGCGGCCGCTTCTCGCCCTTGAGCATGAGGCGGATCGGATAGTCCTGCGGGAAGCTGTAGCCGATCGTGCGGATGCCCGTTGCGAGCAGCCACTCGGCGGCTTCGCGCGTGAGATAGGGACTGTCGAGCCAGAACTCTTTCGTCATGGGCGAGCGCTGGCGATCCCAGTTTGACTTGAGCAGCACCATGCCACCGCGCTTGATGTGCTTTCCGCGCTCGCTGAGCTTCTCGGCACCGATGGCCTCATTCGGCTGCACGTCCATCAGATCGATGATGGCACAACGCCCGACGAGGTCGTCGAGCGGTGTCGCTTCGATGGTCGCGCCATCCGCGAACATGTGCCGGCGTGCATCGACGTGCGTGTAGGAGTGGCAGGAGACCTTGAGCCACGTCACTTGCGCGAGATCGCCTTTGGCGAGGTCACCCGTGACGGTGATCTCCGTTGCCCAGCGCGGATGGTCGCCCGCAATGGGCATGGAAAGATCGATGATCCGCATGGCGCTCTCCCTGTAAGCGGCGCGGTCACTTCGGGCGGGTTTGCCCCGTGCCGCGCACTTTGTATTTGAAGGTCGTCAGTTGCTCGACGCCGACGGGACCGCGCGCGTGCAGGCGCCCGGTCGCGATGCCGATCTCGGCGCCGAAGCCGAATTCGCCGCCATCGGCAAACTGCGTGGACGCATTGTGCAGCACGATGGCGCTGTCTACGCGCTTGAGAAAATACTCGGCTGTGGTGCCGTTTCTGGTGATGATGCTGTCGGTGTGCTGTGAACCGTAGCGCGCGATGTGTGCGATCGCCTCGTCAACGCCATCTACAACCTTCGCTGCGATGATTGCGTCGAGGAATTCGTGGCCGTAGTCATCCGGCTGAGCGGCCTTCACGCGCGCGTCTGCCTTCTGTGTCGCGTCATCACCGCGCACTTCGCAGCCTGCATCGAGAAGGGCGGTCACGAGGCGCGGCAGATAGTCGGCGTGCGCGTTTCGATCGACGAGCAGACACTCGGTAGCGCCGCAGACGCCTGTGCGCCTGAGCTTGCCGTTGATCACCAGAGCGATCGCGACATCGAGATCGGCTTCGTGATCGACGAACGTATGACAGATGCCCTCGAGATGCGCGAAGACGGGGACGCGTGCCTCCTGCTGCACACGACCGACGAGGCCCTTGCCGCCGCGCGGCACGATCACGTCGATGGCGCCGTTGAGGCCCGCCAGCATGTGGCCGACGGCTGCGCGATCGGTCGTCGGTACGAGCGAAATCGCTGCCTCGGGCAAGCCTGCCTCGCGGAGGCCTGCGACCAGGCATTCGTGAATGGCGGTGGCCGAGCGCTGTGCGTCTGAGCCCGTGCGCAGGATGGCCGCATTGCCGGACTTGAGCGTGAGGCCGCCGGCATCGGCCGTGACGTTCGGCCGGCTCTCATAGATGATGCCGATCACGCCGATCGGCACGCGCACGCGTTCGAACTGGAGGCCGTTCGGGCGCTCCCAGTCGGCGATGACGGAGCCGACAGGATCATCCAGCGCCGCGATGTCTTCGAGACCCTGGGCAATGCCCTCGATGCGGTCGGGCGTCAGTGTTAGTCGATCGACGAACGAGGCGGCCTGGCCTGCTGCCTTAACGTCCGCGACGTCGAGCGCATTCACATCGAGTATGATGTTGACGGAACGGCGCAATGCCCCAGCCATGGCACGAAGTGCCGCGTTCTTCTGCCCACTCGGCGCAAGCGCCAGTTCGGCGGCAGCCGCGCGCGCCCGGATACCCAGATCGAGCATGAGGCGCTCGATGTTGGCAGCTTCCGGCTGGTCGATACGTTCCGAACGGTTCATGTCCGCTCCCTTCTGCTCAGGGCCCAGCTTTGGAGAGGGCCTTGCTCAGCGCCATGTCATCGCGGTGAATAAGCTCCGCGCGCCCGGCGTGGCCGAGGATTGTGGCAATCTCACTGGATCGCTTGCCGATGATAGCGGCTGCCTGGTCATGGGGGTAGGCAACGAGGCCGCGGCCGAGGTCCCGGCCATCCAGCGCCCGGATCGTGACGGCATCGCCGCGGTCGAATGCCCCGTCGACGCGGGAGACACCCGCCGGGAGCAGGCTCTTGCCTTGCCCCAGCGCCTTTTCGGCGCCGGCATCGACGAAGATCGTGCCTCGGGATTCGAGATTGCCCGCAATCCAGCGTTTGCGCGCCGCGACCGGATCCGACGGTGCGATGAACCACGTGCACGGTGCACCCTCGGCGAGGCGCCGCAGAGGATTGAGTGCCGCACCCTCAGTGATCACCATGTCGGTCCCAGAGCCCATCGCAATGCGCGCGGCCTCGAGCTTCGTCACCATGCCGCCTTTGGAGAGCTCGGTCCCTGCGTCGCCGGCCATGGACAAGATCTCGTGCGTGATCTCATGCACCACGTCGAGGCGCTTTGCCTTGGGATCCTTGGCGGGTGGCGCCGTATAGAGACCGTCGATGTCGGAGAGCAGCACGAGGCAATCGGCGCTCATCATGGATGCAACGCGCGCCGAGAGGCGGTCATTGTCGCCGTAACGGATCTCCGCCGTCGCGACCGTATCGTTCTCGTTGACCACGGGAACCGCGCCACACGCGAGCAGTGTCGCCATGGTCTGTCGCGCATTGAGATAGCGGCGGCGCTCTTCGGTATCCTGCAGCGTCAGCAGGATTTGCGCGGCCGTGAGTCCGCGCGCCTGGAACACGCTCTGATAGGCGCTCGACAGGCTGATCTGGCCGACCGAGGCCGCGGCCTGGGACTGTTCGAGTGCGAGCACGCCCTTCGGCAGCTTGAGCACATGGCGGCCGAGCGCGATCGCGCCAGACGAGACCAGAACGATCTCACGGCCCTCGGCCGCAAGCGCCTTCACGTCATCGGCGACGGATTCGAGCCAGGCGGATCTCAGGCGACCCGTAGCGCGCTCGACGAGCAGCGCCGAGCCGATCTTGACCACGATGCGGCGCGCCTTGCGCCACTCGGGCCGGATGGCGGCAGGGGATGTCTCTTTCCGGGCGGCGGGCATGGCACGGGGCTTTGGCTCCAGAGTGAGGCGTTCACATAGCAGAAGCTATGGTTTTGCGCACCCCGGCTATGGCATCG
>Ga0307505_10003385_pt1 | contig 10043 bp, 9 predicted proteins | sample 23_S_MG_FD_202183 | JGI IMG/M metagenome (GOLD analysis project Ga0307505, IMG submission 202183) | Soil microbial communities from Populus trichocarpa stands in riparian zone in the Pacific Northwest, United States - 23_S | ecosystem: Environmental > Terrestrial > Soil > Riparian zone > Trees... | reverse complement strand
CGATCCGAAGATCTTCACCAAGTCCGGGATCATGGTCGGGCTCGGCGAGCAGCGGCTGGAAGTTCACCAGGTGATGGACGATATGCGCTCGGCCGGAGTCGATTTCCTGACCATGGGCCAATATCTCCAGCCGACCCCGCGCCACGCCAATGTCGAGGAATTCGTCACGCCGCGGGCCTTCGACGCTTATGCCGCCATCGCCCGGGCCAAGGGCTTCCTGCTGGTCGCCGCCTCGCCGCTGACCCGGTCCAGTTATCATGCCGGCGACGATTTCAAGAAGATGCAGGCGAACCGCGCCGCCAAGCTGGAGCGCGTCAAAGCATGAAGCTCCTCCCTGTCGCGAAGCGATGGGGAGGGGGACCGTTCAGCGAAGCTGAATGGTGGAGGGGCCTCTCCGTCAGACCTTCGGTCTGCCACCTCCCCACGACCCCGGATCAAGTCCGGGGTCGCAGGGAGGATTGATGCCGCGCCACAGCGAAACCCGGCATCTGCCCTATTCGCCGGAGCAATTGTTCGACCTTGTCGCCGACATCGCCCGCTACGACGAATTCCTGCCGTGGGTTGTCGCCGTCCGCATCCGCTCGGCTAGCACGGAGGAAATCGTTGCCGACCTCGTCGTCGGCTTCAATGCCTTCAAGGAGCGGTTCACCAGCAAGGTGACGCTCGAGAAACCGAATCGCATCTGCGTCGATTATATCGAGGGCCCGCTCAAATATTTGCGCAACGAATGGACCTTTGAACCAGCCCCGGACGGCGGCACCAACGTCCATTTCTCGGTCGATTTCTCCTTCAAATCGCGGATTTTCGAGGCGCTGGCCGGCCAGATGTTCGATCGTGCCCTGCGGCGCATGACCGGCGCCTTCGAAACCCGCGCCGCGGCGCTTTACGGCATCAGCAAGTCGAGCGCCGTCAGCGCCGCCTGAAGCCGGATGCCCGATCGGCCCTGCTCGGCCGAGAATAATTTGCTGTCCGCCTCGATATCGTCCGACGGCTTGCCGAGTTCGGCTTTGGCGAAGACGACGGTACCGACCGGCTTGGCGGGGGTGCCGCCATCCGGTCCGGCAATGCCGGTGATCGCCACGGCGACATCGGCGCCCGTGGCTTCGAGTGTTCCGCGGGCCATCGCCCAGGCCGTGGCAATGCTGACCGCGCCAAAAGTTTCGATGACGTCGCTGCCGACCTTCAGGCGGTTGATCTTGGCCTCATCCGAGTAACTGACGATGCCGCCGTAGAAGACGTCGCTGGCGCCCGGCACTTCGGTGATGGCGGCGCTGACCAACCCGCCGGTACAGCTCTCGGCGACCGCGATCCGGCGCCCGGCCTTGCGGTTGGCATCGATGACCGCGCGGGCCTTATCAACAAGTTCGCGGGGAAGGAGCGTGTCCGTCATCGTCCGATCTCCATGCGAATGCTGGCGACAGCCTGGGCCGCGACTCCTTCGCGGCGGCCGGTAAAACCCAAACCCTCGGTGGTGGTTGCCTTGATGCTCACTTGCTCGATGCTCAGGTCCAGAATGTTGGCAACGCGCTCACGCATTGCAGAACGATGCGGACCGACCTTCGGCTCCTCGCAAATCACTGTGCAATCGACATGGTCGATCAGCCCTCCACGATCCCGGATCAGTTTTGCCGCGTGACCCAGGAACAGGTCGGAGCTGGCGCCGCGCCACCGCGCCTCCGACGGCGGGAAATGTTCGCCGATATCGCCGAGCCCGGCCGCGCCGAGCAAAGCATCGGTGATGGCATGAAGTACGACATCGGCATCGCTATGCCCGGCCAGGCCGCGCGCATGCGGGACGGCGATCCCGCCCAGCATGACCGGCCCGTCGCCGGCAAAGGCGTGAACGTCGAAGCCCATGCCAGTGCGGGCGACGAGCCGGGCGGCGAGCATCGCCTCCGCCCGTTCGAAATCCGCCGCAGTAGTCAGTTTCTCCAGCGCGATATCGCCGTCGATCGCGGCGACACGCATCCCGGCGGCGCGGACGACTGTGGTTTCGTCGGTCGGACTGGCACCGGACCAACGGGCATAAGCGTCGCGCAGGGCGGGCAGCCGGAACGCCTGCGGTGTCTGGATTCGCACCAGCCCGGAACGGTCGACGGGATCGCGCAATTCGCCGTCGGCCCTGGCCAATGTATCGCCGACGGCCAGCACCGGCGCCGCGCCTTCGAAAAACTCCAGCGCGCCGATCAGTCGGTCGATGACCTGGGGCGGGCAGAAGGGGCGGGCGGCGTCATGGACCAGGATAGCGTCGCCCTCGGCTGAGGCTAGTCCGGCCAGGACGGAATCGGCGCGTTCCTGACCGCCGGGCACGAACCGGATCCCGTCGAGTCCCTCCAGCGCCTCTTCCGCCGCCGGCTGCTGACCTTCGCCGATGACCACGTTCACCGAGCCTACCGACGGGTGGCCCCGAAGCGCCTCGACCGCCCAGCGCAGCACGGGCTTGCCGCCGAGTGTCAGGAATTGCTTGGGGGTGCTGCCGCCGACCCGGCTTCCTTGCCCGGCGGCGACGATCAGTGCGGTGACAGCCATCGGCGCGCGCCTTGCTCCCCAAAGGCCGCTCCTGTAAAGGCGCGCCTTCCCATGAGCCTGATTAAACCCATCGCCGTCGGCCCGGTCCGAATCGACGCGCCGGTCATCCTGGCGCCGATGACGGGTGTCACCGATCTGCCGTTCCGGCGGGTAGTCAAGCGCTATGGCGCCGGCCTGACGGTCGGCGAGATGATCGCCAGCCAGGCGATGATCCGCGAGACGCGCCAGGCGCTGCAGAAAGCGCTGTGGGACCCGGCGGAGCAGCCGGTGTCGCTGCAATTGGCCGGCTGCGAGCCCGCGGTCATGGCCGAGGCGGCCCGGATCAACGAGCAGCGCGGCGCCGCCATCATCGACATCAACATGGGCTGTCCCGTGAAGAAAGTCGTCAATGGCGAGGCGGGGTCGGCGCTGATGCGCGACCTGCCGCTGGCGGCCAGGCTGATTGAGGCGACCGTCAAGGCGGTGAAGCTGCCGGTGACCCTGAAGATGCGGATGGGCTGGGACCATCAAAGCCTCAATGCGCCTGAGCTCGCCCGCATCGCCGAGGATCTCGGCATCCGCATGATCACGGTTCATGGCCGCACCCGCTGCCAGATGTACAAAGGCTCGGCCGACTGGTCGTTCATCCGCCGCGTCAAGGACGCGGTATCGCTGCCGGTCATCGCCAATGGCGACATCTGCTCGGTCGAGGATGCCCGCGAAGCGCTGCGCCAGTCAGGCGCGGACGGCGTCATGATCGGCCGCGGCGCCTACGGCCGCCCCTGGCTGCTGGCCCAGGCCATGGCCGATTTGACCGGGGGCGGGACAAGGCCCGACCCGTCGCTCGACGAGCAGCTCGACATCATTCTCGAGCAATATGAGGGCATGCTGGCGCTCTACGGCACGCACACCGGGGTCAACCTCGCCCGCAAGCATCTCGGCTGGTACACCAAAGGCCTGCCCGGCTCGGCCGAGTTCCGTAACCGGGTCAACCAGCAGGACGATCCGGCCATCGTAGTGCACATGCTGCGCGAATTTTACGCGCCCTGGTTGCAGCGGTCCGCCGCCTGACGAAAGTTAGCGCCAAATAGGCGCACACACTGTGTTATTTGAGCAACTGCCGTGCTAGGCCGCGCGCGAATGGATGCGCCCGCCTTCGAATCACCATTAAAGGCAATCCGGTTCCGCTGGCTTGAGCGTGAGCGCGCCAGCGGCCGGTTCTACCGCTACGCCGTCTGGATCATCGCCGTCCTGCTGGTGGCAACGGCGGCGTTCAGCATCTGGCTGCTTAGCCGCGGCGCTGAGCCGGGAACCTTTGTAACGCCGGCGCTCATTGCGCTGCTGATGGTTGCCAACCTGGCTCCGGCCATCGCTCTCATGGTCCTGTTGTCGCGGCGGGTGGCGATGGCCCGCGCCGAGCGGGACGGTCTGGCCAGCGCCCGCCTGCATACCCGCCTCGTCGCGCTCTTTTCCGTGCTGGCGGCAGTGCCGACGGTCATCGTCGCCATCTTCGCCTCTTTGCTGTTCCAGAGCGGACTCGAATTCTGGTTTTCCGACAAAGCACGGGGGATGATCGAGAATGCCGTGCAGGTTGCGAGCGCGACGTACGATGCCGAGGTGGAGCGGGTTGCCAATGAAACGGTCACCGCTTCAAGCGACCTGGCCACTTATTTGCGGGTCATCACGATCGACGATCCGCGTTTTCCCGAAGCGTTCGGTCGCAACCAGGTTCTCAACCGCAACCTGTCCGAAGCCATCATCTTCACTTACGGTGCCGACAAGCAAATCCGGACGCTGGCACTGGTCAATCCATATGACCGGCCGCTCGACAAGATCATCACTCCAGACAAGATTGTGGCTGTCGCCAACAAGACCAGTGTCCCCATCAACTCGTCGGACCGGATCGGCGCACTCACCAAGCTCGATTACGGGCCGGACACCTATCTTTACGCCGCCCGGGTTTTCGAGCCGCAATTCCAGCAACAGATCGACCGGGCGAACGATGTCCTCAGCGACTATCAGCAATTGCTGGTCCGCTCCCGAACCAACCAGCTCCGTTTCAACGCCGCGCTGCTGCTGGGCGCGCTCGTCATCGTCGGACTTGCAATCTTCACCGCGCTGGCGCTTGCCGACAGGCTGGTGCGGCCGCTCGGCCAGCTGGTCGCCGCCGCCGGCCGCATCGAGGAAGGCGATTTCAGCGCCCGGGTACCCGTCACCGAGAGTGAAGACGAAATCCAGATGCTGGCCGCCGCCTTCAACCGGATGACCGGCCGGCTCGACGAGCAAACCACCGCATTGCGCACGGCCAACACCCAGCTCGATACCCGCCGCGCGTTCATGGAAGCGGTGCTGTCCAGCGTCACCGCCGGGGTCATCGCGCTCGACAATGAGAATCGCATCCGCCTGATCAACCGCTCGGCCGAGGCGTTGCTCAGGGAAGGGGAGGGCAATCTCGAGGGCACTTCCCTGGCCGATCTGTCGCCCGACCTCGCCGAATTCCTGGCCGGCGAACAGCGCCAGGCGGACGTCGTCGTCAATCCCGAATCCGGGCAGCGGATGCTGGCCGTCAACCGCATGCGCTATCCCGGCGGGGCAGTGCTGACCTTCGACGACATCACCGACCAGCTCGCCGACCAGCGCCAGGCGGCCTGGTCGGACATTGCCCGCCGGGTGGCGCACGAAATCAAGAATCCGCTGACCCCGATCCAGCTCGCCGCCGAGCGCCTCCAGCGCCGCTTCGGCAAGGATATCGCCAACGATAGCGAGACCTTCGAGCGGCTGACGAGCACCATCATCCGCCAGGTCGGCGACCTCAGACGCATGGTCGACGAATTCTCCAGCTTCGCGCGCATGCCCAAGCCGGTGTTCCGCGAGGAGAATGTCCACGACATCGCCCGCCAGGCGATGTTCCTCCACGAAGTCGCCCACCCGGGAGTGAAATTCGAGCTGGACCCGCCGCAGGGCCGGTTCGACATGGTCTCGGACCGCCGTCAGCTCGGGCAGGCGCTCAACAATGTGGTCAAAAATGCGGTCGAGGCCATCGAGGCGCGCAAGAGCCGTGGCGAGCACAGCCTGGCCGGCGACCGCGTCGAGCTGAAAATTCGCCGGGAAGGGGGCCAGCTGATCATCGACGTCATGGATACCGGCGTCGGCCTGCCCGAGGAGCGCGAGCGGCTGACCGAGCCTTATATGACGACGCGCGTGCGGGGCACCGGCCTCGGCCTCGCCATCGTCAAGAAGATCGTCAGGAACATCTCGGCGAGATCGCCTTTCTCGACAGGGCGGGGGGCGGCACGCACGTCCGCATGGCCTTCGACGCTGACCGGCTCACCGAGCTGGCCGAAAGCGCGGCGGATATGCCCGGTGGCGACAATGAAGTGAGTGAAGATGAGGCTTAGGCCCCAAGGGAGCATGGCGCATGGCGCTTGAAGTGCTGGTTGTCGACGACGAGGCGGACATCCGCGAGCTGGTCAGCGGGGTGCTGGAGGACGAAGGTTTCGCCGTCCGCACCGCCGGCGACAGCACGACCGCGCTCGAGGCCGTCGAAAGCCGCCGGCCGAGCCTGGTCCTGCTCGACGTCTGGCTGCAAGGCTCCAAGCTCGACGGCCTGCAGCTGCTGCACGAAATCAAGCAGCGCGATTCGACCCTGCCGGTCCTGATGATCTCGGGACACGGCAATCTCGACACTGCTGTCGCCGCCATCCGTGAAGGCGCCATCGACTTTATCGAGAAACCGTTTGAGGCCGAGCGGCTGCTGCACCTGGTCAATCGCGCCACCGAGACCGACCGGTTGCGGCGCGAAAATGTCGAGCTGCGCATGCAGGTTGGCATCGACGACCGGCTCAACGGCAATTCGGTGGCGGTGAACACGGTGCGGGCGACCCTGAAGCGGGTCGCGCCGACCGGGAGCCGGGTGCTGATCACCGGGCCCGCTGGCGTCGGCAAGGAGATCGCCGCCCGGATGATCCACGCCTGGAGCCCGCGCGCCGGCGCGCCCTTCATCGTCGTCTCGGCGGCGATGATGAGCCCGGACCGGGTCGAAGAGGAATTGTTCGGGGTCGAAAGCGAAGGCGTCAGCCGTCCCGGCCTGCTCGAACAGGCCCATGGCGGCACCTTGTTCCTCGACGAAATCGCCGACATGCCGCTGACCACGCAGGCGAAGATGCTTCGGGTGCTGACCGACCAGAGCTATCAACGGGTCGGTGGCAACCGCCCGGTCAAGGTCGATGTCCGGGTGCTGTCGGCAACGTCGCGCACTCTCAGCGAGGAAATCGCAGCCGGCCGCTTCCGCGAGGATCTCTATTACCGGCTGAACGTGGTGCCGGTGCGCATGCCGCCTTTGCGCGAGCGGCGCGAGGACATTCCCGAGCTCGCCGAGCATTTCATCGCCCGCTTCGCCGCCGAGCGCCGGATCCCGACCCCAAACCTGTCGGACGAGGCGCTGGCGGCGCTGCAGGCCCACGACTGGCCGGGCAACGTCCGCCAGCTGCGCAATATCATCGAGCGGACCATCATCCTGGCGCCCGGCGACCGCGTATCGTGCATCGAGGTCGACCTGCTGCCCAGCGAGATTATGGACAATCAGGGCGCCGTCGGCCTGTCGGCGGCGACCATGTCGATCATGGGCAGCCCGCTGCGCGAAGCCCGCGAATCCTTCGAGCGCGAATATCTGAAGATCCAGATCCGCCGTTTCTCGGGCAATATCTCGCGGACCGCCTCCTTCATCGGCATGGAGCGCTCGGCGCTGCACCGGAAATTGAAGGCGCTCGGCATTGGCGACAAGCGCGACGGCGAGGAAGAACAGTAAAAATGGCCGATAAGCCATTCAATTTGCAAGATCATTTCTTGAACGCGGTGCGCCGTTCCAAGTCGCCGGTGACGATCTTCCTGGTCAAGGGCGTCAAGCTCCAGGGGGTTATCACCTGGTTCGACCAATTCTCGCTGCTGTTGCGCCGCGACGGCATTGCGCAGCTCGTCTACAAACATTCCATCTCCACGATCATGCCGCAGCGCGCACCCGAGGGCGTGCGGCCGCCGGAAGGGGCCGGGGCAGGGAAGGGGAAGCTGCAGGACCTGTTCCTCGCCGCCGCGGCGCGCGATCGCCAGTCGGTGACCGTCTTCCTGGTCAACGGCGTGATGCTGCAGGGCAGCGTCACCGGATTCGACCAATTCTCGCTGCTGATGGAGCGGGGCAGCCAGGCGCAGCTCGTCTACAAACATGCCGTGTCGACGCTTCAGCCGGAGAAATCGCTGAAGCTCGATGGGGAAGAGGGGGACGAGGAGCCGGGGGGCACGGAACCGGAGGCACCCCCTGAATAATTTCGACGGTAATGGTGCGATCGAGGTTGCCCGCGGTGAAAAAGCGGTGCTGGTCGTGCCCGAGCTCGCCGGCAGCGGTGTCCGCCGGTCGCTCGAGGCGCGGGTCGAGGAAGCGGCCGGGCTGGCCGAGGCGATCGGCATCCAGATAACTGCCCGCAAGGCCTTCCGCGTCCGCTCGCCACGGCCAGCGACCTTGCTCGGCAAAGGGCAGGTCGAGGAAATCGCCGAGGCGATCCGCGAGCAGGGGGCGGGGCTGCTCATAGTCGATGCGGCGCTGACCCCGATCCAGCAGAAGAATCTCGAGGATCAGACCGGTGCCAAGGCGATCGACCGTACGGGCCTGATCCTGGAGATATTCGGCGAGCGCGCCGCGACCGCCGAAGGGCGGATGCAGGTCGAGCTTGCCCATCTCGATTATCAGGCGGGCCGCCTGGTGCGCAGCTGGACCCACCTCGAACGCCAGCGCGGCGGCTTCGGCTTCCTCGGCGGCCCCGGCGAAACCCAGATCGAGGCCGACAGGCGCCTGATCCGCGACCGGATGGCGCGGATCAAGCGCGAGCTGGACCAGGTCAAGCGCACCCGCACGCTGCATCGCGACCGGCGGCAGCGCGTGCCCTGGCCGGTGATCGCCCTAGTCGGCTATACCAACGCCGGAAAGTCGACGCTTTTCAACCGCTTGACGGGTGAAGACGTGTTCGCCGAGAATTTGCTCTTCGCCACGCTCGACCCGACCATGCGCGAGGTGCGGCTGCCCGGCTTTGACAAGGCCATCTTGTCCGACACCGTAGGCTTCGTCTCCGACTTGCCGACACAGCTGGTCGCCGCCTTCCGGGCGACGCTGGAGGAAGTGGCTTCGGCCGACCTCCTCATCCACGTCCGCGACATGGCGCATCCCGACCGGGACGCGCAGCGCGCCGACGTCGAGGAAGTGCTGACCTCGCTCGGCATTACCGAAGAAAGCGGCCCGGCCCGGCTCGAGGCCTGGAACAAGCTCGATCTCCTTGAGGGCGACGAGCGCCAGGAATTGCTGGGCGAGGCCGAGCGGCGGGAGGATGCCGTCCCGATTTCGGCCCTGACCGGCTGGGGCATCGACCAGCTTCGCGAGAAAGCGGCGGATCGGCTCCGCTCGGGCGCCACGCTCCATCATCTGCGCCTGCCCGCCGGCGACGGCAGCCGGATCGCCTGGCTGCATGCCCGCGGCGAAGTCGTCGATCAGCGCGTCGATCAGGATGAAATCGCGCTGGCGGTGCGGCTATCTCCGGATAATTGGGAGAAATTCCAGGCGCTTCACTCCGCCTGAGCCCGTTTCGCGGCCACCCATAGCCGTTCCTTGGCATCGAGATCGAGGTCAACGAAGCCAGGCTCCTGCTCGATGGCCCGAAAACGTTTCTCGAATTTCCGATTAGCTTTGCGTAACGCCTCTTCCGGTTCGATCTTAAGAAACCGTGCGAGGTTGACGACGGCGAACAACAGATCGCCCAATTCTTCCTCTCGCCGGGCCGGCTCGGTCTCAGCGTCAAGTTCGGCCAGTTCCTCGTGGATCTTGGCGCGGGCGCCATCGGAATCCGGCCAGTCGAAGCCGGTGCGGGCGGCGCGGCGCTGCAGCTTCACCGCCCGTTCGAGCGCGGGCAGGGCGAGGGCGACGCCGGCCAGGGCGCTCTGGTCGTCATCCTGGGCGCGTTCCTCGGCCTTGACCTGTTCCCACAGGTGATGGCCGCCATTGTCGGCACCGCGGAAGATGTGAGGATGCCGGCGCTCCATCTTGTCGCAAATGCGCTCGATGACGTCCTCGAAGGTGAAATGTCCGGCTTCCTCGGCCATCCGGGCGTGAAACACGACCTGGAGCTGGAGATCGCCCAATTCGTCGGCCAGGCCGTCCATGTCTTGGCGGGCAATGGCGTCCGCGACCTCATAGGCTTCCTCGATCGTGAAGGGCGCGATCGTCTCGAAACTCTGCACTGTGTCCCATTCGCAGCCGCTGACGGGGTCGCGGAGGCGACGCATGATTTCGACCAGCCTGGCGACGTTCCGGCCGCGTTCGCTCTCTGAGGGGGGTATCCCGGTCTGGTCCAACGGCTTCAATCTCCAAGTATGATAATATGTATTATGTAAAATATCGCTCTAATCAGGGGACCAGCACCAGCCAGCGCCCCTCCACGCCCCATCGCTCCAGCGATGACAGGAAACTCATGCCCAGCACGTTTAAATCGTCTTCG
>Ga0307505_10003384_pt1 | contig 10044 bp, 5 predicted proteins | sample 23_S_MG_FD_202183 | JGI IMG/M metagenome (GOLD analysis project Ga0307505, IMG submission 202183) | Soil microbial communities from Populus trichocarpa stands in riparian zone in the Pacific Northwest, United States - 23_S | ecosystem: Environmental > Terrestrial > Soil > Riparian zone > Trees... | reverse complement strand
ATTTCTTGGTGAGCGCCATCGAAGGCACGTCCGTCATCCCGTCGCCCACGTAGATCATGTTCTGGAAGGGAATCGGCCGGTCGGCCTCGGGCATGTGCTCGTTGATCGACTCGTTCACCCCTTCGCGCCCCTTGTTGATGCGGAAGAGGAACTGCGTCTTCATCGTGTCGGTGACCAGGATCTTCGGGAAGGTCGCCACGCCGTGGTGGTTGAAGTGGTATTCGGAGGCGTAGATGCGCTTGAAGTGCCTGCGGATCGAGGCCCCGTCGAGGATCTCCTTCTGGCCCGCGGAGATGAGGTAGTGCCGGATCTTCACCCGGCCCGCGCTCTTCCTGCGCGCGTACTGGTTCATGCGCGTGAACCAGGTCGCCACGCCGGGGAAGTACTCGATGGCCGCCGCCATCGCGGCGAAGTCCTCGCGCTTCACGTTGATGCGGCCCACCTCGAGCGCCTCGATGATGTGCCGCATGTAGACCAGCATCATGTCCGACTGGGTCTCGCGCGCATCGCGGTTCACCCGCGCCCAGAACTCCTTCGGCGCGATGCCGAGCTTGGGGAGCACCGTGTACTCCTGCATCGGCTGCGGCGAGAGCGTGCCGTCGAAGTCGTAGACGACGGCGATGGTGCTCTGGAAGAAGCGGTTCGCCATCGGGGCATTCTAGCCCGAGGTGCTAGCGCAGCTCCTTCCAGGGATCGCGGTCCTGGCGGATCAGGTGCTTGTCGCCGCGCCCGAGGATCGTGGCGGCCTCGCCTTCGGAGACGAACTCGGTGACGGGCATGCCGGCGGTGTAGTCGGCGGGGCGGAAGCCCTGCGCGCCGAACGGGGCGTCGGCGAGCATGCGCGCCACGATGTGGGAGAGCGCGAGGTAGCTCGTGGGCTCGCTCACCTGCAGCGCCTCGCCCGTGCGCTTCGCATCCGGGCCGATCACCTTGATCGCGACCGGCACGAGCGTGATCGCGGGCGTGGGGATCTCGCGCAAGCCCGCGATCTGCGCCGCGTCGCCGCGCCAGGCCGCGCCGTGCTCGGGCACCAGCACCACCACCGCCCGCCGTCCGCTGGCCTCCATCTTCGTCACGAACCCGTCGAGGTCGTCCAGCAGCCGGGCGAGCCGGGCCTTGTACGTCTCCGAGCTCTTCTTCGCCGGATCCGTGCCGAGCCGGTTGCCGTCGTGCAGGCTCACCGTGTTGAAGTACACGGCGGCGCGCGGCGCCGGCGACTTCCTGCGCGCCTCCATCCAGCGCGCGAGCAGCGCGGCGTCGTCGTAGATGCGCGAGTCGTCGAAGGAGCGCTGCGGCGCGGCGATGCCGGCGAGCGGCAGCGGCGCGGCCTGCACGCCTTGCGCGCCCACGTGCTTCAGGAAATCGTCGAAGTGCCCGTCGTGGTTCAGCACCACCTGCGGCTCGAGCCCCGCGGCCTGCAGGCCGGGCATCAGCAGGCACGAGGGCTGCGCGGGCGTGTAGAGCGCGGGATGCTTCGGCTGCCCGCACGGCGCGCGCAGGAAGCGGATCACCGCCGGACCGCTGTAGGTCGAGACGCTGTTGAAGCGCTTGAGCACGATGTCGAAGCGCGAGAGGAGCGGGTGCTTGGCCATGCCGGTCGCCTCGAGGTCGTCCCACGAGAGCGAGCACACGTGCAGGAAGATCACGTCGAAGGGCGCCGCGGCATCGGGCGGCTTGGGGAAGGAAACGCTGCGCTGGCCCTCCTTCTGGAAGAACTCCGAGAGCCACGCGTCGGGACTCTTCGGGGCCTCGCTCGGCTTGCCCGCGGTGGCCACTGCCGGATCCGCGGCCGGCTGCGGGGGCGCGAGCACGAACGCCATCGCCACCATCGCCACGACCACGAACACGTCGAGGCGGATGAAGCGCGCGACCGCGAAGGCGACGCCGAGTGCCACCGCGAGCGCCGCCAGCACCATCCAGTCGACGAAGCGTCCCGCGAGCTCGGCCAGGTACGCGGCGCTGAAGCTCGAGACCAGGCCCGCCTGCGAGACCACGCGCGAGAATCCCGGCAGCCACGAGTCGTAATAGGCGAGCGCGATCGCGACCGGCACGCCGAACCAGGGCCGGAACCGGCGCCAGCGCGGCTGTGCCAGCGGGCCCGCGAGGATCGCGAGGAAGACGAGATTCTCGACGAGATGCAGGCCGGTGAGCCCCATCGCGAAGAGCACGAGCTTGGCGACGAAATACAGGTTCCACAGGCCCAGCCTGTCCGAAACGCTCCTGAATCCGAATGGCGGCGGCGAGGGTTGCATGGATTTTCCGTCGGGCGACCGCGCGATTCTAGACTAGAATTTGCCCTCACCCGCATCGGGATGTCGACTCATGGAGCGATGATCGCCCTGCAGCTCTTTGCCGCCAGCGTGCTCGTCGTGCTCGCACTTCCGGCGGCGGGGGCTGCTGCGCAGGAGCCGCGACCCGACGCGCGACGCACCCCGTTCAGCCAGCTCGGCGCCCTCTCGCCGCTGGAGCTGCGGGGCGACGCGGCCTCGGCGACACTCGACTTCGGCAGCCGCGCCGACGAGCTCGTGACGCGCGCGGTGTTCCACTTCCGCTACGCCTACTCGCCCGCGCTCGCACCCGCGATCGCGCACATCCGCCTCGCGTTGAACGACCAGGTGATCGGCGTGCTGCCGGTGGCGGCGGGCGAGGCGGGCAAGCCGGTCATGCACGCGATCGAGATCGATCCGCGCCTCGTGGTCGGGTCCAACAAGCTGGTGATGACCTTCGTGGCGGTACCTGGCGCCGGAGCTCCCGATCCCGCGCGCCCCGGCCTCTGGGCCGACATCGGCAACACGAGCGAGCTGGAGGTCGCGGTGCAGAAGCTCGTGGTCGCCGACGACCTCGCGATCCTGCCCGAGCCCTTCTACGATCGCCGCGACAAGCGGCGCGTGACGATCCCGTTCGTCTTCGCCGCGCAGCCGTCGCGGGAGTCGCTGCGCGCCGCCGCGGTCGTGGCCTCCTGGTTCGGCAAGCTCGCGCTCTGGCGCGGCACGCGCTTCCCGGTGCAGCTCGATGGCGAGGCGCCGGGGCACGCGGTCGCGTTTGCCGCCAACAACGAGCGTCCCGCGTTCCTCGCGTCGCTGCCGCCTGCAGCGGGCCCGGCGATTCGCATGATGACCAACCCCGCCGACGGCCGCGCGAAGCTCCTCGTGCTCCTCGGGCGCGACGGCGCCGACCTCAAGGCCGCGGCCGATGCGCTCGCGCTGGGCGGCATCGCGATGTCCGGCCCCGCCGTCCAGGTCAAGCGCGTCGAGGAGAGGGCGCCGCGCGCGCCCTACGATGCGCCCGGCCTCGTTCGGCTCGATCGCCCGACCAGGCTGGGAGAGCTCATCGACTGGCCGCAGCAACTGCAGGCCGCGGGACGCGCGCCCGAGTTGGAGCCCATGAGCGTCGACCTGCGCATGCCGCCGGACCTCGTGACGTCGCGCGGCCCGGGCGTGCCGCTGGCGCTCACGCTGCAATACACGCCGCCGGCATGCGCGTCGGATGCGCGCCTCGATCTCAGCGCGAACGACGAGCTGCTGCAGGTGGTCACGCTGCGAAACGCGCCCGAGCCGATCACCGAGGTGCGCGAGCTCTTCATCCCTTCGTACCGCCTGCGCGGTCGCACGCAGCTGCAGTTCGGCTTCCGCTTCCCGCTCAAGACCGACGGCGCGTGCCGCGACGCGCCTCCCGAGGTCGTGAAGGCCGTCGTGTCGCCCGATTCCACCATCGACTTCTCGGGCTTCCCGCACTACGCGCAGATGCCCAACCTGAACCATTTCGCGACCGTCGGCTTCCCGTTCACGCGCTTCGCCGACCTGTCGCAGACGGTGGTGGTGCTGCCCGACAAGCCGGTCGCCGCGGACATCGAGGCGATGCTGGGGCTCATGGGGCGCATGGGAGAGTCGACCGGCTACCCGGCGACGCGCGTGCGCATCGCCGGGCCGAAGGACGAGGCCGGGCTCGGCGGCGCCGACCTGCTCGTCGTCGGAGCCACGCCGCAGCAGTCGCTGCTCGTCAAGTGGGCGGACCGGCTGCCGGTCGAGATCTCGGGACACGCGCGGCGCGTGAGCCAGGTGAGCTTCGAGGGCACGGGGCCGATCGCGGCGGTGCTCGGGTTCGAGTCGCCGGTCGATTCCGGGCGCAGCGTGGTCGCCGTGACCGCGGTCGCGCCCGACCAGATGCTGCGCGTGCTCGATGCGCTCGACAACGGCGACATGCGCAAGGCGATCCGCGGGAGCGCCGCCTTCGTGTTGCCGGGCAAGGTCGAGAGCGTCGCCGTGGGCCGCACGTACTCGACGGGATTCCTGCCCCCGTGGACGGGCGCCAGGCACTGGCTGGGAGCGCATCCGCTCGCGCTCGCCGCCATCGTGGCGCTCGCGCTGGGGTTGCTCGCGTGGATCGCATGGCGGCTGAAGGCGCGCGTGTCCGCTTCCCTCGTGGTCGTCCTCGGCCTCGCGCTGCTGCTTGGCGCCGGACCCGTTGCGGCGCAGGAAGTGAGGCAGCTCCTCGAGCGCGCCGAGTTCTGGCAGCAGCGCCAGCGCGACGACCTCGCGCGCGAAGAGCTCGGGAAGGTGCTGCGCCTCGTGCCCGACCACCCCGAGGCGCTGGCCACACTCGGGCGGCTGCAGCTGCGAGCCGACCAGCCGGCCGAAGCCGCCGCGACCCTCGAGCGGCTGCGTCGCGCGCATCCGGGCCATCCCGAGACGGCGCGGTTCTCGGGACTGCTGAGGTCGCAGGGCGAGGACAAGGACAAGCTGCGCCAGGCGCGCCAGCTCGCACGCGCGGGTCGTGCCGAGGAGGCGCTCGAGGCCTTTCGCGCGATCTTCCCGGACACGTTGCCCGACGACGACTTCGCGCTCGAGCACGCGCAGCTCGTGGGCGCGACGCGCGACGGGTGGGATCGCGCGCGCGGCCTTCTCGCGGAGCTCGCGCGCAAGCATCCGGACGACCCGAGATACCGCGTCGCGCTGGCGAGCCACATGAGCACGCGCAAGCCGGTCGCCGCGGAAACGCTGAAGGCGTTGCGCGAGCTCGCCGCGGTTCCCTCGGTGTCGCGCGATGCGCGCGAGGCATGGCGGCGGGCGGTGATCGCGATGGATGCGACCGAGGAGAACGTGCCGGCGCTGCGCGAGTACATCGCGGCGAACCCGGGCGAGACCGCGGTGAGCGAGCGGCTCGAGCAGGTGTTGCAGGCGATCGCGCAGGGCCGGCGCGCGGATTCGCCGGTGCGCGTGGATCCGTCGGAGCGCGCGAAGCGCGAGGGCTGGGCCGCGCTCGACGCGGGGCGCCTGGAGGAGGGCGAGGCGCGCTTTCAGGAAGCATTGACGCGCAACGCCAACGATGCCGAGGCGATCGGCGGCCTGGGCCTGGTGCGCATGCGCCAGGGGCGGCACGCCGATGCGATCGAGCGTTTCGAGAGCGCTGCCAGGCTCGATGCCGCCGGCCGCGCGAAGTGGGAGGGCCTCGCGCGCACGGCGCGCCACTGGCACCTGCAGCAGCAGGTGGCCGCTGCGGCGGAGCTCGAGCGCGCCAAGGCGGCCGCGAGCCGCGATCGCGCGAGCCGGTCACGCGACACGGCGCGCGAGCTGCAGGCGCAGGGCCGCGACGCCGACGCCATCGCGGCGCTGGAAGAGGGCGCGGCGCTCGATCCGCGCAATCCCTGGGTGCGCCACGACCTGGCGCGCCTCTATGCCGCGCGGGGAGAGCTCGCGCGCGGCCGCGCGCTCTTCGACGAGCTGCTCCGCCTGGAGCCGAACGACCCGGACGTGCGCTACGCGCAGGCGCTCTTCCTTTCGAGCGCCGGCCAGGAGGCCGAGGCGATGGCGGCGCTGGAAGCCATCCCGCTCGCCCAGCGCAGCGACAACATGACGAGCCTGCAGCGCCGGCTCGCCGTCCAGGCCGCGGACGCCGAGCGCTCGCGCGCACTGCGCGAGGTGACCGAGGCGGCAACGCTTGCCGCGCGCGAGGGCCGGCTCGACGAGGCGATCGCCTTCGAGCGGCGCGCGCTCGCGCTCGAGTCGAAGAACGAGAGCTGGCGCTATCGCCGCCTGGCCGAGTGGCTCGACCAGCAGACGGCGTGGTACTCCTCGGCGCTCGACTGGCTGCACCGCTCCGGGACGCGCGGCAAGTCGCAGGTGAGCGCGCAGGAGCTGCCGCTCGCGTGGGAGCAGGGCTGGACGCGCGACGGGCGCTGGTTCGTGCGCGTCGCGCCTTCGCGCGTGGCGAGCGGAACGCTCGACATGGACGGCGGCTACGAGGTCAGCACGTTCGGGACGCTGCTGCTGTGCCAGCCGCTCTGCGGCGACGCGCCGCCGGCACGGGAGAAGGGCGTGGCGCTGGGCGCGGGCTTCGAGCACGGCGCATGGAAGCTCGACCTCGGCACCACACCCATCGGCTTTCCCGTCGTGAACGTCGTGGGTGGCGCCGCCTATGCCGGCCGGCTCGGGACGATGTCCTGGTCGCTCGAAGCCTCGCGTCGTCCCGTGACCGGGAGCCTGCTTTCGTATGCGGGCACGCGCGACCCCCACACCGGGCGCACGTGGGGCGGCGTGGTCGCGAGCGGCGTTCGCCTGAAGGCCTCGCGCGACCAGGGCGGCGACTACGGTGCGTGGGGGCTCGCGGGCCTCTACCGACTCACCGGCAGGAGCGTGCTCGACAACGACAAGGCCGAGCTCATGGCCGGGGGCTACCGGCGCCTCGTGAACGAGGAGGACCGGGTCCTCACCGTGGGCGCGACTGCGATGCTGTGGCGCTTCAGCGAGAACGCCGGCGAGTACACCTTCGGCCACGGCGGCTACTACAGCCCGCGCTCGTACCGCTCGCTCTCCTTCCCCGTGACTTATGCATGGCGCGATGACCTCATGTCGTTCTCGGTGCGCGCGGCGGTGTCGGTCGCCTGGTCCGAGTCGCGCCGCGCGCCCTTCTTTCCCACCGACCCGGCCCTGCAGGCGCAGGCCGAGGCGCTCTTGCCCGTGAGCTTCGTGGACCCGTTCTACACCGGCGGGAACAACGGGCGCAGCTTCGGCCGCTCGCTCGCCGCGGCAGGCGAGCGCCAGGTGGCCCCGGGCATCTTCATCGGCGCCCGCATGGAGCTCGAGCGCTCGACCAACTACACCCCGAACCGCTTCCTGCTCTACGTGCGCCTCGCCGCCGACGGCGTCGCGGTGCGCCCGGTGTCGATGCCGCCGGAGCCGATGCTGCCCGGATTCCAGCACTGACAATGGAGCCGACGATGCGAGCCACCGCACTCGCCGCGCTTCTCGCCGTCGTGGCTGCGTGCGCGGCCCCCGCGCACCAACCCGCGCGCGACCACTACAACCCCGACGCGTTGCATGCGGCCGCGATCGAACGCATGCGCGTGGGCGACGTCGAGGCGGCGTGCATCCTGCTCCGACGTGCGGCGCGCCTGGCTCCGCACGACATGCGCATCGAGAGCACGCTGCGCGACCTGGAGTCCGGAGTGACTCGCTGATGCGCGCGCTGCGGCTGGTCGCGAGCCTGCCCTTGTTGCTCGCGCCGCTGCTGGTCGCGCTGGGCGCCTGCGCCGCCGCCGACACCGACTGGGACACCTTCAGGAAGGGGTTCGTCGAGGCCGACGGGCGCGTGGCCGATACCGGCCAGGGCAGGATCAGCCATTCCGAGGGCCAGGGCTTCGCGATGGTCTTCGCCGTCCACTACGACGATCGCCCGACCTTCGACGCGCTGTGGCAATGGACGCGGCGCAACCTGCAGGTGCGCGACGATGCGCTGCTCGCGTGGCGTTGGGACGCGCAACGCGGCGTGACCGACCGCAACAACGCCGCCGACGGCGACCTGCTGGTCGCATGGGCGCTGGTGCGCGCCGGAGAAAAATGGCGGCAGCCCGACTACACGGCCGCGGCCCAGCGCATCGCGCAGGAGGTGCGCAGGAAGTCGCTCCGCCGGGTCGCCCACGGCCTGGTCCTGCTGCCGGGGCTCGAGGGATTCGACAAGCCCGACGGGATGACCATCAACCTTTCCTATTGGGTGTTCCCGGCGCTGCGCGACATCGCGCGCGCGGATCCCGCGCCCGAGTGGGAAGAGCTCGCGAAGGCGGGAACGACGATCCTCGAGTACTCGTACTTCGGCCGCTGGCGCCTGCCTCCGGACTGGCTCAAGCTGGGCGAGCGCGTCACCCCCGGCGGCCCCCCGCCCGAGCGCTTCGGCTACGACGCCGTGCGCATCCCGATCTACCTGCTGTGGAGCCGCAGGGAAACCGATGCGCTGATGCGGCCGTATCGGGACTTCTGGGGCCACTTCGATGGAGCGCGCGCCTTGCCGGCGTTCACCAACCTGAAGGACGACAGCGTCGACAGCCGCGGGGCCGACGCGGGCATCCGCGCCATCGCGCAGGTGGTCGCCGACCACCCCCGGGCGAGCGCCGACCGCCTGCCCGCGCTGGACAAGGGGCAGCCCTACTACTCCGCCGTGCTGCTGCTGCTGTGCAAGGTGGCGCTACGCGAGCGCGGGGCCCTGTGACGTGGTTACTGGCTTCGGCGTGCCAGTCATGCTAAAAGCGTTGTAAATACTTGCGGCAGAAGGGAGAAACTGCCCCCCATGGCTGATCGTTTTCGCCTTTTCATCGCGGCGCTCGCGGCCGCTGCGCTGGCGCTCGCACTTCCGGCGGGGGCGCAATCGCGGCCGCCCGGCGGCCACACGCCCACCCCCGGCGTCACCGGATCGGTCGTGGGGTACCAGGAGTCCGCGGGCTCGGCGATCCTGTACCACGAGGAAAAGGGCGGCATGGTGACGCAGGTTCCGCCGCCCGTGCCGAGGGCCGCAGGCAAGGCGCAGCCGGCGAACGCGCCGGCCACGAAAGCGCTCGCCAGCGGCGGCTCGAAAGCGCCCGCCAAGGGCGGCACCAAGGCCCCCGCACCCGTCGCGCCCAAGCTCGCGCAGCAGTAGCCGCACGTGGCACCCGACACGCACCGCACCGTCCACATCCATCGTCGCCGCGGCCTGGCGGAGCGCGCGTTCCTGGCCGCGCGCACGGTCCCGCCGGGCGTCGCTCCACTGTTCTTCATCGCCGCGTTGCTGGTGTACATGGTCAACCTGCGCGAGGCGCACTTCGGCTCGCTGGTGCAGCTCGCCTCGGGCTGGGCGTGCCTCGGGATCCTCTTCGCCATCGGACGCTTCCCCGCGACGCGGCGCAACGCCTGGCGACTGGTGTTCGTGCTGCTCTCGGGCTATCTCACCCTGCGCTACCTGTGGTGGCGCAGCGTCGAGACGCTCATCTACACCAACATGGTGGACTTCGTCGGCATGGCGCTGCTCTTCGCCGCCGAGCTCTACTCGATCACCGTCCACCTCCTAGGGCTCTTCGTGAACGTCTGGCCGATGGAGCGCGCGCCCGAGCCCATGCCCGGGGACCGCGCGACCTGGCCCACCGTCGACATCCTCATCCCGACGTACAGCGAGGACCCGGAGATCGTGCGCCTCACCGCGCTTGCCGCGAGCCAGGTCGATTACCCGCGCAGCCTCGTGCGCATCTACATCTGCGACGACGGCGGCACGCTCGCCAAGCGCGCGCATCCGGAAAAGGGCGGGGAGGCGTGGAAGCGCCGCTATCGCCTGATGGAGATCGCCAAGGAGGTGGGCGCCGAGTACCTCACGCGCGAGACCAACCGCTCGGCCAAGGCGGGCAACCTCAACCACGCGCTCACGCAGTCGAAAGGGGAGTTCGTCCTCTTCCTCGACTGCGACCACGTGCCCACGGCCGAGATCCTGCAGCGCACGCTCGGCTATTTCCTCGCCGACCCCAAGCTCTTCCTCGTGCAGACGCCGCACTTCTTCGTGAACGCCGCGCCCGCGGAGAAGGCGATCGGCTCGGGCGCCCCGGTGCCCGACGAGAGCGAGATGTTCTACCGCGTGATCCACCCCGGCCTCGACTCGTGGAACGCGAGCTACTTCTGCGGCTCGGCGGCGGTGATGCGCCGCACCTTCCTGATGGAAGTGGGCGGGATGTCGGGCCAGTCGATCACCGAGGACGCCGAGACCGCCTTCGAGCTGCACCGGCGCGGCTACCGCAGCGTCTACGTGAAC
>Ga0307505_10003383_pt1 | contig 10044 bp, 9 predicted proteins | sample 23_S_MG_FD_202183 | JGI IMG/M metagenome (GOLD analysis project Ga0307505, IMG submission 202183) | Soil microbial communities from Populus trichocarpa stands in riparian zone in the Pacific Northwest, United States - 23_S | ecosystem: Environmental > Terrestrial > Soil > Riparian zone > Trees... | reverse complement strand
CCCTTCTGTAGGCGCAGGTCTTCAGCCTGCGACCGGGCGGCCAGCCGCGCAGGCTGAAGACCTGCGCCTACTGGCGGCCGGGCCATTCGAAGGCGGAGGCATAGGCAGACCCACAGGGTGGTTCGCGCTTCATCCCATCGTTTCTCATCTGAATGATCCAGCGACACGCCGGGGGCTTTGCTAGCTTGAAACTCGCTTCGCTCGTGTAAGAGGGGCGAGGGGCGAGGGAAGGTTGTCGCTGGCGCGACGGTCGATTTCGACTTGCCGATAGCTTGAAACTCTGTCGATTCGCATCCCTTCGTCGCCCCGGTCCCACCCCGTCGTCACCCCGGCGAAAGCCGGGGTCCACCCGGTAGCCCGATGGATGCCGGCTTTCGCCGGCATGACGGTAAGGATGGATTCGTTTCAATGCGTATGATCCGGCGACCCGGCGGTGGCACCACTGAAAGCTTGATCCGCCAGCTCGGCGACCACCGCCGACACCAGATCGACGTGCGCGCGCGTGCGCGCGGCGCGGTCGTCGAGGCGCCACGCGCTCTCCAACGTGATTTCCGGTACGCCGCGATCGTCGCACCACATCCCGGTGGCCTTCATCTGCAAGGTGCGCGCCCACAGCGCGGTGATCAGCCACGTGGCGCGGCTCATCGGCGCGACCCCGGGCGGATCGAGGCGCCGCCCGAAGTAGTCGCGCTCCGCCAACGCCGAGCCGCCGGCCGCGACCGCCTGCGCCACCCGCCGTGCCAGCGCGGCGTCGACATAGCGATTGAGGAACATGAACGACGCATCCTGCGGCCCCTCGTGCAGGCTGACCACGAAGTCCGGACGTTCTTCTTCGAACACGCGGCGCACGGCGCGCGCCTCGCGCGTCTCGAAGCGCACGAAGTCGCGATTGATGTCGAACCCGTCGCCGTTGTAACGCGACATCTCGGCCGCGCCGACCGGATTGACCGGCGCCAGCGCCACCAACCGAACCGAGGGTTCGGCGAACCGTGCAAGGATCTCCGGAACGGCGAGTATCCCGGCGTGCTCGTTGCCGTGCACGCCGGCCAGCACCAGCAGCGTGCGCCGCGCCGGCGGCGTGGCGACGCGCAGCATCGGATGCGAGCGACCGCCGTACGGAATCTCCTCGACCGTGTCCACCGCGAAGCGCCCGGCGAACCCGCGCATCGAGGCGGCGAACTCGTCCGCGTCGTACCCCAGCCCGACGATGCCCAGCTCCGTCTCCGGCGCCGGGTAGTCGTGGACGCGGCGCTTCAGGTGGTACTTCGCAAACGTACGCAGATCGCGTAGCGTCACGCGTTGTCGTTCTTTGGGCGGCATCGCGTCCGCTCCATAGCATGTCGCGTAAGGCGCGTCGCGGGCCGGCGTCGTAGCGGCTTTGGGAGATCACATGGAGACAGCAACGACCTTCGACATCGACGGTGGAATCGCGCGAATCGTCCTCGACGACGGCAAGGCCAACGCACTCTCGGCGGAGCGGCTCGGTGAGATCGGGCGCCGGCTCGACGCGGCCGAGCGGGCGGGCGCGGTCGTCGTGCTCAGCGGGCGCGAAGGCATCTTCTCGGCCGGCTTCGACCTGCGCACGTTCAAGCGCGGCATCGATGCCACCGTCGAGATGCTGCAAGCCGGCGCCGATCTGATCCTCCGGATCCTCGCGTTTCCCCAACCGATCCTCACCGTATGCACCGGCCACGCCTACCCAATGGGAGCCTTCCTCATGATGGCGGCCGACGTTCGCTTCGCCGCCGCCGGGCCGTGGAAGATCGGCATGAACGAGGTCGCGATCGGGCTGACGCTGCCGCGCTTCGCCGTCGAGCTCGCCCGACACCGACTGTCGGCTCCCGGCTTCGCGCGCGTCCAGGCCGGCGCGATGTACGACCCCGAAGAGGCTCTGCGCCTCGGCTTCATCGACCGCATCATCGCCGCCGACCAACTGGCCGACGCGGTCGCCGCCGAGGCAACGCGCCTTCGCGCGCTCGACATGCCGAGCTTCACGGCGACCAAGGCCCGCATCAACGAGACCGCGATCGCCGCGATCCGCAAAGCGATTGCGGAGGATCTCCACACCACATCCAGGTAACGCTACACCGTCGCGCAGATCGTGCAGCGACCGTGGTCACGCCATTCGCTTCGAGGTGGGGATGTCGGCCGCCGACACTTCGCGCAGCGTGCCGTTCCTGCTCGCGGCCAACGCCGCGGCGCAACCGATTGCCTCGCCGGTGGCCAGGGCGGTGCCGATGACGCGCAGGGCGCCCAGCGCGTCGTGGCTTGCCGACATGCAGCGACCGGCCATGCCGAGGCGCGGATGGCTTCGGCTGATCAGCGCTCCGAGCGGCACCGAACTCGGTCCTTCGGGGTAGATGAAACGCGCGCCCTTGTGGTCGTGCCACAGCTCGATCGGCCAGGTCGATCGCGCGACCTCGTCGTCGCGCACTCGTCCCGCCACGATGTCGTCGCCGATCATCGTTGTGACACCAGCGACGCGGCGGGTCTCGCGCACGCCGATGCGGCGCGGCCATTCGACGACTTCACAGCGAGCAAACCCGTCGCGATGATGGCGCAAGTACTCGACCAACGCCGCGGCGTTGCGCCGCGCGCCGTCGGTCAGCTCGGTCAGCGCCGCTTCGTCGAGCGGCGCATACGGGCGATCGGACGGCTTGGGCACGTTGAGAGTGATGTACGCCTCGCCCGGTCGCGCGCCGGGACGAACGAGAACCGAGCCGGCGCCGGGTGGCAGTTCCGCCTTTATCTCCGCCCGCGCGATCGCGTGCGATAGCCGCAGGCGGGCAAAGCCGTCCGTCTCTCTCGCGTCGACGCCCTCGACGCGAATGATGTACGACGGGTTCTGCAATCGATCGGCCGACTCCTGCTCGCAATCTGCGGCGAGGAGCGCGGCGAGGTTGGCGTCGCCCGTCGTGTCGATCGCGATCGGCGCATACGCTCCGACCTCGGCGCCGGCGCGCGCGAAGCGCAGTTCGGTTCCTGTGTCGTCCGCTGCCGCCGCGGAGAGAGTCGCGTCGCACCAAACGGTGAGATTCACCTGGCCGGCGCACAGGTCTCGCGCCGCTGCGGCCATAAGGTGCGGATAGGTCGGCAGGACGTGCACGCGGCCCGCTCGCTCCGGTTCGCCGGCCGCGCCGCGTCGCCGCAGCAGTTCCCCGAACCGACGTGGGAATCCATCGTGTGCATACTCGGCGGCGCCCTCGCGGTCGTTGAGATAGAGACCGCAGATGGTGTGCACCAAAGCGTTGCCCGCGTTGCCGCCGAGCACGTCGCTGCGCTCGACGAGCAGCGTCCGCGCACCCGTCGCCGCGGAGGAGATCGCCGCGGCGATCCCGGCGGGACCGCCGCCGGCGACGATGACGTCGAACGACTCTGCCACTCAGCGGTCCGTTGAAGAACAGTCGCGAGAGCGAGCACGCCGATATCGGCGCCAGTACAAGGCGCCTGACCGGCTAGTGCAACGAAGACTCGGCCGAGTTTGTTGTCGTGACGTTTCCTGAGGATATCGCGTAGCCATGGCGTCGACCGTTTGCAGCCCGCGTCTTGTATTTCAACGGGCTGACTACCCTGAAAAAACAATGACGGAAACCACGAAGAACACGAAGGCCACGAAGAACGGATTCTTTTGACCTAGCAATAACTGCCCGACTGTCTGGAGGTCATGGGCAATTTGCCCGACGATGTTTCCTAGAATGCCGAGCAAGACCTTCTTCCTTCGTGTCCTTCGTGATCTTCGTGGTTTGAACTAACACTCCCGCAAGAGCTCCGCGCGCATCGCTTCGGCGAACCGGTCGACCTCTTCCTCGGACATCGCTCCGGCCTGGTAGACGTGGGTGAGGTTGAGTCGGCCGCGGTGCACGCTCATCGCCGCGCAACTGCCCGGCGACGGCGGCACGGCCGGTACGTGAAAGCCGTTGCGCACTTCGGCGCCGAGAAACGTATCGACGCCGGCGAGGAAATCGCCGGTGAAGGCGAAGAAGAACGAGCACAACTCACCGCCGAGAGTACGGCGGACCATGCGGCCGAAGAAGTCGGCGGGGGTCCAGCGGGCGAACTCGATGGCGCAACTGCCGCCGTCGACGAGCCCGTCGCGAATCGCCGCGAGGCGCTGCCGCTTGAGCTCGGCCAGCAGTTCGTCGAAGTCGGCCGCCTGCTCCGGGCGCACCTGAAACCAGAGCATCGAGACGTGCGTGCGAAAGATCGCGGGATCCTCGCCCTTGGGTCGCAGGTTCACCGGCAGCGGCACCACGTAGCTCGCCGGCACCCGACCGCGCGCCTCGAACAACCGGTGGTGGGCGCGGATCGCCGCCGCCATGTAGTACAGCACCGGCGTCAGGAACCCGGCCTGCCTCGACGCCCGCGCGGCAATGTCGCGCGTCTCCGCTTCGTCGAAGCTCGTCACCCGGTAGCGGAGTTGCTGCGCGACCCGGCGCAGCGGGCCGGCGGGCGAGCTCGGCGGCAGGCGCGAAAAAGACTGAAGGTATCGCTGCCAAGCACGAGCGCGGCGGCCGCGCTCGGCAGAAGTCAGCCCCATCACCGGACAGTCGACACCGGTGGCGAGAGCGACCGAAGTCCGCGCGCCGCTGCCGACCTCCGCCATCGCCCGCACGAAGATCTCGCTGCCGGTGCCGTCGAGCAGCATGTGCAACCACGTCAAAGCCAGGTCGGAGGACCCGTCGTCGTAGCGGACGAGATCGAAGCGGAGGATCTCGCCGCGGGCGCCATCGAAGCGTTCGTTCAACGCGTCGCTGAACGTCCCCGGCGGGAACGGCCCGCCGGCGGACGACTCCCCTCCCGCGTGAATCCGCAACGGCGGCACGGCGGCGGTTCGAGCGCGCTTCAGATCGTACACGGGCTCACCGAGGCCCCAGCGGCGACGGATCGGCGCGCGCACGATCGGCGCGTCGTCGGCCACGGCCGCAATGAGGCGGCGCAGCGCCGGCACGTCGAGCCCGGGGCCCAGCCGCAGGACGAGCTGCGACGCGTGACTGGCGGAGTGGTACCGGCGCGCCTCGCGATCGAAGGCGCGCAGCATGCAGTCCGCACCCGTCAGCGGAACCCGATGAACGGCGGTCTCCGGCGTCGTGACGTCAGCCGGTTCGCAACTGCTCATGCACGCACGCCGCCAAGGCGCGGGCCGAGGCGAGATTCTCGGGGGTCAGGAGACTCTCGTCCACCCAAACGCCGGTACTCTCCTCGATCGCCAGCATCAATTGCGTAACCGCCATCGAGTCGAGGCCCGCGGTGACCAGATCGGAGTCGACCGTGAACCCGTCTCCCACCGACAGAAGTTCGCGACTCAGAATCTCGTAGATCCGCGCCTCCAGCGCCTCTCGTGTCCACTCCATGCAACTGTGAACCCGCTTACCACTCGATGGCGGTGAGAACTACCCACGAGGCGAGAGGTGCGGAATCGCGGGATCGGTTGCCGAACTCTCAAGGGACCCAAGGGACCAAAGGGACGAAAGGGACTCAAGGCCTGGTCTTCGGTCCCTTTCGTCCCTTTAGTCCCTTTCGTCGCTTGTCCGCCGGCCCCACCGACAGTCGCCCTGTCCGTATCAGGACAGCGCCCCAAGGCGCGTTGACTCCGGACCGGGGTCCTCTATTGTCGGCCGGACCATGGGCGAGCGCACGATCAAGACCGTCGCGATCCTCGGCGGCGGCCCGGCCGGGTCGACGCTCGGGGCGTACCTCGCTCGCAAGGGAATCGACGTCGTCATGTTCGCCGACGGCAAGCGTCCACCGCTGATCGTCGGCGAGTCGCTGGTACCTGCCGTGGTGCCCTATCTCCGCGACCTCGGCGTCGAGGACGAGGTCGCCGCCTACAGTGTCTGGAAGGGCGGCGCGACGTTCGTCTACAACGAGGACTACCGGCTCAACATCTGGTTCAACCAGGTGCGCGGTGGCAACGCCCCGACCTACTCGTACAACGTCCCGCGCGACCGTTTCGACGCGACGCTGCGCGAAGCCGCCGGGCGCGCCGGAGTGACCGTGATCGAGCAGACCGGCCGACTCGAGCGCGACGGCGACTCGCTGCGGATGCGGCTCGGCGCCGAGACGCTCGCCGCCGCCGACAGCGTGCTGCACGGCCGCCAGCCCGATTGGATCGTCGATGCGATGGGACGCCACCGCGGCATCCCCAAGATGCTCGACCTGCCGGTCGACGCCGGCGATCGAAGGGATACGGCCTTGCACGCGCATCTCGAAGGCGTCCAGGTCGAGATCGCCACCAACGTCCACACCGACCGGCTTTGCCGGGGATGGTGTTGGCGCATCCCACTGCGCGGGCGGGTGTCCGTCGGCTTCATCGTCGACACGGACATCCTGCGCGAGTTCGGCGACAGCGCCGAAGAGCAATACGACAATTTCATGCAGCACGACCCGGTCATGCGCGAGTGGTCGAAGGGCGGGCGGCGCATCACCCCGGTGATTCGCTACACCAACTACCAGGCGCGGGTGACGCGCGGCATCGGCGAGAACTGGGCTCTCGTCGGCGACGCGTTCGGCTTCGTCGACCCGGTGTTCTCGAGCGGCATGCTGATCGCTCTGCAGAGCGCCAAGGCGCTGTCCGAAGCCATCGCCGACGGATCTCCGCACGCCTTCGAAAACTACGACGCCTATGTGAAAAGCCACCTCGACGCGTGGCGCTCCGTCATCAACCGGTTCTACGACGGACGCCTGCTGACGCTCTTCAAACTGGGTGAGGACGTGCAGCGCAAGTTCTGGGGCAAGTTGCTGGGCTTTCACTTCCGCAAGCACATGCCGCGGATCTTCACCGGGGACGACGTGACCAATCCCTACAGCTCATGGCTGGTGGAGTTCATGTCGACCCGCGGACTGTACGGACACGACCCCGACGAGTACCGCATCCTCTGAATGGCACCGGCGTCCCGCCAACAGCGTGTCGACGACCCTCGCCCGAGCGAGAACAGCCAGGCCGCGCCTGATCCGGGCGTGAGCGAGGATACTCGCCCCGCCGGCTCTGGAGACGGCATCGACGCCGCTGTCGCGGGAACCTACGACGCGATCGTCATCGGCACTGGACTCGGCGGGTTGACGGCGGCGGCGATCCTCGCGCGATCCGGCAAGCGCGTTCTCGCGGTGGAGCGGCACGACCGCGTCGGTGGATACGCGCACTCGTTTCGCCGCGGACCGTACCTGTTCGACGCCGCCGTCCATCTCGTCGGCGGCTGCGAAGGCGGCTATCTGATCGACCGGCTGCTGCGCGGCCTCGGGGTGCGCGACCGCTGCGACTTCGCCCCCGTCGACCCTTGCTACCAGACGCACTTCCCCGACTTCTCGCTCTCGGCGCCAACCGGCCTGCACCAATTCACCGGGGCGCACCAGCGCGCGTTCCCCGACGACGCGTCCGGCATCCAGACGTTTCTCGAGGAGTGCTCCGAGATCCGCACCGATACGAGTCGTTTGCTCGCCGGTGAGAGGCCGGAGAGCCGTGGCACGGCACTGCAGCGATTCAACGCGCTGCAGAACCGGCGCAAATCGACGGTCGCCGACGTGATGAACACGCACGTGGCCGGTGCGCGCGCGCGGGCGGCGCTGACGACGTTGTGGCCGTATGTCGGATTGCCCCCGCAGCGCCTGTCCTTCGTGTACTGGGCGTCGATGTTGATGAGTTACGTCGATGAGGGCGCTTATTACTGCCGTGGGACGTTTCAGGTACTGGCAAACACGCTCGCCGACGTCGTACGCGAGTCCGGCGGCGATGTCGCGTTGCGCTGCCAGGTCCGCAAGATCGACATCGACGCATCGGGTGTCGCTGGAATCGTTCTGGACGATGGTCGCCGGATCGCCGGGCGCACCGTGTTGTCCAACGCCGACGCGCGCCAGACGGTCGACGAATTGGTTGGCCGCGAGCACTTCCCGGCTCGCTACCAGCGCGGGATGAACCGGCTGCAACCCTCGCTCTCGGCACTCGTCGCCTACCTGGCCACCGACGTTCCCACCGACGCGCTGCCCGAGGCGCACGAGTCCTTCTACTACACATCGTGGGATCACGAAGCGTCCTACGCCGAGTGCCTCACCGGTGCGCCGTCGTGGTTCACTCTCACGGTGCCGACCGCGATCGACCCCGATCTGGCGCCGGCGGGCGAGTCGTTGATCGTGTTCACCACCCTCGTCCCGTTCGACGCCGCGGCGAATTGGCGCGAAGTCAAGAAGTCGTACAAGCAGTGGATCATCGACGCCATCGGCGCGGTCGTCCCCGGTCTTTCGTCGCACCTCAAACTGATCGACGTGGGCACGCCGCAGACGATGCAGCGTTACACCCGCAACTCCGCGGGCGCATTGTACGGCTGGGCGTTGTCGCCCAGCCAGATCGGGCCGGGGCGGCCGTCGGTGGACCCGCCGGTGCCCGGCTTGTACCTGGCGGGACACTGGACGCAGCCTGGGGGCGGCGTCTACGGGGTCGTCACGTCAGGAGTCCTCGCCGCGCGCGCCATTCTCGGACACGCCACCGAGGACGCGCTGTGGCGTTCGCTCGAGCGCGCGTGAGCAGCGCGGGCGGGAGCGAGCCTCTCGGGAGAGACGCCCGCTCCCGCGACCGCTACTGAACGCTCGGATTGTAATCGACGCGAACGACCGAGAGGCCGCCGCTGTACCGGTTGTTGCTGAACACCACCTCGCCCTGCCCGGCGTAGGTGTAAGCCGTGCGCGCCGTATCCGAACCGAAGTACCACGGGATCCACGCCTTGCCCGTCTGGTAGCTGCGCGTGCGCGTCGGCTCGCCCAGGATCTTGCGAACGTCCACGTCCGACATGCCGGGCGTGACCTGCGACATCGGGCTCGACGCGGGCGCGCTCACGGCGGCCGCCGCGGCTCCGGCCGGAGCCGGCTCGCGCTTGGCGCAGCCCACGAGTCCCGCGAGCACCACCGCCACGCCCGCAACCAAAAACAGTCTCTTCATCGTCGACATAGAACCTCCTGTAGGGTTGAAAGCGCCCTCTATAGCGTCACGGCCGCGCCGCGACAACGCACCCCGGCTGCTGTCCGGTTCGGACAGCAACGGCCATCAGCTCTCAGTGGTCAGCCATCAGTGGGGCCACCGGTGCGTCGTACGCCGGACCATGCAATCGTCATTCCGGCGAAAGCCGGAATCCAGCCGGGTTACCAGGTGGACCCCGGCTTTCGCCGGGGTGACGTAGGAGGAGCCGGGTGACGTAGGAGGAGCCGAGTGATGCGCGACAGCGGAACACGAAGTCTCAGGTCAACGGTCAACGGTCACCTGTCAGCCAGATGCGATGCGCGTCCGCCGCGTCTCGGGGGCGATTGACCCACCGCTGGAAGTAGAGTCATATGGACTGTCAATACTTGACCCTCCGCGGTGGGGCGGGATCGGGCGATTCACAGGAAGGACGGCACCGGATGAAGATCGACAATCTCGTGTATCCCGAGGCGGATCAGATCGCCGCCATGCAGGAAGCCGGGCCCGATGGCCCGATCGTCATGGTCAATCTGCTGAAGTTCCGCGAGAAGGCCCAGTACGCCGACGGTCGCGATCCCGATCTCTCCGGCCGCGACGCGTATCACCGCTACGGCACCGCGGTGGTGCCGCTGCTGCACGGCGTCGGCGGGCGAGTCATCTACACCGGCGACGTCACCCTTCTCACTCTCGGCCGCGCCGAAGAATTGTGGGACGAGGTGGCGCTCGCCGAGTATCCCAACCGCGCCGCTCTTCTGAAGATGTCCACGTCGGAAGAGTGGCGGGCGATCGCCGTTCACCGAGAGGCGGGTCTCGCCGGCCAGCTCAACATCGAAACCGTCCCGACCCTACCGCCGCGTCGAGCGCGCTAGAACCCTCGCCGCGACCGAAGCGAGCGTCGGCCTAGCGGGGCCAACGGCGTGTGCGCCGGATCATTCACGCAGTCGTCATTCCGGCGAAAGCCGGAATCCAGCCGGGCTACCAGTTGGACCCCGGCTTTCGGGACTGTCGATTTTCTGTGGGGAGTTGTTTGATTCTTCCACCGATGCGGTTGCCGTTGTAATAGGGACGTTGCGGACGAGGAGGTGGTGAGGATGGGACGG
>Ga0307505_10003382_pt1 | contig 10046 bp, 9 predicted proteins | sample 23_S_MG_FD_202183 | JGI IMG/M metagenome (GOLD analysis project Ga0307505, IMG submission 202183) | Soil microbial communities from Populus trichocarpa stands in riparian zone in the Pacific Northwest, United States - 23_S | ecosystem: Environmental > Terrestrial > Soil > Riparian zone > Trees... | reverse complement strand
AAGAAAACGACGCCGAGGTCGGCGCCCTCGTCGTTCGGCTCCGTGACGAAGCAGCCGTACATGTCCGCGTGCCCACGCGGCTCGTGGACGAGCAGCTTGCGCACGTCGTCGAGCCGCTCGAGCGCAAAGCGGCGCTTGTCGAGGATCGTGGGGCCCTCGAGCGGCGCCACACCGCCGGTGACGATGCGAAACGGCTCGCCGGCGGTGTGGTAGTCGGTCGTCTGGACTACGAAGCCGCTTACGGGCCTTTCTCTATCGGTACGTCCACCAAGTTGCCCCATTCGGTCCATGAGCCGTCGTAGTTTCGCACCCGCTCGAAGCCGAGCAACTCGCTGAGGACGAACCACGTGTGTGCGCTGCGCTCGCCGATGCGGCAGTAGGCGGTCACTTCCTTCTCGGAGGTGATGCCCTGGCCGCCGTAGAGCTCACGGAGCTCGTCGGCCGACTTGAAGGTGCCGTCGTCGCGGACGGCGCTCGCCCACGGGATGGAGACGGCGGAGGGGATGTGTCCTGCGCGCTGGGCGCCCTCCTGCTCGTACCCAGGCGGGGCGATCAGCTCGCCCGCGTACTCGCCCGGCGAACGGACGTCGACGAGCCCGCGGTCGTCGGCACCGAGCCACTCGCGGACCTGGTCGCGGTAGGCGCGGATGGACTCGTCCCGATCCTGCGCGGAGTAGCCCTTGCCCGTCGGGGACGGTACATCGGTCGTCAACTCTCGGCCTTCGTCGATCCACTTCTGGCGGCCGCCGTCGAGGATCCGGACATCTCCGTGGCCGTAGACCTTCAGGTACCAGTAGGCGTAAGCGGCGAACCAGTTGTTCTTGTCCCCGTAAACGACGACGGTGGTGTCGTTCCCGATCCCGAGGCCGCCGAGGAGCTGCTCGAAGGTCTCTCGGTCGACGACGTCGCGCTCGATGGGATCCTGCAGGTCATCGCGCCAGTGCAGCTTGACGGCACCCGGGATATGGCCCTCTTCGTAGAGGTCGGGGTTCTCGTCGACCTCCGCGACGACGATGTTGTCGTCGCCCGCATGCTCTGCGACCCAGTCGCTCGTGACGAGGACAGGCTTCGCGTATCCGTTCTCTGCCATTGCTACCTCCCGATCACTTCAATTGTTGAAGCGATCCTACACCCTTGTCGCGGCCTCGGCTATTCTCGGTACATGGGGAGCATCGGGGACGTGATGACGGGTGAGATCGTCGCAGTGGCCCCCGAGGACACACTGGGGGAGGCCGCCGAGCGGATGGCCGAGCAGGGCGTCGGGTCGGCCATCGTCCTCGATTCCGGCCGCCTGATCGGGATCCTCACCGAGCGCGACCTCCTGAAGGCAGTCGCGGGCCGCGTACACACGAGCGAGGCGCGCGTACGCGAATGGATGACCGCAGACCCAATCACCGCCTCGGAGAGCGACTCCGCGGACGAGGCGATCAGGACGATGCTCGACAACGGCTTCAGGCATCTGCCTGTAGTCGTCGCCGGCAGGACCGTAGGCGTCGTCAGCCTGCGCGAGCTGATGCGAGCCGCACTACAGGTCGACGCCTAGCCGACGGTAACCCCGGGTCCGGCTGTGTCATCCCCGCTCTAGAGGAGCTGCGCCGCGATCATGGCCGCTGCGCCGAGCCAGAGCCCGGCGAGGGTTCCGATCAACGGTGCGAGTGGGCGAAGGGAAGGACGCGGTTCCATGTCGAAGAAGAATTCTCGGCTCGCGCGCCGCAAGACTTCGACGCGGAACTCGCGCATCCTTCCTCCGCCTAATGCCCGTCGAAGAACCCGACCCAGTGACCCTTGCCCAGGAAGGCAGCCACCATCACGAGAAGAACGAGAAGCTGAACTTGACGTGCCGTCACGCGATTCACCTCCTTTCGCTAGAACCGGAAGTCCTGGAGCGCCTCGGCGGCGCGCCGGTACAGATGCGCCGCGTCGAGGTCCTCGCCGCGCCGCACGGCCAAATCGCCCTGAGCGATCCAGGCTGCCGCACGGTGGCTCGCGGAAGAAAGCTGTTCGAAGCTGCCCTCCGCCTCCTTGAACATTGTGTCTGCCTCGTCGAGCCGCTCCTGGTCGAGGAGGGCCCGGCCGAGGACGAGCTGGGCGTTGCCGATCTCATCGAGGTGGTCGACACGGCCGCCCAGTAGGTCGAGAGCATGCCGCGCCTGCTCCTCCGCGAGCTTCGGCTCGCCCGTGCGCAGGTGAACCTGCGCGAGGGACGAGACGACGTGGCCGGCGTCGGTGTTGTCGCCGACCTCGAGGAGAACCCGGTAGGCGTCCTTCAGGTGCTTGATCGCCTCCTGGGGCTTCCCGAGCTGGAAATTGAGTCCGCCGAGGTTGTTCAGGAGCTTGCCGACGTTCGACTGGTCGGCGAGCTCCTCGTACTGCGCCTTGGCGCGCTCCGCGTACGAGCGGGCGAGCACCCAGTGCCCCGTGCGCTCGGCGATGAGCGATGCCTGGAAATAGTGGTGGGCGACGGTGCGCCGGTCGTTCAGGCTCTCCGCGAGCTCGAGCGCGCGCTCGACGTCCTCGCGCGCAGCTTCCCAGTCGCGCTGGCGCCGGTAACAGCGGGAGCGCCAACCGAAAGCGTTCGAGCGCAGCCGATCGGCCGGGAGGCCGGAGCGCTCGGAGAGATCGAGTGCCTCGCTCAAGAGCGCGACTGCGGTGGCGATCGACGAAAGCTTGTAGCGGCAGACACCGATGCGGTAGAGCACCTCGGCCCGGTCGACGTCGCTGAACGTGGGCGACTCCGTGAGCTGCCGCGCGCGGTCGAGGAGGCCGATGGCCGCGCGAACGTCGCCGAGCGACATCCGCGCCCAGCTCTCTGCGAGGAGAGAGCGGAACTCGAGCGACGGGACCGCGACGGTGGTGAGCGCAACGCCGAGCTTGTCGATCTCGGCGACGACCTCGTCGTAGGAATTGGATTCGAGCGCTGCCTCGGCGCGGGCAACGACGCTCTCCACGCGCTCCCGTTCACTCGAGGAGACGCCGGTCTCGAGGAACGAGGGGTCGACGCCGAGCCTGCTCGCGAGCCAGTCGACGGTCTCGCCCGTCGGGCGCGTCTTCCCGCGCTCGATCTGGCTGACGTACTCCTTCGAGAAGCGCTCGCCGGCGAGCTCCGTCTGCGTCAGCCCGCGCGCAATGCGCAGCTGGCGGACGCGCTCGCCCATCGAGGTGCGGGCGGCGGAGGCGGTGTGGACGGCGGTGAGTTGAGCGTGCATTAAGGTGAACTATACGGGGAAAAAATTACTTCACAAGGCTACTTGACTTCTGGTTCGGCTTGGCTATAGTCCGATCTACCTCGCATTCCTGCCGGACGCCAGGCAGAGGGGTGCGGGAGGCGCGCCAGATTCCCGGCGACACCAACCCGGAGGCATCGGCTGGGCCGCAGAGCCGGAGCTTCCGGGTTGTCGCCTGGATGGGCGCAAAAACATGGACGAAGCGTCGCCCCTCCGGGCTGCTTCGTCTATCCCTCTAACGGGCGGGTCCTGAGGCCTGAAGCGGGCCGCGAAGCCAGGTGATCCTGCTTTCCCGGATCGCGGGCCAGGTGTCCTGCAGGAGCGCGCCGACGACCTCGTCGGCCATGGTGAGGAGCCCGAGGGCGATGAAGATCCACGCTTCGGCGTCCGGATTTCGCTCGGGCGGCACCCCGCCGGCCTCCTGAGCGCGCCGAATGACGTCGGCCACGTATTCGTGCACCTCGTGCATGTGCGCCCGCATGTACGCGGCGATCTCGGGATCGACGGAGGACTCGGCAAGAGCCTGCACCCAGAGCGGCGAGCTGCGCGGCCGCTCGGCCTCCGACTCGACGAACGCCCGCCCCATGGCGGAAAGCCAGAGCCCTGGATCGGGCTCTGCGGCGAGCCGGCCGGCCCAGAGCGCCTTCACCTCTTCCCAGCTCCAGTCCATGCACGCGAGATAGAGCGCGCGCTTCGACGGAAAGTGCCGGTAGAGAACCGGCTCGGTCACGCCTGCGGCGCGGGCAAGGTCGGCCGTCGTCGTGCCGTGGTAGCTCCGGCCGGCAAACAGGCGACAGGCCGCGTCGAGGAGCGACGCGCGCCGCTCCTCAGCGGGCAGGCGGATGGTGCTCACGCGCCTTCGAAGACGGGCTCGGGCTCGTGGCGGTACTTGCGAATCGTGGCGACGGAGAGAACCGCGCCGGCAAGGGCGATTGCCGCGGCAACCTGAAGGGCGTGCTGGTAACCAGTGACGAAGCCTTCCACGGCCGCGGGCGTCCCCGGCACGCCGGTCGCGGAGGCGGCGACGATCGCGCCCATAACGGCGATTCCGAGCGAGCCGCCGACCTGGCGCCCGCTATTCAGCACCGCCGAGCCGACACCCGCCTTGTCCACCGCCACGGAACCCATGGCGGCAGCGGTGATCGGCGTCATCACGATCGCCATGCCAAAGCCGCCGATGAGGAGCCCCGGAAGGATGTCCCAGAAGTTCGAGGTCGCCTCGAGCCGCGAGAAACTGAGAAGCGAGATCGAGAGCAGCACCATCCCGACGGCGACGAGCCAACGTGAGCCGACCCGGTCCGAGTACTTCCCCGCGATGGGGGCGACGAGGATGATTAGAACGGTCATCGGCAGGAAGGACGCGCCCGTCTGGACGGCCGAGAACCCGAGCACGTTCTGGATGAAGAGCGAGTTGTAGAAGAAGACGCCGAACATCGCGAGGCCGACGAGCAGCATCACGGTGTTCGCGCCGGCGAACGTGGAGTTTCTGAAGAGGTTGAGGTCGAGCATCGGCGCGCGCTGGCGCATCTCGAGCACGATGAACGCCGCGATCGCGATGACCGTCGTGGCGAAGAGCGCCAGGATCAGAGGATCAGTCCACCCGTAGGAGTTCGCCTCGATGAGCGCGAACGTGAGCGCGAAGAGGCCGATCCCCGACGTCAGAAGCCCGGGAAGGTCGAGCCGCTGGTTCTCGGACGTGTCGCGCGACTCGTCGACGACGAGGCGGGTGACGATGATCGCGAGGATCCCGATCGGAACGTTAATGAAGAAGATCCAGCTCCAGCCAATGTGCTGGGTGATGAGCCCGCCCGCGAGAGGTCCGATCGCAAGGGCCATGGCCGACACGCCGGCCCAGATCCCGATCGCCATCCCTCGCTGCCGGGGCGGGAATGTGGCGGTGATGATCGAGAGCGTCGCAGGGTTCATGAGCGCCGACCCGGCGCCCTGGACGACGCGGGCGCCGATCAGCCAGCCGGCGCTCGTCGCGAGACCGCAGAAGAGCGACGCGACCGTGAAGATCATGAGCCCGACGATGAAGATCCGGCGCCGCCCCAACATGTCGGCGAGCTTGCCGCCCGTGAGCATGAGGACGCCGAAGGTGAGCGCGTAGCCGTTGAAGACCCATTCGAGCTCGGAGATGCCGATGTTCAGGTCACTCTGGATCGACGGCAGCGCCACGTTCACGATCGTGTTGTCGAGCATGATCATGAACAGGCCGAATGCGACCGCCCCCAGCGTCCACCACTTCCTGTTCTCCGGGTCGAAGATCTTCGCCCTCATCGCGCCTCCTTTCAAAGTTAGTGCGAACTAAGCTAGCAGTACCGCAGGGGGCTCGTACACTGGTCGCGCATGGCTGACGTCGCCTGGCGCCCCGACGCGCGCACGCTCTCCCGCGCCAACGTCTCGCGGCTCATGGGCCGGCACGGATTCGACGACTACTGGGAGTTGGTTCGCCGCTCGCAGGAGGATCCCGAGTGGTTCTGGCCCGCGGCGATCGAGGACATGGGGCTCGACTTCTCGACGCCCTGGAACCAGGTCATGGACCTCTCGCGCGGGCCGGAATGGGCGACGTGGTTCGTCGGCTCCAAGCTCTCGATCGCCTGGAACTGCGTCCATCGCTGGGCCGAGCGCGATCCGAGCCGCGTCGCGGCCGTCGGGCTCGGAGAGGACGGCGCGCGCTGGCAGTACACCTTCGCCGAGCTTTCCTCCCAGGTCACCCGCCTCGCGGAGGGGCTCGTCGCGCTCGGCGTCCAGCCCGGCGACCGCGTCGCGATCTACATGCCCATGTGCCCCGAGGTCGCCGTCGCCTCGCACGCCTGCGCACATGTCGGAGCAGTACAGGTGCCCGTCTTCTCGGGCTTCGCAGGGCCCGCGGTTCGAGAGCGGCTGCAGGACTCGGAGGCGAAGGTCGTCATCACCGCCGACTGGTCGTTGCGGCGCGGCAAGCGGCTCGACATGCGGGCCACGGTGGACGAGGCCGCGCGGGAGGCCCCGTCCGTCGAGCACGTGGTCACCTGGAACCGCGACGACCGGTCGTGGGGAGGCGTCGAGCTCGGCCCGGGCGAGCTCGCCCCGCTCGAGGTCGACTCAGAGCACCCGTACCTCCTCACCTATACCTCGGGCACGACCGGGAAGCCGAAGGGAGTGCTGCACGTCCAGGGCGGCTTCCTCGTCTCCATCGGCCGCGAGCTCGCCTACCAGGCCGACGCACACCCCGACGACGTCATCCACTTCGCCACGGACATGGGCTGGATCATGGGCCCGTGGACCGTCGTCGGCGGCGGCGCGATGGGAGCGAAGCTGGTCTTCGCCGAAGGCGCTCCCGATTTCCCGGCCGACAGGCTCTGGCGCACGATCGAGGCCGAGGCCGTGAGCATCCTCGGCTGCTCTCCGACGCTGATTCGCGCTCTCATGCAGCACGGCGACCCGGAGGCCGACCTCTCCTCCCTGCGCGTCATAGTCACGACCGGCGAGCCGTGGAACCCGGATCCGTACGACTGGCTCTCCGAGCGAGTCGGCGGCGGCCGCTGCCCGATCATCAACTGCTCGGGCGGGACCGAGATCGGCGCGTGCTTTCTCTCGCCCACGCCGGCGATCCCGATCAAAGCGTGCTCGCTCGGCGGCCCCGCGCTCGGGATGGATATGGACGTCGTCGACCAGGAGGGCAACTCGCTCGTCGAGAGCGGCGAGGTCGGGGAGCTCGTCTGCAAGAAGCCGTTCCCGGGGATGACACGGGGCTTCTGGCGCGACCCCGAGCGCTACCTCGACGCGTACTGGCGCCGGCTTCCCGGGATCTGGGTGCACGGCGACTGGGCGTCGGTGGACGAGGACGGCTACTGGTTCCTGCACGGCCGCTCCGACGACACGCTCAACATCGCGGGCAAGCGCATCGGCCCGGCCGAGATCGAGTCCGCCGTGGTCTCCCACCCTGCCGTCGCCGAGGCCGCCGCCGTCGGCGTCCCGCACGAGGTGAAGGGCGAGGTTGCCTGGGTCTTCTGCGTTCTCGCGCGCGGACAGGAAGCCTCGGACGAGCTCGCAGCCGAGGTCGCCGAGCAGGCCGCGGCGGAGCTGGGGCGGGCATTCAAGCCCGACCGCGTCGTGTTCGTCTCGGCCCTCCCGAAGACGCGCAGCGCGAAGATCGTGCGCCGGGCGGTACGCGCCAAGGCTTTGGGGAAAGATCCCGGTGACCTTTCCTCCGTCGAGAACCCGGAGTCACTCGAGGACATTGCTCGCGCCGTCTGAATACGAAGGCTCGCCGACCCGCGGCTACCTGGACACGGCCACGTACGGGCTGCCACCGCGCGCCACGGTCGCGGCGGTCGAGCAGACGCTCGCGAGCTGGCAAGGGCGCGGTTCGTGGCTCGACTGGGAGCAGGACGGGGAGGCGTGCCGCGAGCTCTTCGCGCAGATCGTCGGAGCGCAGCCGGAGGACATCGCGTACGTCGCCGCCGCATCCGTCGCTGCGGGCATCGTGGCGGCGAGCCTGCCGGCGGAAGCCGGCGCCAACGTCGTCCTCTACGAGCGCGACTTCGACTCCGTGCTCTTCCCCTGGCGGCCGCTGGCCGAGCGCGGCGTCGAGCTGCGCACGCTTCCTCTCGAAGGGCTTGCGGAAGGGATTGACGAGCGCACGGCGCTCGTCGCAGTCAGCCTCGTACAGTCGTCGGACGGGCGCATCCCCGACCTCGCCGCGATCAAGGCCGCCGGGACGCGCCTCTTCCTGGACGGGACGCAGGCCGTCGGCTCGATTCCCGTGAGCCTCGAGGGCGTCGACTACCTCGTCGCCCACTCCTACAAGTGGCTGCTCTCGCCGCGGGGCCTCTGTTTCTTCTATGTGCAGCCGGGGCGCCTGCCCGAGATCACGCCGTGGCTCGCGGGCTGGAAGTCGCGCTCCGATCCCTTCGAGGACTACTACGGCGCACCGGAGCTCGCGTCGGACGCGCACCGGCTCGACGTCTCGATCCCCTGGTTCTCGGCCCCGGGAGCACGCGCGAGCCTTGAGCTGATCGCAAGGCTCGGCCCCGAGGCGATCGGCGAGCACAACCTCGCCCTCGCGCGCGCGTTCGCGGCCGAGCTGGGCCTGGCCGAGCCCGCGTCGCCGATCCTCCGCGTCCCGGTCGAGGACGCCGAGGCGGCCGTCGAGCGCCTGCAACGCGCAGGGGTGGCGTGCTCGGCGCGGTCCGGCTCGATCCGCTTCGCGTTCCATCTCTACAACGACGAGGAGGATGTCGGCCTGGCGCTCGAGGCTCTCCGGCCTGCAGCCGCTGTACGCTCCGGCGCGTGATCCGCTTCCTCTTCCGAACCGCCGTGGCGATCGTCGCCACCGGGATCGGACTTCTCGTTGCGGCGCTCATCCTCGACGGCCTCAGGATCGACGGGGTCGTGACGTTGATCGCCGCGACGTTCATCGTCTGGCTGGCAGCGATCCTGGCGACGTGGATCCTTCCCTTCCTCGGCCTCAAGAAGTTTCTCGACAATCGTCGCGACTAGTTTTCGTCTCTTAGACGCAAACCGGTAGAATCCGAGGCGTGAGACTTGCGCTCGCGCAGATGAACACGGTCGTCGGCGACCTCGACGGCAACCGCGCCCGCATCGTCGAGTGGCTCGGCGAAGCCCGGGACGCCGGTGCCGAGCTCGTCCTCTTCCCCGAGCTGGCCGTGACCGGCTATCCGCCCGAGGACCTGCTTCTGCGGCCGGGCTTCCTGCGCGCGGCGGCTGAGTCGCTCGCGGCGATCGCGGCCGAGACGAAGGGGATCGCCGCACTCGTCGGAACGCCGCATCTCGACCGAGACCTCTTCAACGCGTGCGCTGTCTGCGTAGACGGCGAGGTCAAGGCGATCTACCACAAGCAGTTTCTTCCGAACTACGGCGTCTTCGACGAGGACCGCTATTTTCAGGCGGGACGCGAGCTGGTCCTTCTGCGCTGCGGCGAGACGCTGATCGGGCCGACGATCTGCGAGGACATCTGGCAGCCCGGCCCGCCTGCTACCGACCTCGCCCTCGCCGGCGCCCACATCGTCGCCAACATCTCGGCGTCGCCGTTCCACCTCGGCAAGGGTGCCGAGCGCGAGGACATGCTCGCGACGCGGGCGAGGGACAACTCCTGCTGGATCGTGTTCGTGAACGCCGTCGGCGCCCAGGACGAGCTCATCTTCGACGGGCACATCCTCGTCCTCGACGAGGAGGGTCAGATCGTCGCCCGTGGGCCTGCATTCGAGGAGGCGCTCCTCGTCGTGGACGTGGACGCGGCCACCGCGGTCAGCCGTCGCCTCCGCGACGCACGGCGGCGCGCGCTCGCACGCGCGCGCCGCGAGCTTCCGAATCCGCCGGTCGTCGAGGTGCCGGAGCACGCGGCCGACGGGACCGTGGAGCCCGTGCTCGCCCCCACCCTCGACGAGCTCGAGCAGATGCGGCGCGCCCTCGAACTCGGCCTCGGCGACTACGTGGCGAAGAACGGCTTCCACGATGTCGTCCTCGGAATCTCCGGCGGAATCGACTCGGCGCTCACCGCCGCCCTGGCCGCAGAGACGCTCGGTCCCGAGCGCGTGCACTGCGTCTCGATGCCGTCGCGCTACAGCTCGGACGAGACGCAGACGGACGCGAAGCGGGTCGCCGAGTCGATCGACGCGGACTACATCGAGATTCCAATCGAGCCGATCGTCGGTTCCGTCAGTGCGGCCCTCGCACCCGCGTTCGAGGGCACCGAGGCCGGAGTGGCCGAGGAGAACGTCCAGGCCCGCGTCCGCGGCCTCCTCGTGATGGCACTCTCGAACAAGTTCGGCTGGCTCGCCCTCGCCACCGGGAACAAGAGCGAGCTCTCGGTCG
>Ga0307505_10003381_pt1 | contig 10046 bp, 8 predicted proteins | sample 23_S_MG_FD_202183 | JGI IMG/M metagenome (GOLD analysis project Ga0307505, IMG submission 202183) | Soil microbial communities from Populus trichocarpa stands in riparian zone in the Pacific Northwest, United States - 23_S | ecosystem: Environmental > Terrestrial > Soil > Riparian zone > Trees... | reverse complement strand
CCGTCGAGCTGGCCGGAGCGCACGCCCCCGCCGTGCTGGAGCCCGCCGAGGGTGACGACGGCTCCTCGCCGGCCCCGAGCGTCCCGCCGGCCACGCCGTGAGCGGCGAGCAGCAGCGTCCCGCGGTCGACCCCCGGGACGTCGCGACCGTCACCCGCCAGCTCGGCCGACCGGCCCGCGGCGTGGTCGGGGTGGCGCACCGCTGCCCGTGCGGCAACCCCGACGTGGTCACCACCGCACCGCGGCTGGACGACGGGACACCGTTCCCGACGACCTTCTACCTGACCTGCCCGCGGGCGACCAGCGCCGTCAGCACGCTGGAGGCCTCCGGCCTGATGCGGGAGATGACGCAGCGCCTGGCCGAGGACCCCGAGCTGGCGGCCGCCTACCGCCGCGCGCACGAGGACTACCTGGCCCGTCGCGCCGAGCTCGGCGACGTCCCCGAGATCGACGGCGTCTCCGCCGGCGGGATGCCGACCCGGGTGAAGTGCCTGCACGTGCTGGTCGGCCACGCGCTGGCCGCCGGGCCGGGCGTGAACCCGCTGGGCGACGAGGCGCTGGCCGCCCTCGGGGAGTTCTGGGCGGCCGGGCCGTGCGTCAGCCGGGACGACGACGCCGACAGCTGACCGGGCTCAGCCCGGACGCGTCGAGCGGACCAGCTCCAGCGGGTCGGTGCTGATCCCGAACCGCTGCCGCAGAGCGCGTTTCGCCGCGTGCACGCCGGCCATCCCGTGCACTGCCGGGCCGGGCGGGGTGGCCGCCGAGCACAGGTAGACGCCGTCCAGCGGGGTGGTGAACGGGTCCCACCGCGGGATCGGCCGGGCCACCATCTGCCACGGCGTGGTCGCGCCGGTGGCGATGTCGCCGCCGACGTAGTTGGCGTTGTGCCGCTGCTCGTCCGCGGCGGTCATCACCGACCGGTGCAGCACCAGGTCGGAGAAGCCGGGTGCGAACCGCTCCACCTGCGCCTGCACGCCGTCCGCGACGTCCCGGGTCGACCCGCTCGGGACGTGGGCGTAGGACCACAGCTGGTACCGGCCGGCGGGGCTGCGGCCGGGGTCGACGTGGTCGGGCTGCACCGCGATGACGTAGGGCCGCTCGGCGTGCCGGCCGGCGGCGACCTCCTGCTCGGTGGCGAGCATCTCCTCGCGGGTGCCGCCCAGGTGCAGGGTGCCGGCCTCCTCGAGCCCGGGCGCCGTCCACGGCACCGGGCCGGAGAGCGCGAAGTCCACCTTGCAGACGGCGGCGCCGTACCGGTAGCCCTCCAGCCAGCGCCGGTAGCCGCCGGGCAGCCGGTCCCGGGCCAGGCCGAGCAGGCCGGCCGGCGCCAGGTTCAGCATCACCGCCCGGGCCCGGGGCAGCTCCTCCAGCGACCGCACCCGGCTGCCGGTGACGAACCGGGCGCCGAGCCGCTCGGCGGCGCGCACCATCGCGTCCACCAGCTCCTGGCTGCCGCCGCGCACCAGCGGCCAGCCCACGCCGTGCGCCAGCGTGGCCAGCAGCAGCCCCGCTCCCGCGGGGCCCAGCGCGCGGGACGGCGCGATCGCGTGCGTGCTGACCCCGGTGAGCAACGCCGGGGCGACGTCGCCGGAGAACCGCACGTTCCACGCCCGGGTGCCCTGCTCGAGGGTGCGCAGCCCGAACCTCAACGCCACCAACGGATCCGGCGGGATGCTGCGGTAGTCCGACATCAGCAGGTCGACCAGAGCCGGCCAGCGCTCCACCAGCGGGCCGACGAGCGAGCTCCAGGCGGCGCCGTCCGCGCCGAGCCCGTCCGCCGTCCGCTCCAGGTCGCGGTAGGCCAGGCCGGCCCGGCCGCCGTCCAGCGGCTGGGCGTAGGCGACGTCCGGCTGCACCAGCTCCACCCCGCGGGCGGCGAGGTCGAACGCGCGGAAGAACGGCGAGGCGATGCCGAGCGGGTGCACCGAGGAGCAGACGTCGTGCCTGAAGCCGGGCAGCGTCAGCTCCGCCGTCCGGGCGCCGCCGCCGAGGGTCGCCTCCGCCTCGTGCACCTCGACCTCGAGACCCGCCGCGGCCATGGTCAGCGCGGCGGCCAGCCCGTTGGGGCCGGAGCCGACGACGGCGACGTCCACGGTGCGCGACATGGCCTCGACGCTAACGAGTGAGACAGCGTCCGGCACGATGGCGGCCATGACCCGCGTGGCGGCCGTGGACTGCGGCACGAACTCGATCCGGCTCCTGGTCGCCGACGTCGACCCCGGCGCCGGCACCCTGGTGGACGTCGACCGGCGGATGGAGACCGTCCGGCTCGGGCAGGGCGTCGACCGCACCGGCCGGATCGCCCCGGAGGCGATGGCCCGCACCCTGGAGGCGACCCGGCGGTACGCCGAGGTGGCCCGCTCGCTCGGCGCGCAGCGGGTGCGGTTCGTGGCCACGTCCGCCAGCCGGGACGCCGAGAACGCCGCCGAGTTCGTCGACGGGGTACGCGAGATCCTCGGCGTGGAGCCGGAGGTGGTGCCCGGCGAGGAGGAGGCCGCGCTGTCCTACACCGGCGCCACCGCCGAGCTGCACGGCGCGCACGCGGCACCGTTCCTGGTCGTCGACCTCGGCGGCGGCTCCACCGAGCTGGTGCTCGGCGACGGCGAGGTCGAGGCCGCCCGCTCGGTGGACGTCGGCTGCGTGCGGATGACCGAGCGGCACCTGCACGACGACCCGCCCACCGCCGACCAGGTCGCCGCCGCGTCCGCCGACGTCGAGGCCGCTCTGGACCTGGCGGCCGCCACCGTGCCGCTCGCCCGTACCCGCACGCTGGTCGGGCTGGCCGGCTCGGTCACCACCGTCACCGCGCACGCGCTCGGCCTGGACGCCTACCTGCCCGAGCGGATCCACCGCGCCGTGCTGCCGGTGGAGCGGGTGCTGGCTGCCTGCGACGACCTGCTGGCGATGCCCCGCGAGCAGCGCGCCGCGCTGCCGTTCATGCACCCCGGCCGGGTCGATGTCATCGGCGCCGGCGCCCTGGTCTGGCGGCACGTCGTGAGCCGCGTCGCCGACGAGGCGGGCATCGGCGAGGTGGTCACGTCCGAGCACGACATCCTCGACGGGATCGGACGGTCCTGTCTGCAGTGTGAGCCGTGGTTGCCGCCGGGATCGACCGCCTCCAGTCGGTAGACCGCACCGGCGCCGCGGCCGGCGTCGAGCGGCAGGGCGCCGCCCGCCGCGAACTCTGCGCTGCCCGCGGCTGGACGGTCGTGGAGGAGTGGACAGAAAACTCCGTCTCCGCCTACTCAGGCCTGCCCCGGCCGGCTGGGAAGCCGCCCTCGCCGCCGCCCTCGCCCGCCGGGTCGACGTGCTCGTGGCCTACCACGTCGACCGCCTCACCCGATCCATGCGGGACCTCGAGACGCTCGTAGAGCTCGCCGAAGCCACGGGCGTCCGCGTCGTCACCGTCTCCGGCGACCTCGACCTGACAACCGACGCCGGCCGGCTCGTCGCCCGCATCCTCGACTCCGCCGCCCGCGGCGAGTCCGAGGGCAAGGCCGCCCGGCAGCGCCTCGCGAACGCCCAGCGCGCCGAGCAGGGCATCGCGGTCCCGGGCCCCCGGCCGATCGGGTACCGACGTAAGAACGGCGCCCTGGTCATCGTCGAGTCCGGGGCCGCCGCGGTCCGCGAGGGAGCCGAAGCGATCCTCGCCGGCGTGCCCCTCACCGCCGTCGCCGAAGCCTGGAACGCCGCTGGCCTGCGCACAAGCCAGGGCGATCGACCGCGGCGCCCCGAGGGCGTTGAAGGCGCTGCAGCACACGCGCAACGCCGGCCACCGCGCCCACCGCGGCCGCGTCACCTTTGCGTGCGCCTGGCCCGGCGTCGACGACTACGTCATCGCCCGGCTCTCGACCCGGACGCCGCCGAGCTGCTCCACGGGCCGGGGACCGGGTCGGATGCTGAGGAACTGCAGTCGGAGCGGACGGCGCTGCGCCGGCGCCTGGACGTCCTGGTGGTGTCATTCGCGGACGGCCCATCACCCGCTGAGCAGCTCGCCATGGGGGCTGCACGAGCGTCGGGCTGTGGTGCGGCAGCTGCTGGACATCGTGCTGGATCCCCCCGGGCAGGGTGTGCGTACCTTCCGCCCGGGGGTCGGTGCGCATCGCGCCGACGGGAGCAGCGGTGTGACGGGGCGACAGGCGGACGAGGTCGGTGAGACGCCTCGCGAGTGGCGAGACCGGGTGATCGCCGAGCATGGACCGATCCCCGAGCGGCCTGTGACCCGCCTCAGTGCAGGGCTCACGGCGGCGCCTTGATGCTCGATGTCGACCCGTCCACCGTCTGCGTGGTGGTGCAGGTCGTCGACGATGTCTGAACAGTCGGTTCCGGTCACCTGGACCGGGGGCTACCGGTACGCGGGGCTGAGGCGCCGCAGCCGGGACCGGCTCAGCGGGGCGGCGGGCTGCACGGCTGGCCAGGGGAGCCCGGGACACTGGGTCGCGCCGCATCGGCACGGCCTTTGCCCGGGCCCGGGCCCGGGCTGGCGGGGTCCCGGGATTCGGCCGGGCGTGTGCGGGCCGGCTGGGTGGGGTGGCATCGCTGGGGCTTCCTTTGGCTGCACTCCGGTGTTCGGTCGCGCAGCGTAGTTGGGCACTGGCTCAGGGGGCTGGGACGAGGTCACCCGGAAGGTGGAGCAGGAAGACCTGCGCTGGGCCTTCATCGGTATGTGTCACGCGGTCCGTGGGCATGGCGCAGTGGCCGGCCACGCGCAGCTGGCCGTCGCCGAACACGTCGAACGCGGACCGGTGCAGCGGTGTCCCGAGCAGGACCCGCAGGCACGGGGTGGGCGGCGGGGTCTCCTGGGCGAGCCGCAGGACGATGAGTTCCGTCGGGGGCATGCCCGCCGAGAGTAGTGCCCGCTCCGTGGGCATGCGCGTTGTTCCGGGAACTCGACGTGGAGACCTCCGCCCCTCTGACCGGGGGCGGGAGGGCAGGAGGCGAGGTGCGCCCGGGCCGGTCAACTGGGGGGTCAGACCTTGGCCCTGGACGCGAGGCACCCACAGGTGCGGCGACACCCTACCCGAAATGATCATGAAAAGGGATGGCCGCCCGACGCGACCCCTCGGGGAGGGCCACGCCGGGCGGGCTTTCAGGCAAGCAGGTCCAGCGCGTCCTCGTCCGGCGAACCGCACCACTGGCCGCGAGCGGTCCATGTACTAAGCCCGGATCCACCGATGAGCCGCGGTTGACGGTTCAGCATCGATGAGGTTGGTGGAGCGGTCTTGAAGGCGTGGGTCAGCGCCCGGCCTCGCTGCTAGGTCGTTCCACGTGGGTTTCGGGTCGCGCCGATCGCTCGGCTGGGTGGTCAGGTCGTCGTCGCGGTGGGTGGCCCGCATCCGTGGGTGAACAGCCGGGTCCACGCGGTCTCCCATGGCCACGCAGCTGGCAGGTGCAAGGTGATCCGTCGCGCGGAGGAGGCGATGCGGGCGGGAACGGCGATCAGCTTGCGCCGGATCGTTGCGGTGGTCGCCCTCGCCAGCGCCGGCCCGGTGATGACTGCGGCGGCGCGGGTGAGGTTGAAGGCGATCACCGCGAGCACCAGCCAGGCGGCGTTCGCGGTGAACCTGCCCGAGGGCAGGTGCGCGAGTGCGGCGTTCTTCAGGTCGGCGTGGGCCTGCTCGATGATCGCGTGATGCCGGTGGGTCTTGTCCGCGGCCACGGTGTCGAGCACCCCCGGGTCGGTGGTGGTGAAGAAGGCGTGGAACCGCCAGGCCTCGAACAGCGTGCCCTGTCCGGGCGTGGTGTTGAGGTCGGGGATCCGACGCACCACCAACCGGCCGGGCACCTGCTCGGCCTTCTTCTGTCCGGAGAACGCGGTGAAGTCGATCTCGGCGATCTCGGCCCGGGAGATCCAGCGACCGGTGGTCTCGTCGTAGACGGCGTCGGTGTACTCGATGGTCTCCCAGGCGGCCTCGGGGACCGCCGCGATGGCCGCCTTGACCTTGGGGTCCAAGCGGACGGTGACCGACACGTCCGCGCCCGCCCGGACCGCCGCGAGCACCAGCCCGCGGCCGTAGAACGCTGAGTCAGCCCGCACCAGCGGTTTCGTCGACGACAGCGTCCGGACGGTCTTCAGCGCGTCGAGCACCAGCCGTCTCGCCCCGCGTGGCGAGCCGGCCGAGCCCTTGCGCAGCCGTTGTGCGACCACGACCGGCGCCGAGCCCGCAGTGGTGGCGGTGGCCAGCAGCGCGTTCAATCCGCGCACGCCGGTGTAGCCGAACCCGGCCCCCTGCTTGGCGTAGCCGTGCACCTCGATGATCGTGTCGTCGACATCGACCAGCACATAGTCCCCGTCCCCGCCGGTCCCCAGCAGCGGCACATGGTTGGCGAGCCGGGTCAGGAACCTCGAGGCGACCGCGTCGAGTTGGCGGCCGTGGCCGAAGGTGAACGCACGCAGGAACGAGCCCAGCGTCGAGGGCGCGTACGCACGGTCGAAGACCCGGCCCATGCCGCCGTGCCGCAACAGGGCCATGTCATCGATGCTGTCCGCGCCGGCGACCATGCCTGCCACCAGCGAGGCCACCTTCAAACCGGCGTTCGCGCCCTTGTCACTCGGCACGGTCAGGTGCTCGTGGGCCAGCGTCCGCAGACCAGCGGACTCGGCCAGCGCGAGCAGCGGGACCAGACCCGCCGACGGCACGAGATTGGGGTCGTCGAACACCGCAGACCTCGCCGCGGGGGTGTGAGACAGTTGCATCTACGAGATGCCCTTCGTAGTGGTGGGACCGGGACCTTCAGCAAGTCCGATCCTCCCGCCACGCAAGGGCATTCTCGGTTTACGGCACGCTCACGCCACCGACTTCATCGGTGGATCCGGGCTAAGCGGAGGCGCCTGGCGCGGGTGCCTCGCCAAGCTCGAACCAGACGGCCTTGCCGAGCGCTCGGGGCCGCACCCCCCACCGGTCGGCGACCCCCTCGACCACCAGGAGCCCACGGCCGCCGCCGAGGTACCCGGGGCGGTCCATCACCGGTTCCACGACTATCGGCCGCCGCGGGCTCGCGTCACTGACCACGACCCGGAGGACGCCGCTGTACTGGCTGGCCTGCAGGTGGAGGCCGCCGTCGCCGTAGCGCTGGGCGTTGGTGACCAGCTCGCTGGTGAGCAGCACCGCGCAGTTCCGCCGGTCGGGCGTCCAGTTCCGGCACAGGCCCAGCACGTGCCGGCGGGCGGTCCGGGCGGCGACGGGATCGCTGTCCAGGGACACGCTCACCCAGGGGACGAGCGGTGGGTCGGCTGCCGGTGCCATATGCGCTCTGCTCCTTGCGGGCTAGAGGCCGCGAATCGACGGTTCGAGTAGCAGATACCCAACTGGCAAAGCACTTATGTGTTGAAGACCGGTCTCCGGTCCTCCAGGGGGAGTGGGGGTCGGAGACCGATGGCGTCCGAGGCTGCCAAGGTTGCCAGCCAGGCGGGACGCGCAAGCACCGAACGGTGCCAATGGCAACGTAGCCACCTCACGGGCGCGGGATGCCGGGTTCGGCGGTCCTCCAGGACGCCGGGGCCCAGCGTCGCCACCTTGATGTGCGCCGCAGGCGTCGTCCCGGGAGGCCGCCTACAGATGATCATGCCTTGTGCGCCGACCGGCCGGGACCTGCCCGGGAGCGGCGGCCCCGAGTCGGATCGCAGCCCCCTGCGCTCGGTCCCTTTCGGGCACAGCACAAACCGACCGGTATAGGGCCGTCACTGCGGCCACCTTGTCCGATCCTGCACCGCTTCGCCAGACCCCCAGGGGTAGCGTCCCCGCCCGTGGTCGACGAGGGGGACGGCGCCGACTGGCTGCTGCCGGCGCAGGCAGCTGCCGTCGCCGGGCCCGCTCGACCGCCGGCACGCCGAGCAGCGCGGCCCACAGGCCGAACTGCTCGCCGGTGAGCAGGCCGTACCCGACCAGGACGGCCAGCACGGCGAGCAGGAGGCCGTAGAGGTAGCCCCGGACGGGCTCGCGGGAACGAGGAGGCGCACGGCGGGCTGCGTCTTGTCCTGTCGCTCGGTGAGGGCATCCTGGACGCCTGGGGTCCGTCGGGGGCTGAGATGCGACCGTCCGTGACTAACGACAGGACCGTGCAGTCCCGGACGAGATCGCTTTCAGCCCTGCCCGCTGACCCACCCCCGAGTTGGTGCAGGGTGGCACCGCAACGGTAGGTCCGTTGCAGCGCCACCCCGCACCAACGGGGGATTGGTGTGAATCCCCCCAGTGGCGTCAGCCGCAGACGGCGCTGACCGCCTCGTCGACGGGGGTGTCGCCGCCGTCCAGCCCGAGCACGGTGCCGCGGCGCAGCGTGCCGTCGGCGACCCGCTCCAGCAGCCCCAGCGCGACGGCGGCGACGTCGGCGCGCGGGATCCTGCCGCGGTCCACGGACGGCGCGAGGTGCACCCTGCCGGTCGCGTCGTCGTCGGTGAGTGCGGCAGGCCGCAGCACGACGGCGTCCAGCGACCGGCGGGCCAGCACGTCCTGCTCGGCGGCGAGCTTGGCGCGCAGGTAGGCGACGAAGACGTCGTCCATCCCCTCGGGAGTGGCGCCGTCGCGCACCGAGTCCACGCGGATGCTGGAGACCAGCAGGTAGGGACGGACGCCGGCCGCCTCGGCCCCGTCGGCCAGCAGCACCGCGGCGGCGCGGTCGACCGTGTCCTTGCGCTCCACCGAGCTGCCGGGGCCGGCGCCGGCAGCGAAGACCACCGCGTCCGCACCGCGCAGCACCGCGGCGACCTCGCCGGACGACGCCGACTCCAGGTCCAGCACCGCGGCGCTGCCGCCGTCGGCCTCCAGGTCGGCGACGTGGTCGGGGTTCCGCACCAGCCCCACGACGTCGTACCCCCGGGCCGACGCCTGCCGCGTCAGGTGACGAGCGATCTTCCCGTGGCCTCCCGCGATGACGATGCGCATCGACCGATCGTGCCCCAGCCCGTCTCGGCCTGCCCACCGGACGGCGACGCCTCCGGAGCCGCAACGCGACGGTGGCCCGGGAGCGTGAGCTCCCGGGCCACCGTTGGTGCTACTGCTGGTGAGACGTGCTCACCTGCTCAGCGGTGTCACCACCACAGAGCGTTCACGACCTGGGTGAACAGGCCGTCGGGGTGACCGCGGTACATCGGCTCGGTGCCGAACCAGGTCACGTTCGCGCCGCGGGAGGTGCCGCTGACCACGAGCGGACGCCCGGAGTGGGTCTGCGACCCGGCCCAGTGACCGGCGACCATGAAGTTGCCGTCGGCCAGGCGCTGGTCGACGCGGGCACCCGCGGGGAACGCGGTGATCGGCCGGGGGACGTCGACGAAGGAGATGTCGAGCGCGTTCCCGGTGATCGGGCTCGCCGGGTCGTTGACGACCCGGACGGTGCCGTTGGACGAGCTGCTGACGCTGGCCATCGTGATCGGCAGCAGGTTCGCCCGGGTGCTGAACGTCCCGGCGCTGGTACCGCGCCCGGCCACGTTGTGCCCGGCCGCCAGCCAGGCCGAGAAGGCCTCGGCCTGAGCGGCGTTCAGCGACTGCGGGTTGAACGCCGTGTTCGAGACCCACAGGGCGTCGAAGTCGTCGAACGAGTAGGTGCCGTTGTTGAACCCGGTGTGGGTGACGTTGGTGACGTCGAAGCCCATCCGGAGCAGCGAGAACACCTCGTCGAACGTCGCGGCGACCGCGATGCGCTTGCCGCTGTGCGGCGTGGCCGCCAGGACCTGCGCGGCGGAGGCCACCGAGAACTCGATGCCCATCTCCAGCGAGACCGCCTTGACCTTGCCGGCGTCACCGGAGACCACGAACTGGCCGTCGGCCAGCCGGCCCACGGTCAGGCCCTCGCCGGCGAGACGGTTGACCGCCTGGACGCCGGTGGGCGAGTCCACGGAGAACACGTAGCCCGCGCGCTTGCCCTCGGGGAACGAGCCGGTCGGCGCCGGGGTGCGGACGTCGACGAGCTGGTTGTTCTGCAGGGCACCGGACTGCATCTTCTCGACGGTGGAGCCCCACAGGTCGCCGTGGCTCCACGCCGCGATGTCGTACATCGTCGGGAAGATGTCGGTGACGTCGCTGCCGTGGTCGAGCAGGGTGTTGGCCAGAC